>Ga0209249_1000003_pt1 | contig 383997 bp, 444 predicted proteins | sample SaaInlV_200m_DNA_4_FD_184653 | JGI IMG/M metagenome (GOLD analysis project Ga0209249, IMG submission 184653) | Marine microbial communities from expanding oxygen minimum zones in the Saanich Inlet - SI037_S3LV_200m_DNA (SPAdes) (version 2) | ecosystem: Environmental > Aquatic > Marine >... | reverse complement strand
TAAAGTGCTCCTTTCAACTAGAGTTAACAACCAATGAATAGAACCATACCCAACAAACAACCAGCCCCGGGATGCTCAAAACAACCACAAGCAGAGCCCGGAACTAGTTTACGTCATTCTTCTAAGACTACCTCGCGGTTGTTTAGCTCCGGGGAGCCATAGCGCCGGGAAGGCTGGCGGGGTCGGTGACCTGAATCGCATTCATTTTGCTCAGGAAAATCACCTCTGCGAGCTCCGAGCCGAATGCTTCTTCCAGGGCGGTCAGTTCGATTCTCTGCTCCCTGGATTTCAGATCAACGAGCTTCATCCGCGCGTCCTGCGTACCTTCCTTCACTTCGAGGGCCAGTTCGTGGAACACGCCGAGCAGTCCGCCGATGGACTCGCGATTGTCCGCGAGGAAGCCTAGGGCGATGCTCTTAACGCCGATGGCCTTTTCGAGGTACGGTCCGGCGGTTGCCTTGAACAGGACTTTCCCCATCTCGCCGGCAACGATCATTCCGATTGAGTCCTGGAGTGCTTCGATCTGATCGTCGTACTTCTTCTCGAGAGCGGCGTGCTCGGTCTCGATAGCCTCGATGCGATCCTTGAAACCTTCCTGGATCTTTTCGATGCGATCCATCATGGCCGCAGTTTCGGGAGGTATTTCGCTGAGCAGTCCCTGAAACGCGGTGGCCTTGATTTCTTCCATCTTTCCGGGGAATTCCGCTTCGATGGCGTCATTAACTTCTTTCCGAAGGTCCGCGGCCTTTCCGTCTTCCAGGGCCTTCAACGCTTCGGCCTTCTGTTCGGAGAGCGTCTCTGCCTGCTGCGACATTTCCGCGATTTTCTGCAGGGCTTCGGGCGGAAGATCTTCCATTCCGGATCCGCTGCTGAGTTGACTCATCAGGCCCTGAAGCATTGCTCCTGCCTGAGCTCTTCCACTTCCAATAATATTCATAATGCTTGTCATAATCATTTCCTCTGATCAAAGTCTTGTTTGCTAAATCTCAACCACACTAGTTGAGAATAGGTTTTACGATACAGCAATAAGATACAATCTTGGTTCGGCGGCACCACTAGGAGAGTGATGACGTGATTGAGTCAATCAGCTTACTCAGATTTGCTGAAAGAATCTGGATGGCGAGGGAACGACCCCGGGCTTCAGAGGTCGAAAGTCCTTTGGACTCTTTCAGGAGGACAGCAATAGCGACCCTTTCGGGGAGCCCGGCTTTCAACATCGAATCCAGTTTCCTGCGCTGTTCCGTAACTCTCAGCTTGACGAGCTCCATTCGCGCGTCCTGCGTACCTTCCTTCACTTCGAGGGCCAGTTCGTGGAACACGCCAAGCAGACCGCCGATGGACTCGCGATTGTCTGCGAGAATGTCGATGACGATGTCCTTGAGGCCATTGACCTTTCCAAGATACGGTCCGATGTCCTGGACATAGGACTTGGCTATCGCGCCGGCGATGAACATATTCACCTGCGTTTTGAGTGCCCGGATCGCTGTATCGTACTGCTCTCCAGCTTCGGAGATCTGATTCCGGCGCAGGGAAACCTGATCCATGTGATCTCCGACGAGAGCCACAATGGAACTTACCCTGCCGTGAACGTCCTCCGACAAGGAATCGGGTGAGCCGCCATTCTGGATAAGAAAATCGAGGTTCTCATAGGTCCGAACCGCATCCTGAATTTCGGAGAGCTCGAGAGCGGTTTGGATATTCCTTTGGACTGCCTCGAGATTGTCTGTCAGGGGGGAGAGTGTCTCCGCCTTCTCACTTTCAAGCTCGCCAATCTGCTTACGCGCTTCCCCCACCGCTACCTGGATGCTTTCCGGAAGATCCTCGGTGGGAACGTTTTCGAATTTGCCCATCAACTCCGCGAGAAGTTTCCCGATTCGGGAGTTTTCGTCAACAGTTATAAAACTCATAATCTTTACCTTTATTCAACGTCTTGTTCGCAAAATCCCAGCTACACTAGCCGAGAATATTTCATCATTTACTGCAAAAAACCTGCCAACCGCAATCACTTCTTCAGGCACGGATCGGCCAACGTCATGCTGAACCAGCGGGATTCATGCCACCTGAGTTTAGCTTTTGTAGCGTTCAGGTTCTGAGTCAACTGGAAGACGTCGTTACGAAGTTTTGCAAGGTGACTGATTTTCTTCGCCAGGAGAACATCGCTTTTCACTTCGGGCAGTCGAAGCAGGAACGTTCGCGAAAGATTCTCAAACCACCCCTTCTCCAGCGGATAGCTCTTGATGCAGGCTTCGATATCTGCCTTGACATCTTCGTACTCGGCCCGCTTCGCCACGATATCGTCCTGAATCCTTTGGATATTAACACGGTGATCCAGAACATGGTAGGTACAAACCCCGGTGGGGATCAGGAGGATTACCGAAACAATAATTGCCGCAGTTGTCCATCCCCAGAAATAGTTTGCGTCTCTTGTGCTTATGCCCGCAATGATCGCCATAACGAACAGGAATGCTGGAATCAATAACCAAATCATGGTTTTTTCCTTTCTGTCTTGTTTTTTTAAAGTCTCAGCTACACTAGCCGAGAATATTTCATCATTTACTGCAACAACCTCGCAGGAACTAGTCCTTTTCGGGATACGGCGAGATCAGCGACATGCTGAACCAGGCGGAGTGCCAGTCGAGACAGCCTTTGTTCTCATTCAGCTCCACATTAAGCTTGTAGATCTCGTCTTCGAGTTCTGCCATCTGTTTCAGCTTTGCTACAAGGAGAGAGTCTCCCCTTATCTCAGGCATCTTGAGGAGCAATGTCCGCGAGAGACTCCCAAACAATCCCTTCTCCAGTGGATACTTCGCTATGCTGGCATCGGCGCAGTTCTCCACTTTCTTGTATTCGGCCTGTTTCGCCACGATGTTTCGCTGAATCGTCCGCATATTCACCTGGGCGTTATAGACCCTGAATGTAGCCGCGATAGTCGGAATCAGAAGGGCGATCAGGCCGATGACTCCCACTGCAACCAGTCCGGGAGTGTAATCTTTTTTCTGCCGGTTAGCAAAGTAGGCCCAAAACAGGGAAATTATGGGGATAAGGAACAATGAATGGATCATGATTTTTACCTTTCTTCAACGTCTTGTTAACAAAAGGCGGCGGGCTGGCTCACACCACACATTAAAGCACAATGCAAGCCAACAAACCCGCCACCATTATTACGAAATGTTATCCGCTACCAACAGCCCTGGGCGACCGAGTCCCTTCATCGCCTTACGACTTTTGCAAACGTCGGGATCGGAGTCGGCGCTTCAGCATGACCAGACCGCCGGAAGCCAGCAGGATCATCGTGGCGGGCTCGGGCGCGTGCTGAGATTCCATGGGCACCGCGGCCTTGAACGCTTCGACATCTGAACCGGTGTAAAAGGCGGAGAAATCGATGTCCACCCTCATGCCGAGGACGTCATCGCCCCACCAATAGAGATCGCCGATGCCAAGGCCCGCGTAATCGATCTTGCCATCTTCGAGCCGGAAGTCCATGCTGGCACGGATGTCGTCTGTGAGGATCCTTGTCCACTCATCGCTGTCCTGGTCGATTTGCACATAATCATACTGGTGGTGCATCTCGATGCTGGCGCTGAGGTTGATGCCGCCCATGTTGTAGTAATAATTCGATCCGGGGGGCGTCGGCCAGTTGGCGATTTCATCGGCGTCGCTAGTGAACAGGAACTGCATCTCGCCGGAGATCTGGAATCGAATACCTTCTTCTTCGTCATTCCAGTATTTGTCGTCATTCCGGTAGATGCGGAGTTCCGTGCTATACGGATAGACATACATCTTTTCGCCGAGATAGGTGAAACGGTCCTGGTTGAGGTAGAGGTTTGCATCTCCGCGCACCTGTTGAGGGTGGATATGCATATCCGAATACTCATTGCCGGCCATATCCGTCCACTTGGTGAGATGTTCCCACGCTTCCTCAACCTCGGTATTGACGTTGATGTCAAGGCCGTCGCTGTTGTACCCAATGTTTGTCTGCCGATCCGGGAGTTCGGGCAGTGTAATGCCGCCGCCGGAACCACCGCTTCCGCCACCAGTAGATGTCGGTTCTTCGATCGTCGGCGTGACGATCTCGACAGTCGGCGTAAAGGTCTCGGTCACCATAATCACACCGCCGTCCGCTACGTTGTTAATCATCCCGAAACCGCAGAAAATCACGGCTGCCAATACGATAGTTGCGATTGTCTTCATGAGTCTTTCCTTTTGTACGTCTTGTTTTGTACGTCCCGATTACATCTCAGGCTTCGGCAACAAGCCAAAACCAATCCTTCAAGTCCCTCACAAACCTTTCGTCCACATCTTACTGCCACGTCTTCCTCAGCGTCTCCTTTCTCGCTAGAGGTTTTATTTCCACCCGAACTTGTCGACTTCGGCCTGATAGTCATCACCAGGGGTCAGGTCATCTTCTTCGTCTTCGAAGACTTCGAGATCTGAGTGATCGACCGCCGGAGGGGGGCCTTGCAGGATTCTCTCACCAATAAGGTGTTCTTCCCCGCCGGGCCGTCCTTTTGTTGTCATTGCAACCATTTTCTTTACCTCACATACGAGTTACGGAATAGTCCTTTTCACAAATAAGCTCAGAATAAATTCACCTCTCCCAACTTTGGGAATACACTGTTAATGAAAGGTCCTGCCCAGATCTATCAAATCGAGCATCTGGGCAGAACCCACAAAACATTACGGACTCATTAGGCATACTCTTGCTGCCCAGGGTCTTTCTTAAAGCCGATCCGAGGAACAAGTAACAGGAGCATAACGAAAACCGTAAAGAACCGGTAATTCATCTGCTCGATAGTCGTATAGTCGCTCAACTGAATGGCTTCATAGACACCATTCCATGCATCGCCGATGACCATAACGACATGTTGGACGCCATAGACCACATCACCAACAATCACTCCAAGAGGATTATCTGCAAGAGTCTTCTTGAAGCCCTCTTCCATAATCGCCCGTTTGACGGTCACAGAAGTCTGCGCGAACGCGATAGTCATGAACGCGAAGAACAGGATCTGCTTCCCCTTTCCGTGGCGAATCAGACACATGGTCATAAAGTAGGCCAACATGCCAGAACCAACGGCGAGTAAAGCGTGATAGCTGTCGTGATCAAGCGCGATGCCAAGCGTAACGACAACAACGAAACCGATTATATGGCTAGCCTTGTAACTATTCATGATAGTTTCCTTTCGTTAAATACCGCGAATTAGTCACGGGCCGGACGACCGGATCCGCGGCTTTTTCTTCTTCTCTCGGAGTTATCACCGTAGGGGTCTGTGAGAGTTACTTCACTTCCATCCTTGGTTTTTCTCCAACCGAGATCCTTTGTGGCAGCCTGAGCCTTTCCAATTTTAAAACTGTACTTGTACTCGAGCTCCTCGAACTTGCCACCACAGCCGCTAACCAACATCATCGAAATCGCGAATACGGCTACCATTACGAAACAGATTGTCTTGTTCATCTTGAGCATTACAAATCTCCTTCCAGCGCTTGAGCAGCGCAGGATAAATTAGGAGCATCCATGCTCGTTTAGTCATCCATGTAAACAACAACACCCAGCGTCGTTGTACACAGTGACTGAGAGACTCCTCAACATCCTTATCTCTCAATCCCTCCAACAACAACTAACAATACGACTGTACGCATACATCAAACGTCCCAAGATTTAACGTTGTTCTCCTTTCGTCGCTCTCTGCGCGCCTAAACTTCAGGCACTTTTGTTTATCCGTCAGCTACTTCAAGCCATGGCGTTCTTTCCATAGCTTGAGAAACTCCCCTAAACCTTCCGCCGTCGCGAGTATTCTATCCACGGGACCTTCTTCCTTAATGAATTCTGAAGGATCAAGATCCTCAAGCCGACCACTCTCCATCGCTGCTGACAACTTATCGCCTAATTTGTCCATGTCGCCGAGCACCTGCCGAATATTCCACGGTGCACTGACAAACGACTCTATCGCTTCTTCGAAAGGCGTTTTGGCTCTCCCTTCAACAGAAACCCAGCACCGATGAATTCTGTCCAAATCTCCAGACTTCATGTTGCCGGGTTTAAAACCAGTGGCCTCAACCAACCAATACGTCTGCTCTCCCTCCGAGTCGGGCATTCTATCGGTTGTTCCGGGGGCAGCGATGCATGCACTGAAATTCCTTCCCTCCAGAGGATTCTCATCAGGTTCTTCTTGGTACGGCTTCCAGACTTCAACTGCAAATCGGACGAGAACTGCGCCCTCGAACCTTGTTTTGCTGGCCCTCAAAAGTATGGTTCCATCTTCCTTTTCATCTCCCTCGTAAACTTGGAAAAGATCGAAGATGTTATCCAATGAGAAGCACACTTTGCTCTCCTTACCGTGTTTTTGTCCAAACCAGACCTTGCATTCGGCATCAGGGTCATATCCGTACTTAAGGTCAATTTCGATGATCTTCGCAGCCTTCTCTGATTTTTTATTCGTCTTTTTCACTTTCATTTCCTTTCTCTGCGCGCCTAAACTTCAGGCACTTTTGTTTGTTCGACTATTCCCTGCCGTGGAGATCTTTCAGGGGCTTGACGAACTTTTCATAGATGCGGGCGGCCGCTTCGAGTGTTTCCATCAGAGGGCCACCTTCTCGGATAATCGCTGCCAGATCGAGATCTTTGAGCTCGTAATCTCTCTTTGCCCAGTACAATCTTTGCCCCGATTTGAGTAGCGATTCCAGGTTTCGTCGGATCGTGTCGGTATTCTCACTGAACACGTCAACCAGATCCTCGGCGGGCGTTTGGACTTTCTTCTCCACCCGGAGGTAGATCGTGTGGATTACTCTCTCTCCGAGTTTTTGGTTGCCTGCGCGAAAACCGCCGACCCGAGACAACCAGCGCACATTGGCCCCGTATGTGTCGCGGTTCGGATCTTTCGTCCTCGAGGCAGTGATCTGTGTCCAATACTTTCTCACAGGGATAGTAGTTCTTGGCAGACCACCCATTGCGGACCGAACCTCTCCTTCCTCATAGGCTTCGATTGCGATCCTGATGGGGATTGCACCTTCGAAATCTTCTTTGCTGGCCGTCAGGTGCAGCTTTCCATAAGCCACCTTGATACCGAAGAAATCGGAGAGGTCCTTGTGTGAAATCTCCAGCGTGGACTTCCCATCGAACTTACTGCCGAACCAAGTCCCCATTTTCGTATTGTAGTGGAGGGTCATCTCGGCGATTTTCGGCTTCTTCGTCTCGGGTTTTTTCATAGTCTTATTCATCTCTAATTTCCTTTCTCTGCGCGCCTAATCAGGCACTTTGTAAATTTCGACCAGGCTTAGGGGGTGTTCTCTGGAATTCTCACGATCTTGGCCGGTCTGAAATTGAATGCGCGGATATCGCCCATTACTTCATTTGCCGCTTCATTCCAGGAGGGATAACCATTTCCCATCGGGAACCAGTCTGAGTGAGTAAAGATATAAATCTCAATCGACCAATTCCCGTCTTCTTCCCGCGAGATCCGGTAGCCGGGGTTATCATCGAGATAAACCGTCCATTCCTGATCACTCGAACCCCTCAGAAATACCACAATCACCTTCAGAGTCATTCGTCGAATGACGTAGGAGGAGATCAGGAGGACTATCCAGGCTGCTAGGAAGAAGTAAAGAATCCCGTTGTTATAACCCGAGATCAAGAAACAGGCTCCGACCAGGGTAACTAGAACAACATAACCTGCTAGGAGCCCCTTCCAGGGATAGAAGTTCCTTCTCAGGAAGCTAATCGGGAAAACCTCTCCGAGAACGGCGAATACCAGCACAAGGCTGCCAATACCTATGCCCCTCAGGAGCATATTCGGTCCGCCGTTCGCAGGTCCGATGGTCTCGGAAGGTTGCGTCTCTGCCTTAGCTTCAGCAGCTTGCTCTTTAGCCCATTGCCCAAGAGCATCCGCCTGACCGAAAGCAACGCCCCCAAAACAAACCAGCACCAACAAACAAATTGTCACGAATGTAATTCTCATGCGATGGTTCCTTTCTCCCAAGCAATCATGCCCGAGTTATTGATGTTCCTTCTGAATCGACTACGAGGGAGATGCCATAGAGGCCCCAAGCTATCATCATCAAAAGGATGAAAATTACCCCTATCCTCTTGTCCGTCGCACTCATCCCTTCCTTAGGGGATTGGGTGGTGACTGATCTTTCTGCCTCTCCACTTCCAACAGTTGGTGAATCCTGGGAGTGGTTGATGGCGTTCAGGACAATACAGCTAACTAAAATCGCAATCATCATCAGTACCAATATTACTCCGACCTGGACTTTTGTACGAGTAAGCATAATAGGTTCCTTTCATGAACCTTTGGTTTCAGTTGGATCTTCTTCAGAGTCATACGTCGCTGTGCGAAGCTTGTTACCTGAAATAATACATCTCCCCGCAAAAAGCATAATCGCAGCTCCAGAGAGGACAATGAACCAGGGGGGCGGAATTCCGGGACCGGGGGAGGCTCCTTGGAACAATATTCCTTGGAACAATATTACCTCGTATGTGGCGATGGCCATCCCCGCAAGGACTCCCATGAGGCCGATAATCATGATCACAATTCCGTCGGTCCGGTATTTACGTATACCTTTTTTCGTTTCTTTCATCATCTCGAGTTTCCTTTCATGCGCCTTTCACCAGATGGCGATAGGCACTAGTTGTTCGATTTAGGCTGCGTAGCCGCATCAGCCGGAGGATCAACAGGGTCCCAGGAGATCTTGTAATAGAATCTCCGATCTTTGTCGAGCGGGACCGGTTTCTCGAAGGGGAAAGATACAGCCTTCTTCTCGTCCTTCTCGAATTTCACCTGGACGGGGGACTTGGTGGCGTGAATGCCCGTAGTTCCATCCGTCTCGGTGTAGGTCAGTAAATTCCCTACGGCATCTGTGAACCTGCAGCTGATGAGATACTCTCCAGCCTTATTTGCCACGATCTGGGTGAAGAGGGTGTTGGGATCTTTCCAATCCAACTTTTCTTCAAAGACTTCCAGGTCGGGAATCTGAGGCGTAGGAGGCGTTATCACCGGTTTCGGCTTCGGTTTGATCGTTACCGGAGGCGTTATCACCGGTTTCGGCGGCTGAACGATCGGCGGGATGAAGGGTTTCGGCTGAACAATGGGCTCAACCTTCGCCGAATCACTGCCAGTGCTTCCACCTTCCCACGGTTTAACAATCCAGAGGCCGACTGTTATCCCTACAATCATTGTGACGAAGAGAAGAATTACCACCCACTTATTCCTCTTCGCCCTTTTAATCCGATCCTTTTTCCACTGCGGAACCTCTTTTTCCGGGGCCTGTTCAACGGGTGCCGGTTCGGGAGCAGGCTGGAAGGTTCCGGGAATCGGAATCTTGTTCTGGCACTTACGGCAAAAGGCGACCTTTCCCGCATTTTCATCCGTGACCCTGAATCTCGCACCACATTTATCACACTGAATCTTGATCATCTTTCTTTCCTTTCCCACGCTAATTGCGCGGAGTTGTGAGTTTAACATCTCTTTCCTTACCACCAACACTCATCAATGGGAAGGCATGTCTTTCGCGAGTTCAGCTTGTCTTGTTCTTCCTGGGGGAGCCGGCTAACCCGATGTAATTCAATCAGGACAGCACTGGCAATCAGAACCCCACTAAAGATCAAGGCGCATTCCCCATGCCCAAACATCTTGAGACCGAGAAACACCTCACTGAATCCAGAGAGAAGGAACGTGAGCCCCACTAAGAGAAACAAGTAAGAGGACGCCTTCAAGAAGGCATTCTCACTGAACAACTTAGACCAAAACGTTGCAGCCATGATCATCTCCTTTCACACTCGAACTTAATCCGAGTGTTTGTTTGGTTTGAGGGACTTGAGGATCTTGCAAAAGACCAAGAAGGCAATGACTGCAAGACAGCCAATCACCACCATAAGAACTACAATGTTCTTTTTCCCCAGATCCCGCACACGATCTATTTCCAGGGGTCTTCCTGCTTCAGGATCTTCACCTTCCTGCACTTCTTTCTTGGGCGTTGTCGTTTCGTTTTCAGCAGGCTGCACAGCCGCTGCCTCCGTCTTGCCACTGTTCTCATTCTGCCCTTTCTCATCTCTCTGGAGATGTTTAACGATTGCGACCGCCGCCACACTCCCCAGAAGAAGCAGAACAATTGTGACTAATAGGCTGTTATCGACATGTCCTGTCCTTTTCATGATCCTTCTCCCCCCTCACTTCTGACCTTCTCTATGAGTGTCTCAATACTGTTTGGAGAACCCATCATGCCCAGCCCATTCTCACGGCCCTTTATTCCGACGAAATCTCCATCGAACAGCCCGCCGGCAAAGGAGAATCTGGCGCCAGGGCAATTGAGATCTACGAAAGACATGCCCCCGCCAATCTTCAGACCTTCACCAAAGTGGATCTGAGCGCCATTTAGAATCTCCATGTTCATGAGGTTAATGCATCCATGAAGAGTAGAGTTCCGAAATTCCATTGAGTCTCGGAGATTTCCGAAGAAAATGCAGTTGGACAATTCGGAGGAACCCATCCGAATATCTCCAATGGTACATTCGGGACAGGTATGGATATCATGGCACGTAGCCTTGAATTTGACGAGTCCCAAACCCTTGATGTTCACCTTTTCAATGTTAAGCCCATGGTTTCCCACCTTGCTTTGTCCAGTTATCTCGAAGTCAATGAAACCCAACGAGTTGAGAGACACACCTTTGACTTCGAATATCTCAGGAACAGTAATGTTCATGAGTATGACATCGTGATCTGCGGGGATGCCCTGCTCCGGCGTGAGTGTGAAAGGGCCAGTAAGTTCAAAACCATTAACTATTGTCCTTTTATCCCCACCACTACTGGCATTCCCGATACTACTCTGGATCACCCGAGAAAAGTTTTCAGGGGAGATTTTCTTTCTTTCAGTTTTTTCTGTGTTTGGACAGTCCATGATCTGTTTCCTTTCACCCAGGCAATTATGCCCAGGTTATTGATGTTCCTTCTGAATCGACTATGAGTGAGATACCATAGAGACCAAAAAGCAATGCCATGACAAGGATAAAAATTACACCTATCCTTTTGTCTGTAGCACTCAGCTCCCCACTTACCTGTTGTGTGGTAGCCGATCCTTCCGTCTCTCCACTTCCAACCGTTGGTGAATCCAAGGAGTGGTTGATGGCGTTAAGGACAATGCAGCTAACTAAGATCGCAATCATCATCAGTAACACTATTACCCCGACTTGGATTTTTGTACGAATAAGCATAATCAGCTCCTTTCAGAACCTTCTTGGCGTTAGTATGTTACTTCCCAGGGTTTCAGCGCCTTCTCTTTTTCAAGCGTAGAACCCTTTGGAATGATTTTCCCCTCTACGATCTCCCAATCCTTCATGTATGGCTCAGAGTCACCACTTTTCGCAGGAGGATTAAACACCCCATTCTTCCAGTGAGGACTCTTTCCTTCATTCTGGGAAGGAGTTTCGACAATATCCTGCGTCTCGCTACGAGCTGCTTCAACTTGTCCAGATCCCAGGTTTTCGGAACCCATGAGGCTCTTGGAGCGAGAGAATACAAATGCTCCAATAAACATCAAGACCAACAAGATTCCGAGGTTAGCGCCCGGATTCTTCCTCTTTATTTTTCTTCGCCTTGCCATGACACTCTTCCTTTCGTTACGTACCATTGGGCACATGATTTTCGAATTAATTTCCTTAGCCCATTGCGAACCATGCCGCAATGACTAGAAAAGACATCCACTCTAGACGTTTTATCTTCTTGATCATTTTACTGACCTTTCTTTTCTCCCGTGCTTTCCGCACATTGTTCTTCAATGATGTTTCCAATCCTAACGACCTAGCGTAGACCGCCCCGGCCCAGATTTGACTTAGGCCGACCGGGGCGGCTTGGCGGTAGATCGTCGAGATTAGTTCTCGCTACCTCCGCCGATCACGCTAGAAACCATCTGCGCCTTGGCCTTCCGGTTCGGGATCAACCGCGCAACCAAGCTGGCCATCCGCACTTTCGTCAACCGGTTCATCTTCGATGGCACTTTTGATGAGATTATACAACTTGTGCATATTACACATTCCTCCCTCATCTACTGTCCCGCCTTCTTTCAGCAGAAATTCCAGGGATTCGACAAGCATCAGAACACTGCTGCCATCGATCGGATTCTTCAGGTTCTTCGGGCTAGAGGAACTTGCCAGAGTAATGACAAGGTTACGCGCATATCCGAGGATTTCTTTTGGGCTTGGCGTATCCACCAAATCGTCTATGAAATTCTCGATACCCTCCCAAAGTTTTCCCGCATCGATCATCACATGCTTCTTGAGCAGTATCCCCACTACAACTGGGAGGAGGAAGAAGATCGGAGTGAGTGTGAGGGGCATTAATCCTGTGAACTCCCAATAGCGAAGAAGGAAGGGGAGTCCGATAAACAGGAGAATGAACCCGAGAACAGAGAAACAAAAAACGAAGACCGGAGACTTTGGGGAATGGCGCTTCTTCACGATCTTCATTCCAACAAAGACTCCTAGGAATAACGTAATCATGCCAGATAGAATCAGCAGTAAATCCGCATTTGCTATTGCCTTCTTCTTCGCTATCTTCGCTTCAACCGCCTGCTTCAATTTCTTGTCGGCCGCATCGTATTCCTTCAGGAACTTTCCGATAACATCGCCCTCTTCATTCTGTCTCACTCGCCATACCAACTTGTGGCAAGCATTCTTCTTATCTGCAAGGGCGCTATCCACCGGATCGTCCGAGACGAACTCATCCTTACGGGCGGATTTGATAACGTCCTCAAGGAACTCGGGAGATCGCGTATTCCGAATCATCTCGCTCGAAGAGACGATCTCGATCAACTTGAAGAGATCAGGGCTTTTGCTGACATTGATCAACCTGAAATGCGGATCTGTCAGGGGAGTCTCTGCCTTTTCCGCAGCCCCGAAGGAAATCCCACCGATTGCCAATACAACCACCATCACCACCATAATCGTTCGCTTCATTGTATTCACCTTTCTGTTTTGCGCTTTCAAACGCGTTGGTTTCAGTTATTCGTCTTAGTTATCTCTTCCATTTACCATCGTCTGGATCTTGCCTGAAGGCTTTCATCGCCACACTTTTTCCATCTCCCATCGACTCTTTCCACCAGTTACCATCCCAATCCGGTCCAATCTTATCCCGGATAGCTATATCGATGAACATATCCACCGATCGGAGACTCTGCCCAGTAAGCGGCCCCCTATTGCCTCTAACCTTTTTTATGTGGTGGAGAATATCTGAGGCGTCGATAGGATGATTTCCTTCTTCGACATTTCCCCCGGGACTCGCAAGATCATAAACCAGGTTCCGTACCACCTTCAGGATCTTGGTCCGAGAATAACCCTTTCCAGTAATCCTTTCCTTGATCTTCTCCTGAAGCACCCTTGCGTCAATCCATCGATGCTTCTTGAGGACCAACGCAACGATTATGGGAGAAAAGAAGAAAATCCCTATTGAAAGGTAGAAAAATCCCGTGCTGTCAATCACTCCGGGGCGATAGAGCATGAAGAAGGGTACTAAAGCAAGGGGAACCACAGAGAGCTGAAGATCTCCAGAAGCACGAACCGGACAATCTCGTTTTTGCAGGATCATGTTTCCGACAAAGAATCCCGGGAAAAGGATGGCAAACAACAATCCCAAGAATCTAAATGTCTTATTGGTCGATTCATTCGTCCTTGCAATCTCCTCTTTGGCTACTTGCTTCAACTTCTTGTCGGCTACATCGTATCCCCTCAAGAAATCCCCTACGAGATCGCCTTTTTCATGGCGTTTTACTCTGCGGATCAGGTCAGTGCAAGCTCCCCTCTTGACACTCAGGGGTCCATCAAGGGGATTATCCGAAGAGAAATTCCACTTACGTGCGGCCCTAATAACGTCTTCCAAGAACTCTGGAGGACGCACACCACGGACCTTATCGCTCGTAGAGAGGACTCCGATCAACATGTAGAAATCTGCACCATCGCTGACATTGACCAATCCTGCGGGCTGAGTCGTTGCCGGCCACGCTGTCGGTCGCGTTTCCACAACTTCATCCCCTCCAAAAGAAACCCCGCCGATCGCCAATACAACCACCATAACCATCATAATCGTTCGCTTCATTGTATTCACCTTTCTGTTTCGCGCTTTCAAACGCTTTGAGTTTCAGTTATTCGTCTTTTTTGCTACTTGCACCCTTCTTCTGAGTTCCCACCAACAAGGAGAAGATAATCGGAGCAGCGAAGAAAGCTGCCAAGAAAAGGGGCTGTAGCGGGCCGATGATATATTTCTGGGAGCCTGTAATTATAATCAGGAATTGGAGAGCCACATAACCTAGGGTAGAGAGGATCACCAACGGAGGAGAATCCGAAGGCCAGTCTCTAAATCTCAGGATCACACATCCGAAGATAAGTCCCACCACCGTCCAGATTGCCGAATTCTTCAGAAAGTCAAGAATGCGGGAAACTCTTATTCGTTCAGCGTTCCATGCTCTCTTCAGCTCCCTGTCGGCCGCATCAAATTCCGCAAGGAAAGTTTTCACCCCTTCTTCTTGTTCGTTCGGACTCTTTGAGATCAAAATCAGATAGGCATCCCGTTTCCGGTTATGGGCCTTATTCTCCCAGTCTTTTACGAATTCTTTCAGAACCATTGATTCCAACACCTCCTGGTAGAATTCCCGGGACCTCCCACGAGTTTCTTCACTCGTATGCAGGATCCCCATCATCTTACGGGCACGATTCCCCAGGTTATTTTCAGGTCCATTGGGAGAAGCTGCAGGTTGAGTCGCCGCAACCACATCTTCTGCCGCAACAACAGTGCCACTCCCGATTGCCAATACAACCATCATCGCCATCATAATCGTTCGCTTCATTGTATTCACCTTTCTGTTTCGCGCTTTCAAACGCTTTGAGTTTCAGTTATTCGTCGTCGTCTTCTTCTTCCCCTACGCCAAAGGCGTATCAATCCCTGGAATCGGTTCCCGCCCAGAGTATTTGGGCTGATCATCAGATCCTGCGATCTTCAGTTCAAACGGGACATCTGAATCTGGACAAATGACTCGAAGTTCGCCAGGAACAAGTTCCCGTACACCGAGCTCCATTTCACTTTCGCTGGAGAACAGGACCAGATAGGGATATTTCCCTTTAGGCGTGGAGACTGTAAACCTGCAGCATTCTTCCGGAGGGAACTTACTCATGACGAGATCATACAGTCTCGTGATCTCACATGGCGAACACTTTTTCTCCTGCTTTTCCAACTCCCTAACCAGGCTCAGGACGGCGTATGCATTGAGCTGGTACTTCATTCTCCCATTTCTTCTTTTTGCCGGATCGGCGAGAGTGTAAGTAACACTCCTCACGTGTCCCAGGAGATCAGAAAGAGTATGATCGCTATTTTCGCGCTGGTACTTCAAGATTTCAGCCCGAAGGACTTCGGCGTCAATCCGTCTGTGCTTATTATGGATTGACGCAAGAGTAATCGGGATAGCAAAGGAGCTTACCAGGGCGATGCAATAAATCAGCGAAACTCTAGAAAGGAACTCGTAGTTGAAGAGGGCGATAGTCACTCCAACTACGAATCCAAACATGATCCCTGAGGAACAAAGCAGACTTCTAAGGGGTACAGGAGAGTTACGATGGATCATAATCGCCAATCCCATAACCGACCCGCCAACAAACACTACGAGTGCCTGTCCAAGGAACTGCCACTGGTTATAGCCCCCAAGCCCGACCTTCCGAGGGGCCACACTACTTCCGTCTACTACCGGAACCGGTTGAATCGCCATACCTCCGTCATCTGTTGAGGATACCTGAACGACTCCGAAAGAAGTCCCACAGACTGCCAACACAACCACCATCATCCAAAATGTCATAAACGTTTTTTTCATTTTACTTCCTTTCTGTTTTGCGTTTTCAACGCAATAGTTTCAATTGATTTAACCTGAGGCATTTGAGGTTGGACTCTCCACGATTTATGCACCCACCGAAAACCATTCCACTCCATTTCACGGGGATCATGGATGGCATCTTCAATAAGTGCAAACACGGCTCTACGGGTTCGATCTACAGTCAGAGGATTTTTTCGCTTCAAGATCCTCTTGAGAAGGTCAAGGAGGGTGGTCGTTAGGAAAGAATATTTAACATATCTTCCTCCCCCATGTTTCACTAAGGAATAAACGGCCCGTTGTACCTTCTTGACGAATTCCTCTGTAGAACAATCTATCTCCGAAACTTCCTCCCGGATCCTATCTCGAAGTATCTCTGCATCAACCAACACACAATTTTTCATCATTAGTGAGATTATCACAGGCCATATCAAGAAGATCAGCAAGAGATAATTACACCAACATATAACCGGCCATTGAGTATGGTATAATGAAAAGGTCAGCAGAATTAAAGAAGGAACCATCGAGGAGATCAGAAGGTCGATAAGTCGCCTCGGACAATTACGTTTTCGCATGATGACGAATCCCAGAGCGTTTCCAATAGCCAGTGCCCCCATCACCAACATCATGTGCTTCATCTTGCATCCTTTCTGTTTCGCGCTTTCCATGCGCTGATTCCAGTTTCATTCAGCTTATAGCTGAATTTTCAACCCTCACTTCCCCCGGTTCACTTTTCAACCTCTTACGCCTTTCCTTGAGTTTCTTTCCCCCCTTAATGACTGAATCTCCGGCGAAGAGCACCGTTATCAAGATGAGAATCCAGGTAAGGTTATCCGTCCCCTCTGCCATCCAAATTCTGGAGGCTATGAATGCAATGAGGAAGAGGACATATGTCGCAGGGACCATTACTGGGATCCTCCGGCCATTTAGTGACCATGCGAGGGCAGACATGACGCATCCGAGGAGAGCAATGAATAGAGTCATCACAATCAAATCCACGTAGATTATCCCCCTCCTTCCGCGGACATGTCTTGTTGAGTGCCTTTCAACGGCTGAAGGGTTGCCTTCCGTGTCCTGTTCAACGCCTTCTGTTTTTACGGCTTCGGTTCTCGGCTTCATCCACCCACTTGCATTTGACTGATTCCAGGTATACCATCCCATTCCTCCCAGAAGCAATGCGATGAGTATGAGTTTTTCGGCGATCTTCGGCTTCGGATAGTTCTTGAGTTTCTTGATCATTTTGAGTCTCCTTGTCTCTTGGTTCTTGTCACTAGATGTTGTTACCTGGTCGTCGGTTTTCGTCCAGAACTGTCTCAGAGCTTCTTGCGGCTACCATCACTTCTTCTAGTCATGATTACGATTTCATCTTCTCCATGAGAGAGTTTGTAACTCTCTTGCTCTTTAGACCTTCTCCTCCAAATGCCATCCCGAATCATGAAGAAAACAGAGAAGAACAGTGATACAATAGCGTGGGCATAGATGAGATCTTCCAATTCATTAATCCACCCTCCGAAGAGTGTTATCCATGAAATGAGGAATGGACTAACCAAGACAAACACCCAAAATCCTACTCTTTGACCCAAGGGCCATATAAGTAAGAGAGTAACAATCCCCATGACTGTTACAAACTTGGTTAGGTTTGCCCAGTCATCGGCAATAAGGGGTTTCAAAACTTCTTCCCAGTTTATTGCGGCCCCCACAGATTTCACCTCTCCCCTAAGATTAGGTTGGATAACCATATATCCTGCCAAAAGCCCTAGCAGTATAATCCCTCCAAGGATTCTACTTTTTGTGAAATACTTTTTCATTCTAGGTCTCCTTACTTCGTGGCTTCATTCATTGAATGTCGCTTCAAGTATTATTTCGAGTTCAGCTGGAGATTTTCCAACAATTCCTCTCCCCTTAAGGTAAGTTTGGAACTCTCGAAGAATCGATCCCAACTGTTGTTTACCATTTACTTCCACACCTTTCAAGTGGCAGTCATAGTACCATATAACCGGATTAAACCCCCAAAGTTCCCGAGAACTATTGATCTTCCCAACATGTTTGTCTCTCTCGGAGATCTCGAGTCTTAGTTCGTCAAATTTCTCCGAGGATGCCGTAAGATCAATTTCCCTTGCTCCAAGGAGTTCATAAATCTCTCCCTTCAGACCATCAATTCGAGAATTACAGCGTGCGAACCCCATACTACTATCCCGGTATAACTCCAGGTCCACCATCAACAACCATGTAGCAATAGCCAACACTATGCAGGTGAACGTAAACATCCCCCCTTTAGTGAATCTATTCCTCTTTCCCATCCATAAAGGCCTTAGGAAGAATTTTGGAAGATTGAAGTAGACGAGAGGAACCCCAACCAATATTGCAACAACACAGATTATCAAAGACATCATAGTCTCCTTGTCTTGCGTACCAGTTTATACCAGTACAAGTCATTCCATTGTTTTTTCATCAGCCATTCGTAGCCCACCCCCTAATGGAGCGAGGTGGGTTGGCGAAGGGCTGATGAACTAATCCTGCTGAGCTGATCCATCATCATCCGATTTCTTTACATCGGATCCGGCTGCGTTATCTTCAGGTGCTTTGTCAGCTTCCGGAGATTCCGCAGTTTCAGGCTGATCGTCTGTATGCGTCGGCGCGTCTTTGTCTTCTGCCGGCGTGTCCGGAGTTTCATTATTTTCCGGAGCGCCTCCTGCTGCGGATTCAACTGGCGGTTCTTCTTCGGCGGTCTGCTCTTCAGCCGGAACTTCTTCTTCGGGTTCATCAGGGTTTTGTGCCTTGATGCTCACTCGTATCTCATCCCGGTAAAGTGTCCAGAAGAGGTGGAGATATATTCCGAGAATGGCGCAGGTGAACAGCACTGCAGAGAAGCTCTTAATTCCGGAATATCCAAACGGAATTGCCGGCCAAAGAAATCCAAGGAGTGTAACTAGGATTCCCAAGACAACCAGGGAGAGAAGATAAGAGACAAGGAGAATGCCTATCGGAATGACTATCAGAAGGCCGTGATAGCGCACATTGTCCCATTTATCTGCCTTTTCACCATCCTCGAGGTATAAAGCGTACTTGAGCCACGGGCTGTTGTGCGCTCCCCGGTTATACCAGTAGCTCCAGAGGAAAACCGAAGCATAGATCATGGTAAGTCCCCGCCAGACAACCATATTGATCGTCCAGTTGTTCATGCTGGCGATCTGAGTGAAGAAACCACCCTTAACGCTGGAAGCTGTTTCGATCTGGCCCCATGCGAATATCGGCCCGAGGAAGTTGAGGAGGGTTATGAGGATCGCAGTAACGAACAACCACTTCCACATCTTGGGCCTTTCCAGTTTGTCATCTTCTTCGTCACTTGACGAATGCGATGATCTGAAAAACTCTTTCCATCTTGTTTTGAATGACATAGTCATTGTCCTTTCTCCATTCCATTTCTGGAAGGGGGTTTTGTGCCTAAGCACGTTTATCGACTTCCTTTCAACAGAAACAAGGCGCTAGGCCGGCGGCTCAGCAGAGCCAGGAGGAAAGGAGAGAAAACTCCCGACTCCTGAGATGAGAACCGCCGACCATAACAGCGCCAAATCTACTTAGTCTGCCTTTTCGTCGCTTTGCGAGTCTCCGTCAGTGGAGGCATCGGGATCGACATCGTCAGTTGCGCCGGTCGCGGGGGGCGTTTCCGAGTCTTCCTGGACGTCGATTGCTTCCGCCGGAACCATCTCAGTTTCAGGTTCGCGGAGATCACCCAAACCGGAAAGATCCTCTCCCAGGCTGGGATTCTGATCTTCGGGGACTTCTCCGTCAGTCTCGTCGATCGCTGGAACTACTACCGCATCCGGTCCATCCGACTCCTGGATCTCGGGAAGATCTCCTGTATCCACATCGATCCCTTTATCGTCGAGATCCTGTAAGGTCAGATCCGTCTCGAATTCCAGATCGTCCTGGCCGGTGAGGTCACGAAGCTCGGCAAGGGCACCTTGCGCATCCCGATTTCCGATAAGATTTCCGAGCCTACCGAGAGGATCTCGCGGACGGAAGTATGCCCCTAGCGGACCAAGGGATACCGGATAGGTGCGGGGACCTCGCAGATAGGGATTGGGGGGGAAGGGCATCCTTGGTCCGAAGGCCCGCTCGTAAGGACTCCGAAAATCCAGATCCAGGCAGGGATCGTAGGGATTCGCCCTTCCTCTTCCGGGAATCTGGAATCCCCTGTCACCGATCATCCGTACCTGATCCGATTCCGGTTCTTCCTCCAGACTTTCGAAGAACTTTCCGATGGAATTCCCATCTCCGGGAATTTCGACCAGGGTGATCGGAGAATCGGAACTAGCCAACCCGCTCCTCACGAATTCGTCAAAGTCGATCGAAGCCACTGCCGGAGGTTCCGGATAGGGATCTCCACCGAACATTATGAGGGTAGCGGCGCCCAGTCCGGCATCCAGTCCACCAGGGCCGAAGTAGTCTACTTCGGGGAACGGAGAGAATACTTCCAGGATCTGCGGTTGGGAGGAATCAGGTCGGAATCCTTCGATCGTTCTCTGAAGGAAATCATCAAGGACCCGGGCCATCCTTTCCGCTATAACGTCTCCCAGATCATCCCGCGCATCGGGAGCCATCTCGGAGAGCTCTTCGGGTGAGGCTTCCTCAACTCTCTGAGGAATTAGCTCTGCCATGATGAGCATCGTGGCGGCATGAGTTTCGCTCTCGGCTTCGAGGGTCCCGCTAAAAGCCGCCCCACAACCACCGCACATCGCGTCACATTTGAATGTTTTCATCTTCATTTTCCTTTCATTCACTCCACAATTGGAGTAAGGTTTTGTGCCTAAGCACGTTTGTTGTTTACGTTCGTCTAGCACGGTTTGAGGGTTATCTTCCTTCCCGCCTGCTGGCCGGAGTTCCGTGATCGAATTTCCTCGGAGCGCAGCTATCCTGCAACTCCTTGGGATCAGTCACGATCGGAGGAACATAGGGCCCATTCAGGCCATGGATCTCTTTCCAGGAGGAAAGGATCGTACGGAACAGATGGTCTACATCGTCCGGCATTTCGTGAACGATATTTCCCAGTTCTTCCGCGATCGCCTCTCCGTCCAGCTCATCCAGAGTACCCTTGTCCTTTGCTTCCTGAAGCCTTCCCCCCAATTCTTCAATGAGATCTTTCGCTGTTTGAAGCAGGGCCATATCCTTCTCCAGCTTACCCAGATCTGTCTGGATGTCTCCTACGAGGTTATTTCTCCAAACCTTGTTGTCTTGCGGCTACTACCTTTGCCATTTCAAATTTCCTTTCCAGCATCCTTGTTATGGATGGATGTTTCACGCGTAATTGCGCAGATTGTACGTCCTTGATCCGAGTTCGTCTAGTCGTCTAGGCACCTACTGTCAAGGACTCATCCTTTTCAGCCATGATGATCCCCATGACGAGCTGGCAGGCCATCTCGATCCGAAGCATGGGCGGGGTGGAGGCCGGATAAGCTGCGAAAGTCGTATTCACCCACCGAATCACCCCTCCGAGTTTTTCTTCAGGAGATTCTCCGGGAAGAAGCATGAGTGATCCCACGATAAACCTGGCCTTCTCGTCCGCCGTATCTCCGGGGAGTTCATCGATCATCTCCTGAAGCCATCCGGAGCCCACAGGCTCTTCGGAGGCGGCTTCTTCTTCAACCCGATCCGAGAGTTCAATCAATCGCTTGAGCAGGGTGATAGTTCCAGGAATATTGTAGGCATGGAGGGGGCCATAAGCCTTGGCCAGAAAGATCTGGTCTCCCAAATAGACTGCAAATGACCATCGTCCTTTCGTGGAATCCCTCGGGAGATCATTCATGAAATTCTTGAGCTTGACACCCTCGTGGTCGCTCACAACTCCTTGATTCTTTTCCACCCTCTCCTGAAGCCATTTCGCATAGGTTTCAACTCCTTCTTCATCAGGAAGAATTTCCGTGACTTCTACTTCCCTTAATCCAAGAACTTCGGCCCTTTTTCTGGCGTCCATCTCGGAACGGAAAAGGCCTAAAGGGCCTTGAATCTGGAGCTCCCAAAGCATCGCCTTAAATCTGTACTTTTTCATAACCATTTTCCTTTCATTCACTCCACAATTGGAGCGAGGTTTGTTGTTTAGTCTTCAAAAGCTAGTTGCAGGAATGTCCCGATGAGTACCCCCATAATCATGAAGCAGAAGAGAAAGATACTTGTCCCAACAATAATTCCGAGACCCATACCTTCGGACATAATCCCCTTACAATTTCCCTCAATTGTTCCTGCTATGCCTCCAATAAATCCCCCAAAGCCAAGTCCGACAAGTGACCATATCCTCATCCACGAGAGAACACCCTTACCGATCTTCCCGAGTTGTACCCATCGGATCAGGCACAGGGAGGTCAGGGTAATGTAGACACACACATTGACGATTGAAAAGAGAATATCGAGTTGAGCCACAGTGTACTCTTCGTTGTGGTGGATCATTCTCAGCCCCTGCGGGTTCCCGGGGGAGAACAGGGAAGTCACCTGGTAGATGGTGAATGCCATTACGAAAAGCAACACGATAAATCTCCACAAACTCGGCCCGGTTCCACTCAGCCACGAGAAAACATTTCCGCCTGATTTTTCGTCACTACTTGCCATCTTTTCGTTCCTTTCATTCACTCCACAATTAGAGTGAGGTTTTGTTGTTTAACGACATTACCTTCTGGACAACTCCCAACACAATCCTGTGATCACTCCGATAAGGAAGACCACAATTGTAACGACTGTAGTGAAGGCAATAAACATGATTAATGGGCTTACCCACCCTCCACAAATAATCCATCCAAAAATCCCTCCAAAAATCCCGATAACTCCTCCGCACATCGCTGCGATCCAGAGCCAGGTGGCCATTGTGAAAAGCAATCCATCCTGGCGGCTGAACGGGAGGAGATTGCCCCTCTTTATCCACCACGCAAGACTCATTGTAGTCAGAACCACGAAGAGACATCCCTTGAAGAGCGCAGGGATAATCGGCAGGTGACTCACATTACCCCTAGTGCCGAGGTTGAGAGTGGTTCCCAGGCCCACTGATTCCCAAAGCTGGGCAATGGACTGAACCTCTCCAACAGTATACGCCACGAAGATGAGCAACACGACAAATCGCCCGAAGCTCGGCCCGAGTTTCCAGATGTCCCATACCCACGAGAACACATTTCCACCAGATTTTTCATCACTTCTTGTCATAACCATTTTCCTTTCATTCACTCCCCAATTAGAGTGAGGTTTTGTTGTTTGCATTCAAACCATTGCCCTTACGGAATCAAATAAACCTTCTCCCCGAAGAATCATAGATTCCTGCCGCAGAAGCCTTCTCGACTTCTCTCATTATCTCCTGGACATTCCACAGGAATTCCTGATCGGAGACGGAGCGGTCGATCCAAGGAGGGTGATGCTCAGGGGCAGCATCTAGGATCATCAGAGTTATAACGAAGACCTCAACGATCCTTCTTCCGATGACTCTTGCAGGATTATGCCCTTTATCCGAGCTTTCCTCCTGAGAGTTCATAAGTTCCTGGAGGCAGTAGACGATCACGTCAATCTTTCTCGGAGGATTCGGAATTCCAGTAATATCTCCGAACACCTCATACACTCTTTGAACTGCGGTGACCATTCTCTCCAACTGGGATCCCCTGGGGATCTGCTTGAAGAGGCTAACTGCCGAGGCGCACTTTTCAGTCGGAGTCGTTCCAGGAAGACTTCCAAGAAGTTCCTTGGTAAAGTCATGACTCTCGGGAGCACACTTTTCGAAGAACATCTTGATGAAAAGAGCAATCCCTGCACCGAATCCAACCTTTGATTCGCTTCTAACTCTTCCCCCGGGGGTATTGCCAATCGCCACAGGCACCAACCCACTCTGAAAGAGTTTAGTTAGAGCATCTGCTTCCCCCGATGCTTCAACAGTTCCTCGAACAATCTTCCCCCCACTATCAATCGCCTCATAATAAATCTTCATGACACCTTTCCTTTCTTCACTCCACGATTGGAGCGAGGTTTGTTGTTTATCAACTAATTAACGAGTGAGAGCGGCAGGATTCGAACCTACGACCTCTTGGATGTAAGCCAAGCGCTCTACCAGTTGAGCTACGCTCCAAACCAGCCCAGGAGAGCTGATGATCGTCAGTCCGTCTTTTCCTCCGCAATTTCAGCTTCAGCAATCAGCTGAATTTTGACATAATGTGCGGTCTCTTTCTCCAACGCTTTGGTTGTCAGTGCACTGACGACCTGACTGACCACTTCAACATCGGTGTAATTCAGGCCTTCAGTTGCAAAAGCCTCTGCGCCCCGGATCATCATGGCCAACCGGTCAGTTCCCGAACCGCCTGCTTCATCAATCAGCAGAGCTGGGAGGTTGGAGGCTTCCATCTCGAACTCCAACGCCTTGGTTATCAGTGCGCCGATAACGGGACCGATCAATCCAGGATTAGAGAATTTCAGATTCTCAGTTGCATAAATCTCTGCACCTCGAATCACATTAATTAGTTCAGCTCGATTCATCTCAACCTTCTTTCACCCTTAAAGGGCATTAAGTTTCAACAATCGCAGTGAGGCCAGAAAATCCCCTATTTCCTGACTCCGACATCTACTGAGACGTAGATTACTGCATCCTCTCCAACGGGATTCTCGGCTGTGGCCTTTCTGAGGCAAGCACGAATTTTCCCGATAATCCCCTCAATCAGGTACGTCCGATCATGACCTCGCCGATCCTTGTCCGTGATTTCCACAGCCAAGTAGGGCTTTTTCTTCTCATCGGGCAAGAACATATCCCGAATGAAGGAATAATGCTCAGTGTGGTTTTCATCGATCCACTTGATGGCGATCGGACCCAGAAGCTCGTTGAGATCTTTGAGGAGTTGAGAAGCATAATCGGCCTCTTCTTCCCACTGAACCTCTATGCTGCCTTGGACCTCTTTCTTCAGAAGTCCGATGATTTCCACCGCATGAGGTCGGAACATCCCCCTTCCAGTCAACATGTCCAGCATATACTCATAATTCGTCAAATTCATCTCGTCACCTACCTTTCTCACCCATTTCGGGCAGTTATTCGTCCCGTTGTGCTCAGTGCACAGTTTGTGGTTCATCAACCTACGACGCAGGATATCCCTCCGCATAATGCTGCCCACATCGCTAAAAGAAATACGACAGCAAATATCGCTCCAGTTAGATCCATTTCACATCCTTTCACCCATTAAGGGCATTAAATTTCAAAATCCATCACGTATTCCACGATTTCAGCCTTTTCAGACTACAATATATACTTCTCATTCATTTCTGAATGCTTTTTTCCACTTTCTTCGCTTTCGCTCAGAAAATTTTCATCTTTCCCAAAACTCTTTTAAGAATTTTAGAAAATTTTCATCTTTTGACAAAAAGTTTTCACTTTTAATCAAGTTTCCTCCAAAATGAGGTTAGATATTCCGCTATAAGGGGTTAATCTTTAAGCAGATATTGGGTATTCCACGTCGGAACACACATTCGATTAGAGTTGTCATAGTAAAACCTATAGAATCATCCTTTGGATTTACCTTATTCCGCGAAGTTTTTATTGCCTCGCAAGGTATTCCCTTCCACATAGTTTCTGGAAAGTTGATATTTCAGCAGAAAGGCCGAAATAAGTAGTCACTGGGTTAATGTTTAGTGGGTATGTTTGTTTGTAATTTGTTTATTAGTAAATGTAAGTCCTGCCATAACCATATCTTCAACCTTACGGATAACTCCGTAGTGCGCTCTCTTTCCCTGTTCGCTTAAATATCCTTCTCCAACACTTTTATGATAAGCTCTAAGTGCTTCATCAGCATAGCCCCAATAATCTCTAGCTAATTCCCAATTCTTCTGAGCGGTAAAACCCTTTGCAGCATAAAGCGTTCTGCTAACTTCTCTAATAGATTCTGGTAATTCAGACAATTCCGGTCGCCTAACTCCAACATTTTGAGGTTCTTCCCCCGCATCAAAATTAATACTAACAGCTGCCATCCTAGTTCAACCTGATAAGTTTCTTCCAACCCTTATCATATTTAATTTCTTCAATTCTAATCAAGTCCTTCTCAATCAAAGCATTCTTTGTCTGAGTTCCCTTTCGTGCTGAAAGTCCAACTGCCCGGTATACTTCAACAGTACTCATTTCATGCTCCGGATTAGCTCTCAAAAAGTCAATAAAATTCTGTTCGCCTACCTTCAACATATCCCTCTTAGGCTCATCAGAATCCATTTCAATCTCAATATTCAGTGCAAACTGGTTCTCAAAGGCATAATTAATTACCTTCATAATATCCGAACTAGTATACTTACCATTATTCTCTAAAGATTTTTCAATAGATTCAAGACCTTCTCCCTTAAGCAATCTCTTCCAAACTTGGCTATAAAGGTAGTTTTGTGCAGAAGTAAAGTTAGCAACTTCAGGAGCTTCCTCAACGATTGGTTCAACTCGAACTTCAATCTTATTCTCTGCCTTAAGCTTCTTAGCTTCATCTTCAATAATATCTGCATCAACTAAAGATCTCTGGAACTGAGGATCTTCTCCATCTGCAAAAGCCCTAGTCTGAATAAGAGCATCCATTCTTCCCTTAACATTCTCATTTGTAATATTATCCTTACGAAGATTTGCCATAGGAACTTCAACTAAGAAAGGAGACGTATATCTCTCAGATAACTTAACAATCGCACTACCCACAGGTAACTGCGAAAAGAATTGCTTATTCTCCCTTAACTGCATTAAGTCTCCAATATCCCAAATATCCTGAGGTAACTGCTGTTGGAATGCAATATGACAAGCCGAATTACCTTTTACAGTATCCGAAATCTTTGAAATATGCTGGTCCAAACAGATCAAACTTGTACCATACTCTCGCATTTCTCGATAAATCATATCAGTTACAGATTCATTTGAAAAGTGAGTTGGTTGTTTCAAGAAAATATTATGTGCTTCATCAACAAGAATAGCGTGATCAAAACCTACTTCAACCTCATTCTGTCTAGCTTTCTTCAATTTATAGATATAAGTCAAAACAAATTCACAGAAGAATTTCTTTTCAATACTTCCAAGTGAATTTAATTCAAAAATAACTTCCTTATCCAAAAGTTCTTCGACCTTAACAGCCTTATTTCCCTTATAATTAACTGTCTTACCAAAATCTCCAAATGTCAAAAGAGAAGCAATTCTAAGTGCGGACTCAATCCATCCACCTTCTCGGCCACCAGCCTTTCCAAGCTTTTCTTCAAGTCTCCATTTCAAATGGTTCCAAGTAGGATAATTCTCAGATCCCTGGTAAACTCCCCATTCCTTAAATGCCTCATCAAGTGTCTCAAGTAGAACCTTATGTACACCAAACGAAACGAAGAAACTTTCAGTTAATAGATCACAAAGAACATTAATCCATTCTTTTGGAGCAACACCCTTTGGGGGTCTGTTAATATTCATCTTAAAATGATTACTAATTCTGTCATCCCCAACTGTAAAACACATTAAGTTAGGACTTGCGTTTAACAAAGGCCTAAAAGACTTCTTCCAATCAAAAATCAAAAAAGGTTTCTTCTTATCAATAAAATTCTGAATAATATGAAACGCCAAAGTAGTCTTACCCGAACCACTCATTCCAGTAACACAAACGTGCCTTGGCCAATCCCTATCTCTAAGTGTAAAAGGAAACAATTTCTTCCCAGAATAACTAACTGTAGCAAGCTTATAGTCTCCATCAATAACTTCTTTTCTAGGTGGCTCAAGCAAAACACCCTTATCAAGTAATTTGTTCAAATTCTTCTGATAAAGTGCTCTCAAAAACTGAGCAATCTCATTTTGCTCTTCTCTAGTTTCAGCTACCGAATAACGAAAGTATAATTCGTCAACCTTTTTACCAAGGATCGGTCTAAGTCTATTACATATATCTTCCATGCCCATAGCTTTTTGAAATACCATTTTAATCAAGATCTCCGTCAGGATTCATCCAATCGAATCCATTTTTTAGTCTAGTATTCATATTACGAGTATCCTTAAATGGTTCAAATATCAATTCCTGCCTAAGGGCCCGTGTATTTGCTGCATCAATCGCTCCCAAAGTTCCCTTACTACATCTATGGCCAATTTGATATTCTACGCCACAAATCCCACAATAAGCTTCTGGGGCAAAAGTCGGTTTACTATTTTTTTGTCCTGCCATTTTATCTTCTTACCTCCCTTGCCTTCTTTTTTTCTTCAACTACTTTCGTAGAAATAAATGAATAAATTCTTGCAACTCGTCTACTAAGAGTCTTACCCGGGTCTCCTCGTGGGAGTCTTGCCTTTGCTTCCGGAGAAAGTCCACCATCAAGTGCCTTCTCCATAGCTGTCTTTAAACCTTCATATTCTCTTAAGGAAAGATGATCCTCCTGCCTTCTAAGAAGAGATAATTGGGGAATAATCCCGCCCTCTATCTTTCCAAGAATTACTTCATAATTCATATACTGGCCTTTATCTTCTATAATTTCATGTATCATTTTATTCAAAGACCTCCGGCTGCCTTAACTTCCCGTTCACTTTCCTGTCTGTTTTTTCTTGTTCCATTTCGTTTTCTCCGTGTATTAATTAAAAAAAATAAAAAATAAAATTTGATTTTATTGTAGTTCGTCTAAGTTGTCTAAGTCACTCGCACGTCCTGCGGAGTGATCATCCAAACGTCCTATAACTTCGTCAGCGCTCATTCCATAAGTCTCTGCGTTTTCAGCAATAGCTTGAACATCGCCTTGGTCTCTCTCTGAAAGCTCATTACCAAAGTACTGTCTAACCATTTCTCCGCCAACACTAACCCTTGTTTGATAGCTCTCTTTCCAACGTTTTGGACCTTTTCCAATTCCGTGGACCCTAAACTTTCCCATTTCTACAACTACCTGAGATCCGTCTGCAGATTCATAATCTGCGAACTTTTCGTGTTTAGCAGTTGTTTCATCGGAATGATTTCTAACATCTCCTACTCGTTTTCCTTTCATCTTAATTAATACCTCCTTTCATACCATCTTCGTCAGTCAAAATCTTATCAAGAATCTCTGCTCGGCCTTCCTTATCGCTAAGTTCCTTCTGCCTTTCTCGAAGTTCTCTCTTCAATAGTGCAATATCTCTCCAACAGCCAACTCTCTCGTTTAATTGTAATTCAGAAATATCCATCTGTTTCTTTCGAAGCTCTGCTCGTTCTCTAGTAAATTCAGAATCATCTTCACCCTTTGGAGCATTCTCCAAAAGAAAATTATTAATTTGAGTCTTCATACTTTCACCTTCCTTGATGAATTCAAGACTAAGAACTCCTCTTTCAGTGATAAGTTCCTCTACCTCGCTGACTGCTTCTTTCATCGAGTCTACTTTCATGTTTCCTACACTGTTTACGGAGTTTTCAGACGTATTCCAGGTATTTCCCTGGTTTTCCGCTAAATATACTCGACTCAGCTCCTGTGGAATATCTGTTACCATGGTATAATGGCACCATTTTGACTTTATAAACCTTTCTGTTTTGTTCTTACTCTTTAGTTACAAAGATACAAACAAAAGAATTCGAGATTTTACCCTAAGAGAAGATAACAATATCCCGAGAAATAAACTGATCTTCTCGAAATTCGGAGATTGGTTTGCCTCTAAGCTTTAGGCTTGCTCGATCAGCAATTTTAGCAGAATCAACTCTAATCCCTCCAACCACCGGAAAGGTAATAGCAATCCTAGCAGAGGGCTTCTTACACTTCTTCAAACGAGTCAAAATAGGTACAATAAACGCCTCAAAATTCTGAATAATCTTCTTCGCTTCACCAGAACTTGGCTTTTTCCTCAAAATCTTTCCAAGAGGAGTTTCAGTAGCAATCGCCCCAAATTGCAGATCTGGAGCTTTTCTTGAATCAATATTCTTTAATTTCCACTTAACGTCCAAATCATAATTTTCTGCTAACCACTTCAAATTCACATCTGCATCTCGAATTGCACTTTTATCGTGGTCAATTCCATAAACCTTAATATTCTTCAATAAAGCCTCTTGTAATATTCCTCCAACACCACAAAAAGGATCCAACATCAATTCCCCACGCTTAGCTCGCGAAAGATTAATCAAAATCTTAGCCAATCTCGGAGAAATAGCAAGATGTTCTCTACGAACAGGTTTACCCATATCTCTTTCTTTCACCTTAAAAGCATCATAACTCTGATCAATAACTCCAAAATAAATCTTCCCATCAAATTCATGAAGAAAGAAGTAAAAATCCGCATTTGGTAGTTCTACATTTTCGCCACCCTGAAATTTAATCCTCTTCCGACCATGTTTCAACATAGCTTTTCTTTTTTCGCGCTTAAACTTATCCTTCAATATCTCCGTATCAACATTTCCAAACAAAGCATAAGAAAACTTATCTGATGGAACAAGATCTTTATCGTCGACAAATTGCTCAAAACCCTCTTCACTTCCTTCAAAGAGAATCTCTCCAAGTTTCATCACCCCACCAAATTCCTGAACATCAAACTTCTCCCCTTCTCCAGTTTCAAGAACAAGAAAATTCTCCTCAAATAATACTTCAGAGTATTCCCTGCCCCTCGCATCTAAAAATGCATTAACTTCAGCCCGAGATAGCTCAGGATTCCTTCCTAAAATAAAAAATGTTTTCATAAAAATATAATGATATTCAAACTTATAAATCATGCCCTCCAAAAATCTAATTCTTCACAGTAACAGTTCCAACCTTACATGGCATTCTAGCCTTAGCAGACCGAATCAATTTTCTAGCTTCAATTTCATGCTTTTGAGTCTTAACACCAATACAAAAAATAGCTTGTCCAGGTTTAACAAAAGCAGCTCGACCAATAGTCTTACCAAAAGCTCGGCTCATACCAGTCTGCATACGATCAGCCCCAGCCCCAGTAAGCATTTTATTTTCTCTTAAAACATGATGCGGATAAACCTTCACTTCTAAATAAAATTCCTTTCCAACTCTAAGTTGAAGGAAACGATTGAAATACTGTCGAACAGCCTCGATAGAATTGTCTCTAATTTGAATTTGTTCTTTGGAAATAACATTTAAAACAATTGGAAATTCTCCCTTATTGAATCCTGAAATATCTCCCATCTTAAACTTTACAATTCTAGAATTCGGAACTGTCTTGATATACGACTTAGTTCTTTTCTTAGATTTTCTAGTAAAAGGTCGAGCAAATCTCTTCGAATATGCAGATGCTTTTCTAAGTGCCATTACTTACTACCTCCAATTTCAACATCAGTTCCAATAGCCTGTCCTGGCAAACCCTTCTCAAAGATAGCCCTAACAACACCATTTCCACCATGTGCTGAAGACACCTTACCGACGATAATTGTAGGTTCTTTTCCCGGAGATTTCCATTCTACTGTTTTACCAACAAACTTGCTAGCAGCTTCACGATCATCAACACCCGGAATCTCGATTAAGAAATGTCTAGGTTTGAAGGTCTTTCTTCCCCTTCGGAACTGGATTACTTTTGCTGTTACCATCATATATACATCTTAAAAATATACTCACTTCAGGGCATTTCTCCATAAAGGTATCTATTAAGAGTAATTATATTGTGGAAATTGGGTATTTAAAGGTTACGTGTTAGTAACTTCAATAAACTAATTCAAACTCGCCAAAAATCTTCCTTAAATTCTCAAGGGCCTTGAAATCAATCTTTGTTTCTTTGTCCTTGTGGGCCATTATCTGGTTCTTCAATTCATCCGGATCCGATCGAACTAACTTTGCTCCGGAAAGCTTCTCAATCTTAGCTCCCTGAATAACAAATAGATCTTTCAAGAAGAAAGCCTCAGCAGTCATATCTCGACCTTTAATCAAGAATCTAGTTCTATCCATTGCCATAAAGTCGCATCTCTGAGTATATTCAACCAAAGCATTCACAACTTCTGTAGAAAGTTTTCTAGCCTTATCAACTTCACGTCTCAACTTAGCATCCTCTAATCTTCCATCCTTAGCCTTCTTCGTCTTCTTGCCTTTCTTACCCTCTTTTTCAGGTTTAGCAGCAGCCGCTTTCTTCTTAGCTTTCTCAAAATCTTTCTTAACCTTAGCAACAAACTTCAAACTATCTAAGAATCTTGGAGGGAATTTCCCTTCTTTGATCAAACTCTCGTCGAATTCCTTGATAATCGCACTCTCAGTCTTTTTCTTCAACAATGAACCAAGCATTCCGAAAATATCTGTATAAATCTGTTCAATAGATTTTTCCTGAACTCTCTTCTCAATCTGAGATCTTAATTCCTTTAGTCTTCCATAAAAGTCTATTGCATCCTTAGTCAAACGATCAACATCCTTACCACTAACATCTCCAGGCTTAACTTTTCCATGTTCATAACCCTTGAAATAGGTTAGAACAATTTCTTCAAGAATATCTCCATATCTCTTCTCAATCATCTTTTCTTTCTCGACAAATGTCTCTCTGAAAGCCTTAACAGTTCCCTTGTGGTTTCCAGGTGTTTGACCATACAACATTAGCAGACCTTGTGTCGGAGTGATAATTCCCCAGAATATTTCATGAATTACAATATCAAATAGCCTTCGCTCAATTGTATCCTTCATCTTATCGCCAGAACTCATAAACATATCAATTGCTTCAGGAGATGGCTTAATTCGGCCCATCCTTAGCAAAGACTTCCAAGGTAAGAACGCACCACGATCATATAGTGGAACACCGTCCCGGATAAACGTAAACATTACAGGGTGAGCATCCTTTACAGATTCCCAAAAATCAGTTAGCAAATAAATCTGTGGAGATAACTTATTCTTAACCCCTGCAATTGCTTCTGCTTCTTGTATATAAGAATAAATAATTCCCCTTAACTTTTCCTTAAGCTCCAATCGGGGCATTCTCTTAACATCCGTATCATCAATAACAACAAAAACATCGACGTCACTAGTCTTAATAGTTTCACCACGAACAACAGATCCACCAACAACATAACTAGTTACATACTTCTCGAATTTCTTCAAAACAAGAGTCTTATGGATCTGCGAAACTCGAAGAGCACCAAGTAATCCCTTATCCATTACCGGAAAAGACATTGCCAAAGCTTCCATAACATCAAACTTAGAATCAAGACCAAGATTCCAAATGTCAACTGGAGTCACAACATGAACCCAAAGCTTCGCATTGATTTTCTTAGCTAAATTAATTGCTTCAAGTCTTACTTTTCCAATTTCCTTAAAGTTTTTCTCAGGGATAACTGTTAAAATATGAATCAGTCCTCTTTTACAATCTTCTTCTGGAACTTCAAACTCTTCTTCAATCTTTTTAGCTGCCTGAGCCGGAATAATTCCAATAGCCTCGACATATTTGAATTTCTTAGCAATTTCATCCTTGAATTCATCAATCTCTTTTCGAGTCTTATCCATCTTCTTCTTAACTTCTTCATCAAGTTGATTAGATACGGGTAAATTACCAAGTTTTGCTTTAGGAACATAATCTACCGCCAAGTTTTGCTCAACAGATTTTTCTTCCTTAGAATTCTTATGTTCAATACTATCGCCCATATCTTAACTTCATAACTTGTCTATTTAAATGTTATTACTAATTATTGATAGTTATTTGTAAAGCTCAAAATATTCCGTTAGCAAGTTACATGCAATCCATCTGTAACCTGTCTGGATGGGCATTGTTTTCAGATCATGTTCAATAACTTCCAGATTGTCATCTATTAATTTCCCAAAAAGTAATCTGTCCGCAACTCCTGGCTTAAACTCTAAGCTCCTATCACGATAGTAATCCGACGCAATATCTGTCATTCTCTTAAGCAAGCTTCTTTTCAAATTTGCCATTATAATTCACTATCAGAACTCTTTTCGAACTATGGCCCCACCAAGAATCGAACTTGGGCCTGCTCGGTGTAAACGAGACGGTCTACCATTAGCCTATGGGGCCTCCATATGCTTAAGAGATAAAGAAAGATATCGCTTTTAAAACTTACTACTATAGAAATTTTTATAAAGGAGAAGTTCCATTAATCCATATGAAAAAGGTGATGAGTATTATATTTTTGGCTTTATTTCTAATATCTTTTAGCAGTGCCTACAAAGCAAACATCACAGTTATGGACGAGATAGATTCTTTTAGTGGAGCAATTATGAAAATTAAGTCGACAGGAACTTCAGAATTTAGTAGCGATAAATATTATGCCTCAGAGTACTTTACTGATGTTGGAATTGTTAAGTTTGAAATTGAAACATCTCTCTCAGAAGTAGACATTTACCTAAGATTTAGTAAAGATGGAAGTATTAGATCGGAAGTAGAACAAGGACCATTCTCCATAAACGGTTCAGATATTTTAATCAATCTTCGAGAGAAGAAAGAAAAAGAAGCCTTCGTAGAAAACACTACAAATGAAACAGAAGCAAACACCACCGTCGAGAATGTAACTGAAACGCCAGAAGAACCTGAAGAACCAATTGAAAACGGACCAAACTTTTTTGTTACAACAGGTAAAGCAATCGTATTCAAAGAAGATGGTTCAATAAACTTAACTTCATCGATCTCCGGAGGAGTAATAATCATGGTTCTTCTCTTGTTCACGGCCCTTATGATGCGAGGATCCAAATCCCACCGGGAAGATCTTCGTGATGAAAAGGAATTAAGAAAAGCAGAAGCTGAGATCAAAAAGAAAGAAGGCGAAATCCAAAGAATAAAAGACGGAAAGAATAGGAATGTAAAATTAGAAGAAGCAAGGGAAAAACTTGCAAAAGAAGAAAAAGAACTTGAAGACTTAAAGAATTCCGAGAAAGAAGAAAACAAGGAAGAAGAGAAAAAAGAGGAAGAGGTAAAAGAAGAAATTAAGGAAGCAAAAGAAGAAGTAGAAGAAGCTAAGAAAGAAGAATAAATCTAATCCTCAACACACATACTATCAATATTTTCTGTAGATTTATTAACAAAACCACACCTAGCACATCTAGAATTCCCTTCAATATTCTCATATCGAGTACTATTACATGCAGGACATTTCTTTGGCATATCAAAGAAAAAAGATCAATCAATATAAATCTTCCCCTAAGCTAAATAGTAATCATTCTATAGTAACTACAGAATAGATAGATTTAAAAGATGAAATTCTTAGAATATATAATGGCAGAAAGAATAACCGATACTACTGATATGAGCTTTTATGGCGGTGACGCCCCTAAAAAGCCTAGAGGAAACATCGACGCATTTTTTATAACTCCCGAAAGTAAGAAAGAACACCCAATTTATGGAGTTTATATTGGAAAGCTTTTAGATTATGAGTTTAATGGCGCAAGAACATATGGAAGGGTAGGAGATGTTCTCCAAGGATTTATTGAATTCGATCAGGTAGCAATATTTAATCCAAGAACAAATAAGATGGAAGTAAGCGATAAATTCCCCGTAAGAGTTCCCATGTTAGGCATCCCAAGACCCATTAATCAAGATACTCTGGAGGCTTTCGCAGACGCGTATAATCATGGAAAGGCAGAGGCAGAATCAAAAGACCAAGCAAACCAGCAGCCTTAAAAACCCTCAAAAACCCTCATAGTTATAATAAACATTTAATTTGAAGCGGAAAACACCGCTTGTTAAAGTCCTTGGACGAAAGTCGTGGGGACTTACGTTCAAGAAAACAATTCTTGACAAATTATTCGAAAAACAATGGAAAAGTTCGAAAAATTGGGACTTTGTGAACATGTGTTGAAAACAATTTCAGCAAAAAAGTTTACAGAACCCAGCGAAATACAAGAGAAAACAATTCCTCTAATAATGGAAGGAAAAGACGTTATTGCTGGCTCCGCAACCGGATCGGGTAAGACTCTAGCCTTCGGTTCAGGACTAATTAAGTCAACAGAAAAGGGCGGAGGAATCAAAGGACTTATTCTTACCCCTACAAGAGAGCTTGCAGAGCAAGTGGCAGGAGCAATTAAGGACTTCGCATACCATAAAGATCTAGAAGTTACACCTGTTTACGGAGGAGTTTCAATTGAAAATCAAATCAAAAGACTTGCATACTCAGATATTGTTGTTGCAACACCTGGAAGATTACTTGATCACTTACAAAGAAATTCAATCGATTTATCCAAGGTAAAAACCTTAATTCTTGACGAAGCAGACAGAATGTGGGACATGGGATTCAAAGATGATGTAGCAAAAATTGTAAGAGAATGCCCAAAAGAGAGACAAACACTATTATTTTCAGCAACAATCACACAAGACCTTGCAAGTTTCGCAGACAAATACATGAATTCACCAACAGAAATCTCAGTTAAGTCCTATGTAGACACTTCAAAACTAAAGCAAGTTTTCTACGACGTACAAGATAATTTAAAATTCTCACTCTTAGTTCACTTACTAAAGAATGAAAAGTCATGCTTAGTTATGATCTTCTGTAATACGAGAAGAAACGCAGACTTTGTTACAAAAAATCTTCGGGCACAAAAAATCGATGCACAAGTAATTCATGGTGGACTTACACAAGCAAGAAGAAATCAAGTTCTTAAGAAATTCGATTCCTCAAACGTAAGCGTTTTAGTCTGTACAGATGTTGCAGCAAGAGGTTTAGACATCAGCGGAGTTTCACATGTATACAATTATGATGTAGCAAGCGATGCAAAAGATCACGTTCATAGAATAGGTAGAACTGCACGAGCAGGAGCAGAAGGTAGCGCAATTAGCATTTTAGGAAGCAGAGATTATGATAACTTCGCAAATCTTCAGAGACGTCATCCAGAAATGAAGATCGAAAGAGCAGAAAACCCAAGAATTGAAAGAGTATCATTAATAATTGAACCCCGAAGAGAAGGTGGACGATTCAGCCGAGGAGGCAATAGCCGAGGCGGTGGAAGGTCCAGTGGAGGATTCGGAAGATCTGGCGGAAGAAGCTTTGGTGGCAGGGGAAGAAGTGATGGTCCACGAAGAAGCTCAAGTGGCGGAAGCTCAGGTCCAAGACGAAGCGAAGGCGGTAGAAGCTTTGGCGGCCCTAGAAGATCCGACGGCCCACGAAGAAGTTCTTCATCTAATGGCGGCAGATCCGGATTCCATGGAAGCGGTAGAAATACAAGACGAAGTCAATCCAAGAGAGATTAATCTGATCAACATATATCCTAAACAACATAAGTACTTATAAACAATTTTGGCCCAACCCCTATATGAAAAGAGAGATGATGCAATTTATCTTGGATAATGAACTTTCCCCATTTAGCACTTCAAAATCCTACCTAAAACCCTCTAAAGATTCAATATTCAAAACACGTGACGCGAAGGCAATCCATCAAAAAGTCCTCACAAAAATCTCATCTAACTTCAAATTCCCAGAAACCTCAAACATCTGGCACTACTTCCAATTTACAGATCAAATACAAGAAATCCTTAGAAGACAATACTTTTTCAAACAACTAACTAAAGGAGACAACACCTTTCTAAGAAACCTCTCAAAACCAAGACAAACTTGGAGTCCAAAATACGAAATCATAATTGTTACAGAAGATGAATCAACATTTGTCCATCTAAAGAATCTAAGTTGCCCAGTTCAGCTCCTAGTTTCCGAAAGGGACGTTCAAGATCTAGAAAACTATGATATCGTTCAAGTAATCAACTGTGATGACTACAAACGGACCTTAGAGCAGCTCCCACAAACAGTTTTCATAGATTCTGTAGATAATGTTTACCTTGAAAGATATCTCGAACTCTTGTCGGGATGGAAAGACAACTTCAACATAATAAAACAATCCAACCCCTCAGAAGAAGTCCAAACAATTCTCAGAGAGCTAGAACCTCTATTCAATCTAATAGATAGCAAAATGGGAAAGATAATCTCAATAGAAGAAGTAGAGAAAGTCTTAGAAGATATAAATGAAAAAATATCAAACAAGGTAAAAGAACTAACAATCTCTGGAGATTCTCTTCTAAAAATGCTCAGCGAGGGTAAAATGCCTCCAACTTTCCAAAAAATAATCGAAGATTCAATAGAAGAGACCGGACTATCTCAACATATTTTCAATATAAAGATCCCTGTAGAAATAGATCAAAAGGAACTTGATGATCAAATAAAAAGACAGAGTGCAAACGAATTCACAAATCTCGCAGAAAACATAAAGCGACACGCAGAAAGCCTAAAGACAATTCCAATCAAGCTAAAAAAACTCTCCACACTTCTACTAATCGAAGACTTCTGTCTTGGTGTAGCAAATTTCATCCAAGAAAACACAACCTTCCCAGCACATGCAGAACATCTCACATTCTCAAACGCATCAAACATGTTTCTAGATAATGCTCAGCCAGTTAGCTTCAAACTCGACAATTTCCACAAGTGCTCAATACTTACAGGGGCTAATAGCGGTGGAAAGACAACTCTAATCGAACATATTCTACAAAATATATCCCTATTCCAACTAGGACTTCCAATAAGGGGAGAAATCCAACTTCCAACCTTCTCAGAAGTATACTATTTCGCAAAGAACAAAGGCTCGGCAAGTAAGGGAGCATTTGAAACACTTCTAACCCAAATGTCAAAGATTCGCCCAGGAAATCAAACTCTAATCTTAGCCGACGAAATAGAATCCGTAACCGAACCGGGAGTAGCAGGTAAGATAATCGCTTCCACTGCAGAGTTCTTCATCAAGAAGAACTGTTTTATGGTCCTAGCAACCCATCTCGGCCATGAAATCAAGAAAACTCTTCCCAAGAACGCAAGAATCGATGGAATCGAAGCAAAAGGCCTCGACAGCAACTACAACCTAATCGTAGATCATAATCCCGTGTTAGGAAGGCTAGCTCATTCAACCCCCGAGTTAATCGTCGAAAGAATGGCCAACTCTAGTAGTGAAGAATACTTCAAACATTTACATGAGAATCTGAAGAAAAATGGGGACCAACCGCAGCAACCTCGGACTAATTATTAAAACGCCTAAGTTATTGGTTCTCAGGTCTGACACCAAAAGATACGGGTGTTTTCAAGGGCTTACATTTTATTCTTGAATAAAAATCTCCATTGGGGTCCAATTCTGCCAAGTATACCTCTAACTGTTTAACATCATAAAGTTCCCCCTCATCATATATTCCCCATCCTACATGGGTCTTTTCCCCCCTAATTACTCCAGTACCAACCTCTAGGAGAGGAATATAAATACTTCCGCTTTCTGTATAAAGATTGTTGATTATTGCGCTATTAGCTAAAATGGATTTATAGTGGGTTTGCTTTTTAGCAAAATTTCTAATTTTCTCATGTGCTGTTTCCTCAAGTAGATCTTCCAAAAAGGCTTGCTCCTTATCCCACACATTATCGGTTATATAATGCTGTACGGGGTGTTTCCCCCACCTACCATATTTTAGTTCCCTTGCTTCCGGATTATATCTTAAAAAATTCCCTCTTTTGCAGTTTTTAGATCTTGGTGTTATATTTGAAGCATCATCCTGGATATATACAAATTCCCCATCCCCATGTTTTTTTCCGCCAGTAAAATATCTAAGTGCAGAATAACCAAAAATTCTAGAGCCATTTAATTCCTCAATTACTTCTGGAGCTGCAGACATAAGAGAAACAATTTCTTGAAGAGTGGGCACTCTTAACCAATCTCTTTCGATTTTCTCCTTTACCTCATAGAAATTACCTGTATAAGGTTTCAATGAAAAATCTATCTTTGATCCTTCATGTTCTACCGTTACAAATTTTTTATTTTCATGCAGTTTTATTCTTTCCATTGCCATCTTATTCCTCCAATTTTCCAGGTTTAATTGTGGCGCTTTCCAAATAATTGCAAACAGTTTTTGCACACTGAATTCCTTCTCCAACTGATAAAGGTTCAAAACCCTTAGCAGGCATATCATTACAGTCCCCGCAGGCAAAAATTCCTTCCTGAGAAGTCATATACATTTTTCCTTTTTCCTTGGACAGACTTATTACCAATTCGTTTTGATTGTTTTTCTCAAATTTATTCAGAAAATTAGTCGCAGGACTAGTTCCTACTGCAACAAATATGCCGTCGATCCCCATTTCTTTTATCTCTCCGCCAACATTTAACCTCGCAAATTTCTGATCATTTATTTCATGAATCTTTTCCAAATTAGTATTCATAAGTATCTTAACATTCTTGCAATTCTTAATCTCCTCCTGCCGCCTACTGTTCCCACCAAGTTTATTTGTTCTTTCAATCATGATTATTTCCTCACAAACATCTTTCAACTCCTCGGCAGTATCCAACCCACAATAACCGCCTCCAACAAGAAGAATCTTCTTTTTATCTTCGAACTTTCTAAATGGAAAATCAGTAAAATAATTTACAGTTTTATCCTTAACAGATTCATCAAATGGAAGAGAAATTTTCTTAGGGCCTCTTCCAATTGCAAGAATTATCGTTTTTGAATAAAAAATTTGATCGTCGTCTGTTTTTATAACATAATACTCATTTTCTTTTGAAATATCAATTACTTTCTGAGAAACAATATTAACATTTTCTTTATTTAATGAGTCTTCATATCTCTTTACTAAAACACTTGAGGAAATACCATGTCCTGCGGCAGTATTTGAAAAGATTTTCTTTGTAAAATTCACTTGCCCGCCAATATTTGGAGAAATCAAGAGAGTGTCTAACCCATATCTTTTTGCATAGCATGCAGCTGAAGTACCTGCAGGACCTGCGCCAATAACTATAGTGTCATATATTCTTTTCATCTTTTTACTCCTCCAGGAAAATTTATTTTACAATAATCTGGAAAAACATCATTTTTATGATCCGCAAACATCACTCGATTAATAATTTTTGAATAAACATCCTTCTTGATTCCAGATCCTCTAAGGCTCCCTGCTAGCTCATCACCCCTGGAGATTTCATATATCAATAAAATCTTGTCCAAAACTTCATAAGGAATACCCTTAAACTCGGGTAGTTCTCCACAGCCGGAACAAACTTTCGCAGCATCAGAAGAAATTGTTTCATTCAAATATCCTAGCCCCATATGATTCGCCAATTCCCTCTCTTGTTCTTTCAACAATCCCCCGATAGGACAAAAATCTCCAACCAAATCTCCCTTAGGATACCATCCAGTTAACCTTTCAGTCCCATTAATCGTTCCAAGATATATCCGATTTTCTTTGCTTGCCACGGTCTTGATCATAATATCACAAATCCTTGCATCCAGGGTGGATGATTCAAGAACATTCTCTGGATCTATGCCTAAGGCCCCAATAGCCTGTTTAGAAAGAATTTCCGAATTTACTTCATGAATTTCAAGCCCATAACCCTTAGCAAGCTCACGCGCCATAGCCAATCCTTCAGCAGAATATCGCGAATTTTTCACAGTTAGCACTTTAACTCTTTCTTTCCCAAGAGCCTTAACTGCCAAAGCGCAAACAATGGAAGAATCAATTCCCCCACTTAATCCAATAATTACGGATTTGTCTTTTGCTACTTTTTTTATCGAATCCAATATTTTGTTTTCAATGTCTTGTATTTGTGTGTCTTTCATTACCATATAATAGTAACATTACTTTCATATATAAACATTCTCCCCTCCCGGGTGGGGCGAAACAATAAACTTTAAATAACATCAAAACATCTAATATCATGGATGCAAAAACACTTGAAAAATTTGGATTAACCGAAGGAGAATCAAGAGTATACCTAACACTACTTAGAATTGGGAAATCTACAATTGGGGATATCATCAAGGAAGCACATGTCTCCAATTCTAAAGTTTACAATATCCTAGATAGATTAAACAAAAAAGGCCTTATTGGAGTAGTAATTGAGAATAATCGAAGAAGCTTTGAGGCAAAATCCCCCGAAATGCTTAAACATAACATCCAAGAGCAAGAAAAAGAGCTTGAAAGCAAAAAGAAAGAGCTCAACAATCTTCTTCCTTCACTACAGAATATCTTTGAATCTCATGAAGTAAAGCAACAAGCAGAAATCTTACAAGGAATTAAGGGAATCAAGACCTTTACTGAAAGATTATTAAAAAATTCTAAGAAGGGCCAAACAATCTACACGATGGGTGCCCCCATACAAGGTAACGAAGCTCTAAACCCCTATTACATTGAATGGCATAAAAGAAGAATTAAAAGAGGAATAAAATACAAAATTCTCTATAATAATGATGCAAGAATGTATGCTCAAGAAAGAACAAAATCCAAGATTACTCAGGTTAAAGTTCTCCCAAAAGAATTAACAACTCCAGTGGCAATCGATTTCAATGATGAAGAAGTCGGCATATTAGTTTTTGGAAAGAATCCCCTTTGCTTCGCAATAAGAAATGTTGATATCGTTAACAATTACAAGAAACACTTTGAACTTCTATGGAAACAAGCTAAGTGATCTTCAACCGCAGCAACCTGGGCCTAGTTATCTCTAAGCAACACACATCATTCTAGAATTTGGAAGGGGTTGCTCAATTTTTTGAACCAAAATCGGACTTTTTTCAACAATTCTATTACGAATAACTAGATTGAAAGATAGTTTAACTTGTAAAACGCCATCAATAAGTGAGGCTTCAAAATTCCATTCATTAACTTGTCTTAGGGCTATTTTGGGGATATTAAAGTACCTTGAAGCATCAAATATCTGTAAGCCTACTACAAATCCTTCAGTGTCTAAATCAATAACATATCCTAGTAATTCCACAGAATGAGAATACTCTCTCCCATCTACCTTAAAAAAGAGAATATCATTTACCTGATCATAGTCTATTTTCCCGGATCCCTTTAATTTTCTAATTCCTTTCATTTTCCAACCTTCTCCTCCTGTTCCCTATTTAATATATAGAAAGTAACTATATAAATCTTATTAGAAGATATTCTTATTAGGATCTTTATTTTTCTATTATTCTCAAAAAAATAAATAATTGCCAAATTATCATTCATTTGCTTACATATTTCTATAGGCTCTTTCTCTATAATCATCTTCTTCAAAATATCCCCAGAGTATACCTTTCTTTGTTTTTCATTTAACCTAAATAATGCATGGTCCGTTACCTCAATATCTTCAATATCAAATTTAGAAATCATAGAAGAGAATTTTTTCTTGCTTATCTTCTCATCTACGGAATGTTCGAAGACCATAATTCCTCCAAGGTTGGAGGATTTAAGTAGTTTATTAAGAGTTAAGAACCTATCATGGGGTTAGTTTCCTATCCCCACGGACTTAATTAATCTTTTTAGTAAGTTAATCCTTTTAAATCTTCGTATATATGCCAAGTGATCTTCAATAATTATTTAAACTACTTCCAACATACCTTAAATATGAAAAAGATTGTGATAATCAGAGGTAAGAGCGGTGCTGGGAAAACTACCATTTCTTTTGAACTAGCAAAAGTCCTTCCAAACTTTGCCTTCGTAGACATCTGGAAAATAAAAGAGATGTTTGAACCATTAAATCTTAAAGATCGTCGGCACAACAAGGTAGCAAAATCTGCAACATACCATATTATGCGAGAAGCAATAAAGAAAATTGGTGCAATAAATTTCGTATTGCAAGAATCCAAACAATCCACAGTCAAGAAATATCTAAAAGATTATCTAAAGAAACATAATTACAAGATTTACTCTTTCTTCTTAGACGTTAATCTAGAAAATGCACTAAAGAGGAATAAAGCAAGAAAAAAAGATACAATGCCAAAGAAACATTTTATTGATCAATCAAAAGAAGGATTAAAAAATCTAGATAAAGAAGATATCTTAATTGATACCAGCGACAAATCCCTCAAACAAGTAATCAATGCGATACTAAAAGAAATCAAAGAGAAAAGACAAAAACATTCTGGAGCTAAAAAAATAAGAAGTTGCGTATGAAGAAAGATGTCTCGCAACAGCAATTCAGGTGACCACAATAACTAAGCAGTGGTCACCTATTTCTTAGAAAGCTTTTTGATCCTCTTGTATTCTTTTATGATTAAATCTATTGATGGCCTTAAATTATTTTTATTCTCATATTCCTGGAGCGTTTCGTAGTATTCAAATCTATTTTTCAAACTAATATCTACCGGAGGCAACTTATTTTTTATTAAAATATTATTGAGGAGTAATCTCCCAACCCTTCCATTGCCATCTGCAAATGGGTGAATGTTTTCAAATTGATTATGAACGACAGTTGCTAAAATAAGTGCAGGATATTTTTTCTTATTTTTGGCATACCATTGAATTAATTTCCTCAAAAGATAAGAAACCCTTTCCGGAGGTGCCCCATGATGAACAATCCTCCGATTTCCATCCATTATGACTACATCTTCACCTTCTTTTCTAAAATTACCCGCAAAGCTTTTTGATTTCTTAAAAACAATTTTATGTAATTCTTTTATTAAGTCAATTGATAGATGATCTTTAGTTGATCTAATAAATTCTATTGCCTCGTTCACCCCATAAGTTTCCTCGACATCTTCTTTTGTGGCATCTTTTGGGGCAACATTATCTTCCAATATATTTTCAACTTCTCTTTCTGTTAATTGACTCCCTTCGATCGCATTGGTATTATAGGTAAATAATTCTGAGAACCTTTCCCATTGTGCCTTGGATAAGTGAACAACTTTTAGATTTTCTTTCTCTTGAAGATTTTTTATAAATTCAATTTCTTCCTTACTCAGTTCAACTTTTAGTGGATCCTCTATGATCTTGTATAAATTAATCTCTTCTAAAATTAATCTCTTGGCAATCTCTTCTCTTTTATTAAGCTCTTTTTTAGAAAGGTTTTTTCCTAAAAATTTTCTAACTTTATTGACTTTGTTTCCTTCTCTAAAAGAATGAACAAGATATTGTTTCCCATCTTTTCTTTTTTCAATAAACATAATATATTTAGGTGACCACGCTTTATATTACTTGTGGTCACCCCCAATTTCCCATATTTAAATGTGACCTCCGACTAATACAAGTTTTTAAACTCCCTTCCCCTCAATACATTATGGTAAGAGTAAGATATTCATTCGGATCCAGGCATACTGGTCGAATTGCCAAAATTAAGAAACAGCGGAGCAAATATCCCGATGTTATGAAAGACGTAGTTAGAATCTCAGATATAATCCTAGAAGTCCTAGACGCAAGATACATCGAAGAGACCAGAAACATAACTGTAGAGGAAGATGTCCTAAGGAAGAAAAAACTTCTAATCTATGTCTTTAACAAAGTAGATCTAGTAGATAAAAAAGAGCTAGAAAAACAAATCCCACAGTGGATGAAACCCTATGTCTTTACCTCTACAACCAAGGGAACAGGACTTAGAGATATCAAAAGCCGAATAAAGATGGAAGCTAAGAGAATCCTCGCAACAAGAAAGGATACCAAAGCCCCAAAAGAAGAAAAGAAGGGTAAATTTAGTGTCATTGAAGATAAAAAAGCCCGAGATAGAAAGGCCAAAAGAACAAAAGGTGAAATAGTCAAAGACCTCGGAGGCAAAAGGCGTATCCATGTTGGAGTAATTGGCTATCCCAATGCAGGTAAGAGCTCCGTAATCAATTTCATCACAAGAAGGGGTGCTGCCAAGACCGCAAAACAAGCAGGCTTCACCAAAGGTATGCAAAAGATCCGCCTATCAGAGGATATTCTTATTCTAGACACTCCCGGAGTAATCCCTGCAGATAAATACTCAACAGAAACAAAAAGCTTCGCAGCTGATGTCAAAGTAGGTGGCAGAACATACTCCGACGTAAAAGATCCCGAAGATGTAATTTATTATCTAATGAACGCCCCAGCACCTAAAGATCCTAAGAAAATCACAGATAAAGAACAAGCCGTAATCGACGAAGCCGAAAAGAACTCCAAGATTATTGAAGGCTTCTATGGTATCGACGCTGAGGGAGACCCAGAGGTTTTAATCGAAGAACTCGGCAAAAAGAAAGGGTTCTTAGGTAAGGGCGGAAAGGTTGACATTGATCGGACTTCTAGGTTAGTGCTTAGGGATTGGCAAGAGGGTCGGATAAGATAAGAAATAGAGTATAATAATATTTATATATAATGGAATTTCATTAGGTTTATGGATAAGGACTGGAACGCTGGTGATTCTGCAGAGAGGTTACTTAAAACTCTTGCTAGAGGTTGTGAGAAAAATCCGGTGTTTACAAGTGATAAGATGGAGGATATTGCTCGTAGTTCTGGCGCAGGGCATTCTCTTTTGGCCCAGTATTTGTCGCCTAATGAAGAAAATCCTATTCCTTATTTGGGTTTGGGAATTCCAGATAGTATTAACCGTGTTGATCCGTATGGTTTTAAATTGGTTGGTGATAGAAAGGTTTTTGATTTTTCACATTGTTCTGAATTAGAGTTAGTTCGGTTGGTTACTCCTAATCATGCAATTTTTGAAGGATATCTTGAGAGAGTTAGAATATGGAATGCGTTGGATAAATCTGTCGAGTTTCATCCGGATGAAGTAGAAGCGAGAGAATATTTGATGGGGCGTTTTGGTGTGCCTAGGAACGATGTTAGGATGATAAGATAATAGATATTACGGGTCCCCAGATTAGTGACAGAAAACACTAAAAACTCTACAACTCTAATAACGTAATGAGGGATAGAAAAGAGTTTGATTATTATATATTTATCGACTTCTCTGAGAACCTTATTGGGTATAACATAATTGGAAAAGAGAAGGTTAAGGAATTACTTCCTAAGATTATTAAGTTGAAACATTACAGAAGTCTAAAGCATAAGAGGGAATACTTAAGGGCCATGAAGAAGTTATTTACTAGAGAAAAAATTGATTCGTTCATATTGAAATCTAAAATAATTTCTATTAGGGATAATGTGGCAATTTTCACTGAAGTTTTGGAATTTGTCAAGAAAAATAAACATTGCATTATCTTCGTTTCTATTGATGATTTTCAGTTCAAACATTTTAAGAGACTTTTGAATGTTGTGGATGGGGGGAATACAGAGATAATTCAAGAGAGCAAATTAAAAAATGGTACCCCCGAATATCAAATGAGTTTGATAATTGATACAATGCTTAATATTGAAAGACGAAAAGAGTATTAGGGAGAACAACGAATAATAGACTCGGGGACTCGTCAATCCTACTGGCGGCACAAAGACCGTCTTCGTCAGAGTCCTTTCATCTATATGTTTTAATTAGACGAATAGAATATAAAAATGTTTCGATTTTAGAGGAATTCACTAGGGGCAGAGATTGGCAAGAGGGCAGGATAAGATAAGATTTTATAAACCGCAATGAGTAACTAATCATATGATTCCAAAGGTTAGAGTTGTTTTAGGTGAAGTAAAGGACTACCTTGGGATTCTTGAGTATTTTGTTCTATCTGATAATATGTTTAGGAAAGGGTGTTTATCCCAATATCCAAAATTTAAAGAAATTTTAAAGAAATCAAAAAATGAAAAGGAAGATTTGAGATTGTTTTTTGAAAGTTTTAATAAGAAAAATAAGAAAAAATTGCAGAAATTAGTTGAAAAGACAAAAAAAGCATGGGCCCCATTAAATAATAAAATAATGAAGGCATTCGAAGACTTACACCAAATTAAATGGACAAAAAAACATTCAAATTTTACTGCGAGAATTACATTGTGTCCTGTTTGCCCGAGATATTTAGAATACAATGCTTTTGATGTTTATTATAGATTTAATGAAAAAAGAATCATTGATACATTTTTACATGAGCTTTCTCATTTTATCTTCTTTGAAAAATTAAAGAAAGTTTATCCCAAAATCAATTCTAAGGAATTTGAACATCCGCATCTTATCTGGAAGATGAGTGAAGTTATGCCTGGGATAATTTTACAAGATAAAAAAATTCAAGAGATCTATAAGAATAAGGAAATTTCTGTTTATGATAACATTAAAAAAATAAAAATTGAGGGAAAATTACTTTTGGAGATCTTCCAAAAATTTTATGATGAACGAAATGATTTTGAGAGTTTCATAAAGAAATCCTATGGATTCATAAAGAAACATAAGAAAGAATTCGAGAGGCAGTTTTAAGGTAAGACTTTATAGTATTTTGATAAGTATAATTATTTTAACTAGGCAAAGCAGGAGGACTAGGTATCGAGCTTCCACCAATACCACTAGCTCCACCGCCCGCAAATAAGAAATATGCTCCGATGCCAAGTGCAATCAAAATCAAGATTATCAAAATCCACATTCCAACTCCGCCCCTTTTTTGTTTTTTCATTTTTACACTAATTCCTCAACAATATCACAAGCCCCAGCATCACACCCATTTGGGCAATATTTTGATTTAAATTGGTAAGAGCCAGGAGAATCACAAACTAATTCGCGTACTATGCATCTGTCTTCATTGCTATTCGGAGCATCATTATTGGTGTTGGGAGGGCAATCTTCGACATCTGTGTATTCCCACTGTCCAAGATTCTCATTATAGGTACTTAATTGGCAGGAATCTTCTCCCGGCGTTTGACTGGCATTAGACGGAAGATCAATTGACCCTTTAATTTGATAATTTTCTCCGCCATCACTATCTGTGCAGACATCCGGATTTTTATCGTCCGCAAACAAGAAATATGATCCAACTCCTATGGCAATCAGGATTACAACAATTAGAATCCAAATCCAAGTTTTACTCTTTTTCTCTATTGTTTCCGAAGTAGGTTGTGTATATTCTTCCATTTTTATTTATTCGCTTAAAGAATTTATTTTATTTAAAATTGCTTCTTTGCTTATAGTATTAAATTCGAAAGGATCTTCGCTAGGATATTTCATTATACTTCTTTCAGAAGACCTAAAAGCTATTACGCTTTTTGCATTAAAATAACACCCTGTTCCCTCTTGACAATCTTTACCAAGATTACAATTAGTGAGTATATTATTATAATTACATTCTTCGCTGTATTCTTCAGTTAGATTGTTTGTAGCATTATATAAACAAGTTCTAAACTCAAGGTACTCGTCATAACAATCAGCCTCTTCATTTAACTCTCCAGAACACCACTTAGGACAACCTTCCGAATCTATATTTGGTCGTTCGGTATAATCGGCTGCTTGTAAGTCATTTTCATATTCATCTCCCAAGTTTACAAAGGCATGACCAAATTCATGCACCATGGCCCGAGTGCTCAATTCACCCATACGATATCGAGCAACCATTGCTAAAGAATTTCCCCCAATTCCTCCCTCAAAATTAGGATAATTGGCATTATCCAAGATTACCATTGTTAAATCGATATCCTCGCATATCTCTTCAGCCATTTCGACTATTGCTGGCCCATTATAACCGTGAAATTCAAAATCATAGAATTCATTATCAAGTTTATCAATTCTCCAAACATTAAACTTCTCCTTATTGGATTTCATTGGTTCAACAGAAAACAATCCTTCTTGAATTCCTTCAAAATCTAGCATTGAGTCCACGTCCTGAGTCCAAGAATTAATATCCGTATATCTATCTGAAATAAATACTATATCTACCTTGGAATCACTAGGCCCATTATTCAGAACATTTTCGCAAGTAAAATTTTGCAAGGGATCTATCCCTGCTTCAAATCCCATTGTGCACGCGTCCCCCACCTTCATCAAAACAGGCTTGAAATAATCTTCAATTTCTATTTTGATATTCATTATGTTTTCTAAAAATGAGGCGGCGTCTTCATCGCCAATTGCATAAACTTGTGCGGTAGAATCCCAGAAGTTAACTCTTTCTATTATGCAATCTCCTTTTATTTCATTCAGAGTAAAACCCGGAAATAATTGGGGAACTACTTGCCATCCTTTTTCCAATTTCAACGGACAATACTCTGAAGTGCAAGGAATATTCCCTTCTTTTAGTGCTTGAGAGGTTTCTTCAAGATTTTGCTCGTCAATCCAACGAGAATAAAATAAAAAATCGCAATCCTCTGGAGAATACACCCAATTAATCGGAAGAGTCATCTGTTTGTTTGGCTCTGAAATACCCCAAATAGAACTTTGATAATCGGATAGGGGGGGTGAATCCCATTCTGCAGTTTCTCCCCCAATATAATAACTATCATGATTTTCAGGTAAAATAGACATGTCTGGCTCATGCATGTAAACATATTCTAAAATGGTCGCCTGGAGATTCCCCCTTTGGTCATCTTGCTTCCAACAACTTGCTTTTCCAGTCACTTCATCCCTTCCGTTAAGAATAGAATAGGGTACGAAATTCCACCCCGCTTTAATATGATAAGTCACCTCATATAATTCTGGTCCAGATAAGGAATATTGTTGCGATATTTCTTCATAATTGGGGTGAGCAGAAGTAACTTTTTGAACTTCTGTTGGTCCAGGAAAATTATCAAGTCCAGATGCAGAAACAAAAACGGTCAAACAAACTAAAGCTAGTAAGACAATTGGTGCAATCCTCCTTTTTTTCATGATAATAAGCAAAGCTTAAACTTCTTTAAAAACATTTCTGAAAATCTTCCAAAAGTTTTATGATGAATAAAAAGAATTCGAAGAACAGTTTTAGATAATAATAAAATTAGTCAGAATTTTTAGCTCGATAACTGGAAATTAATTTATCAGCCTCAGTCCGCCATTTGTTAATAATCTTCTTTCCAGCCGCAGTAGGTTTACCAAGGTTCATAAATTCATCATAATTATCATTAATAAATTTTTCAAATGAACTAAGTTTTTCTTTGTCAGGATTCCATTGTAAGTGGTTTAAAGTAAAGCTAGGGTGGTAAAAGGATGCTCTATCCGCTTCCCTGATAACTTGAAGTTCAGGATGTTTTAATAAATAAGCTTCTCCCTGCTCGTCAAGGGGCCCACTATGATAAACTATGCAGGCAGATATCTTTTCCTCCAGATCTTCATCATTTATGTGTTCTCTAAATTCTTTATTAAAAATATCTAAACCACGTCTTTTGTGCTCATCCCGATTATAATTATCCCCTCCTAAGTTTTCCTTATTATCTACGACATAATGTCCTAAGTCATGAATCCACACTGCAGCATTATATGCATCAATGTTAAAGTCATGACCACTTTTTTTCATTTCCTCTCCGAATTTAAGCATATTCTCATAATGCAAACCATCCTTGTATTGATCCGGAGTAAACTTACTTCCATAAGATTCAAGTAATTTTTTAGCTCTTTTTGTTAGTGGACCTTCTTTTCCCATTTCTTTAATTAATCTTAAATGTTTATAATATTATCTAAAGCAATTCTAAGGTAAGACTTTTATATCCCGAATCTATTAGTTACTTATGGAATTAAAAACTAAAAGATTGATTTTGAGAGAAAAGAAGAAGTCTGATTTCAAGAGTATTCGGGAAAATATTAATAATATTAATGTATCGAGGTATATGTCTGTGATTCCCCATCCCTATACTGATAAAGATGCTATTTGGTGGATCGGTCATTCTGCGAAGAAACGAAAAGAAAAGCCGAGGAAGGATTATCAGTTTGGGATTACGATAAAGCCGAGTGATAAGGTTGTAGGGGGTATTGGGCTCGTTATAACTAATGAGGGGGGTGTAGCGGATATTGGATGTTGGATTGGGGAAGAGTACTGGAGAAAGGGTTATGTTTTTGAAGCTACGGTCCGCGTTATTAATTATGCTTTTGATGATTTGAAGTTAAAGAAGGTAGTTCTATTTGCGGCTGTTGAGAATGTCGGGTCTAATAAATTGATTAAGAAATTGGGGCTTAAGTTTGTCAAGAAGAAGAAGAAAGCTTTAGTTGTGGAGTCGACTGGAAAGGTTCATGATACAAATGTTTATGAGATCAGTAGGGATGAGTGGAATATCAAATGAAAAACGAATTTTGGAAAGATTGGAAACGGATAACTAAACTCGAAGAAGCTGCGATTAAATCTTTGAAAACTGCTAGGAAAATAATTTTAGATAATCTTCCAAAGGAACAAATTGTTGCAATTTATGCAAAGGGAAGTTTTGTTAGGAGGGAGATGAATAAAAAAAGTGATGTGGATACTATAACTATATTAAAAGAAAGTAGATATTTGAAAAAGTTACAGAAATTAGAAAAAAAATATCGTAATGAATATTCTCCCAAGATACAATTTTCTGGGTATTCTCTTTGGGAATTAAGAAATAATAAGAGAGTGAAAACGGTTAAGAAATTAAGAGCAAGGCCGAGTAGAGCAGTTAAACACCTGGAACATTACGTATTGATTTATGGTGCCTTGTTAAAAAAAGAAAATTTTAATCAGGGCCCGCCAAAAGGTCATTTAAGAGGAATGCTTTTTGCATTTAAGAATATTTTTATTCCAGGATATAAGAAAGGAAAATTAAGGTTTTCTGAGTTAGCAAAACAGGTCTTTTGGTTAGCTGAAAATGAACAGGTTTTTAGGGGAAAGAATCCGCCACATCATTGGAGAAAGTTATCAAAATCGATTAAGGACAAGGATCATATAATTCATGACGCATTAAGAGTTAGGATGAAACCAACTAAGGATAAAAAAGATCGTGCAGAATTTATAAAGAAGTTAGGAATTTATTTGAAAAAGTTGGAGAAATTAGTTCTGAATTTAACTGAAGAAAAGTTAGCTAAGTAAGAGAAAAATAAAATCTAACTATAACGCGCTCTTCCACAACTTATCAAGATTTTCCTTCGTCCAAAGTTCATCCGCCATTTTAAAGAAATAATCGATTGCGTCTTCATGAGCCCGGCCCTTATATTTTGCCTTCTTTTTCCACTTCTTTTTTAAGATTTGTTTTTCCACAACTTCTTTTTTATCAGTTATCTCGAATGGATCTATTAAAACAATCTCATCATCAATCAAACCAAAATTTGAATGAAATTTGAACGTTGTTTCATGTATCCCATACTTCCAAAGTTCAAGGTTAAATTCTACTACTTTTCTTATAATCTCTTTCTGATCTACTGCCCCGCCACTCAAGATCTCCTTTAGTGTTACCGCCCTCTTTTGTTTTATCGTCCCATCACCAAGAAATTCCAAATCTCCAAGAAGTTGGTTAGGAATAATTGATTTTTTAAGAATCTCAGTTGATTCCTTTAAGTAATTCAAAACTATCTTAGTTCTTTCTTCAAGCTCTTCTTCCTTTCCAATATGCTTAAGGTATCTCATGGCCATTTTCCTCGTTTCTTCCTCAGTCTTAGGGATTTTAATCACATGATCATCAAAGATTTCAACATTAAATTGCCAGCCTTCTGCTTTTTCCATTTTATATTTGAAAAATGAGGTGTGAATATTTAAGTGTTTTGAGCGAAGCGATTAGGAATTATGGACATAAACTGGGTTACTTAACTCCTTAACAAACTTCTTCCGAACAATTTCATTCTCCTCAATTCTACAATTTCCCCAAGTACCCGGACTTCCCCACGTTTTATCCTTAATCCAGTCCCAATTAATATAACAAAAGGCCTTGATATGCTTATGATCATGAATCCACTTAAAATATGGCTCAAACCAATCTTTCCAACTCTTTTCACCATCTATAACGCCGACCCCAGCCGCAGTAGATTCTCCAACCATAACCGGTTTCTTGTGCTTCTTTGCTAACTTCAGAAAATCTTCTACTGGTTTGTATTTCCCAGTTATATGCCTTGCAAAAAAGACATCGATCCCAAACCAATCAACATAATCATCCCCTGGATAAAATTGTTCAACTGGATCTGTTCCGTTAAATGGACAAGCACACCAAACTGTTGCAATATTTTCAATTTTGGCTTTTCTAATTTTTTCTACAACATATTTCCATGCTTTTACAAAACTTTTAGGATTGTATTTTCCCTTTTTGTCAAACTCATAACCAATTCTAAGGAATGTTGGATTTTTTAGTTCTTTAACAGTATTTAGGAAATCATCAATTTCTTTATCATATTTTCCTTCTAAAATCTCTGGAGTTATATCTCCGTCCCCCTCTGCTAATAATTTGAAACCAATTTGTAACATAATATTTGGGTAATCTTTCAATTCAATCTTTATCTTGTTTATCCAATGCTCAATCTTTTGAATTTTAGCATAAGTCATGTAAATCGCAGGTTTGTAATCCTCAACTGCCTTCCAATATTTAGAAAAAGCCTCCGGACTCTGCCCCGCCCCATGAATAACTCGATTCCCCTTAGGCTCATACTTCTGATTGTAATTCATTGTTTTAATTAGTAAACCAGCTTATTAAGCTTTGTTTTTGGAGGGGGATTGACAAGACAGAAACGAAAAAATTCCACTATCCTTTAACTTTTTCTTTTTATGCTAAAAACCCCAGCACAAATTCCAATAGCCAAGAGTCCAATCCCCAAAAATGAACTACCCTTAGGAGCAATTCCCGCAATTGCATTACCCGTAATTGAAGGAGATAAAAAAGTAATCCCTCCAAGAACTCCCACAATGGCAATCACCCCAGTTAATCGGGAAGTTAATCTACTTTTAGAATTAGCTTTTCTTGTCATTCTCTTGGTCCTTAGAGAATCTCCCTTTCCATCATAAACTTCTGCAAGTAACTTGTGGTTTCCTTCCTTTTTCAACATATCAAACGCTTTCTCTCCGTACACCCTTAGGGCATCCCTTGGCTTATTCGCTTTTAAGTAGAGTTCTGCTGCTTCTTTCTGATGTTTTTTGGGATCGCCATGAAACTGAGGGCCGAACCTAATCCTTCCAGACCCTGTATCCCTCGTATGTTTTTGTCGTTCTTCAATATTTGCAACAGATTCAAAATTTTCCGCAGCCCTTTCATGTTTTCCCAATTCTTTCCAAAGTTCTCCAGCAAGAAGATAGTGTCCTAGTTTTTCACTTTTTTTTGCAGCCTTGGTTAATTCTCCAGATTTCCTTAGTAGTGAAATACCATGTTCAATTTGTTCCTTGCTTTGTGGATCCTTTAGGAAGTATGAAGCTGCCTTTGACGGGTTATTCATTTCACTTTCATAGATTCTTCCCAGCTCCTCATTATCTTTAAGGACCTTATAATCTTTAATTGCTTTTTTGAAATCTCCTAGCTCCTCCCTTATTGCCGCTGCCTTCCTTAATAGTTTAGGCCTCTCCGCAGTTAAAGGCCCGTCATGAAACATACCCACAAGTCCACTTCTTTTCTCAAGCCCTTTTGCGAGTAACTCTTTTACAGATTTTTGTGTTCCTTTAGCAAGAAGTCCCTTTTTGTCCAATACATTAGTCAAATAATCTATCTGAGATTCAGTCCCCAAACCCTTTAAGTGAGCCTTAACATCTCCTTTTTTCATAAATCCTCTCTTAGTACTCTTTTTCATTATTGTTTTATATAAAACAATATTTATAAATCTTTATTATTCAATGCAATTAAATTTAGAAGCAATCTTAGGGTAGATTTTTACGAATCAAGTAGAAAATAAATCCCAGTAATCCTTAAAAAGTAGTCCCCCATTTTAATGCTATGACATTGTTAGAAGATATATGGGCGAGAGTTGGGGGGAGGTACTATATTCAAAAATATACCGGCTTTGAACTAGTTTATAGAATCGTTGATTTTTTTGTATATGAACGGAATTCCGAAGAAGGTAAGGATCCGGGTTTAAGGTTCAAAGTGTCTACCCATGATGGAGAAACTGGTTCCCATATAGACAAACCTGTGCTTCATCCTATGGGACATATAGATTCTTTTTCGGAAGTTCCTTTTGATGATTATCTCCCCTGGATGGTCGATCAAGTTCATGAGGAAGCAGTTAATGAAGAGAGACAGAAAACACTAAAAACATCCCGCACTTAATACCTCCATGACTACAAAAAAACCCAAACCCACAACCCCAAAACGAATTCTAATCTTCGGAGCCTCCGGAACCGGGAAAAACTGGTTCGGAGAGAGACTTTCCAAAAAATCCCGCATTAAGTTCTACGATACCGACGACCTGGCCTGGATAAAAAGATTTACCGTTAGAAGAGATTACAAAGAAAAGTGCGACATGCTAAAGAAGATCTGCAAGAAAGATAAATGGATGATTGCAACAGGAGCAACCACATACGTCAGCTGCGCAGAAAAGCGAGCCGATTTAATCATCATTCTCGAGGCAGGTTTCCTCCGTAAATCTTACAGAATCATCAAACGCCATTTCCAGAAGAACGCCAGCGGAGAAGAATATTCCCCCAGTAATCCGCTTAAGCTTGTCTACGCCAATTATTTAGATTATCGAAAGGGTGGAAAGGGTAGGATTTATTTTGACGGCCTTATGAAGAAATATCCTGGGAAGGTAAGGGTGTTTGGGCAGGGGGAGAAGAGGAGGTTTCTGGAGGCGTGGGGGAGATGAAGGTTAAGGTTTTTGGGGGAATACTTGTAATAGAAACATTTATATATAGCAATGTATAGTAATAATATACAATGGCAGATAAAAAAGAAACCACACAGGTTAATTTCAGGATTGAAAAAGAATTATTAGATTGGATTGATGCCCATTCAAAAAAATCCTATAGTGATCGAACAACATTGATTAAGAGATCTATCCACGAATTAAAAATTAGGGTAGAGAAAGAGGAATTGTTTACTCAAAAACAATTAATAATTGATAAAAAAAGAATTAAAATAGTCAATGATGAAATTAAAAAATTAGGGCCAATAAAACAATTAAATAAGAAAGAAAAGGAAAATCTTTTTGATTTGAGTGAAGAAAAGGAAATTTTAGAAGAGGCCATTATGCAACGAGAGACTGATGAGCATTCAAGAGAATATTGGGCAAATGAAATTAAAGAATTGGAAGAAGAAAGGAGGAAAAGAAGAGATAAATTCATCTCTTCGTAAATTATATTCGCTTTAGCGATTGGTTGTTTTACCATCCATCCCGGCAGAAAAATCTGCCGGGTTTATATTTAGGATAAAATGGTTTATTTGAAAAAAAATAAAAAAGGGTATCCCCTTACAAGAAACGGAAAGTTGATGCACAGAAAGGTTGCCGAAAATAAAATTGGTAGACCTCTGAGAAAACACGAGGTTGTACATCATCAAGATGAAAATAAGAATAATTTTAGAAAAGATAATTTATCCGTTATGAGCCGGTCTTTTCACTCAAAATTACATGGGAAAATAAAAAGGAGAAAATAAAAAATGAGTTATGAATCCGAAATAAAAAAATGTTCCCGGTGCTCAAGGAAATTGGAAGAGTCGGAAAGATTGATGACATTCCCTGGAGAAATTTATTGGGATGTTGATGCTAGGATGTATGGGGGAACAAGCAAAAAAGTTTGTGAAAAATGTTATAAAGAACTATCTGGGGAAGGTCTTATATGTATAAAAGATGAAAAAGGAGATTGGGTCTATCCCGAAGAGATTGGGAAAAAAGATGAACAAAAAACAGATTAAAATAATAACTGAAATTGAAAGTCTGTTGCCAAAAAGGATGGGGGCGTTTGTCGAAAAAGAGACGCAGTACCATACAGGCAGATATCAAAAGAGAAAACAGAATGCATTTGTTCACTGTTATGATAAAAACTTTAGTTCCTTCATATTTCTGTTTCCAGTTTTTTGGACCTATGGCCGAGAAAAACAAACAAGAATTCTTTTTCATGAAATCGCACACCTTAGGCTCCACCATAGCAAGAAGAAAAATAATGAGGTCGAGGCAGATAAATTGGCAAAAAGGTGGATGGGTGAAATTTCTAAAAAATAATAAACATTCCCAAAATTTTATAAACCCGTATTACATACGTATTACATGGTAGAACTATCAAAAATTCAAAAACCTGAACCAAAAGACGTGATTATTACTGTCCGGACCACAAAAGAAAACAAAGAATGGATGGATAAGAATAATATTAGCCCGAGCCTATTCTTTGATGAGGCTATAATTGATTTAAAGGCAAAAATGAAGGGAAATATTAATCGGAAAAACTGTGTTGTTTGTGGAAAACCTACAAAAGAGATAAAAATGGGAATCGGAATGGAGACTTTTTCTTTTTGTTGTCAGAAATGTATTAAGACTTATGTTGCCAACGACCCGAAAGGCGAAGGGCTGGAAGTAAGGGGAACGCGGATTTATGTTAAATGATACAAAGCATTTATTAATAATAGTTATTTGTACATTATATGGGAATGTTTGACTTTAAGCCAGTGAAAATAAAGAAACCCAAAATTCCTTCTGCACGTAATGTATTGCCAAGAAAAAGAGATATCCAACGAATGATTTCTAATAAGCGAATTAGGGAACCCGTTTCCGCAAAAATTAAAACAGCAGTTAAGAAAAGGGCTGGAAATAAATGTGAGGCCAAGGGATGCAGGCATTCGACCTATTTAGATTTTCATCATAAAAATATGAAAAATGATGACAATCGGGTTCAGAATATTGTTTTACTATGTCCAATTCACCACAGGGAAGCCCATGACAAGAAAAAAGTTCTAAAAACAAAAGATTCCTTTGGGAATACGATAAATCATAAAGTGGTGAGCAAAGAAACTAAGAAACGGATTGTGAAAAAAAGGAAGAAGCAGAATCCATTTGGAATGGGGTTTGGAGGATTCTAAAGATTTTTAAGGGAAAGAAATGGCAAATAAACTACTAACAAAATCAAATTATCTCCTCGGCCTACAATGCCCAAAACTACTCTGGGTCACTAAGAACAACAAAGAAAGAATTCCAGAGCCAGACTATTCTGCAAAACATAATTTTGAGATGGGAGACATTATCGGAGTTCTTGCAACAAAGGTTTTCCCAAAAGGCATAGATTTAGCTAACTTAGATTTCAAAGAGAATATAGAAAAAACTAAGGAAGCCATTAAAAGCAGAAAGACCATTTACGAGGCAGGAATTCTAACCGACGACGTATACTCTCGGGCAGACATCCTACTCCCTGTAGGAGAAGATGAATGGGACATTATAGAAGTCAAAAATGCCACAAAAGTAAAAGATGTGAATATTCACGATGTTTCATTTCAAAAGCATGTTTATGAAAAAGCGGGACTAAAGATTAGAAAGTGTTTTTTGATGCACATTAATAACGAATATATCAAAGATGGGGAGATCGAGCCAGAAGAATTATTCATTCAAACAGAAATTAATGATAAGGTAGAAGAATATTCCGAAGGAATAGAAGAAAGAATCCAAGAGATGCACAAGATTATCAATTCCAAGAAAGAACCTTCCTGTAAGATCGGAGTTTCATGCAGCGATCCTTACGAATGTTCGTTAAAATGTGAATGCTGGAAAGATGTACCAAAAGACAGCGTATTTGATTTTTACAGGATGTTTAAGAAAAAATGTTTTGAATTATACGATGGAGGAATTGTCTGCTTAAGTGATGTTCCAGAGAGTACAAAATTGAATGATAAACAACAGATACAGAGAAGATTAGCTTGTGAGGCGGCGTCCCCTAAGGACATGACACATGAAGGGCCTAAACATATAGATAAAACAGAGATAAATAATTTCCTTAGAAATTTGAAGTATCCGCTTTACTACCTAGATTTTGAAACAATTAATCCTGCTATCCCTAAGTTTGATGGAATGAAGCCATATCAAAGAATCCCCTTCCAATTCTCCCTACATATTCAGAAAGAAGAAGGCGGAGAATGCGAGCATATCTCTTTCCTTGCAGAAGGCACAAGCGACTCAAGACCCAAGTTTATGCAAACCCTAAAAGACAATTTGGGAGACTCTGGGAGCATTTTAGTTTATAATCAAGGGTTTGAGAAGGGCGTTATGAAAGAGGGCTGTGAGGCGTTGCCAGAATTTAAGGGATGGTATGGTGATAATATTGAGCCTAGAATCAAGGATCTTTTAGATGTTTTCAGAAATTTCCATTATTATGATCCGAAGCAATGCGGAAGTGCTTCGATAAAAAAGGTTTTGCCTTGTTTGACTAATTTGAAATATGATGATTTGGAGATTGGAGAGGGGATGTTTGCAAGTTTAGAGTATGAACGGGTTACGTTTGGGGATGTTGATGATGCAGAGAGAAAGAAGGTTAGGGATGCGTTGGAAAAGTATTGTGAGTTGGATACGTTGGCAGAGGTTGAGATTGTGAAAGAATTGTTGGGGGTTGTTGACGATGGGGACTGAAGTGGTGGATGAGATTGATGGAGGGGTTGTGGAGAAGCTAAAAAGACCAGGGTATGACAAATAATAGTATTTATAAATCTGAGAATATTCAAATTATTGGAATGGGTGATTTAAATAATGTCAAAAGATAAACCGTATACAGTGGCTTCCTTTTTTAGTGGTTGTGGTGGTTTTGATCACGGTTTTGAGAAAAATGATTTCTCAGTTTTATTTGGGAATGATTCGTGGGAGGATGCTGCTACGACATTTAGGGCAAATTATCCGCAAGTTAAATTTTTTGAGAAACCAATTCAAGACATTACTGAAGAAGAATTAGCAGAGGTTACTAATAACATGCAAGTTGATGTATTAATTGGGGGGCCCCCTTGCCAGTGTTTCACGAGATTAAATAATAATCATCTGATTAAGTTATCTGAACTAAAAAAAGAAGACAATAGAAGAACGCTGTCTCAAGAGTATATTAAAAAGGTTAAACTTCTAAAACCAAAGATAGTGTTGATGGAAAATGTAAGGGACCTTCTACATAGGAAAAATCAGGAGGGGAAATTATATTCTGAAATAATTCGGGAGGCATTCAAGGAAATTGGATATGAAACTTACTGTAAAATTATCTCCATGGATAAGTATGATGTTCCTCAAAAAAGAAAAAGAGTGATTTTTCTAGCCACTAATGTAAAAAGGTTAATGGAATTTCTTGATGAAAATGTTGATAATGGATTCCCAAAGGAATCGAATAGGATAATCACTTCCGGAGAAGCCCTAGCTAAAATAAAAGATAATGAAAGTTTAAGTAACCACAATTTTACGATTAATGAACCAGAAACTCTAGAGAAAATAAGGAATATCCCCCCAGGAGGTTATTACGAAGATTTACCAGACTCATTAAAAACAAAGAAAATTCGTAATGGGAAGGAAGTGATAGTAAAAAGATATGGCTCTTATTATCGGAGGTTACATCCGGATGAGCCTTCAAGAACAATAACAAATAATTACGTAATCCACCCAATCAAAGATAGATATCTTTCAAATAGGGAAATGGCAATTTTACATAGCTTTCCAAAACAGTATAAATTTAAAGGAAACATGGGCTCAGTATCTCAACAAATTGCAAATGCTGTTCCGCCAAAATTTGCCGAAAAAATGGCAAAAAGAGTCCAATTTTTATTGGATAATTATTGTTAACTTCAAATGGTAGAAAAAAGTTACAAACTGGGAAAAGAATATATAGATAAGGGCAATCCCAAGTTTGATGAAGATCAATTCATGCGTTGGTTAAATATTAAGAATGTAAGTGGAATGATGAATTCTCCAGGAATTCGGTGGTTAAATTATGCGAAGAAAAAAGATCTTCCTGCCGCAATAATATTAATTTCAAAAACTGCTAGCAGTTCATATCATAATCCTTGGGAGGATGTAATCGATAGATTGGCAGGTAAGGCATATTACTGGGGGGATTCTAAATATGATCTAAAAAAATCTTGTGAAGACTTCATGGGAAATAAATTACTAAAAAAGGTCCACGTTAATCTTTTGGAGGGTAATCTTGATAAGATTCCGCCAATTTTACTTTTTTCAAAGCCAGTAAGTGGAAAAATCTTTTTTGAGGGATTGTGCGTGTTAGAAAATCTTGAAAGAACTTGGTTTGAGGATAAGGGTAAACCTGTTAGAAATTATCGTGCAATACTCCGGATATTGGATACTGAAAAGGTAAAAATTGAGTGGATACATAACAGAATATATGAAAAAGAATCCGATTCTCCAAGTGCTTGGAAGGACTATTCTTCTGGAAAAACACCCAAATATCTGAAGGTATGGAATAAACGATTAAGATCCAAAAATGAACAATTACCTCCAATTAATTCCAATGATGATTTAATTCTAAAGAGAATAAATAGTTTATTATCCCGGGAGTTTGAGTTTTTTACAGTAAGACTTCTGGAATCTATAAAAGATATAAAGCATGAAATTGTAACTACTCGGGCAGTAAGGGATAAGGGGTTTGATTTCTTTGGGAGATTTACATTGCCATACCCCCTAAAATATGAAATAAATTTTAAAGGAGAAGCTAAAAAGTTTGCAAGGTCTAGCGGAGTTGGACCTAAGGAATTATCTCGTTTAGCAGCAAAACTAACTCGTGGAGAATATGGGATATTCATCACCACATCGTATTATACATTACAAGCGCAGGAAGAATTATTTGAAGATGATTATCCAATTAAGTTAATTAGCGGCAACGATATTATTAATTTTTTAAAAGAGTCAAGAATGATAAAGAATAATGCCCTATCTGAAAAAGATCTTTTTAAATTTTTGAACCTTAAGCAAGAATGATCACACAGTTAACTATAAATATGGCCATATTTATTACCTGATAATGGAAGACTATGTAGATTTTGAAGATATATTTAAGAATTTAATAAATACTCACAAAAAAGACGAAGATTTTGAGTTAATCAAAGACTATCCTGCAATTTTTTCTTTAATTTCAAATATTTCTAGTGATAAGAGTGCGGATGGGATCACAAAAATGCTTATGAATAGTGCTATTTCATATTTTATCCTTCCAGAAGATATTATTTCTGAGAAAGAGTATGGGGTAAAGGGTTATGTTGATGATTTTTTTATTTGCTTACATGTCTTATCGGAATTCTTAAAATATGATTCTAAACTTGGAGAATATTTAATAAATAAATATTGGACCTTAAAAGAGGATTATCACAATTATATCTCTAATAAGTATTATGAACTCATGAAGTTAATCGAGGACTCTGTAAGATCTAATATCTTGTTACATTCGGGTGTAAAATATATTGAAGAACTCATTATGAATAAAAAAAATCCAAGAAAATACCTTGAATTAAAGGGAAGAGATTTACAAAGAAAGATACATTATTTATTTTTCTTATTTCTTAATAGGCCTATTGGAAATAAAGAGGCAAAGAAGGAATTTGAAAAAAATTTCTTTGGAACTTCAGAGTTCATGGAATTTTCAAAGAAATTGGATCTACTTGAAAAAGAAGATAATTCTTTTAGTAGGGCTAAAAAAAATGTGGATGAAATGTTTAGTTTAGAAGAAAATATGAAAAATATAAGAATTAGGAGACTTCTTGGATGACTGGTTTAAAAGAATTATCTGATTCAATAGAGAAAATTTATGATTCCGATTCTGAAGACATAACTGAAATAATGAATCTTCTTTTGAAACAATCTATTAGATATAGTAGGATCGGAAGCTATTTTTCTTCAAAATCTTTTATTTCATTAGCGGAGGGGTTGGAAGAACTCTTCTTAAAAAACGGAAAGATGAAGTTGATTATTAATTATGAATTAAGTAAGGAAGACCATCAGGAGCTAAAGAAGACTTGTGACTACCAGAAAATTGGAGATAGAATAGCATTAGATATTAAAAATCTGAAATCTGAAATGGAGTTAAATTCCGCTAAAGTTTTAGCATGGTTAATCTATCAGGGGAAACTTGAGATAAAGGTTGTTCTTGGAAAAGGCAATAACTTAATGCATATCAAACAAGGGATATTTGAAGATGAATATGGTGACAAAGTGGCATTTACTGGATCTGCAAATGAAACATATTCTGCCTATGAAAAAAATATTGAACAAGTAACTTTTTTCAAAGACTGGATAAGTGGGCAGGAGGAATATGTAGGGGAGTTTATTTCCAAATTTAACAAGTTTTGGGATAATTGTGGGGTTGTGGCTAAAACTTATTCTTTATCAAAAGCTTTTGAGAACGAATTAATGAGAATTCGGCCAAGGACCGAGGCAGAATTAAAAGAATCCCTTCAAATTATTTCTTCCAAGAATATGTCCACTAAGAAGAAAAAATCACTCACTCCCTATCCCCATCAAGATGCCGCATTACAAGCGTGGTTGAAAAATGACAAGAGGGGCATAATTGAAATGCCTACTGGTTGTGGAAAGACCAAAACTGCCCTATTTGCTTTTAGAAAAGCTATAAAATCTGGAAAGAGCGCTACTTTTATCTTTGCTCCAACAAAGGCCATTTGTAATCAATGGATAGAGGAATTTGAAGGAGAACCTTGCAAAATTTGCAAAATTTATGATAATCCAAATTGGAAAAGAGATTTAAAGAAAAATATTTTGGATTTAAAACTGGGAGTATTTGAGAATCTTGTTGTAGTCGGAAGCTATGCACTAATAACTTCCAAAGTTCTTATCGAAGAAATTAGAACTTTGACAGAATTTAACAAGTTTTTAATTGCAGATGAAGCTCATTCTACCGGGGCACTGAAGACCTCCGGGGGTTTAATAGAAGATTATAATTTTCGCCTGGCCTTAAGCGCTACTCCCAAAAGATATCTTGATGAGGACGGAACAAATAGAGTTTTTGATTTTTTTGGAGGGGTAGTTTATGACAAAATAGGATTATATGAGGCAATTTATTCCTTGGGGGTGCTTTGTGAGTATGAGTATCATTTAATTCAAGTTTTTTTAAATGAAGAAGAAATGGCCCAATATTCCAAGCTGACAAAATTATTAATTATGAAGGTTTCTATGAAATCGAAAGATAAGTACAATACAAATCTTGACTCAGAAATTCAAAGGCTTGCAGAAAAAAGGGCAAAGATTATAAAAAATTGCTCTGCTAAACTAGACAAGCTTCCAGAGATAGTAGAAGAAATTAAAGAAGATAAGTCTATTATTTTCGTTTCTCCGAAACAACGGGAGGAGGTATTGAAGATAGTCAGAAATAGAATAAAATACCACCAATATACTTATTCTGAGGATACGGAAGTAAGATCTAGGGCCCTTGAAAATTTTAAAGAAGGAAAAATACAGGCCTTAGTTGCAATAAAATGTCTTGATGAAGGTTTAGATGTGCCTGCTGCAAGGGCAGGAGTTATTATGGCAAGTTCTGGAAATCCCCGGGAGTTTATTCAAAGGAGGGGCAGGCTTTTAAGAAAACATCCCAATAAAAAATATGCAAAGATTTTTGATTTTTTTGTAACTCCCTCTAAGGAGGCTATTAGCTCTTCGGAGATGTATAAAAATCAGATATCCAAAGAATTAAAAAGAATAACCGAGTTTGCAAAATCTGCTAGAAATGAAATAAAGGTATCGAAAGAATTAAAAGAGTTAAAATCTAAATTAGGCCTATGAACGAGTTAAAAAAATTAGTAAATAAGGCGGTTCTTGAAAAAATACCCCTTTCAGAAGATCGGGAGGCACTTTTAGAAGCAATAAGTATTGAAGAAACTTTTGGTGGGTTAAAATCTACAGATCTATTAGATAAATATGAAAAAATTATAGAGGGACTTATAAAATGAAGTTAAACAAAATTATAATTGAGAATTATCGGGGCTATTATGGTAAAAATGAGATCGAGTTTAATAATGGAGAAAAGGGAAAACATATAGATTTGATAATAGCACGTAATGATACCGGAAAAACTACTTTTTTAAACGCTATCTATTGGTGTCTTTATGGTAAGGAACAATTCTATAATTCAAAAAATAGCAATCAAAGAGTTATGTCCAATAAAAAGATTATTGAGACTCCAATTGGAGAAAAATTGAATTTTTCAGTCACACTAGTATTTAGTGATGATAAGGGTCCAAAGGTGGAGATAACTCGTCAGCGGATATTTAAGAGGGCCAGGGATGAAGATAACGATCTAAAAATTATTCAGGATGGAGAAGATAGATTTTTTGGAATGGAAATTAATAAGAAAGGAACGGGTTTTGAAAAGATTAATTACCTTGAGAACTTCATATCTTCCCAAATTCCTGAAGGGATAAGCCCTTTCTTTCTTTTAGATGGTGAACAGCTCAAAGCAATATTTACTTCCGATATTAATTATAAAATAAAAGATGCCATTGAAAAAGTAGCTAACATAAAATCGATAAATGGTCTAATCGAAAATTTATCACGCTTAGATCGCAATTATTCTAGTATGAAATCAGGTATAGATCCGAATTATGGGGCCATACAGGCAAGGATAGATAAGGCAGATGCCACCATCACAAAGACTAAGGCCGATTTAGAAGAATGGATGAAAGAAAAAGAATCATTAAAGAAACAAATCTCTGAACTTGATGATTATCTCCAGAACCACAATGAGACAGTAGTGAGGGAACTAGGAGCAAGGGAACAAAATTTAAGGGGAACTATAGGGCGGGCAGATGAGGATCGTAAGGAATCCGAGGAAAAATTGAATAATATGGTAATCAAGGCCTATATTCTAAAAATTGGGAAAAAGAGCCTTTTAGAAACAAGCGATAAGTTTAATGAGATCATTGAGGGGGGGAATTTTCCTCCTGCGGTAGATCCCTCACATGTATTACAACTTATTAAGAGGAGAGAATGTATCTGTGGTACAAAAATATCAAAAAATTCTGAAGAAGAAGAAAAACTTAAGAAACTCGCAGATACCAAGAGTTTTAAAGAATATGTTAGAATAATCTCCCAAGGAGATGCCCAGCTCCCACAGATGATTGAATCTATAAAATCCCTTGTGGGCGATATATCGGTAGAAAGAAAGAAAGTGTATGGGCATGAGGCACTAATTAAAGATAGTAAAAAGGAGATAGATGAAATTACCTTAAAGTTAAAATCCTCCGACGTGGAAGAAATCCGTAATAAGGGAGAAGAAAAAGAAATGTTGGAAAGAGAAATTACTCGTAAGGAGGGAGATATCCATCGCGCAGAGGGAGATTTAGATGTTTTAAATATTTCTAAAAAAGATGATGCCTCTAAATTGAATAGCATAAAGATAAAAGAACTTAAAGATAAACTTCTCATCCAAAAATCAGAAAAATGTAAACAACTTATAACTTACTCTAAGGAAATAAAAGAATCAATAATGAAAACTATAAAGGATAAAATAGAAGAATCTACTGCCAAAAACTTCGTAGATCTTCATTGGAAGGCAGAGGATTATGAAAAGGTAAGTATCTTAGATGATTTTTCTCTTTCGGTAAGAGATAAATATCGTGGAGAGTTAATCAATGAACTTTCCCAGGGTGCAGCATTATGTTTTGGTCTTGCTTTTATGACCGCACTTAGGAATTATTCAGGATATGATGTCCCAGTAATAATCGATTCTCCGGTGGGAAAAATAGATGAGGGAAATAGAGAAAAGATTGCAAAGAGTTTACCTGAACAATTAAAGGGAAAGCAAGTAATCTTCTTAGTTACTAGCTCCGAATACACCTCAGTATTTAAGAAATTTCTTGACGACAAAATTTCGACAAAAATTTCGTTAACTTATAATAAAAAAACTGGAGAAATAGACATAGACAATAATGGCAGCGATTGATGAATTCATAAGCAAATTAAATTATCTAAATATAGATAAAAAAAACAGAGAGATTTATAATAAGTTGAAAAGTTCTAGTATCTTTAAGGGAACTCGGGGAAATCCGGATCTTTTTTTACTGAGTCTCGTTATTGGATTAAAGCATGGAAAAAGGAAAAAACTTCTTAATGGAGGAAATCTTTTTAGAATTAGTGAGCTCCAAGAAGATATTTGGACTCTTTTATCCATTGGTTTTTCAGAGTTAAAGGATATTGAAGTTTTTGAGACAAAGGAAGGTGCAAAAATGGCATTGAAAGTTTGCGAAGAATATGCTAACTCTGGAATAGAAATTCTTAATGATTTAGCAAAAAAGCCCTCGGAGTTTATTAATCATTTAATTGAAGAATTGTTAAAGAAATAAGAGTAAGGAATACTCCAGAGTTGTTGCGGGATTTGATAAAAAGAGGTAATACCGCTCGGGAGAGAATAGTTGAAAATTTAGGGTATGGAAAGTTCTAGGAAGAGGTAGTTACACATAAAACAATCCATCAACCTCTCCATCCCCGACCAGCCTCTCTTAACCACTAATCCCTGCAGAAGCCTCCCGTAACCCACTCCCCCACCAATCATAAACTGTACCAACACTACTTCCACCACCATAACTACAACTATGAATTCCAGACCACCAACTATAATCTGCTGAACAGGCAGTAAAAACCCATATTGCCAACAAAATCACGACGAGAAATGCTATCACAAAATATATGATCCAAAATGTACTACTTTTCATATCTATTTTAGGTACCTAGTCTATATAAACCTTTTGGTACCTAAGTCTTAACTATATAATAGTATAGGTACCAAACTTTAAATATCTCCTAATCTTAATCAAATCATGAAGATCCAGAAGCATTTGGGAAGAAAAATTGGCGATAAAATCTACTACAAGTACGTCGTAGTCATTCCAGACGAGATTTTAGAGGAATCTGGATTAAAAGCCGGCGATGAATTAGTGGCAGAAGCAGGAAAGAAGGAATTGAAGTTAAAGAAGAAATGAACCTTACAATAGATAGCAGTGAGGGGGTTTAGCTATTTATTATCTTTCATTCTTAAACCACATAAGAAAAACACCAAATAAAACAATTATTAATCCTGCCCAGAAGGAGGAGGTCGTTGAAAGCATAAAAACTCCAACAAAAATTAAGATAAGGCCAAAAATTTTAAGTATAAAATGGATTAGTTGATTCATAAAATAATTACTCAAATCAACTTTAAAAATTTAACTCATCCACATAAATCTTCACAAGGGACACCATCACCATCACCATCCAACCAATGAACATCATCCTTACAAGCAGTATAGATATTCATCGCTTCAAAACAGGAATCAAACTCCGCACAATCGTACATATCTACTGAGCAATTGGTATTACTATTATCATTTTCAACATAACTCGTAAATAAAACAATCTGATAAGCCATAAAAACGAGAAAAAGAAGAATTAAAGTTGTTAATATTGGATGACTTCGGATCCATTCAATCAAATTCCCTTTTCTTACCCCGTGCAATTCCTTATGTTTTTCACGAGTAACTATCTACAAATTATCAATTCGATTATTCAACTTATCTCCATCAATGTGGTGAATATTATATTCTGAGAAAGGCAATGGATATTTTTCCCTATTGGAATGATAAATGCCCTTCTCGGCAATTGTTTTGTGAACATATTTACCAGAATCTTTCCAAGCGTAATATCCATTCTTTTTGTAAACTTTCTTTATGAAATCTCTTTGTTTTTGGGTTGTTTCTTTATTCATTTGAATTTTCCTTCTTTCATTTCTAAGAGAAATTTTTGAGTTAATAAATTAAGACTACTTTCAACTCCATCAACATCAACTCCCAAATCTAATTTATAAATTCCCTTTATATAACTCCCAATAGCAAATATCCTCATTTTAGTTTTTTTTATTAGTCTTAATCTCCGCCATGTAGGAATTGCCCATATCATAGTTATTAATGCTCCCGAAATAATAATGGCTATTGGATTTCCTTCAGTCCCCCCATATACAAATAATAAAATTGGTAAAAGAATGGCAATAAAAATCGATGAAGAAGTTAATAGTTTAGAAACCGCAATTTCGATATTTGCTTTTTGATATTCTGCCTTGTTTTTAAGAAACTCAATTTGTCTTAACGCTTCTTTCTCTGGCAGTTTCTCAAATATATTTCTATCTTTTTTCATAGAAGAACTATCCAACCAATACTTAAAAATCTAACCATCCCCGTCAATAATTCTTGAGGGAATCTATATAAGCCACCCAAACCTCATTTTTTCATGAACACAAACACCCCAACATCCCCAAATCCCCTAAACACAAACACCCCAACATCCCCAAATCCCCTAAACACAAACACCCCAACATCCCCAAAATCATCCCGCACAAACAACCCCTTAAACAAAAAAGAACGGGAAAACATCTTCGAGATATTCATAAAAAACAAAAAGATGAAGTTCACCGAGATCGAGAAGATGCTCGACATCAGATCTAACCTTCTGAATTATCATCTTAAGATAATGATTGAGGAAGGCTTGCTAGGAAAAGAAGAAGAAATGTACTGCCTTACGAAAGAAGGAGAGAAAATCATCCCATTCTATGCTCATTTGACAAACAAAGAGAAAGGTTCCCTAGTTATTTGTGCAGTTGCAATAAGACGTAGGGGAGAAATTTGCCTTCTAAAAAGAAACAAGAGACCTTATCAAGGATATTGGGGAATGATTGGAGGAAAAGTACGCCTAGAAGAATCAATTGAAGAAACTGCCGTTAGAGAAGCCCTTGAAGAAACAGGCCTAACATGCAAATTCAAGAAAGTAGCCTCAGTACTGCACGAAAGAGTCAAGGATTCTGGGACAGTTAAGCACAGTTTCATCATTTTTCTCTGCGAAGTCGAAGCAGAAACTGATGATTTAGTCGAAACTGAGGAAGGAGAAGTAAAATGGTTCCCAATAAACACCCTCCCAGAAAACATTATTCCCTCAGATAGACTAATGATCGAAAAACTCCTCAAAACAAGAAAGTCAAATATAGGAAAAGTTATGATTGAAGAGGTAGAAGACGAACTAAAAAACTTGGAGTATGAAGAATATGGCAAAAGACTCTAAAAGACAAGGATATCAGCCAGGAAATACGACTGACAGGATTAAACACGCAGTCCTTTCTAGCCTTGTTAGAAATCTTGCCAGGCCAAACACAGATTTTGCCTATTGTGAACTACATTCAGGGGCAGGAGGATATAAGATGGAAAAAGACATGACTTATGAAGGTTCTTCAGTTAAAGCATATTCAGAACTAGTTAAATCGGGAGCAACACCCCATTTATTCCTCCACGAGATCAATCCCGCAACAAGAGGAGAGCTAGAAGAAACATGGAGAGGGAATAAAGCAGTGAAGGTTAGTGGAGATTGGAGAGATGACATAGACTTCTTTATCAAACACTATGCAGACCGAGATGCATTAGTCCTTTCAGATCCAACACATCTTAAAGATCACGTCCCAGTTCTGAATAAAACTGCAAAGATATTATCTGCCGGTGCATCAATGATGTTTTATCTCCCAGAGGGCGTTGGAGCTTGGTATACAAAAGACGGACGAGGAGATATAGAGTACAATGGGGGAATGATCGATCCAACCGATTTTGTAAGAGAAACCTGGAATGTAATCGATTCCTCAAAAACTCCTGAAAAGAAAACCATCGATATGATCTTCTCATCAAAAACAGGTGGAGCTGCAGCAAGATTAGAACATCTAATCCTCGTCACAGATCAAGAAACCCGAGATAGAGTTAGACAAGAGTTCAAAGATAAAAAAGAGCAATTAATTAATGAAGAACCTAAGGATAATTCCTTTCTGTCTCTGAGCACTTGTGTTTGTTTTTAGGGTTGTTTTACACAAGAGTAGATTTTTAAAGTTTGAATCTGTTTGATGTTTTAAGAGGTTGAGAATGAAAAAATCCCCATCACTAAACACCACACCCCAATCACCAACACAAGCCAACATAAAAAAATTCTACTGGTTTAGTTTTCTTAAGGAATGGATCTTCTGGGTTCCAGTAGTTGTACTATTCTGGCAGGCGAATGGATTAAGCCTGACCGAAATCATGGTTTTACAATCATTATATGCGATATCTGTAGTTCTATTAGAAGTCCCAACAGGAGTTGTTGCAGATAAAGTTGGACGAAAACAAAGTCTAGCTTTAGGAAGTATATTTGTGATATTCGGTTTTATAGCATACTTTTTGGGATATAATTTCTGGCAATTTTTTGGGGCAGAATTTTTACTTGCAGTCGGTACGGGTTTTATGTCCGGGGCAGATTCAGCATTTGTTTTTGATTCCTTAAAGCAAGATAAGAAAGAAAGTAATTTCAAGAGAGTATGGGGAAGTGCCAAGTCTTGGGGATATTTTGCCGCAGCAATAACTAGTATCCTTGGAGGATTCATAGCAACTTACAGCTTGAGACTAACCTGGCTACCAACAATTTTCGGAATGGTAATCTTATTCTTTGTAACTCTAAGCTTCACCGAGCCAAAACACTATAAGAAAGTCGCACAAACTCAATCATATCTTCAACATACTTGGGAAAGCATAAAGGAATCATTTACTAACAAAAATTTACTATTCCTTCTACTATTCTATTCTATTTTGACGCTTTTTGCTAGAGTAAGCCTATGGTTTTATCAGCCCTACATGAATGAATCCGGTTTACCTCTTGTTTACTTCGGAATTGTTTGGGCAAGTTTCAATATATTTGCGATCGGAGGAAGTAAATCTGCCAATAGATTAGAGGGATGGCTTGGCGAAAGAGGAAGTTTATGGTTTATGATAATTGCTATGTTCTTGAGTTTAATATTCATGAGTTATTGGTTTGCAATTTTCGGAATGGCCTTCATTTTCCTACAGCAATTCGTTAGAGGTTTTTCTCCACCAGTTCTACAAGATTATACTCATAAGCATTTAAGTTCTGAAAAGAGGGCAACACTATTATCTGTTCAAAGTATGGTTGCGAACTTGCTCTTCGCAGTTCTCGCACCAGTATATGGTTTCCTTGCAGATAAATTTTCACTGAGCACCGCATTATTAATCGCAGGAATTAGTTGTCTTGCAGCATTTTCTGTTCTGATGTTATGGGGCCGGATGCGGGGGAGAAATTAATGTTAACTAAAACAGACCTCGCCTCAATCCTCTCCGCCTACGACCTCGGCACCTTCATCTCCCTAGGAAATATAGTAAAAAACGATCAAGTCTCCCTTGCCCAAATCATCCAAACAACCAAAGGCAAGATCTTCATGAAAGTATTACGGGAATTCACCACCGCAAACAAACAAGGCCTTGAAGTCATGCACCAATTACGCCAAAAGAACTTCCCCGTATTCTCAGTTCACAAAACAAAGAAAGGCAAACTTTACACAAAATACAAGGGAATGCCCATAGCCTTCTTCGAATACGTTAAGATCAAGGAAAACATGGAATGGATTCCACTAAACAAAAGCAAGATAACAGAATACGCAAAATATCTAGCCAAATTCCACAGGCTAACAAAAAACATGAAACTTAAATCAGTAGATGCTGGAAACTTCAAAAGCATCCGGGCACTGATCAAAAAATATTACAAGAAAAGGAGAATGTATTCTCCGAGATATCAAGCTGTTCTCGCATATCTGAATAATGAGATTGATGGACTTAAATGCCCTAAGAAAGAATACTCCACCGGATACTTCTCAGAGTTCAATCCTGGCCACGTCATCTTCTCAGGAAATAAGTTGAAATGGGTTCTCGATTGGGAAATCGGACACGATAATGCATTCTATGACTTTGCAAGCTCAATGGTTGCTTGCTTTTCCCTCAATAAACCGGATCTCTCCTATGAAAAGCTTAAGGAGTACATCAAAAGCTATGATAAAGTAAGGAAACTCAGCAAGTGGGAAAAAGATCATATTTACGAGGCACTAAAGTTCGGCTGTTTTAAGTATGGGGTCTGGGAATTCGCAGATATTGAAACTGGCGGCATGAAGAAGGAGAAGGATCTTGACTTGGAAGGGATTAGACGAGTGGAGTTCTTTATGAGTATGGGAAGGAAAGAAGAATTTTTGAAGGAGTTGAAAAAATGAAAATAAGAAAACTAAAGAATACAAAAAGGGGAACGGAAATTAATTATGCTACCCTCCCCATTGAAGAAGCAAGAGTCGTTAATGGAACTACATTAAGGGCCGATCTTGAAAGATTTTATGGTCCTTCCGCCAATTATAGTAAATTAGCTGAAGAAATTCGGGAAGTATCCCAACATCCTGAAAGAACTCGGAAAAGGGAAGGAGTACCAATAGAGGATTCAAAAAGGAACCCTGAAGAAGATGGGAGAGATTACTTAACAATCAGAGTAATTGGTAAAAAATCTCCAAGGATAGTTTTAACTCCCACACCTTTTGTTCATGAAATTTGGTTTGGTCGGAAGGATGGTAAAAGTGTGGGTACGTCAAACAGATTTGGAACGCTTAAAGGGATTCTTAAAAAAGGATTTGATGCTTATGCTGATGATGGTAACGTTATATCAAAAAGAAACAAGGGACATCGTTTTAGTTGGGGTAAATTCCTCCCAAACAAAGAAGAAGGAATAACAAATGGGGATTTTTACAGTATTGAGCTTTACTCGGATAAAGGGATTGATTCTGGAGATAAGTTCCTGGGTGAACCTGCATATTCCCTCCATAAATCAAAACCCGAGAGAATTTTATCTGTGAACATTGCCCTCAATCCAGATTCTACGGAAGCAGATAAAGAAAAAAAGATGGAATTTTATAAAAAAGAGATAGCTGAAAATTATAACGTGCCTGCAAGATTTTTTGAATCAAATTGGGGAACAGATAAATTTGGAAGAAAAGTTTCTAGAATTGAAAAAAGGATTCATCCCAAAGAGATTTCACTAGAACAAAAGCTGACCCCTATTCTCGCTATTGGGGGACTTATTGCCGGAATTATTCTTATTTCTCCAAATATGACTGGGAATGCAATTGGAAATCTTACAAATTCAACTTCCAATATAATTGGCGGGGCTTTGTTTGTTGCAGGGATTGTGGGAAGTTTCCTTTGGTTTAAGAAAAGAAATTGAAAGTTGATGTTGAACAAGTTAAGGAAAGTTTAAAAGAACTTAATCCCATTAATTATAATGGTAAAATGGAGATATGTTTTGGCGGGGATTATTTTATGGATAGCCATGCCATTCGCTTACAGAAATGATGCCATCAGGGGATTTCTTTATGACATATTCCGAGGATCAACGACTACTGCAATGTATCTAATGGGAATAATCGGATTCGCTTTGATAATTGTGGGGTTCTTTATGAGTTCTAAGAAGACTGAAAAAGTTGTGAAAAATGCTAAATAAATCCCAATTCAAAACAATTCTCTCCACCTACCCAATCGGAGAATACAAAGAACACAAATACCTCGAAGATGTATTCGAGAACGACGTTTACATCCTGAAAACGACCAAAGGGAAATACATTCTGAAAGTTCTAAGAAATATCAAGGTCGGCGACATGAAGGAACAACTTGAACTGATAGACTTCTTATATTCTAAAGGCTTGCCTGTTGTGAAGAACATTAAAGATCGGAAGGGAAGGGAAATTTCGAAACATGGCGGGAAATGGTTACTAATTCAGGGTTTTGTCGAAGGAACTTGCGAACAGGATTTTGATAAGAAGCTTGTTAAGAACATCGCAGGACATGTTGGTAAAATGCACAAGATTTTGTTGAAGTCTAAGTTTGGAGTTCAGAGAAAGAAAGACCATGTATACAAGAAAAGAAATCTCAGTTCAATAAAGAAACACGGCTTAGACAAAATCCAAAACGAACTCTTTAAGGAATTGAATGAAAGAATTGATAGATCTAAATTGAAAAAAGCCAGAATTCACAGCGATCTAACTAATGTGAATCTCTTGATAAAAGATAACAAGTTGAATGCAATTATTGATTGGGATGATTCCGATTATGATTATCTAGTTTATGAAATCGCCATATTTCTTGCACATAGTTGCGTGAGGGGTAAGCAGATCCACCGGGGTAAAATAAAGATCTTCATGAAGGAATATCAGAAGCATGTGAAGTTAAACGAGGAAGAGAAAAAGGCGATCTATTTCCTCATGAAGTACAGGCTATTTGGCATCCTTAATTGGTATCTTAAATATATTAAGTCTCATTCTGAGAGAAAAGAGATGCTAGAGCGAGGGATAAAAAGGAGTGTTCGAAGAATATTGAAGTTCGAGAAGGTTGGTGTTGAAGATTTTTTAGAGAAATGTTTTTAAACTTCTTTTTATTTTAACAGATATGGAAGAATATAGAGATCCGGCAGAACCTGGTGCGAGTGGAGTTCGTAACCTGACTTCTGAAGATTTTAGGAAATGTAACGATTTAACTTTTAAGCACATTAGAGACTTTGATAGACATTACAGCAGTAAAAAAACTGGTAAGTAGTTTTTTCTAATAAAATATCAACATGGAAGACTATCTAAAGAAAATATTTCAGGAAAGGAAAGACTTATCCGAAGAAGACAAAATCTTAATTGAAAAAGCATACTCTTTTGCAGAAGAAGCCCATAAAGGCCAAATGAAGGGCAAGAAACCCTTTTTTATTCACCCTGCAACGGTTGGACTCCGCCTAGCAGAATGGGGACAAGATAGCAAGATTATCTCTGCAGGACTATTACATGATACTGTTGAAGATACTAAAGTAAAATTATCTGAAATCAAGAAAGAATTCGGAGAAAAAATAGCTTTTTATGTAGATGGAATGAGTTGGTCCAAAAAGAAAGTAAATGGAAAGATGATTGAGGACTATGAAGGCCTATTTAAGAAATTTTTAGAACACGTCAAACAAGATCCAACTATTGCAATAATTAAGGCAGGAGATATGTTTAGAGCAGAACCTAAAGATGTTGAAAAGTTCGTTAATATCCTAAAAGAAAAAGGATTATGGGAAGGATTCCAAAAAATGATCAACTGGAGATTTAGGGGATTTTGGCTTCCCTTCTTCAGAGAAATTGGTTTTAATAAATTAGTTGAACAAGTAGAAAGAGGCAGAACCAGATTCGTAGAAGAAAAAAATGTCAAAGTAAAATTATATGATTATATCCCCAAAGAAGATTTAGAAGAAATCAAAACCAAAATTAATGGGATAAAAGGGCTTGAGGCGTTGAGATAGTTTAGAAAATAATCAACACCAATCATCCGAGAATCCCTCCGATCCATTCAATATTTGAATTTTTTCTCATAGGTTTTATGATCCATCCAGTCTAAAATAATTGTTATGATTATTGCTTCTCCCCCACGAATAGAGTAAATAAGTCTCCATGCCCCTGGGAGGTTATACTTCCACACATTACTGATGCCATGTTTCTTAATATAATCTTTTGGGATTAATCTTTTTGGAATCTGAATTCCGCAGAAAGGATTTTCTTCTATATCGCCTAATGCCTTTTCTAATTGATCTTTTAGTGGTTTTTCTTCTAGTTCTTCATAGGTTTTTTGCACTTTTTCGTTCACAAATTGGACTTCGCAGGGCTTATTCACTTTTTCTTTCCTCCCCTCCAAGTCAAATGCGCCTTCTCAAGCCTCTTCTTTGCCTCTTCCGGATAAAATATCCACCCAATTTTTCCTTCACTATCTACAGAGATCTTTCCAGAGATTAATAGATAATCGATTATGGTACTATACGTTTGATACATCATTTTCTTAGGCAACCTCCCCCATAATTGCTTCTTTTTGTATTCTCCATCTCTTTCTTGTATAAATTTTTCCACCATTAAGACCGTATCTAGTCGGGGAGATCTTGCAAGAGTTTTCTTTTCCATCATTAGTTTCATAGTTATATCAGATGATATACCCTTATAAATGCTTTGATTAGATGCTAAATCAAACCTTCACCAACCCCTTCGGGAAATAAACATACTTATACTCTTCATAAGCAATCAACATTAAATAGGCACGAAAAACAATCTAATACTTATCCAATATCCCCAATAGATAATCATAAGATTTATTTGTTTGTTTTAACATGAATTGATAATATTTTTTCTTTCGCCCATCTCTTGCCGAAGCTATTGCATTGAAATATGATTCTTTGTTCTCTTTATGAACGATTATTGGGGGATACCCATTTTGAATCAATATCTTATTTAGGATTAATCTTCCAGTTCTTCCATTTGCATCTCTGAATGGGTGAATTCTTTCATATTCCAGATGAAAATCATATGCTAATATTAGGGGGTGAATTTTCTTTTTATTTTTCTTATACCATTTAATCAATTCTTCCAGTTCTCTTTTGACATCTTTTGGATCGCTCGTTGGAGAGTTACCAACAACTAAATCCACTGTTTTAAATCCTCGGGGATAGGGGTTTCTATTATCCATTAGCAATTTTTTAGTTAAAATATAATACAATCTTTTGATTGACTCCAGATTAAAATTAAAATCCTTTAGATATTCAAAGGCATCTATTGAATTCAGTGCTTCACGTGCCTCATTTTTGTTTTTATAGCCTAGATTACCGGTTTCTATAATTTTTTTAACTGCCTGTTCAGGGATTTTTGACCCCTCAATATTATTAGAATTAAAAATAAATTTAATTGCAAAATCTGTTTCGACAGATTTCGGATGTTTCTTTATCTCCTTTAAATTGTTTATCTTAATTGCTTTTTCTTCTATTTTTTCGGGAAGATTGCCATCATAAGATAATTCTTTATTAATTGATTTTAAAAAACCTAACTTGAAATTTAATTCTTCTTTTGTAATTTTATCCAAATTTTCTAAAAGATGCTTTTCCTTAGTAATTGCTGAGGTCCCCTTTCCGATGTGTTCTTTGTATACAAATTTTTTACCCATAAAAGTAGATTTTTTTACAAATTTAAGATAAGTATGCCCCTTAACTTCCACCTTATCAATCGAACTCATATAAATTATCAATAAAAAGACTTTATATACTTTTCGATCTTTTGATCCCTAACAATTTTTGCATATAATTGCGTATACATTGGAGCATACAATAGAATTGTCTACTTTTCGATCTTTTGATCCCTAACTTTAAGCTATTTTTCTACTAATTGGTCCTAACTATACACCACACCCCATAAATCCTTATAAGCAATATCAAACCTCATACAATCATGGAAAAAGGTGATATTCAAGCCATGTCTCAGAGAGAGCGGGACATTTATTTTTTAAGAGAGGCATTTAAGGCGGCACGAGATTTATCGCAAGATGCAAATCTTCAGACCGGGGCGGTAATCGTCAGCCCTTCATTAGAAATTATTTCCAGAGGGGCAAATAGAGTACATTTTGGTTTAAATGAGAGATATGATGGGAATGAGGAAAGAGTTATTCTTGAAAGACCTGAAAAATATTGTGATTTGACTCATGCTGAAAGAGATGCAGCTTATGTGGCAAATAGAAAGGGTATTTCCCTTGTGGGATGTACGCTTTATGCAACGTGGACTCCTTGTGAACCTTGTGGAGAGATCGCAATGAATAATGGCATAGCAAGATTTGTTACGCATCAATCAACTACAGATTGGTACAATAAAGATGCAGGGAGTGTGAAAAATAGAACTGACTGGGCAGATAGCATAGTAAGAGCAATTGAAAAGTTAAGAAGATCCGGAATGGAATATGAATGTATAAGTGATCCAATTGGCGGAGTAGAATTCATTTTCGAGGATAAGATTAGAGCTCCTTGATCTCCCATCCTTCTAGATGCTTAAATGGTACTCGGAAACCTTAAAAACTCTAAAATCCCAATAAATGTATCCCAAAGGGAAGAAGAGTTCTGATAAAAAACAAAATGGGATTAACAGCCATTGTGAAACCAACCCACGACTGCAATCTTAGGTGTAAATATTGCTATTTGACTGATGAGGCAGAAAAGGGAATGATGTCTCAAGAAACACTTCAAAATACTATGGCCCAGGTTGCAGAAGCATCGGGGGAAGGGGGAGCACATTTTATTTGGCACGGTGGAGAACCACTATTGGCCGGAATGGATTTCTTTAGAGAAGCCGCACAAATTTCACATGCCCTTAAGGCAGATGGACGAAACATCTCTAATGCTATCCAATCAAATGGGACATTAATAACTGAAGAACTTTTAGATTTTATCGAACAAGAAAAAGATTTCTACCTAGGATTTAGCATCGATGGTCCAAAAGAAGTAAACGACAAAACAAGGGTTCATGCAAGTGGGAAAGGTGCATTTGAAGATATCTTTCGCGGAATAAAAATGGCAAGAGATCGAGAGGCATTTGTTGGTAACGGTGCAATAACAGTAGTTAACAAAGAAAATTTGCCTCACCTTGACAAAATATATGATTTCTTTAACGGAGAAAAAATTAGTCTAAAACTAAATCATATAATTGATGCAGCAGACCCAACTTTTGGAATCTCTCCTGTTGAGTATGCAACCGCAATGAATAAATTATTCGACAGATGGATCGAAGACTACGATGCCATTAGAATAGATCCATTTTCTCAAATTATAGGAAATTTTATGACAAGTAGGCCTTCGGGGTGCAATTATTCGGGCTCTTGCCAAGACAACTTTGTATCTATAGGTCCCCAGGGAGATATATATCCGTGCGGAAGATTTGACGGACTAAAAGATTACTGGATGGGAAATGTAAACGAACCTAACGGATTAACAGAGGCACTTGAATCAAGCGTAAGAAAAAGACTTAAAGAAAGAAGACTAGAAAATATGGCAGGATGTAAAAAATGCGACTACGTACCAATTTGTAATGGAGGATGCCCACATAATGCCCTTGTTGCGGGAGATTTGATGGGCAAAGATCCCTATTGCGCCGGATATAAAATGATGTTCAAACATATTGAAAGGAAAGTACATGAAGAATTAGCTAAGACCGAAATGAAAGGAGGTAAACAATAATGGCCAAAAAGAAAAAAACCGGTGAAATAATGGGACATGAGATAGATCCTTCAAAAATAAAAAATCCACATATCCGAAGAGCAATTAAGCAACGAGGCGGATTTTTATTTTGGTATCGTGAAAATAAAAACTATTGCGAAGGAGGATATCAACCAACCCGCTGGCATACAGAACATACGGAAAGTGGAGCATATACTGAACAATATAGACATAATGAACACTGTGATGCAAACGACTACAGGTAGTTATTAACAAAATGAAAAACGAAAAAAGATTACCCGATAAATGTGAAATAATGGGACATCAAATAAGTTTAACAGATATCGAAAATCCACATATCCGAAGAGCAATTAAGCAACGAGGCGGATTTTTATTTAAATATAAGGAAGTGGAAGACTACGATGATTTACCCCATCCACACTATCAAGCATACGATGATTCAGATGATTATCCGGACATGGATTAAAGATATAATAAGGGCTCCTTGATTAACTTAATCCCCTGGCCTTTTTCTTACAATCCCATACCGCAAGCAACCTTTTGCTCTGCCGTTAAATCCTTAATATCTTCCAAATTGAAAACTTGGCTACAGCATCCTGATCTCGCCCAATCCATATTTACTTTCTTACATAGCTCTGGGTCATTTTTTCTTATAGCAAAATCACTATAACATGAGCTTCGGGCATAACTCCCATCAAGGGGCCCATCATTAAGATATTTATCGCAAAAAGATTCATCCTCCTGTGTACGAGCATATGCGAGATAACAGCTTTCACTTATCCACGCTCTTTCACAGATTGTAGGATCTCCTGCAGCAAAAGCCCTCTCGAAGTAGCAGCCTTCATCCCCAGTTAAACAAAAACCATTATAGTAAAATTTACCAAAACCAATCAATAATGCTAAGATAATCAGGGCAACAAGAAGTATTGCTGTTCCTTTCCCACGTAAGGAAAAGTAGACCCAAGAAAATAAGCTAGAAAATATTATTCCAATGACAAAATATGCTGCGATAAAGCCAGTTATCATAAAATATGCCATAGCAGATTCTCCGGAGCAGATACCCCTACAAGGAATCATCATAAGCCCATTAAGAAGAACCGCTAGTGCAATTGAGGATATCAATAAAAAATATAAATTTCTCGAAAAGGCTATTTTCCCTGATTGACGTTCTTTTGATTTTATTGTATTATACGAAGTTATTGAAAATATTATGAATATTGGAATTGGAAACATGAGGGCGGTCCCGAAGAGTCGACTGACTTCTCTGAATCCACTTACACTAAAAAAACCAACCAAGAGAAATATGCAAAATGTTAAAAGATAAAATCCAGCCCCCCATAAAACTGACTCTAGCAAAATCTTCCCCCTACTTTTCACCTGAACTTCTTCTTGATCCATCCTTTCAGATAATCGCGTTAGAAGTTTTTAAGGGTTTCCAACAAGCCCCTTCGGGAAATAAACATACTTATACTCTTCATATGCAATCAGCATTTCATATCTGTTCAACTGCTTAGGAAACAATCCTCTCAACTTCAAGATCGTCTCCTGTAAATCCGCAACATCCTTGACCAATAGGTAGATCAAAACATTATATCTCCCAATAGTCTTAACTGCCCAAAGCGTATTACGATCTTTATCCAAGAAACTCTTCAACTTATTCTCTTTCTCCGCATCGAACCCATCGATATTCAACAAGAAGGTGTATAAACTATAACCAAGCGAGATATAATTAATCGCAGGGATAAACTTGATGATCACTCCTGATGCAATCATGTTCTTTATCCTATAACTAACAGCGTCGGCAGAAAGCCCAACTTTCCCCCCGATCTCAAACAAAGGAGTCTGAGCTTCTTCTCCCAAAATATCCAAGATTTTAATATCAACTCCATCCAACTTACCACGACTACCCCCAACAACATCCTTCTTCATTGGAGCCAACCCAGAAAAATTAGGTGGAAAAGTCTCCGCAACATAATTCTTTGAGATCGCCAGAACTTCATAATCCTGGATCATCCCATTACAATCTGATAGAACCTTCCCTAAAACATCATCCAAACCAGAAACACCCTTAGCCACCAATGCAATCTCCAAATCAAAGTTCCCACTGAACTTCAAGATCGCCCTAATAAATGGCCGCTTCACCAACTTAGCAACAACCTTCTTTTCAGCTTCAGAAGATGGATTATTCAACTTAATGAACAGATGATAATTGTCATAGCCAAATTTTCCAATATTCACAATCGTTCTATAACCCTGAATAACTCCCTTATCCTCAAACCCCTTAATTCTATAGCTCACAGCATCCCTAGAAAGCCCCACCTTCTTAGAAATCTGGGTGAGTGGCATCCTAGCATCAGTAGAAAGAAGTGAAACAATCTTCTTATCCTTCACATCAAGCTTAACCTGCTTAACCTTTCCATTCTTCTGTAAGTATCTCATATACTGATTAACCTAAGATTCATTATAAATCTTTCGGAAAAGGCGTAAATTCCATTCAGATGTTTAATATAAAACGCATCCTTAAGGTTATTATGGAAGGAAAACACGAAGAAATGTTGGGGGAGGTCATTGAGATAGCAAGAGCAGACTATCCAGAGTTACCTTATCACAACTTTGCACATGGAATGGATGTCTGGAACACCGCAAGACAATACGCTAAGATGGCAGGCATAGGCGGAGAAGAACGTTTCGCCCTAGAAACCGCCGCAGTCTTACATGATGTCATTGTGATTCCTGAAAGAACAGATAATGAACTAGAAAGCGCAATGTATGCCGCAGATAGATTACCCGATTTCGGCTATTCAATCGACCAAACAACAAGGGTTGGAGAAATAATCGTAGCTACAGTTATGCCTCAAGATCCAAAAGACCTTTCAGGAAGAATAATCTGTGATGCAGACCTTGGCCAACTTGGAAGACCTGATTTCCTAAAGAGATCCGAAAATCTAAGGGAAGAATGGGACAAACCCCACAATCTAGAATGGCTTGAAGGCCAAGTAGCATTCCTAGAAGGTCACAAATACCATACTGATATAGCTAGAAGGCTAAGGGATCCTGGAAAGGCAAGGAATGTTGAGTTAGTGAAAGGCTTGATTCGAAACTACAAGAAAAAATAAACTAAAAAAAATTAAATTAATATTCGGTGGCCTTCGCCATACCGTTCCCAAACTGCGTCCGGGAATCTCCTCTGAATATCTCTTCTAAGATCGTCAGCACTACGAGACCCGTCGCGGTTCAGTTCATCATACTTAATTACAATATCTATTTCCATATCACCTCCTTCTAACTGCTCCCTAGTTAATCAAAAATATCAAACTTTCTTTATATAGAATTATGGGCCCCAAAATATACATTCCGCCACAATTTGCTTTATATAGCGTTTAACTAAAAAATGATACTCAAGAATTAGAAAGTAGTATCAGTCAAAATTCAAGAACTTCAGTCCCAAAACTATCTAAATATTTCAATCCCAATGCAGCAATTCATCTAATCCTCTTCAGGTTTCGGTGCAGGCAATAGCCTTCTTGGAGCACTAATTGATAGTACGCCATCTTCTACACTACTTTCCAAGTTACCTCCATCAACATCGCTAGGCAAAACCCTTCGATAGTTGAAGGAAGAACAACTACAGGAAAATATAGAATAGCCATCTTCTTCCCGTTCATCACGGGATTCAGTCCTCCCCGAAACAGATAAAACGCCATTATTGACGCTTACATCTAAGTCATCTCCAGAAAGAGGGCCTACACGAATTTGGATGCTATATTCGTTATCATCTCCCATAAAAAACAAACACAAATAAAATATTTAAATTTTTCGCCAAACAGATTATTTTATAAGTCTAAAAGACCTTATTCAAACATGGGATTTTGGCCAGTAGTATTAAACGTTCTAAGGAACTCAGACATAGTAATTCTCCTAGTGGATGCTCGAATGCCAGAACTTACTAGAAACAGCGAGATCCTAGAAAAAGCACAAGAAATGGGAAAAACGGTTGTAATAGTCTTCAATAAGATAGATCTAATCGGAAAGAAGGATCTAAACGCACTAAGAAACGAATATCCAGAAGCATTCTTCATATCCGGAACAAAAAGGACTGGAGTAACCGGACTAAAGGACGCATTAGTAAAATTCGCAGATGAAAGAACCACAAGCAGCACCCGGGTAGGAATTGTAGGCTACCCAAATATTGGAAAATCAACCCTAATTAACCTCTTAGCTCCACAAACTAGAGCAAAAGTTTCTGCAGTCTCTGGGACCACTAAGAAGACGCAATGGGTGAGGACTGGAAGGCTCAGAATCATGGATTCGCCAGGAGTCGTCCCATTCGGAGATCGAAATGTCCAAATCGGTATGACCGCCTCAAAAGACCCACATAAAATCAAAAATCCAGAAAAAGTAGCCATCAGAATAATCGAGTTCCTCATAAAGAAAAACCGAGCACTTCTAAGGAAATTCTATGATATTGATGTCGAAGGCGAATCAAGGGATAAAGATGCCTACGAAGTCTTCGAAGATATCGCAAGAAAGAAAGGATTTCTCCTAAAGGGCGGAATTGTTGATGAAAATAGAACCTCCATCAAGATAATCGATGATTGGCAAAGGGGCCGAATCAAACTGAAATAAAAATCTAAGAAACTAGGGATCGAAACCGTGCCCGAAGACACGGCCTGATTAAAATAAAAAATAATTCTTAGTTTAAAAACCTATTCATTACTTACTCTTTAAGTTTGGGATCGAAGTAGCTATCACAAACACAGCTAATAACAATTCCATCCATGAACTCAATGAAAATCTAACCCCTTCAACTGGCGCAAAAAGCCAGACTCCTAGAAAGATTAAACCAATTATCAATTGAATAGCACCTAATATTTTTCCTTTCATATTTTAACCTCCTTTTTACAAAAATAATAACTCAAAGGATTATATAAAACTAACGTCACTTTATCTCAAACACTTTATGAATTTCCCAAGCGTCTTTCGGTTTCCGGAGAATAGTAATATTATCAAATTTTAAGTCAAAGATTGGTTTTTCTAGTGAATTGAGATATTTCCATATCAACTTAAATTTTTCTTTAGTACTTCCAAGTATGAGAGTTGAGTGTGGCTTATAATCTAAATCTCTTGAATGAATCTCAACCCCAATAGCCTTCAATCCATCAATAAGTCTCTTTTGTATATCCAAACTTCCCTCAGATAACTCATTTTTTGAAACTGCAGCAATTCCATTAAACTCCTTAAAGTCTCCAAATCTTATTTTTTCAGGTTTTGACTCCATAGTCACCTTTTTCACCACCTCTTCAACCTGCCCAATGTCGTCTATAAAAAAGTTGAATTTTAAAGTTACGTGGACCGGAACATTTCTATCCAGAACTTTCATCTCACCAAACTTGAGTCCCGCACTCTTAACAAGATTTTGATGATATTCTGCAGCATCTCCACGAACAAGATAAACTATTCCATATTTCATAAATAAAAAAGAAATTGTAAGTATATAAATTTCTCCTAGATCAAAAAATCCCCCACCAGAAGGCCGCAAGTTTTGTCTAACTCTTGGAGCATAATCTTCCTATTTCAAATATTTTTTATATTCTGCCAAATATCTTCTAAAAAACCATTGGATGAAAATGTTGTCATCTTCCTTCAGGTTAGATCTTTCCAGAGCATTATAATAACTAGTTCTTTTAATATATTGAATATCTAATAGCGGAAAATTGTTATCCTTTAATGCGAAGTTCATCATTAGCCGAGATATCCTCCCGTTTCCGTCAGTGAATGGATGAATTGTTACAAATTTCAAATGAACCAGCGCTGCCAGTTCTACTGGATGAGTATTTTTCTTTTCCTTATTATACCAGTCGAAAAATTCTTTCAGTAAGGTATCTAATTCTAAATGCATGGGGGGCTTGAATTTTGATTGGGCAATAGCCACATTGTGATTTCTAATTTTACCTGCAATATCTTCATAAGTACTTTGCATCAAGTCTTTGTGCCATTTTAGAACAATTTGTAAATTCATATTTTTATCATGATCCAACATTTCAAAAAATACTTTTCTATGCGACTCTGCCTCTTTCGCATCCCTAAGGGGTTTAGAGTTGGGAGATATACCATTTTCCAGGAGATTTGCGGTTTCCTTTAACGTCAATGTCGACCCTTCAATCTTCTGGGAATTATATGTAAACTTAATCGCAAAATTCTCTTTAGATTTTTCCTTAGCAGATTTAGGCATTGCCTTATATTCTGTATTGAAATTCTTTTTTATTTTTTCTATATTGTTTAGAAATTTTTCTTTGTAAAACTCTTGTATAAATTCTTTTTTCTTTTTGTCTAGGTTTTCTGGAATTGAATCCCCCAGGTACAATTGCTTTTTCTTGACTGCCTTTCCATCCCGATAACTATGGACAAGATAAAAATAATCTTTCTTTCCTTTTCTAATTTTCTTTAATTCTACCATAGAAAAGAGTATACCTACATATTTATAAAGTTATTGTTTTTGTTAAAATGTAGGGTTAAAATCCCCCCACCAGGAACGGAATAAAAGTGTTCATTTAGAAATAGAATTATTCAAATTATTCTTCCTCAAAAATCAAAGGAAGAGAAAAAATTATTTTGGGGTTAAGGGTCTTAATTCTCTTTTATTTCCGTTCTTTTAGCTCCATGTATAGGACCGGTGCTTCATACATCATACCTCCCCTCCTGACACCTGAGGCTCTTCGGGATTTTCCAAAGCTATAAGCATTCGCCCATTCAGGAGCCCATTCCTGTATATCCTTTCTTAAGCTAGCTTCGTGGCCTTCGCCATTAGAAAAACCCGTACGAGTAGCCAATGCTTGCCTAAGAATTCTTGAATTAAACTCCGGGTAATTTAAATTCACGCTCCCAATTGCTTCTAATTCTTTTTTTGCCATATTATCTATGCCTCCTTTCAGAACGATTAAATCTAAAGTTAAGTACACTTTCTCTCTTGTTGTTTCTATTTTGTTTTTGTTTGTTCATTTTATGTTACCCCCTTAAGGTAATAATATATAGGAATAGATGTATATTAAAGTTCTTATTAAATTTTAAGCATAAATAAGAAGATTTATAAAGTATTTCTTATATATGTCTAAAATGGAGAAAACACTTGGATATAATTTAGATAAGATCGATCGTAAGATTCTTTTTGAATTAGATAAAAACTGCCGGGTTTCTTCAACTAAGCTTGCAAGATTAGTGAATAAATCAAGGCAAACTGTGGAGTACAGAATAAATAATCTAGTAAAGAATGGAATCATTACAGGGTTTAAGGCTTCAGTTAATCCCCACAAGCTTGGAAAAAAGCTTTACAAAATTTATCTTAATTTAAAGAATATAAAACAAAAAAAAGTAGAATTATTTGAATTTTTAAGAAGATCAAATCAAGTTTATTGGATTGGAGAATGTTCGGGGATGTGGGATATGATTTTTGGAATTTTTGCAGAAGACAATATTGATTTTTGGAATTTTAAAAATCGTCTAATTTCAAATTTTAGAGATATTATTTTAGAAGAAAAGGGGGATGAGATTGTAGAAGTAAACCAATTTCCAAAAATGTATTTCACTGGAGAACAAAGTGATTCGACTACCTTTGGTGGAAAAGTTATAACAAATATTTTAGACAAAAAAGATATGGAAATTCTTTCAGTAATCTCGAGAGAAGCAAGATCTAATGTTGTGGAAATTGCAGAAAAGACTAATACAACACCCTCAATTGTAATGACTAGCTTAAAGAAAATGGAAGAGAAAAAAATAATTATTCAGTACCGTCTAGAGGTGGATATAGATAAACTGGGCCTAGAGAACTACAAAATATTGATTGAATTAAATAAATTTAGCCATAGTGATGCGTTAAGGCTGATAGGTTTTTGTTCAAGACACAAAGAGGTGCAATATTTAATTAGGGACATGTGGAATATAGAAATAGAAATTGTAGTTGGGAACTCCCAAGATTATTACGCCTTTGTAGAAGAATTAAAAACACAATTTCCAAATGTAATTAAAACACTAAATAACGCTTTAATCATTAGAGATGAATGGACAACTGGTTTTGAAAATTTGTTTAAATGAGGACTATTTATATTTTAGTTTATGTCCAATAATATTTATTTTCTAAAGTATATAAAATCAAAAATCCCCCCACCAGGAATCGAACCGGGCCACAGCGGGCTACAACCGCCTGCTCTACCAATGAGCTATGGGGGGACTTAATTGACTAATAAAAATTCTTTATAAAACTTCCTCTATCAGAATTATCCAAACCAAATTCCAATCATTCGCCCAACATAATTAGCTAAAATGATTACTACAATCGCGATTAAAACATGCTCTCCGATTACCCTAATTGGTGAATCTCCGCGAGATCTAGCGAGGAAATAATTGAAGGTAATTAACAGTAAAAGTCCCCAACAAATACTAACAGCTAAAGCCATCTTCAGGTCAAATAATAAAACAGGTACAATGAAACTTAATGCAACAAAAAGCTTGACAAAGAATGTTGTAATCGTTGCCTCCCAAATAGCACGTTCATTATTTCGTTTACTAGATTCTTCTGCAATATGGATCCCCAAAGCATCAGAAAATGCGTCAGCAACAGCAATCGTAATTATTCCGCCAATAACTGCCAATCTCAGCCCAGTTCCAACTCCTAAACCAATCATCAAACCCAATGTCGTAATAATCCCTGATGTCAAACCAAAACTCAAACCAACTTTTATTGAACCTCTCATACAATTTTATCTCCTCCCGCTTTAATAAACTTACTATCTCCCAACCACAACGTTTAAAAGACGATTTTTTTTCAATTAACTATGGTAAAGAAAAATTTAGTAAAGAGATTAAGACTAATGGGAATTCCAATTATCGATGAAAAATCCTCCCTAAGGCGTACTACAGAGATTACTCCAAAGGTAGAAGTAGCTCCAGGAATATTTGTAAGCAAATCGGATGTCCATGCTTATCACAGAGCACAGGCACAAAAAGAAGATCAATCTAAAGAAAAAGGATATGCTTGTCCAATGGCAGTGGCACAACACCGAAAAAACACTGCAAGAACAACAATTGGATCAGCACACTACCCTAATCATTAAGAGCAAAAAATTGATCCAAAAATGTAGTTGCATAAACACCAGAAGGCAATACAAACGATAAAATCATCTTCTTTGATCCACTAAACTCTTCATCATCTTCTACAGAAACACTTAAATCAGAAACTTCTACAAGTGCCTTCCTAAAAGAACCTTTCATTCTAAGATAAGGAATTTCCTTCAAATCAAAATCAGAAAGCTCTAATCCATGAGCTCTCAAAATCTCCTGTTCAAACTCTCCAAGTCTTCCCTTAGAAAACCTTGTCTTAAATCCCATCAAAGGACAACTTCTCTGACCTTCCTTTGAAAAATCTAATTCATCATCAAGCCCCATTTCCAAAATATCATTGAATATCTTACTCTGAACAGAATGAATATACATCAAAAGATTCTTTCTCTCAGCACTTTTTAAGGCCCCCAACCAATCTTCTGGTTTCCGAATCAAATATCGAATAAGGTGCATCTCAAGTTTCAGATATGTCGGGAAATAGTTTTCTGCTTCATTGAAATCCTTTTCCTTACGAAGTCTCTCTCGAACCTCACGAAAATCAGCCCTTTCCATCATAGAACTATCGGTCAAAATTGTCCAAACCGCATCCTTAAATTTTTTCTTCAAAATTAGTCTTCCAATCTTAACATTATTGCCCCTCAATGATCCAAACCTTTGAGATCCAAAATAATTGGGGAATGCCTTAATTTTTCGTATACGATTTCCAGAAACTGCCGCACCTTTTTTATCCAAATCCCGCAAAATGATTCTAAATCGATTACCCTCAAGGTAACCCATCTTAATCTTCCGTTTAACCCACTTAAAATTCTTCAAATTAATATTCGGATGACTGAAATCTTTAACCTTCTCAAGATCAGGTTTAAACACCGAAATTCTCTGACAAGTCCATGCCTTCTTATCTTTTGATCCCGCATATCCCATAGCATGAACCCCCTTACCCAAACTCCTAGCCAAATCCCGCATCATCTGAAAATGATCCAAATCCTTTTTCTCCAACTCAAAGGCCAAGAAATCTCGCGATTCATTCACACCAAGATTACTAAGATCAACAACCTTCCTAGAAACAAAATCATCAGAAACCTTACAGTCCCAATCAGGGCCGATTTCCTCAACAATAAAATCCCCAACAAAATGCTTCAATTTTGCAGAGACTTTTCCAATATCCTTCATAAAAGATTGGAGAAATCAGGTTATAAAAATCTATCTTAAGCAGTCTTAACTTGATCGCTCAAAAAGAATACCGTGTTTGAATCAACCTCATGGAGCTTTCCTTCCTTTTCAAAAACTGCTAAAGCTGCAGGTAATGAGAACTTCCCCATAACTCCAACTCTAGAATAAATAATATAGGTTAATATTCTCTCCTCGCCAGCCCTTAAATCTCCAAGATTCCACTGAAGCCTTCGATTATCAACATCAAACTTATCCGGTTTAATAATTCCAAATTTCTTGTAAACCTTAACCATTCCAGGAATTTTATCAATTAAGGAAAGATTCTCAACTCCCTTTTTAGCCCGAACAGAAACCTTAACCTTCAAGGCAAATTCTCGATTCTTAGTCTTAATATGTGAAACAGATTTTGTAACTTCAATCCTAGATTCAGTATATCTCTTAAATCCTACGATAATTAATCCCGCAAGTATAATAATCAAGAATGGAAAAATATAATTTGTTCTAATCTCAACAGTGAAGTCTTCTGTAGGATCAATTCTTCCTGTCCAAGAATAGTCCACAACAAATCCTTTCCTTTCAACAGAAGTAGGCTCAATACTAAAAGTACTAAATAACCTAGAGAAAATATTCTTTCGATCTTCAATTTCTACAGTTTCAGCAACATTTCCAACGTTGATTTTACTAATAGTATTCGACCGAATTAAAAATCCAGCCTTTGTCTCTTTTGTCGTAATCCCTTTCTTTTCCCCAAGATACAGCTTACCGTTTGCCACTTTAGTTCCCCCTAAGGTTTCAATTTCCCCATCAATAATATAAGTTCCAGCTTTCGTAATCTTTAACTTCTCCTCATCAACATCTACATCAATCCAAGTAGTTCCCATTGGGCTAAGATCAAAAGTCTCTTCAACATCAAATAGAACCGAAGAAAACTTCCCGCTAATATTTTCTAAAGAGAAATTCTCTTTATTTTGAATATAAAACTTTACTTTTCCAGAAGTCGGATCAATTGAATCTGAACCAATTTCAATAGCATCAGCAAGATTCATAACTTTCACGGTAAACTTTTTATCATATTTTTCAACATCCCTATGATTAAGAGTATATGTAAAAGTATAATACCCCTCGATATTCAAGTTTTCAGTTGGAAGAATAGTAAAATTTCTTTCAAAGTCGGGCTCACTGACAATAAAAGTATCTGCAGGTGCAATAACTACATCCGAAAGGGTATAAACATTATAAAATCCAGATTCTGCTCCACCAACATTTAAAGTAAAATCAACAGAACTTTCCATATCTCGAATAAGCACATTTCCCTTATGTTCTTCACTAATTTCAATTGCCGAAACAACACTAAAAGCAAACAACATTAATATCAGAAATCCAAATAGTTTTTTCATGATTAAAAAACCCCAAAATATTTTATAAAGATTTGTGTGTTCAAACATCTATATCTCTCTACATCCCACTAACTTGTAGAAATGCCTTAACATCCTTAACATAACTTTCAGCTTGACCACCTAATCTATCCTCATATTCATCAGTAGTTGTTCGAATAATATATTTGTCATAAACTCCCCGCATAAATTTCCAAAATGGCTTTGCTTCCCACTTTTCCTCATAATCTGTCTCAAGATCTGCACCAATACTAATCTTTATCTCACCCTTATTTGTACTCTCCTTCTTACCATCCCTCTCAATCTCTGCATCCTTCATACCAAGAACATGCCATTCAACCTTAATCACGTTCCTATAATAGTCAGTCACCTTCTTTTTAGCTTCCCACTTAATCTGGATCTCCTTACCAAATGAAGATAACTTCTCAGTATATTCGGACTCAGAAACACTATACCCCTCATCTTTCAACCAATTAAAACAATAATTATACAACTCAGAAAAATTCCAATATCCTTTGTGTTTTAACTTTTCCTTAAAAACATTACTTTTTTGTGCCATCTTCTCTTTTTCATAATAGAATTAATACGTATATAAATGTTGCTTCTCACCGTTTCTCATAACACGTTTCACATAACCACTGGGCCTCGTCATGGTATAGTAATTCAAACACCCCACACTCTTCACAAATCCCTTGCTTCCGAGGTACTCTCATTCGAGGACTATGTTTCATCTTAGCCGTCTCCTCACGAATCTTTTGTGTCTCAACAATAGATTCAAACAACCCGGGATCAATTCTCAGAATATCTTTTATGGTTAGCATTCCAATCAACTTCTTCTTTTCAACAACCGGAAGTCGCCTAATTTTCTTCTTCTTAATCTTATTTAGAGCCACAACAATATCTGCCTCGGGCCTTATCGTAACAACCTTTCTTTTCATTAAATCCTTAGCAAGGATCTTATCCAAATCTTTCTTAGATTTCTTAACTATTGCCCAAATAATATCTTTCTCGGTAAGGATTCCTTTCAGTTTGTCTCCCTCGGAGATAATCAAGCTTCCAACTCGCTTCTTGACCATCATTTTAGCACACTTCTTCAGGTCGGTCATAGGACCAGTACTAATAAAATTCCTCGTCATTAAATCCCCAACCTTAACACCTGTTTCCATATCCTGTAAAGGCCCATTTTCTTTATATAATTATGGCACTTTTCCAAAATGACACTCGACCACAACAATTCTTATAAAGAAATATTCGATTAAATTCCCATGGGAGATTATTTTATTGGGAAGACATGTCAAGAAGGAGATGAATTCGATAACAGAGTTACACAGGGAGAATTCGGAGAATTCCTAAAACTTGTAGGAAAAGATCCGTGGGATTCACTAAAAATCTTTAATATCCCAGAATATAACTGCACATTTGTTTATTGTGACCCTAATCAAGAAGAAGGTTGTGGAGCAGATTTTATTGGAACCATCTTAAGAGAAAGAACTTCCGAAATGTCTGCAAGATTTGCAGGTTCAATAACAGGAGTAGATGTTCCCGGAGCAATATCAAAATTAGAAGAGCTTTCTGGCATTAAATTTGAGGAAATAAAACATGACTGAGAACACAGTTATATCCGAGGACTCTCAAAGATATCTCGGAAGAGATGCACAAAGAAACAATATTCTTGCAGCAAGAGTCGTGGCTGAAACAGTAAAAACAACATTAGGTCCAAAGGGAATGGATAAAATGCTTGTTGACCGAGTAGGAAATATTATTGTCACAAACGACGGAGTTACAATTCTTGATGAAATGGAAATAGAGCATCCTGCAGCAAAAATGGTTGTAGAAATTGCGAAAACTCAAGAAGAAGAGGTAGGAGATGGAACAACAACTGCAGTAATGCTTGCAGGAAAACTACTTGAAAATGCAGAAAGACTTCTAGATAAAAAAATCCATCCAACAATAATTACTAAGGGATATCGGTGGGCTGAAGAAAAAGCACAGCAACTTCTGAAAGAACTTTCAGTAGAAATTGACTCGGAAGAAGAACTTGCAAAGGTTGCACAAACTGCAATGACTGGGAAGGGTGCAGAGTACATGAAAGAAAAATTCGGCGCAATAGTGGTAGAAGCAATCAAACTTGTCTCAGAAAATGGAAAGGCAAACCTCGACGATATAAAGATAGAAAAGCAAAAAGGACAATCCATCGAAGATACTGAACTAATCAAGGGAGTAGTCATAGACAAGGAGAGAGTTTCGATGGAAATGCCTCAAAAAGTAGAAAATGCAAAAATCGCACTAATTGAGGAAGCACTAGAAATTAGGGGACCTGAAACTGAAGCAAAAATTTCCATTTCTTCACCCGAACAACTTCAGGGATTCATTAATCAAGAAGATTCAATTTTGAAATCGAAAGTTGAAAAAGTAAAACTATCTGGAGCAAATGTTCTAATGTGTCAGAAGGGTATTGATGAAGTAGTCCAATTTTATCTTGCAAAGGCAGGAATCTATACAATCAGAAGAGTAGCAAAAACAGATATGCAAAAATTAGCAAAAGCAACAGGGGCCAAGATCGTTTCAAAACTTAATGATCTTACAACCGAAGACCTAGGATTCGCACAGTCAGTAGAAGAAAAGAAAGAGGGGGAAGAAGGAATGACTTACGTTCTAGGATGTAAGAATCCAAAAGCATTAACAATTTTAATCAGGGGCGGAACAGATCATGTTATCGATGAAATCGAAAGAGCTCTCCGTGATGCACTTGGAGATGTTGCAGCAACGCTAAAAGATTCAAAAGTTGTAGCAGGCGGAGGAGCGATTGAAATGGAAGTTTCAAGGAGATTGAGAGAGTTTGCACAGACGCTAAAAGGTCGAGAAAGACTCGCAGTAGAAGAATTTGCAGAAACATTAGAATTTATCCCAACAACTCTTGCAGAAAATGCTGGAATGGACCCAATTGACGTTCTAACTGAGCTAAAGGCAAGTCATGACGCAAATAATAGAAATACTGGACTAAATCTTTTCACAGGAAAGGTAGAAGATACTCTAATGAAAGGAATTCTAGAACCACTAAAGGTAAAAACCCAAGCAATTGCATCCGCAACAGAAGTAGCCATAATGATTCTAAGAATCGATGATGTTGTAGCAGCAAAAAAGACAAAGGGAAATTCTGCAACTCCTAGCGCAATGCATGGTTTCGATTAAAAACTATTTTTTATCCGCCAATTTATCACCTAAATCTCTTCTCAATCCAAGTTCACTCGGCCTACTAGTAGCATAACCCTTAGGATATTCCTTATTAACAACTTCAACCCTAGGCACGGGTTTCTCAACCTCTTCAAACATACAATGATTAAACGCATAATAAAAACCAATCATTGCAGCAATCCCAATAACATAATTAATTACAGGCTTAATTGCGGATCGCACCTTGGCATTCATAACCATGCGCTTAGACGATTAATTGACCTTATAAGAACTTATATTCTAAAGAACATAAATAATAAAATGCGCGGGCGGGGACTCGAACCCCGGTCCCATCGTTGGCAACGACAGATTCTAACCACTAAACTACCCACGCATTTTGAAACATGTAATTCTTACATAGAGTTGATTTAAAAAAGTTTTGAGTCTGTTTTTCTACCCTGCAATAGCAAATGCAGGTAAATATTCCTTTCCAGCGATTCTTTCCCTAAGATTAATCAATGCATTCAATGCAGCACCTTCCCTAAAAGAATCATGAAGTTTATGATATTTCTTCTCTGCAGATCGAACAACCTTCTCTGCAATTCCAGCCATCTTTATCTTAGCTCGATCAATAGCCTCTTGTCCCTTATCCTTACAATTATCATATATTTTTCCAGCCTTTCCAACTAATTGGGAATACAAAGATTCTACCTTCGGAGCATATGCATCCGCATCAAGAGCCGCCGTTGTTACATCCTTAAAATGTTGATGCCTAACTACTTGCGCTGCAGCCTCGGGAAACTGGTCTCGATGATTTCGAATTACCCAAGAAAGATATTCCATAGACTTAGAATTAGCAGCCCCATCCCCACCAAGCCATTTAGGAGCAAGGCATTTCATAAATCTGCCCATCGTAGCAAGCTTCTCAAGACTAAATCCAGATTTCCCAACGTGAGGATTGGGGGTTATCAAATCATGATTATTCTTACATCTCTGATAATAATTTCCCTCATCAAGAAAAAGTCTTCCAAGAAGATCCTTATATCCATTTACAATTTCTGCTTCATCCATCTCCCCATTTGGGATAAAATCTAAATAAAAATTATGAGTATTTGTTCCATCCGTCTCTTCTTTAACCTTTAACCTTCCCTCTCTCCTCAATCTCTCATATAATGCAGTTCCAACACCATCGCTTCCCTCACCAATTGCCACCAATCCCACCATCGGATCAGGAATACCTGCATCCTCAATAAGTTCATACATCTGATTAAAAATTGTTTTCTTTTCACCATCAACACCCAACATAAATCCTGCAGTAATTCCCATTCCAGATTTTTTTATAACCTTACAAGCCTCAAGTGGATCCATCTTAGTATTCTGGCCCTTATTCATAGCAGAAGCAACATCAGGATCAGGAGTCTCAATACCTAAGAAAACAGAATTACATCCAGATTCAACCATCGCTTCCCTCAAATCCTTGTTCCCCGGCCACGCAAGGTTCATACTAGCCTCAGTAAACCAATTAAAAGGATAACCATGCTCCTTTTGCCACTTAATCAACTCAGGAAGAAATTCCATGGCATTTCGTTTATTTCCAATAAAATTGTCATCCACAATAAAAAGTTCCCCCCTAAATCCCGCGTCATAAATTGCTTGCACTTCTCCGACCATCTGATCCGGAGTCTTTGTTCTAGGAGTGTGGCCATATAAAACCGGAATGTCACAAAATTCACAATGGTGGGGACATCCCCGAGAATATTGTATTCCAATAGAAAAATATTTTGACATGTCAACTAAATCCCAACGAGGAATCGGGATCCCCTCAATAGATGGCTTTAGCTCCTTAGTAAGATCAACATTAATCCTATCTAAACACTCTCCTTCAGTATAAATTCTATTTGCAGTACCAGTCATCAAATCGTCAAGAAAAGGCCCCAAAGTTATCTCTGCTTCTCCCGAAACAATATAATCAACTCCCGGAACCCTCTTCGAAAATGAGGTGGGTAGTGGGCCTCCTGCGAGTATTGCAGGACCATTCTCCATTCCAGAAACCATGTCAATAACCTGTTGATGAGATCTTTGTTGGGGAACCATTGCAGATGTAACAACCAAATCTACTCCCTTCAATTTGTCAGGACTTAAGGACTCAACATTCATATCAACGATCTGCTCAAAATCAAATCTGTCTGAGTAAGGACTATCAGACATCATCTTAAGAACAAGGGGTAGCCCATTTGGAGGCATTGTTGCCTTCTTTCCCATAACTGCCAAAGGCTTTTTCATGTTCCAAAAGCCCAACTTAAACTCCGGGTATACTCCAAGAACTTTCAATTTCTTTCCTGAAGAAATCTTCTCTTGCAAGGTTTCTCGACGATTATTCATGAAAAATAACAAAAAAGGAAATATATAACATTATCTATACTCGAGAAGGACCTATTTTGAGGGTCTTTTATCTCTCATCAGCTCAGCCATATAAACTTTTTCGGGAAGTTCAACACGACTATTGCGACCCACCAAAAAAACCCTGTAATTCCAGATCCCATCTCTTCGTTTATTTTGTCTAATAAATTCATTAGTGGCTTCATTAAAAACTGCCCTCAATCCTCCCCTAGCCTTAACCTCAACGTCTTCCTCCCCATACCCTGCCCAAAGAGAATAAACACGGACACAGAATATTGGATTTCCCTCATCAAGACTATCAAGAATTTTTTCATAATCAGAGAATTTTAATTGTGATTTCGCGATAAATGCCTCTTGATCTCCCAAAACTATTTTCTTCAGATCAGGATACTTACAATTCTTTTCTTTCTCGTCCTCTTTCCTCAAAAGCCCCCAATCATCCACCATATTGTGATTAAGTAATCCAGATATATAAACACTATGCCGCTAGACTTTCACAAGCTTCTCCATCCTTATCCCCATCAAGTCGGTGCACATCATTTCCAACTCCGCCACACGCATCAAACACTATCTGAGCATCTTCAATACTAGCAAAATCTCCACAATTATATGCATCAGAGCTACAAACATACCCTGGAACGCTTCTTCCCGAATCATTTTGATTAGTCACTAAATCCCCCTCACCATTCCCATCATCCATATAAACAGTATCTCCCCCATCATCACTCCCCCCATAAAAGAAATATCCAATAATCCCCATCAAAATAAAAACAATACAAACCAACATCACCGAAGCTAAAATGATAAACCAAATAGGATGTTCATCAAACTGCTCACCAACCCAATCATCACCACTCATAGATATAACACTCAAAAGAACTATAAAAATATTACCACTGACAGATCAATCCCAATCTGAACAAGGCACTTCCAACCCACAACACCAAAACTAAGTAAAGTAAAGTCCACCAACCACTCATTGGCAAAACCTTATGGAATTTCTTTTTCTTCCACCATTTCTTTCCAAATACCGCTACAAAGTTAGCTCCCAAAGCATCAAGCAAAAATAAAAACCATATCACTCCCTCAACTGTCACCATATTATATCTAAGTGAAAGGATTATTTAAAGGTTGTCAATCACCACTCCAAAAATCCAATTCTATCCAAGTCATCCAGTCCATTCATCTGCAATCGAGTGTTTGAAAAAGTATAAAGAACATCGTCAATATACAAACTCCTTTTGATATCTGAATTTCCTCTGAAATAATATCCAGACTTCTCGTAAACAGATTCATCGTCGTAATGGCTGATTTTCCCACTTAGATCAAATCCGCCTTCAAGAGTGAGATCATAAACATAAGCTCCTTGGAAAACAAATTCTCCATATTGATTGTCTTTACTCTTCTCTCCCTTAATCTCCGCTAAGGTAATTGGTAAGACTAACAAATCCTTCTCTCTATCAAATAAGAATGCCTTATGATCATGAAGTGCTGGGCTGTCAGTTCCTCTATCCCCAATAACAACCTTGTGCATCTCGACAGGATTCTCGACGTCACTGACATCAAAGATCGCCATCTTCACTCCCTGATACCAAGCAAAGTCCAAATTCCGACTATCTTTAAGGTCCTCATCGGCCTCGACAGTATCCTTTCCAATTCCAATAATATGATTCTCATCATAAGGATGCAAATAATCCGAGTATCCCGGAATCTTTAATTTACCAAGAATCTCTGGATTCTCCGGACTAGACAAATCAATAACAAACAAAGGATCAACCTTCTTGAATGTCACAACATAACCTCGCCCACCCATAAACCTCACAGAATAAATTTTCTCCCCCGGTGCCATATCTTCCAATTCACCCACAACTTCTAAATCTTCATCCAAAACATAAACATTATTTCTAGAATCTCCAATTTCGGAATCTCTTGAAGTTGTCGCAATCCTAAAATTGCCTTCATGTTCATCCATCGAGAACTGATTCAGAATATGTCCTCGAACTTCTCCGATTCCATCAAATTCAATCTCCCCATCATCCAAATTAAACTTTGTAATGATAGTTTTCTCTTCGTAATCTTCTTCCGGTCCAGCAAAGGAACTATATCCTCCCCATTTTGTCTGAGCAATATACATATTTTCTAAAGAAGCATAGATATTCTGTCCACTTCCTACAACAACTTCCTTCTCAACATCAGCATCCTCATCAGTCATAGAAATCGAAGCAATCGTTATAAAATTATTAGCCTTCAGGGGTGCAACATACCCAATGTCTGTACAGGCTGCAATCGGTTCGAATTCTTCTTCATCAGCCAAAAGCTCTTCACCCTCACGATACTGGGGAACAAGCTCTAAACAATCTGAATTACCTCCAGAGTAATCCGGATAAGAGTTTATAACAAAATATGTATCCGCACCAATCTTTCTAGAACTAATATAATTTCCTTCAAAATCAACAGCCCTCAAAAGTTCAGGATTTTCCCTATCTGAAATATCATATAGCCTTACTGAGAATGCATATATCGCAGGATAGTGCCTGTAGAGTGAACCAACTTCTCCGCCATCAAACAGAGAATTATATCCCATTCCACCAAAGACCATCAATCTATCTTCTTCAATAAATAATCCCCTCGCATCAAACTTGTCTAAGTTTATTGTCGAGAGAATCTCCGCTTCGTCCGAAGGATAAGCCTTCATTATAATCAATTTACCTTCAGCAACAGCATAAATGAATTCGCCATCTGTCTTAATAATATCTGCCTCATCAACACCCGCTACCTGAATATTTGTATCCGAATAGTCTGCTGATTTGCTTGAACCTGCCGCAGAAGGACTACCAATACTACTAATCGTCTCCATAACCGCACCATCACGTCCAAAATAACGATTATCACTCTTCACTTTTTCAAATGCATCCAGCAACTCTTGATCCGAACCAAACCTATGAAATCCTTCTTCATAAACAATAGTTTGATCAGAAGGTAAAAATAAAACTGCCCCAAGAAGAATAAGTATTACCGCAGCAACTGGAAGAATACCCCTTAACAGATTAGCACTTGGCTTACTCTTCTTTGGGGAGATAATAATATGCTTCTTAGCAAGTTTGTACATCTTAATTTTCTTACCTTTAACACTCCAGAAAAAATTCTTAACCTTCTCAACAAGCCCTGCACTGATTAATTTCTTAAGATTATATTCAACAGTATTAATCGGGACGCTCAAAGCCTGAGCAATATCATTCTCACTCGCTTCTTTTTCATCAGCCAAAAAGTCCAAGATCTTTTTACAAGTCTTATTCTGAAGAACTCCTGCAAGATGCTTCGATCTATCATCATCAAGATCCATCAGTATGAACTTATCTGCCATGTAATACTAATAAAAAAGATATTTATAAAGAGTTTCATGGCTTCGAAAACGTTTGAAGCTATTGGAGAAATCAATAACGCCCAAACAGAAAAAATCCTTCTGGTTTAACAATCCTTTCCAACTGAGGCATTAACTTTTCCCTCAAATTCTCATGACAGCCAAGGTGTTTTATCAAATAAGGTGAATTAAAAAACTGGCCAGCATGTGCGACATCCACAGAATGATCTGGAATAAAATCAAGCACACTTGGATCTCTTAGATCAGCTTGATGAAAATTAAAGCGTTCTGCCGCATTACCTCCAATATCGATTCCAAGATGTCCCATTCCCAATTCATTCATAGTCCTGCAAAGCCAAGGCTCATAATCATATCCATAAATAGCAGAATGCTCTTCCCCAATTTGCTCAGTACATCCACATCCAAGATCTAAAACCATTTTATCCTCAAAAGAATCTCCTTCAAGAGCCATAACCATCCATAACTGACTAAGCAAAATAGACCATTTATTTCCAATGCCCCACCCATACTTTTCTCCCATTTGAACGCCAATGCTATTCAACTTTTCACGAGCTAAATTATAATGAGGAACCGATCTTTCCATCAAACTATATCCTTTTGTTTTCATTTTTAGTATCTCTTCTTCAAAATCAAAGTTGTGAATAAAGAAAAAAGCCCTCCTGTTTAACAACCCTTTCCAGCTGAGGAAGCAAATTATCCCAGATACGTCTATTCCCCGGCATACCTGCTAAATTAGGAGAACTAAAAAACATACTAGCATTAGCAATGTCAATAGAATGATCTCCAATAAAGTCCAATGAACCAGGTTGTATCAAATCTGCTTGATGGAAATTAAATTCCTCCCCCGGATTTCCCCCAACATCTATTCCCAAATGATCAATTCCTAGCTCATGCATTGCCCTACAAAGCCAAGGCTCAAATCCCCTCCGACCAGGACCCGAATATTCTCCCCCAGTTGAATTTATACTCCCACATCCAAGATCTAGAATTTTCCTACCTTCCAAAGATCCTTTAGCCAATTTAAGGATATTTCCCATTTGACATTCTGCCGCACCCCATCCAGTCCTACTCTCACTCCATCCCCCAATTAACTTATACAAAATATCATATTTCTCCTTAGCTAAATCATGAATCTCTCCAAACATTTGACTAGCCATCTTCCTATAGGCCCCAGATACCTGAAGGTTTTCATACATTCGTGTTTTCATCTTAAATGTTATCAGAACTCTTCTTCTCAACTACTTACCAATAAATCCCTTAACAATATCAAGGACATCGTCCTTCATTTTAGGAATAAAATTAATCGCACCAGCATTCTTATGTCCGCCACCCTCAACAAAAGCATTAGGTAATTTCTTTCTTAACAAGGCAATCAAATCATGCATCGAAAAGTTAGCCTCATCAGTTGCTCTAAATGTCATTGCAGTATTCATAATTCCAATCGAAACTAAACTCTTAACTCCGTCTTCTTTCTGCAAATTATCATGTAACAGACTAACACTTCGACCAGGCTTTGGAAAGAATCCAAATCCAGGAAAACTAGTCTCAATAATAACTGTCTGCAATGTAACATCTCCAATCTTTTCAATATTTGCAGAAGACTTTCCAATAGCAAGACCCTTAGCATCTAAATCTCGAATGTGCGGTGCCATCAAAGAAACTAATTTCTTCTGCTGTGCTCTTGGCTCACCAAATAAAACTTCAATATACTCTCTAGCTTCCATAAACCGAACTTTAGTAGAAACATATTCAATAACTAACGAAATCTCTCGAAGTAATTCCTTAGAATATCCTTCAGCCTTAGCAACCTTCAAATATTCATCCACCAACTTTGGATTAGCTAAATCAATTCTATCAGCAAAACCAGCAAGAGCCGGAATTTGTTCAATGTTTCCAACATTTTCATTAATATATCTAGCAACTTCTGCACAAAGCATTCCAGCAGACATATGAGAACCAGATTCCTCAACTAAATGTGGATTAATATGTGCCAAAACTTCTGAACTAATAACATCTTCATTGAAAATATGATGATCAATAACAATAATATCAGAACCATGAACCTTAGCTTGCTTAATCGCCATTAAATCTTCTGGAGAAGAACCATTATCTGCAATAATTATCAAAGGCATCTTATTTGAAAACTTAGAAACATTCCTCAAGGACATAGCAGTATCTTTAATCGAATCTTCAATCTCATAATATGGGGCAGAACATGGAGCTCTCTTAAAATATTCCCAAGCTGCCTTAGGTGCAGTGTGATGTTTCTCAATCAAAGGCAAAATCGCCCTTTCCAAAGCAAAACCAGAACAATAACCATCAGTATCATTATGATGTCTTACAATAATTGGCCTACTTTGCAATACTGCAAGTCGAATCTCTGTAGCTGCCTTAATAATTGAAGGTTTCAACTTCTCAATTATTTCACTATCCACAATAAAATCATTAGTTTTCACTGCAGCCCTAGCTCTCATTAAATCTTCAATCCCTTTCTTAAGAGAAGCCTCAGCCTCACCAGTTTGCTTATCAATTTTCTCAATATTTCCTTCCATCTCTCCATTAAACTCATCAATCTTAACAACTGCCTCAACATAATCTCCAGAATCAATCTTTGGGAAAGCTCTCTCTCCAGGAGCAATAAATCCCTTCAAAGCAAGATTCCCAGTTCCATCAGCTAAAGAAAATACTGTAGGTCCTCCGGTCTGAACAACCTTATCAATTAAACCTCTAACTACAACAATTTTTCGAAGATAACTAGTTCCGAGTTCCTCAATCACAACATGTGGCCCACCATCAACTCGTCCACCGCCTCGTTTTCCGCCTCTGCCGCCATCTCGATCCATCTCTTCACTACCTTTTCCTCGCTTACTTCTGTTTCTTTTATCCATATTAATACAATGAAATATTCACCCTTTAAAAACCTCTCTAAGAGAAGAAATCCGTCCTAAATTCTTACCCAAATACTCCCCATTCGCCCCTAATTATTGTGTCAACTAAACTTTTAGGAACAGAGCAAGTACTCTCCATCTCAACTCCAAAAAAAGGAGCCCTCTTTCCAGTTAAAGTCCCAAATGCCCCGCGAACTCCAATATCATAGAGAATTCCATTATGAGAAAACAAGTTCCATATCCAGTCTCCCCTTGAGGCCACAGGATCCCCACTGAAGGTGTCAAAGACCTGTCCATCTTTTACTGAGTCATATAATTTTCCCTCATGAGAACATAGTCCCCAAATCCAATCTTCCCTAGTGGCTATATCTTCGCCACTAAATGTATCGAATACTTTTTGGGAACTTCCAGCATCATAGAGCTTTCCATTATGGGAACACATGGCCCAAATCCACTTGTCTCTTGAAGCAACCTCAGGAATACCAAAGGTATCTGCTACCTTCTTACTCTCACCAGCATCATAAAGAACTCCCTCGTGAGAACATAGAGTTTTGACTTGTAAGGGACGTAAGATATTTGATCTAGAAGCAATAACTTCTCCACTGAGAGTATCAGTTATATTACCAGCTATCCCCCCATCATACAATCTTCCATCATGATAGGCAAGAGTATCAATTCTTCCATCTCTTTCAACAATTAAAACGTCGTCTTCATCCTCTCGATAAAGATAGATCTCCTTATTCTTAGAATAAACCAATCCATTTTCCCCATTCCCTGCCATACTAATGGGACCAATAAAACCTTTAAAAGAATTTATGTGATTTAATCACGTGGTTCTGCATTTTGATTCTCCAAGAACTCTTGAGACACAATATCATATTCAAACGCACCGCAAGTATGCCGAATAGAAGGAATTACATCAACTCCGCTTTCATCATTATGGCAATCAAGCCGAATTCCAGAAAAATAAGATTTATATTCACAGTTATAACAAACCCGGGCATCTAGGGGTATCTCATGGGGCCTTTCATCTTTAATCATAATAGGAAAAGAGAAAAATGGATATTTAAGGATTATTGTGATACAATAATCAAAACAGAAAATTTAATCCCACAGAATCTACCCTCCCAAGAATAATTAATCCTTATACTTATTCGCGATTCTTAAAGCATCATCTAAGTATTTCCGAGTTTCTTCCATTTGAGCTTCTTCAGAAACTAGCCTTTCATGAGGACGAGGTTCATAGTTGTGAATTTCCCGTGAAATCTCCAGAAGTCTAGTAAATCTATCCCAACGCTCTCCACATCCAACTAAGGCCGTAGATGCAACTAATAGAGGAACCAATAATAATTTTTTCATAAAAATATTGAGAAAGGTGAATTTATAAGTCTTACGATGAGTACTATTCTAAAGTGGTATTAATCTATTCCAATTCATTATACTTCCTAGCAGTTCCCCTAGATTTCTCAATAGGATACTTCTCAACGTTCTTCACCATCTTTCTTTCTAACGCCTCACTCAAATCAATATCATATAACTGTGCAAACCGCATCAACGTTTGTAAAACGTCAGCCAGCTCATCACTAACCTTTTCTCTTCCCTTTTCATCCTCAAGCAGTGCCTTAACTTCATCAGGATTCTTAAATCGAAAAAGTTCTAGTAACTCAGAAGCCTCGATAGAAATAGCAATAGCCAAATCTTTCGCATTATGAAACTGTTCCCAATCTCTTTCCTCACAGAATACTCTTACTATCTCTTTCAGCTCATGAACCTTTATTTCGTGGTCTGCCATAGATTATTTATCAATTTACCATATAAAAACATTCTCAATCACATAAATATTTTTAAATCGGTCTCAAGATAAAAATACCATGACTCCACCACAATGTGATCCACATAAAATATCTCCTGCAGCAAAAAGTGCAAGAAAAGAAGCCTACAAGGCAGAATTTGATAAAGGATATAGGTTTAGAACAAACACTCCTGAAGATCAAGTTAATGAAAGAACAACAAAATTCAGGACAGAAGGTCTTCATGTTCTTGTTAGTGACGTAGCTTTTAATGAAGAAGGAACAGAATTACAGGGATATAAAGCACATCTTGTAAAAAAGAATTATAGAAAATAAAAATGGAAAACTAATCACGGCCCCCATTCAAATCTAGAAATCCTCCAGAACTAACAACCCAATATTAATCGTAAATTTGCTTCATGAAAAAATCGTCTAACCAATCCATATCCCAATTCCTTTCCCGCCTCACTCCGAACCCCGCGATACTCTTTTCCAAACATACCATAAGCTTCCTGCAATACTTCTTCCGCCCACAATGTTCCACCAGCATTATTAATTTTTCCAGCTTCTCTAACTGCCCCTAATGCTCCAGCAATATCTGGAGTTCTTACTTCAACCGGAACTTCCCGAAGTTCGGTTTCTGTCATCCACGCACTACCTTCAACAAAAAATTCACGAAAATCCTTTTTCAATGTAATAGTTACAGCATATAGCTTGTCCCTAAGTGTTTTCCCTTCAGGATCCATAAGAATCTCAATCATTCAAAGTTTATAAAAATTATTGTATCAAATCACATTACCTTCTCAACATCAACCCTACAATAATCTGGACTTTCCCCATCAAATTCTAGCTTAACTCTAACTCTCCGATTAGGTTTAAGCCCGTCATTAGTATAAAACTCTAAATATTCTCCCCCGTCGTCAGTAATACCATCCATCCACTTATTACGATAATGTGATCGAATTCTTTTAACTATATCCTTCCGAGTCACATCCGGATTCATATCAAGGATCTTAAAAGACTCAATAATTGAAATGGGTCTTGCCGGAGCACCAAACGATCCCGTTCCAGTAGCATTTCCTCCAGTAATCCCCCACAAAAAAGTTCTAAGCGACGTATCTTTTCTTCCCATCAAATTTAGTGAGATAAAGAGTATAAAAATTTAATCAAACGGCAACAGGGATCCCATTCTTAGAAAAAATCTTCTTTCGACTAACAATATCCACACCATCAATCTTTCGGGGCCGACCTTTCTTAACTCCAGGTGCACTTTCCCGAAAAAACTTATCTCTCAAAAGCTCATTAATTATCTCCTGGATCGTAGAATACCCAAACTTATCTCTTTCAGATTTCAGTTTATCAAAAACCGGACCAGACAACGTCAAAATTATTTTCTTACTTTCCATCTCATTAAATGATATACCAATCTATATCAATATATATTTATAGATATCTTGGTATTTAAACCTTCCTAAAACAGCGACGCTGTAAAAAACTCAAATCACTTCCCAACTTTAACCTTCGTTTTCATAAAAGTCTTATAATAACCCTCAATCAAATCAAGTCCAGCATAACCAGCTAAGAAACTCAGAACACTTCCAAAGTTAAGTACAACACCAGAGAACGCCCCAACAGCGATAACTATCACAGCATAAATCCAAAACCCATTCCAAGATATTCTTCTAAACTGGAATGCCTTTAAGCTAACTACTAGCAACCTAACAATACCTCCAAGCATACCAAAACCTGAAGCAACTAAGATAGCGATTGTTTCAGGCATCATTTTTTAGTTACCTCCACTTTTTTAGATTTAACAGCCTTAATTATCCAACCAATAATAAATCCTAGGGCCGCACCAATTAAAAAGTACGTTGCAAGAGAACCAAACATCCCAAATAGCAGGATAGGATTGTCAAAGATTGACGCAAGTAATGCACAAGAAAGACAGCCCAATTCAACACAAGATCCAAAAGAACAATTCAAAATTAAAATTAAAATCACAGCTACCCATACGCCTATTCCAATCAATCCGCCTTTCAACCAAGATTTCATTCTTCGTCCTCCCAGTTCTCCGGAACATTTCCTTGATTTAATCCAATTTTCGTAGCCGCTTCTAGCACCCGAATAGCTGCCGCTTCCTTAGCTTTGTTCCAATCATCCCAGACAATAAGACTAACCAAACTCTTTCCTGATTCAATTGCTTCAGGGGCAGGGATAGTTGCAACCACATTATCCACCAAATAATGATATCTCTCTCCCTCCGGATCCATATCAATGTAAAGTATTCCGTATTTTTTAAGATCCTCAGAATATACTAATCCATCTAGAATCTTCTGACAAAATTCCCTTTCACTTCCCTGTTCAGCAGTATATTCCCCAGGACCATTTGTCTCATTTTGTTCGTTCATTTTCTTATCATCACACTCTTTCCAATTGATCCTTTGAACACATTCTCCAAGATATCTGTTCCAACATAACCTGCCAAAGCAGCTATTCGATAATCTGAATTAAATACAATCCCCAACAAACCTCCAATGATAGCAGAAACAACCAGAGTAATTAAGAAATGCCAAGGATGTATCTCAAATCCCTTAGAAGTTGCCTTTAATAAACCATAAAGTGCTCGAACAAGCCCCCCAAGAACTCCAACTAACATAGCCACAAAAATCACCTCAGTCATCACCATTAACAAAACACGGTTAAGATGTATTTAAGAGTTTTGATAAATTTCAAGGTCCCGAATCTCCCCCTTCAAATTAACCCTGGCTTGTTCTTCATACTTTTTCTGAAAATATTCCGTATGATAAATTTCTGGTCGATCAAGGAAACCTTTCAGTACAGCAGCCCTTCTCTCACGATATTCTCCTTCAGAAACCCAAGAATACTCCTTTCGGATTCCATTACAATAATCTGTAAAAGCGTCTGCCGGATTTCCAAATATAGAAAGATCAATGTCTGTGGCTAAGGCCTCATCAATATTCTCGACAGGAGTCATATGATCCGTTGCGAGAATTATTCTTTTCACATGACTAATAAAAGAGCTAGGAGCCTCCTGCCATAACAAAACTCGGGCCATATACTTTGCACTTTTCTGCTCATTATCTTTCGCCCCAGTATCATAGATAACATCATGCCCAATAAGCGCTACCTCTAACGCCAATGGATCCTCAGACAAATACTTAATCTTTTCAAAGCCCCTTAAACACTCCCCAACATGATCAAGATTATGGTAATGTCTATCCTTCTCCATATATCTCCTAAAAATATCCAGGAATGAATACTTTTGAAACGCGGCAGAGAACCTCATTCACTCGCCTCAGATTTAAACAAGGGAAAATATTTCTCTAATTCTTTCATTGCCGCCCCATAATCTACTTCTCCAGTCGTATCCACTTCGTAAAGAAATCCGTGATCAAATTTTTCTTGTCCTTGCAAGATTAATTTCTTCTTAAGGTCTTGAGGTTGCTGTGCCTGAAATCTTATTTTGGTTTCTTCCTCAGATAAGCCATCTCGTTTTGATACTCTTGATAGTCTTTCATCTTCATCACAGCCAACTAAAATAGCATTATAATTTACCACAGAAAGCAACCCATATTTTGTAAGATATGCCGCATCCAATAAGACAACTCCTTTCATTTCTCTAACCGAATCTTCAATTCCCATCAAGGCAGGAGCCCTTAAAGTTTCCGAGAGTTGCTCCATTTTATCTGGATCCCTGAATACTCTTCTTGCTAGTTTTTTCTTATTCAAAACATCTCCATCAAAGACCACTCTTCCAAAATTCTTTTTTATCTGTTCCCTTACTTCCAAATTCACCGGAGAATTCCCAGTATACTGGGCCTGAATCAACTTATCAAAATCTATATGATGGGCATCCTTTCCCTGGGCCCTAAGATGATCCACAAGCCCCCCACAAAATGTCGATTTTCCCGCACCCATATTCCCCGTAACTCCAACCAAACTCACGTTATTCATTCTTTCTTCAAGTGCCTGTTTCACAGCAGGATGAACATATTTGTCTACCATTCCCCCTTCAGAGACAACTGCCTTAACCATACTTGAACTTGTAGTCCTGTTTCCTTCTGCAGCTGGTAAAATCACAGTTTGCAAGCCATACTCTGCGTTAAAATCGGCAAGGGTCATCTCATAATCAAAATCTTGAGCGTTACGAGAACCACGAACAACAAAATCCGCCCCAATTCGCCTTGCATAATTTCTTAATAATCCAGAAAATGGTTCTATAATAACTTTTGAGGGATCAACTCCTGCAGAATAAACAGATTTCTTAGCTAGCTCTAATCTTTCATCCAAACTAAATAGATAATTCTTCTTGGAATTCTTACCCATAGCAAAATATACCTTGTCAAAAAATCCGGTGTTAACGGCGGAAGCTAAACTCTGAACATGCCCATTATGTACCGGGTCTCCCGAAAGGGGATAAACAGCAAACTTCTTTTCTCTTGTCTCCTCAGGCCACCACATTTTCTTTCACCTCCAAACCATCATAAACCAAATCAACAAGTTTCCCGGCCAATTCATCCCGAGTAACTTCAGTTGCACGCGTTGAGTCCTTATCCTTATGCAAAATAAGAGTCATGCTCTCTTTTCCCAATGAAGGCATCGTATTCGCAACAGTCATATCAGATCCGTTCTTATATCCATGATTATACGATTTTTGCACAAGCTTCTCTTTACTTACATCTGCCAACAATTTGAATCCGACTTGAAAAACTTCAGGTCTCCATTTCTTAACTTCAGAGATCACCTTAGCATTCCTTTTTAGTTTAACATTCATCTCATCAAGATCCGAACTTAGTTTTCCATCTTGCTTGTCCGCAGAATAATCTCCAACCGCTGCAGCGAGCACAACAACATCAATATCCCGTGTCATCAAATCCTGCAATGTAGAATGGTAATCCTCAAAAGCCGCAGCACTATATTCTGAAAGATTAGCCCCGTACTCTCCAAATTCCTTATGAACCATCCTTAATCTTTCTAATTCTCCATCAAGCTCCTTTTCAGGGTCAAGATCCATAGATCTCCTAAATGGCCTTCTCGCCTGATGACCATACACATAGTGTACTTTGGCTCCTCGTTTCAAAAACTCTTCAGCTATTTTGGCACCAGTTTCCCCAGTACTAAAATTTCCTATATGACGCACATCATCAACTCGAGAGACAGTTCCACCACTTGTCACAACAACTTCTAATGGTTTTTTATTTTCCATTTAATAAAAATTCCAAGGCATTTAATGTTTGATGAGGAAATTTTCGTGAAGTGACTTTGTGAGGGCCATATTTTTCATTACCTAAGTCGTACCGAGAATACCAATTCAAAAGCCCTGCTTCAAATGTATCCGAAGTTATAAGGGCTATTGCATCCTTTGGAAAAAACCATCTCAAATCAACTACTTCACCACTATGGGGGCGAAATGGGCCTTCAGTAAATTCAAGTGCCGCAGAATAAAAATGGATCAAATACTGCTTGCCATAAAGAACAGGTTTACTTTCAAACATAAGCTTCTGAGAATGTATTCCTTCCTCATAACCAGTCTCCTCACGAAACTCACGTTCCGCAGTCGCAATTAAATCTTTATCCCCCGGTGAATAGTGCCCTCCAGCAAAAGTCCACTCTCCAGGAAATCTTTCAGGAATATTCAATTTCTCATTGAAAAAACTTCTCTCAATCATGAACACTTCCCCTGAATGACTAACCGGGCACAATAACGCTGCTTTCTCAACTTCCATCTTCGCCCCCAAAATATTTTATTACTTCATTTACTAACGTTTCAGTCAATGGCATCTTGGCTTTTCCCTCACCGCCCCGCGGTTCAACCAATGTTATCCCATATTCTTCTGCCTGCGAAAGATTCTTTTTAAAAAAAGGATTGTTGTAAAGAGATTCGTGCATTGTTGGAGCCAAGTATACAGGTATATCTGACCCCAGAGCACTCGCAACAAGAGAGGTGACATTATTATCTGCCACACCATTGAATATCTTATTTATTGTATTCATCGTTGCAGGAGCTACAACCACCATATCTTCCTTACATATATGTTCAGCTAAACCACTTAGTTCGACTACAACAGATCTTTCAGTAGCCCATTCAAGAGAAGCCCTGCCAACAAACTTAAGCGCTGACGGAGTCATGTATGCATTAACTGTCGCACCATATCTCCGAAGATGTCTAGCAATTTTTGGAGTTTCTATCGCAGCTATTCCACCCGTTATCGCTAAGGCAATAGTCTTTCCTTCAAGTTGGTCACCAATTCTATCTACTTGATGATCTTGATTTTTCTTCATTTCAAAAACCTCCGAGCATTATTGTAATAGACATCCTGCTTATCCTTGTCCGAAAAGTCCTTCATTGCTTCTTCAACAAAGTATACCGAGTCTTCGTGAGTCTGAACTGGAAAATCCGTTCCAAACATAAGTCTCTTAGGACCACACTCTCCTAAAAATCTCTTAACTTCCTCAACCATTGCAGGCACTTGACCTTGATCGTACTTTGAAGAAACTAATCCACTAACATCTGTATAGATATTGGGATTTCTTTTCACGGTTTTAACTAAATCCTCAAAGAAAGGTTTTGACATATGACTCGCCAAGAAATTCATCTCAGGATTATCTTCCGCAAGAAATTCTAAATCGCTTGCCTTGACCATATTCGCCACAGAAGATCTACCAAATTTCTTTTTAGTAGAATAAGATTGCCCACAATGAAACATCATTGGAAGAAAATTCCTTCGAGCAACAGAGACAACATCTGCAAATCTATCCGAATGAAGATCTATCTCTTGATAACTAGTATAAACCTTGACTCCCTTCAAGACACCCATATCATCCAATTCCTTAAGTTCATTTATCCCTTGAAATAAATAATTCTCGAAGTCTAAACTCCCAAATAACAAAAACTCAGGCCTATCCCTTATCCAATTGTAAAGTCTAAAGTTAGAAACTCCACTAGACTTATGGGGAAAATATGTGGCTAGCAAAACTGTCTTTTCGATGTTATGTTTTTCCATTTCTCTCTTCAGAGCTTCAACATCTGCAGATTGAGGAACAACACCCTTCACTACACGATTTGTTGTGTGGGCATGAACATCTATCTTCTTCATTGGACTTGATTTTTTCTTTGTTTGTTCTTCCATACTAAAAAGACCAAATAACGAAATATAAGCTTTATCTATAAATCTTTAAAGAAGCTTATACTTTTAGAAAAGCTTATAAAAACCAATAACTAATAGAGACTATGAAAATAATTGAAAGAAACTTACAAGAAATAGGGAAATCGTTATTTGTAAGCTTGCCAAAGGATTGGACTCGGACTCTCAAGTTAAAGAAAGGATCAAAAATTAAAATGACCATGTCGGATCAAGGAAATCTGATAATCTCTCCAGAATTTCTAAAAAAAGATTCAAATAAAACTTCAACGATAGATTTTGATGAAAATTTCGGAAGGAATTTCTTCAGAGATTACTTCCATGGTAGCGGAAAGATAACGATCAACATCCCAACAGACATTAAAGAAAAAAGCTTGAAATCTATCTATTCATTTCTAGAAAAATTCATGAATACCCAGATAATTGAAGAAACAGCATCGAAGATTGTTGTCAAAAGTTTCAAGATAGAAGAGCTTTCAATCGAAGAATGCCTAAAGAGAATGCAGTATATTTCTTCAGATATGATTGATGAGGCCCTGGGGAAAAATAGCAAAACAAAAATTAACGAATTAGAAAAATCCCTAACTAAGTTTTACTTTATTCTTGTAATGCAGATAAGAAGATTCCTTGATGAGGGAAAATTCACCCAAGAAAATCAAATATCGCTAACAAGGGCCCTAGATTTTAGAATGGCGGGAGAAAAAATAGAGCGAGTTTCAGATATAATCAAAGATTTCCCAGACATCACAAACAAAGAAGTCTCCAAAATCCTTGAAAGAACAAATGAACTTTATCAAAAATCATTCGCATCATTCGTAAATAAAAATTATGAAAAATCCCTAGAGCTATCAAACAAATCTGAACTTCAAGATCTTCAAAAACTGAAAAACAAAGCATTAAAATCAAAAGACCTCGCACTTCAATCACAGGTAATCAATCTTGATAGGATTCTCGATTATGTGAAGGAAATATACTCACTGACTAGGTAAAAATAAGAACCCAAACCAATATAAACCCATATTTCACAAACATAATATGCCAGCAAGAAGATATCTAAGAGCAGAAATGGATGAAGAATCAAAAACCTTCTTTAGAGGTAATGGAGATTATCGGGGGCCCCTAAAGGCAGAATTCACCTCAAGAGGAATAGATTTCATAGAATCCACAGCCCATCATTCGGGAATTGGTCCAGATAGCTTTATCTTGGGTTCAGGTCTTGAAACAGATCTTGGTGCAGCGTTTGTAGCGGCCATGAAAAAACTTGGAACAGAAAGACTATACATCATGAGGGATTTTTATTTACAAATATCTCAAGCAAAGAAGAAGAAGAAAGCAAAGAAGAAATAAAGAACCTAACCTTTCTGAAATATATACTGCATCACAATAAGACTTATAAGTCAAAAATAGAATTTAAGTATACCCGGAAAAAGAGTTAAGTGATTCAATAAACATGAACACAAAAAAGATACTCGGATTCGGATTAGTAGCATTATTCTTAGTTTTTAGTTTGAGTATTGTTCTTGCTGGTGGAGGAGTAAGGGATTTAGTCAGGGATATTGGTTTTGAAAATGCAGTATGTACTGATGCAAACACTTGTGTAGCAGATATTTTCATTGAAACTTGTGTTTGGGGAGATATAGTCATTAATAGTGCAACAATTGATGGAATCGACAGTGATACAAGTAGCGCAAGTTATTCATGTGATAGCAAAGTCCTATGGTATCCTGGAACTGGAAAAAAATATTATCTCACCGGAGTTAGTCTTTCAGAAAAAGAAACAGACCATACTCTTTATGTTGGAGGACCTTGTAGCGGTCATCACGGACAATCTTGTTGGGAAGGAGAAACTCGTTCAATAACTGTTGATCCAGAAATATATTGCATTTCCAAAATAGAGATTTGTGGGGATGATGTTGATAATAACTGTGATGGACAAGTTGATGAAGGATGTATAACCCCCCCAATACAGAATACTTACTACTTAGACTCAGACGGAGATAGTTTTGGAGACATTTCAAACAATGTAACCGGACCAACTCTCCCTTCAGGATATGTTACAAACACTGAAGATTGTGATGATGATGCCTCAATTAATCCTAACGCTAATGACTCAAACTGTGATGGAATAGATAATAATTGTAATGATGATATTGATGAAGACTATGTCGCAACCACTACATCCTGCGGTATCGGTACCTGTGGAGCTACAGGACAATTACAATGTATCAGTGGAATCGAAACAGACTCATGCATTATTGGAACTCCTACAAGCGAGATCTGCGGAGATGGCCTAGATAATAATTGTAATAATCAAGTTGATGAGGGATGTACAACACAAGATACTTCCGCCCCAATAATTAATTTACTAGCACCATTGGATGGACAAATATTTACAGGGATTTCCCAGGTTATTAACTTCGTATTTAATGTAAATGATCAATCAGATATCGCCAGCTGTTATGTTGATCTTTCCGGGACCCAGTATCCGAATGCTAGCACAATAGATAAAACAATAAATAATACAATCACATTAAACCTAAACGAAGGAAATTACAGCGCAAAAATCTCTTGTAGTGATATCTTTGGTAACGGGGGAAATAGTTCAGAGATCGAATTCATCATTCAAGAACCTACAACCTGTTCAATAGATAGTGAATGTAACGGCGACTATTATGAAGACAGGTTCTGTTCCGGAAACGATGTCTACAAGAAATTTCATAATTTCAGTTGTGTTAGTGGAAGTTGTGTTGAAGAAATCACAAAGGAATTCGTAAAAGAATGTGATGACTATTGTAAAGATGGGAAATGCAAAAGAGATGACGACGATGACAAGGAAATTGAACCAGTCAATTATTTTACCGGAACAGATAACTTATCAATAGGAAATGTTGCAATAGATAGTAAGGGTAGCATTCATCTTGTAGGATCCAGCACAGAAGGAACAAATCTGTTCTGGTTGTGGATTTTACTATTGTTCGCAGGAATTATACTACTGTTACTTCTAATTGTTTGGATGAGCGTAAGGTAAACCTCCAATTGAGTTCTTAGATAATGAAGAATATGCAGAATAAATAATGACCTACAGTTTGAAAAAGAGATTGCCAAGAGCAAATAATTCTAATCAATAATTCTATTAATTGGAACTTCAACAATCCCCTCAGCGCCCGCCTCTTTGAGTAAAGGGATTATATCTCTAGCAACTTTCTTATCTATCACAGTAATTACATCACACCATTCAGGATCACTCAGTGTCGAAATTGTGGGGGTATTCATTGCAGGAAGGATATTCAATATCCCTTGGAGAGATGATTTTTTAACATTCATAAGCATCTCTACTTTAGATTCAGCAGTTAAAACGCCCTTCAATAACATGGCCAAATTCTCAATTTTCTTCTTTTTCCAAGAATCTTTAACAGATTCTTTGTTGGCAATAATTCTTGTAGTAGATTCTAGTAATGTATCAATTATTCTAAGATTATTTGCCCTAAGGGATGAGCCTGTCTCTGTAACGTCCACAATAGCGTCTGCGATACCCCTGGCTTTGATTTCAGTAGCTCCCCAAGAGAACTCCACCTTTGCATTTACGCCCTTGTTTCTGAGATACTCTTTAGTTATATTGATTACCTCTGTAGCAACAATTTTTCCGTTCAAATCTTGGACACTTTTGATATCAGATTCATCAGCTACTGCCAAAACCCACTTCACAGGTTTCTTACTCTGCTTAGCATAAATCAATTCTTCAATTTCCACAACATCTGAATTAGTCTCCCTTACCCAATCATATCCAGTAATCCCCGCATCCAAAACTCCATCTTCAACATATCGCGCCATCTCTTGAGACCTTAGTAATACGCATTCAATCTCAGGATCATCAATTGTAGGAAAGTAAGATCTTCCGGGATTTCCCAGAGCATAACCTGCTTTTTTGAATAGTTCAAAGGTTGATTCTTGGAGACTACCTTTTGGTATCCCAATTACAATTTTCTTTTCATCAGATGTTTTAGTTAGTTGAATCATATACATCCTCCGGATTGAAGACTTTTTTGTCAACAATTTTTAATTCGCCACCATTATATTCCCTGAAGAAACAAGAAGGATATCCTTCATGACATGCAGCACCGCCAACTTGATTCACCCTTAGTAAAATAGTATCTCTATCACAATCCAATCTTATTTCCTTAACTTCTTGAAAATTTCCAGATTCCTCGCCCTTTAACCAAAGTTTATTTCGGCTCCTACTAAAATAGCACGCCTTACCACCATCAAGAGTTTTGTCCCAGGATTCCTTATTCATATATGCCATCATTAATATTTTTCCAGTTTCAGCATCTTGGACGACAGTAGGAACTAATCCCCCCGCCTTAGAAAAATCGGGCTCTGAACCACTAGTTTCTCCCAAGATCTCTGATTCACTCACTGTTTTTTCTATCCCACTATTCAGGTCTTTTATTTTATAGGATTTATTTGAAACTTCTTTTTCTCCAACGAAAACTACCTTGTCTATTTTGGTACTATTGGCATAATCTAGTGCTTTAGAGATTTTATTAGAACTTAAGATGCAAGGATATCCTTTATCCCTCATTTTTTCAACAACCTTTATTGCTTGTTCTTCTTGACCAATAGATAGTACCATATATCTTTCCACATCTTCTAATTTTTTATCTAATAGTATTGCTAATCTATCCAATCCAAGAGAAAGTCCAGTAGATTGTACGCCTTCAAACATGAAGCTTCCTCCCGCAGTAATTGTTTCCTTAATTTTCTTAGTTTTAACTTCAAATACAGAACCATTGTAATAACTCAATCCCCTTGCAAGACTCGGCAAAAATGTAACTTCTACACCATACTGTTCGCAATAATCTTTCAATTCCTTGATTTCCTTGTAAGCCTCATATTTTTCAAAATATTCTTCGGGCTGTTTAAAGATTTCCAATAAATCCTGTGCCATGTAATTTCTAAGATTATTGTAAACCTCATCCTCATCAAGTTTATCCAATTTATCGATCTCCTTGATTACCTTATTCCAATCCATCTTTTCAATATTAGATTTTTCCAAAATTTCATTCAATAATTTTCTATTATTGATATTAATTACAAATTCTATATCTAATTTAGTCAAAACCCTTTTTACAACTGCTAAAACTTCTGCTTCATCCCGAATTTCTGAACCCACCGTATCAACATCACACTGTACAAATTGTCTTAACCTATTTCCCGCTACCGGTTCATCCCTAAAAACAGGACCAATAGCATATCTTTTGTAAGGTCTTTTCTTACCCTGCATTAATCTTTTTAGCTGGAAAGTCATTTCATATCTTAATGCCAGGTCTCTTCCACCCTTATCGGTTAATTTGAAGACATCTGAAACAGCTTCATCACTTTCATTATCTCCTTTTACAAAATCTCTATATTCCACAACAGGAGCATCTGCAGGTTCAAAACCATAAAGTTCAAAACTCTCTACGAGAATTTTTCTAATCGCTTCTCTTTTCCTAGCTTCTTCGCCAGTAAATTCCTTGAAGCCCTTAACAAGAGGATATTCCATTTGAATATAAGGCGGAAGGGGGGAATTGAACTCCCGTCTTACGGACCACAACCGCACATTCTACCATTGAACTACAACCGCCATTAAGTTTAATTAAAAAATTAGATGATAGAAAATTAGAATTCGCAGAGTTCAAACTAGGATTACTGATTCCCACAATGGGGATAACTCCTAATTTGGATAACCATGGAAGATTAGAACAAAGTGACTATTTAAAGATTTCTGTAATTTTGGGCGCATTTAATCAACCTTCTGTAATTTTTTCCCATCGTAGAGAAATTTTCCACTAAAATTTGCTTCTTCACCGATATGCGAAATTGCGTATATGAAAGGTGTTTGAATTTTTCCAGAGGATTTCATTTGATGAAGTATAACTTGTGCAGATTCTATTGCATGAGATTCAGAATCATATAACGAGTCTGAGGAATGTAGGATCCCATCAAGACGACTGTGTGGAGTTCGATTAGAAATTAAATTAAATTCATTACAGATTACAGGGAGGATATTTAATCCGCCAATCTCGACGGGAGAAGTTACGATTTGTGAATCTCGATCACTTTTTACCATTTTCATTAATCCTTTTGTAGGTTCTTCATAAAATGTTTGTCCATAATGTTCATCTGGGTCAAATCTATCTCCCAAGAATATTTTCGCGAGTTCTTGATAATCCGCCACATAGATTGGAGAGGTTTGTTTGATTCTTATTTGAACTAATTCTCCTCCAAGGAATACTGGCATGGCAGGAACATAATATCCTCCAAAATCTCTAAGAAATGTTCCGGGAAAGAAAGAGCAGTCTTTTCTTTTTTCCATTTTTTCCATCACTGCAAGAACATCCCGATTTCCAGACATCAATTCCAATTTAACAGACTCAGAAGCAATCCTCCCCGGAGGAGAGCTGCTAATACTTGGTGAATCAATTAAAGAGTTTTCATTAGCCAGAATTATTCCACTTGAAACATTATCGATATAATTTGGAAAGAAGCCTCTATTTTCTCCTTCCATCAAATATAATCTTAGATTATCTAAGAATCCGTGGATTCTATCGATCCTCATGAAATATTAGATAAGAACGGGTAAATAAATCTTTGTGTTAAAATATTGAATCCTATAATTTCTCCAAAGACCCAATCGGAACTGAGAAACTATCTTGCATATTTCTTGCACCTTCTTCATAAATTACCCCCCCCTTAAAATTATCAGCATAATACCCAAAATCATATGTTTTACCTTCAGGAACAAAAACTACCTTCTCTCCATAAGTAAACTCCTGTTCTGTTTCATCTCTTTCCATAGATATAATATGCTTAGATTGTTTATAAGAATTTAGATAGTAGAAACATTCACTTCAAAGCCAACTCAACTAACTGAATAATTCCTTCCCTTGATTTTGCAGCCATGAAGAATAGGGAAGCATGACAAAAAATGGCATCCTTAACACCACTCACCTTCTGAAATTCTTCATCAGTTAATCCGCCCCAAGTCTTAGGAAAGTCTCTTCGATTATCAAAGCTGCCAATTTCTACTGGAACGGCAACCGCACTCCACCTATCTACCATAGAATTATACAATACCACATACTTCAAATCAGATTCATTTACGACAACTTCTTTCCACGGAACATAATTTTCAAGAACCATATAATCTCCATTAGATTCCTTAATCTTGCCCCTAACAATCTCCCTAGCTGCAATCTTAATTTCTGCTTTTTGAATCTCCAAGGCAAGTAATTTAGTAATTATACTAACAGCCTCTTCAAAACACTTATCAAACTCCTCTTTAGAGTCAGACACCGGGTTCAATCCATGGATAAAATCCGCAACATCATAGGGCCTAACTTCCTTCACATCATAAGTTTTAACACCAACATCAACTGCATCAATATACTGAATAATTCCCATTTCAATGGCCTTCCAAGCATCATCACTATTAACTAAATCCCTACCAAAATGTTTCCAAATCAAACCAGCAGAGGCATAAAGAATATTATTATCCCGCTTTTCCTTAAACTCTTTCTGATGATGATCAAAGTCATTTGTTTTAACGTCATACTTACCTCCCACATCCACCCTAAAATCAACATTTTCCAAAACCTCTGCATCCATAGTCCGGGTAATCTCCAAATTTGGGTAAACTAGTCTTAGAATTGCTATTGCAAAAACCTCGTCCGCATGAAATGTTCCACCATGCACTGCAACCTTAATTTTATCTTTCTTCATTGTATTGATTTCACCTGAAAGAATCTTATAAACGTTCGTTTTGGAAAAAGTATTAGAGAATATAAAAGGAGAGTATTGATATTTTACGTCACCTCTCTCCAATTTGACCGAAGCCAAATATTCAACCAGGATGAAGTTAACCGAAGTCAACAACGCATAAGTTGAATAATATATCTTAGGAAATGAACTATTTAAATATTTCGATTAAGACCACAGATCTTTGAAAGTAACCAAAACCGTTTCCTTTATAAATAGTGTATTCACTCAAGAGTAATGGAATTTGAAGAATTAAACATCATTAAACCAATATTAAAAGTACTTAAGGAAAAAGGTTACGTAGAGCCAACCCCAATCCAGGAAAAAACAATACCCCTACTTTTAGATCACAAAGATGTAATTGGAATCGCCCAAACAGGAACCGGGAAAACAGCAGCATTCGCTATACCCGTTTTACAAAAATTACACGAAAGATCACTAAAAACAACAACTCCGCGGGCACTAATTTTAGCCCCAACTAGAGAATTAGCTGCCCAAATTTCAGAAAGCTTCAAAATATATGGAAAATTCCTAAGTTTCAAACATCTAGCAATATATGGGGGTGTTAAAACCGTCCCACAAATAAGGGCACTCGAAAGAGGAGTAGATATACTAATTGCAACGCCAGGAAGATTAATCGACCTAATGAATCAAGGGAAGATAGATTTTAGAAAAATTGAATTCCTAGTATTTGATGAAGCGGACAGAATGCTTGATATGGGATTCATGAAAGATGTCAAAAAAATCGCCTCTGCGTTACCTGTAGAAAAACAATCTCTATTCTTCTCGGCTACAATGTCTAATCAAATTGCAGATTTAACAAGAGATTTTCTAAAAAATCCAACAAGAGTGGAGATAACACCTCAATCGACTCCTGTAGAAAAAATAGAACAATGTGTATTTTATGTGGATCAAGAAAACAAAAATGAATTATTGTTAGATCTGATATCTCAGCAAAAAATGAGTTGTATCTTGATATTTGTAGCAATGAAGCACAAAGCAGACAAGGTCGCAACAATGTTAAATAGGGCAGGGATAAATGCAGACGCAATCCACGGAAATAAATCCCAATTTCAAAGAACAAGGGCACTTAACAATTTCAAAATAGGTAAGATAAAAGTCTTAGTCGCAACAGATATCGCAGCAAGAGGAATAGATATCAATAATATTAGTCATGTTATAAATTATGATTTACCAAACGAACCAGAAAATTATGTTCATAGAATTGGTAGAACTGCAAGAGCAGGAAACGAAGGAACTGCATATTCATTTTGTGCAGCAGATGAAAGAAATTATCTTCATCAAATAGAAAGAATAACAAAAAGAAAAATGGAACATGCCGAGCATAAATATCATTCCCTAAGGGCAAAGAATGCAACAGGAGCAGATGCAAAGCCTCGACCCAGAAGAAGAGGCGGAGGCGGGAGAGGAAGATCCGGAAGTCAGAGTCGTGAAAGAGATAGTAAGCCAAGAGGCAGAGACAGCAAGCCCAGAGGAAGATCCGACGGAGAAAGTTCAAGAGGAAGACCAAGAGGCAGAAAGTCAAGCGATTCTAGGGGAAGGTCCTCATCCGGGGCGAGAGGAAGAAGTTCAAGCAATTCTAGAGGTTCTGGTAGAAGTGGCTTTGGTGGCCCTCGAAGAAGACCTGGATCCCAAGACCGAGGAAGATCTAGAAGTAGGTCTGGTTCAGGAAATGTTCGTGCTGGAAGAAGTAGGTCGGGTTCAAGTCCAAGAAGAACAAGAGCTAGAAGATAGTGATATATGGGGAATAAGCTTAGATTGTTTATATAAATTTCATCTCAAATTAATTTAATCTTCTAAAAACAAACTTTCCCATAGAGCCTTGTAAGGCAGGATAATCCGATTTAGAAATCAATTTTCTTGGTGAAGTTTCAACATTCACAGAAGTATAATCCACTCCACCATCGGTCCCTGCATCATAAGCAAAAAGTTCAATCTCTTTGCTATCGACCCAATTTTCATCTTCATACAAGGATAATCCAGATACTCCCACAAACCAATCCGGACTTGGAGCAACCATAGAGACAAGAGTTACTAAAGGATAATTTTCAGACATATTAAAAACAATTCTAGCTTGCCCAGGGGATGGAGAAATTCCGCTACCAGAGAGTACCTGATTTGCATTTTGCCCCGCTATCTTCGTTTCAACTTCTTTAATCAAATCGCCTTTTCCTCCTGTTTCCGCCATCAATTTAATCCCATCACTAGAAATTCCACCCAAATCCCAAAAAATTACGTTTTCATTATGTGTTGCTCCAATAAGCCCCGACCAATGAGCACTAGAAGGAAAATCGGATGGATGGCTCTCCCCACTCCAAGTTGCAGTAAATACGAGTTCATATGTTGCCCCCATCTCTGCATCCAAGACTATAGTTTCCGGGATATCGGATTCTTCAGGAATAAAAACATAGTACCCTCCAATAACTAGTGCAATAACAACTACACTTACAATCAAAATAACACCTCCCACATTCATAGAAAAATCAAGTGATCAAACTTTAAAAGTGTTTAGAAAAACGCCCCAACAGATAGTAGTGGGAAAGTTTAATCCCCCATATTTCAAAAGAAATCATTCAGATCTATCTCGTCCAAGGTATTCAAGAACTGCATCACGGCAAAATGTACGATATTCAAAACGAATTATTTTTACAGAATCCGACTTAGTTATGGGTCTTTTCTCCCAATTTGAATATATCTCAAACATTTTTACATCTGATGGAAATCTTTCATGACCTTCCCAATCCTCAGGAGTTAGGTCTTCAAATCGAGTCATCTTAGTTCCAGTACATTGAACCTCTGCGAAGGGAGTATCATCAGGTAATAAAAAAGAAATCAAGTCCCCCTGCCTAATGTTCTGAGAGTCACAAACCCTAAATGTAGAATTTTTATTCCCTTCAACAAGTATTTCCGGGATCGGCTCACCAAAATATAAAACTTTCATTTGATTGATTATGCTTCAGGTCTTTTAATAATTTGTATACTCTGGGAGAATATTTGGAACGCCCCAACAAATAACAATAATCTAACTATTTCAAATTATACTCTCCAACTTGTCTAACTTCTCCAACAGTTCTTCCTTGTTCTTGAACAGAATATTGAGTAACTTTTATTGGAGTCCCATCATCTTCAATGTCAACTCTTGCAAAAGTACCAAAATCAAATTCTCTAACAGGAGCCAAAGTATTTGTATCTAAAAGTCCAAACCTTCCAAGATTTCCGGGATTAACCACAATAGTTCTTTCACCGCTTGCTCTTTCTATGCCACTAACGCCACATACACCATTAGGGTTGCTTCCACCAGGCCCCGCTTCATGAATATGTCCGCTAATAACTAACTTTAATCCATCATTTTCTTGAAGATATTTAGTCATTGTAGGAGTTCCAACATGGGCCCCATTAAACATGTCATCACAAAGTCCCCTTGGGGGGCTATGGGTAACTGCAATTGCCGGATTCTCTCTAGCTAGTAAATCTGATAAATCTTTTGAATTAAACATTTGTATTTGACCCGCCTTAACCAGGGGCTGCATATGTTCTGGGCCAATCCAAGGTCCATCTCCATCTCCAGCACCACCATATCCAACAACTTTAATTCCATCAAAATCCTCCGCCCTTCCGTGAATATCTGAACTGCCAAATACTCCTTCCAAATTTCCATCATAATTTCCCGGAATTGCCATCCAGGGCATACCAGAAGCATCAAGAACTTCCTTATAAGAATTTAAAATATCTGCGGTATGTTCCTCTTTTGCTCTCCAAAATGAAGCCACATCTCCGGTTCCCTTCAAATTATCTAAAGCTTCCCTTGTATAAGGTTTTAAAGAAAAATCTCCAGCATGAATAATCCTGCTATTCCCCCTCCCTTCAGATTTAACAAAATCAACTGCTCGTGCAACTGCCTCTACATCATCATGAGTATCTGACATTACATACAAATGTTTTACCATATTGCTTCTTCTCAAAAGGGGTTTAAAAAACTTTCTATTTTGATACTACTCAAAAGGGACATAACATCCCCTACTTCAGATTAGAATTTGCAAAACGCCCCAACAGAACCCTAACTATTAATTTTATCCTGAGTCCCAAAAAGATTTCTTTTCCCCATCTCAGCAGACCCTATAATAAAATTTATTCTTTTAGCCCTCGTCTCTTCACTAACCGAAGGATCATAAGTAACTCTCTCATATTCCAAACTCGCAAACATTCCCTCGCTAATCTCCAAATCACTATATTTCAAATCACTCAAAACAGGCAACACTGCCTTAATCGAAGCCGACCCTTTCTGCTTAGGATCATAATAAGCAAAATCCCTAAACACATCCAGAAGGTCTTTCACCCTAGGCAAAATGTTTTCATCATACCACTCCCTAAACTCAGGAAAAGCAGTCGCCCCCTCATTCATAACACCCTTCTCAAACCCCTGATTATAAACTAAAATGCTCCCAGCGTCCCCTAAATTGTCTCTCAACGCCTGCATAAACTTAGGTCGAGGATCACTCGTCCCATCCGCCAAAAATGAAATATGCTCACACTTCCCACCTTCTTCTTTCTGAACATGTAAACTAAACTGAAACGGAATTCTCTGATAAGGCTTCATCCCATCAAACTTCGGAATCGCAGGATTAATAGTTTCAAAATCTAAATAATAAATAGGATATTTCAAATTACCGAGAAAGCTCTGAATCGCCTGTTTATCAATATGCTTCCCGCCATCAAACGCAAGCCTCCTCTGAATTGCCTGCTTATCATTCAACTTAACATTCTCAGGAACATCATTCAAACAAACAACACCGCCATGATATAAATCAAAACATTTCCTTTTTAACATCCTATAAAACTCAAACACACTCCCTTCTGGAACACCTTTCCAACACTCGCCCTTTAAGGAGCAACTATAAGGTTCCGAACATTGAAGACCAATAGGCAACCCTTCCTCTTTCTTAGCTCCAATAATTTTAAGCATCTCCTCAGTCCTCTCCTTAATCCCTTTAGAAAACTCCTCAACTTTCTCTGTAATATCTGTCTGGACAAATAACTCCGATGGCTCAATATTGCCATCTTTCACATACTCATTATTTATGTGCATTAAAGAACACTTCCGAATTTTCAATCCTGCTTTCTCATAAACATGCTTCTGAAACGAAACGTCATGAATATTGACATCCTTAACCCTAGTCGCACTCTTAACTTCAACAATATCCCATTCATCCTCCCCGACAGGAACCAAAACATCACCTCTAGAAAACAAATTATCAACCATAAATCCCGCCTCATAAATTGTTTCTCTTTTCTCAACCGCTTTCTTCGTCGCCCTAATGTTCCCCATAAAATCCAAATCCGCAAGGTCGGTTCCATTAGGGAAAACCTTTGTAGCTAAAACTCCAATAATATCTCCCATCTTGAAATTATGCTTCGCAGAATAATCCGGCTCAGGAATCCTTTCTTTGTCGTTTTTCGCGACCCACAATAACCTAGGGCATTGTAATCCTAGAAGGTAGTTGGATTTTGTTAGTAGTTTTGGCATGATTAGGTTAAAGAATAGTGGCTTATAAAATTAGTGGAGATCTGAACGACAATCAACTTCTTTACGAAAACCACTTAGCAAACCAATTCATCATCCTCTTGAAAAATCCAGCCGAAACACACTCGCCATCAACACACAAATTACTATCACACTCAAAACTATTATCGCAAGATTCATCAGCACCCTTCTGCTCTGTCCAATTCCCGTTCTCAAAACAATATTTCAAATCTCCATCAATCGCTTTCCTATACCCAAAATTAAAACATTTCTCATTTAATGAACAGCCGTTATCACATTCCGATTCACCAATAGGAATATCGGGAATACTTTCAACATCAATCAACATATTAAAGTCAAATTTAATCTTATCATCCCCATCAATTTCCAAAATTATAATCTCAAACTCAGAATTAAAATACTTGTCACCCTCACTCAAAACATTAGTTATTTCCTGCCTGCTTAAAAGAAGTTCTACTCCAGACTCATAAAAATTATTTATAGAAATCTCATTTCCAGAAAGTGCTGGCTCACTTCCAACCTCTCCACCAACATACAAAATACAAATTCCCTCACTATCACAAGAAGATATATCCTCTTCAACTTCTTCCTCTTCGGTTTCATCGAAGAATTTACAACCAACAAAGAAACCATTAGTATTATAAGCCGTTTCTATTTCGTCACACTGAATTCCTTCAAAACTACCACTTAATCCTGGAACGGGCATATATCCTTCATCTGGCATAGGTTTTTCAATATTTATTGCGGGATCTGGATAACAAATATTATATGGATCATTATCTGCCTGAATAGTACATTGGGCAGAAGTTCCATTGTACTGTACACTACAAATAACATCATTATCAAAAACTTTCTCATAATCAATTTCACAAGTTACTCTTTCTGTTCCGACAACACAAGCCCCATCTTCACAACCATTTGGGCAATCAATTTTGTTAACCTTAAGAGTTTTTCCATCACAATACCCCTCTCCCAAATAATCGCTTGAAAGAACGTTATCTGCAGAATCATCCAAAGAACTCAAACAGGAATCAGTAGTTTCTATAAAGAGCCCATCCCATATCCCAGAAAAAGCCCCCTTAACATAATAATCTTTCCCCCCATCACTATCCTCACAACTTGGCTCGACAGGACAGGTCTTTGCACTCCACTCCCTGTATTTCACCAAATCATTTTCCTCAACCATCCCACTATCATCATAATCAAAAAAAGAACAATTAACTGCCGTCACTTCTGAAACAGATATGTTAATACATTGCCTCAACTGAAAAACATCCATAAAATCTACATCACCATCACCATCATAATCTGCCTCAGAACATTCTATTGCCGAAACAACTCCAACCGTCAAAAATAACCCAAACAAAAAACACAATACTAATTTTTTCATAACACTGTTAACAAGCTATCCTATTTAAATATTGCCTCTCCCTGTCCGACTCTCAGTTTCCAAAAAGACAAATACATAAGAATTTTCGGAATGTTTAAGTAAGTCTTTTATTTTAAACTAAAATGAAAAGGTGGTCTAAAATTCCAATCTGGATAGGAGTTATCGGGCTAGTAATTTGGGTATCGTTGTGGTTACTCGATTCAACAAAAAAATGTAGTTATGGTTGTACCTATTATGGTCTTAGTTATCTCATTTATGCAATTCCTTTCATTTTACTAATTGTTATTCCAATTATAATATCTAGGAAAAATAACAAGAAAAAAATATCGCAGAGTTTACTACAAAAACAAAAGAAAACTAAAATAGATACAATTAGACCCATTTCAAAGAAGTTGGTGGAAATTACCGAAAGAGGTTCAGGTAAATCAAGAAAAATATTTATTTATATTGCTCTTGGGGTTTTTATCTTGTTTATTGTTATCGCATTGATAATGGGGATATTAGCTATTTCTACTGAGACCGTGGGGGTTCATAAGTATTATTGGAATGCTAATTTTAATTTTGAAAAAGGAGTGGCGGATGCAAGGGAGGTGAAGTTCTTTGGATACTATCGTCCTTCTTCGATGATTTTTGGAGCGATGGTTGGAGAGTGGATTAGTCTTTCAGATAAGGAAGTAGTGATTTCAAATGATTGTGAAGTGACTATTAGAACATCTTATAGGGGGGCTGGAGACTATTACGTCATGAATTGCATTTTAGAAAATCCAATAAGAGTAAGGACTGGTGGGGGATCGTTTGAATCAACTTACTTTGGAGAATCAATTATTTTTACATATGAAGATGAATCTGGAATTCGTTCCAAATATCTATTTGAGGAATATGATTATGATTTACCCACAAAAGATAATCCTGTTTTAAAGATTGTTAAAAGAGTTTGAGTTTTTCGAGTAATTGTAAAATGTAGCTATCCTAACTAATCATACTATCAACCTTAATCTTATGACCTTCCAAAATCCCGTTTCCAAGAATTTCATCAACCTTATGAAGCATATCACTTAAGCTGTTATCATCTTCCACCAAAAAATCATAATGCAAATTGAAATGCCCTGCCGACTTGGTCAAAATAACAGACCTAGGATCCTTCTCCGCAAACGCAACAAGCTTCTCTATCTTTTCCTTCTGAAGAGGATTCGCCCTAATGATAAAACCATACTCCGAATACCCAAGTTTCTTTATATCTAAAAGCGGATAAAATCGCTGAATGATTCCTTCTTTCTTCAAAGAATTAATTCTCTTAGAAATACTACTAGCATTCAAGCCGAGCTTCAGGCCAAGATCAAGAGCCGTAATTTTAGAATTTTTCTTAAGACTCCTAATTATTTTCCAATCAGTTTTATCCAATCTAATATCCCCAAGCCCCTCTTTAATATCAACCTTCGCCTTTCCTTTCGGATTCAATATCTTAGCAAAATAAATATGAGACTTCACAGACTGAAAAGACAAATAATCTCTAACGTGATCTCCAAAAATATCAATTATCTCAGACTGAACTTCATTGTATCTCTTGATGTCACTAGTCCAAATAGAAACATAAAATGTCCACTTACTAACTGGATGTAATGTATAACGACAACTCACCTCTTCAATATTCTTCATTCTATCCAAATATCCATCCATATCTTTTTTATTAATCCCCTGAAGATCCAAATAAAGAGAATGCTTATCAAACCCCAATTTATGATAATCAACATCAATAGTATATTTCTTAATAATCCCCGCCTTTTCCATGTTCGCAATTCTACGAGAAGTAGTTTGCTGAGGCAAGTCAACAGTCTTTGCAATATGCGAGACAGGTTTCCTAGAATCTTGCACTAATTCAAATAAGATTAATTTATCGGTTTCGTCTACTTTCATCAATATCGGGTAAATTCCGCCCTTATTAAAGTTTTTGGGCAGAATCTACTCGCTTTTTCATAGAAGGGTTTAACTAGACTAGATTCCTTGTGTATTCAGAGGTGTGAGGTGGTTAGAGTTCACCATGGAAACCTCTTTAAAAAACAGGAAAACCTTGGTTCCTAGAATCAAGATTAGTAGTGAAGGAAAAATTCACTACAGCGAAAGCTTTCAGGCATGGAACACATTAAAACTAAAAAAAGAATTATTTTCTGAATTTCCGCAATTAAAAGAAAAGCGGGCTAAATTTTCTTATGAATTGGTTTACCATCGGAATCCTGAAGAATTTCTAAAAGCTATAAAGAAAATGGTTAAGGAGGGGCTGGGAGTTATGCCGTTATTATTGAGGATATTTAAGGAGAAATAAAAAGACGCCCATGGAATCGGACAAAAGTCCCGAACGCCCCAACCGCTCTTCTTCGAGCGCTCGAACGCCCCGATTAATATTTTTTGGGCGTCGTTATGGGTGGACGATTTATTTGATTGCTACTCTTTTTTTAGTTATACATTTATGAAGGCATAGTAATTTCTTTATTACAAAATTACACTCTATCAAGAGTGTGTCCCTCACTGGGCATTATAAGGATTGTCGACCACCGTGGGGTGACGGAAAGATTAATATATCAAGTTATATTATTTCTTAAGAAGAGAATGGTATTTATACAGCTTTTAATAAATAGTTTAATCGCAGGAGCAGTTTACGCTCTTGTTGCGAGTGGATTTTCTTTAATCTATGCGACTTCTAAATTTATTCATTTTGCGCATGGGGCAACTGTTGCTTTTTCTGCTTACATATTATATTTCTTCTTTTCAATGGTTGGTTTGAATTTTTGGTTGTCTGCACTTTTATCAATTATTTTTGCTGCCCTCTTGGGCTGGTTAATGAATATTCTTATTTTTAAACAGCTTCGTAAAAGAAAGGCTAGTGGAGTGATTTTGCTTATTGCGAGCTTTGGTTTATTGATTTTGTTAGAGTCTTTGATATTGCTTTTGTTTAGTTCGAATGTTAAAACGATTGGTTATATTGGGGCCGCTAAGGGTTTGGAATTTTTAGGCGCAATAATAACTCCGCTTCAGATTTTTATTGTTGTTATTTCTTTTATTTTGCTAGGACTACTTTTTTTCTTTATGAAAAAAACAAAAACTGGCAAGGCAATGAGAGCTGTTTCGGACAATAAAGATGTAGCAGAGATTGTCGGTATTTCTTCTGAGAGAATTTACAGTTGGGCCTTTATTATTGGTTCTGCGATTGCAGGTATTGCGGGGATTCTTGTTGGACTTGAGCAGAATTTGACTCCTATGATGGGGACTAGTTTAATGATTGGAGGTTTTACGGGTGCGATAATAGGGGGGATTGGTTCCGTGCCAGGAGCTATTTTGGGTTCTTTCTTGCTGGGCATAGCTGAAAATTTTGGTATTTGGTATTTGCCATCTAGCTATAAGGATGCTATTGCCTTTGTCCTTTTGTTTTTGTTTTTGTTGTTTAAGCCAAGGGGTATACTTGGAATTAAGAGGAGTGGAGATAGATGATCGAAGCATATTTTATTCATTTGGCAATTTTAATTGGGATATATATTATCCTTGCAATATCCTTACAGCTTAGTCTTGGCTTTACAGGATTATTTAATATTGGGCATATAGCTTTTTTTGCTGTTGGTGCTTATACCGCAGCGTTGCTTACTCTAGGCGGAACTCCTTTTTTACTTGCCTTTTTACTTGCAGGGATATTTGCAATGTTATCAGGATTTTTGTTATCGTTTTTAACTAAGAAGTTGGATGGTGATTATCTTGCTTTGGCAACCATTGCTTTTACATTTGTTGTTCATTCCATTGCTTTGAATTGGACGAGCTTGACAAACGGACCTTTGGGTTTGACTGGAATTCCGAAGCCCTCTCTTCTAGGGATTAGTTTTTCTTCTAACTTTAGTTTTTTAGTTTTGACTTTGGCCGTTGTTTTGATTTCTTATCTAATTATTAAGAAAATTACTGTTTCTCCTTTTGGTAAGGTTTTGGAGGCGATAAGAGACGATGAATTAGCGACGAAAGTTTTGGGTAAAAATACGTTTAAGATGAAAAGTTATGCTTTGGCTATCTCTGCTTTTTTTGCGGGGATTGCTGGGAGTTTGTATGCTCATTACATAACGTTCATAGATCCTTTTTCGTTTACCCTATTACAGTTGATTCCGATATTAGTTATAGTTGTTGTTGGCGGGTTGGCTTCGCTGTGGGGAACGGTTGTGGCGACCGTCGTTTTAATTTTGATTCCAGAAATATTAAGATTCGTTGGTATGCCTTCTGCGATTCTTGGACCTATGAGACAAATCATTTATGCTTTGATATTGCTTTTGATATTGTTATATAAACCTAAGGGATTTTACGGGAAGGTGGAGTTGGAATAAGATGTTGAGAATTCAAAATTTAAAAAAGCATTTTGGCGGAGTGAAAGCGGTGGATGGTTGTAGCTTTAAGATTCAAGAAGGTGAGATTACTGCTTTAATTGGTCCTAATGGTTCTGGGAAGACGACTATTTTTAATTTGATCTCGGGGATATCAAAAGCAGATTCTGGAGAGGTTTTTTTGGATAGGCAGAAAATTACAAATAAGAGAGTAGATTATATTTCAAACCTTGGTGTTTCAAGAATGTTTCAGCATGCGAGACTTTTTAGCAACCTAACCGTTAGAGAGAATTTACTTTTGGCTCTACACCAGGAAGATACGAAGTTTTGGAAGAATTTGTTTTTTGGTAATAAGTTGGAGAAACAAAAAATGGTTGAACTTGAAAGGATATCTAAGCTGGTTGGGATTTATGAGTTCCAGAATAAGCTTGCGAGGAATTTGAGTTATGGACAGAAGAGGCTTGTTGGAATAGCGAGGGCGATTTTGAATTATCCGAAAGTTCTCGTGCTTGATGAGCCAGTGGCTGGGGTGAACCCTTTGCTTAGAAATAGGATCTCGAAGATTTTGTTGGAGTTAAAGAAGCAAGGGGAGACGATTCTTTTGATTGAGCATGATATGAATTTTACTCTGAAGATTGCTGATAGTGTTGTTGTTGTCGACGAGGGGAAGGTTATTGCTAAGGGAACTCCGAGTGAAGTGAAAAGGAATAAGAAGGTGTTGGAAGCTTATTTGGGAGAATAAATAATTTAAAAAAACATTTATAAAGTCTTTTCGGTGTAGAATATTATGAAAAAAGATGTGTGGATTTGGGTTGGTGTTTTAATTGTTGTTGTGGTTGCCTTATTTATATTTAATTCTGATAATAGGGATGAGGTGAGAATTGGAGTAGTTCTTCCATTGAGTGGATATATTGCAGAGCTTGGAAATTTTCAACTGGATGGGTTTGAGCTTGCCCTGGAAGACGCAGATCCTGCCTTGTCTGAAAAAGTTAAGGTAATTTATGAAGATAATGGGGGATACCCTAAAGAAACATTATCTGCAATTAACAAACTTCGTTCTTTAGATGGTGTTGATTTTATGATAGGGCCTTTAGCGGGTTCTGCTACGAGAGCTGCCGAAGAATTTGCTAGAAAAAATGAAGTGTTGTTTTTATCTGCAGGAGATAATTTTGGAAAAACTAGTGATTATTTCTTTTCAGTAAGTCTACTTAATGCGGCCGAGGGAAGATCAGTCGCTGAATATATGATTGCAGAGAATAAAATGACTGCTTCAGTATTATATCTTGAGAATGACTGGGGAGTTGTTATTAAAGATGCCTTTGTGGAACATTATATCAGCTTGGGCGGGGAGATTTTGGAGATCGAAGGTCATTCATCTGAGCAGGTAGATTTTAAGAGTTCCTTAACTAAGCTTACGGTTAATAATCCTGATGCAATATTTGTAGGTTGGGCACCAACAGCAGTTAAGCAATTCAAAGAATTGGGGAAGAATACCACATATTATACAGGAAGAGCTTTCGAGAGTGCTCCGGCACAAGAAGCCTATAAGGATTATTTAGAGGATGTAAGGTATCCTTATCCGGTGCATAATACTGGGGAAGAATATGAATTATTTGAAAAAAGGTTTATAGAAAAATATGATTACAATCCGCCATATTTTTCTGCAATCTCTTACATATCTATGCAGATTGCCTTGGAGATAGTTGAAAAATGTGGAAATGATAAAGAGTGCGCGAAGAAATTGTTGATAGGCTCTAGTAGACAAACGATGCTTGGAGAGATTGCTTTTACAGATGAAATCTGGGGATATGATGCCGTTTATGAAAGAAGGGTGTTTAGAGACGGCGTGTCTGTGAAGAATGAAGTATAATGTTTTGAATTAGAATTTTGGAAATAATGTTTATAAACATTGATTGGTTAAAATGGGCATGTTACAAATACAAAAATTAAAGAGTGGCTATAGTGATCTTGAAATACTTCACGAGGTTGATTTTCGTGCAGAGCCCGGGGAGATAATTGCGATTATTGGTCCGAATGGGGCAGGTAAGTCAACTCTTCTTAAAAGTATTTTTAATTTGTGTGAGGTTAATTCTGGAAAGATTACTCTTGGAGGTAAAAATATAACGAAGCTTCCGACGCATGATTTGATTTATGAAGGAGTCAGCTATGTTCCTCAGGGTCGGCAGGTTTTTTCTGATTTGACTGTTAAGGAGAATTTGGAGATGGGGGCTTTTATTGTTAAGGATAAAGAATTGATTAAGAGAAATTTGGAGATGGTTTTTGATAAGTTTCCTTTCTTGAGGACTAAGAAAAATGATTGTGCTTTTACGTTGTCTGGTGGGCAGCAGCAAATGTTGGCGATTGGAAGGGCGTTGATGCAAAGTCCGAAGATATTGCTTTTGGATGAGCCTTCTCTGGGGCTGTCTCCTAAGTCGATGATGGAGATTTTTGATAAGATAAAAGAAATTAATGAGGCAGGGGTTACGGTTATTATTGTTGAGCAGAACGCTAAGCAGGCGGTTAAAATTGCGAATAGGACTTATATCCTAGAGAGTGGAAAGGTTGCTCTGCATGGCGGGAAAGAGATATTGAAGGACAAGAGAGTGAAGGATATTTATTTTGGATAAAGCGTTCCCTAGTCCTTATACAAAAACATAAAGTGTTGGGGCATTTAAAGATATTCATGAGCAGAGAGTCTTTCTTCTATTTTTCTTAATATTTCTCCAACGGTGTAATTCTTGCCCGGCTTTATATCAGATCTTCTAAGATAAGCCCTATCAATATGTTTATTGTCAATCTTGTTTCCCGGATTATCTGGGCATCTTCTAGCACCTGAGCAAGATTCACAAAGAATATCTTTATGGCCTAACTGAAATCTAACCAACGCGTCTTGGTTTTCCCTAAGGGCTTTTACTTGCTCTACAGCAGGACGCATAGCCTCGGTTTTTTTGTATCCATTTTCACCGAGCGCTTGAATTATCGCATCAGTGCCACGTTGAACATGATGAAGTACGTTTAAATGATGTCCTCTCAAAACCGTGGCTTTCTTTGATGCTGTCATTTCAAATGAGAACGGGTTAATGGTTTATAAAATTTTTTATAAGTATATTCTTTCAATTGTTATTTAAGGAGAAATAAAAAGACGCCCATGGAATCGGACAAAAGTCCCGAACGCCCCAACCGCTCTTCTTCGAGCGCACGAACGTCCTAATTAGGTTTTTTGAGGCGTCTTCATATTCAGAGAAATAAAATAAATTTTATTATTTTTTAGCGGTTGCCCACATAACTTCAAAGTAGGATTTGTAAGCTTCATAAGCAGACTTGTTGGTAATTATTACGGCTTCGGGAATATCCAACCATAAAATTAAAGCAATCTTGCCTGCGTAAATATTTGTAGTGATAATTGTATCGCTAACCTTTTTAGAAAAGAATCTTATTTCAGTTGTTTTACTTGGATGGGGGTTCTTGTCCTTTCTCATTAAATGTCTAACCTTTATCTTGTTTTTTTCGAGACCCTTAATGTAATGCGGTGCATAGTAAGGCATTTTTTTAGTAAATCCGCCGTGAGAATCAATCACTAAATTCTCGCCGTTCTTAGATGATTTTAAGATATCTTCCAAAACTGATTTTATCCCTTTTTTACCTTTATACATCTGGACCTGAGATTTCTCTTCTTTTTCTTTAAACATCTCTTTTAATCCCGGCAGAATATTATCAACCAAAGTTTCTTTTTCCTTAAGGTAGGTCTTTAGTCTGTTGGGATTTTCTGCAGAGAACTTTTTTCTATTCGCTTCAATAGAATAATTTACTAAGCCCTTCTTGATTAAAGACTTTAAAGAATCATAGCATGCGCTTCTGTCAATATTTGCTTCTTTTGCCAGTTTTCCAGCCAGGCTTGGACCTAGCTTTACGAGAGTTAAATATAACTTGGATTCGTTATGGCCAAGGCCAATTTTTTTCAATGTTTCTCTGATATCTTCGAAAGCCATAAAAAAAGAAGGAAATAATTACTTTTATATTTGTTGGTAGGATTTCTACAGCAGTTTATCTGGGGATTTATTCTCTTATTCGGATTAGTTTGTAATCTTCTGGATCACTTGAACCCTGCCTGATTGTTCCCCCCCATTGGAATTTCATGAGGTAGCTTCTCTTCCTGAGTCGGTCCACATTCGTCACTTCTGCATTCTCTACTCTTCCACTCCCCAGATCCCAGTCGAATCTGATTACTACGAAATCTTTTGTTTCTTCTAGGGCTAGATTTGTGACGGTTTCATGGGGTGGTCTTTCATGGTATTCTGTTCCCTGTAGTCCCGCGATTAGACCTTTTTCCATATTTACTAGGAATAGATTTTTTCCGTAGTGGAGGTGGCAGGTCTGAGGGAATTCATCACCACTCCGGTACTGGTAGTGTGGATCGCATTCCGCAGGGTATCTCGCTTCACCGGTTACCTCCGCTACACCGTATTCATTTCCTACCAGGCATTTAGTTATTTCTCTATCTCCCCAATGTCTTGAGAATTTCCATCCTTCAGCTTTTATGATTTTCTCTATGCTTCTCATTGGATTTTTATCTTCCATTTTCTCGGTACCTCCCTTGCAGTTGATAGTGTTTGTTTTGTTTTCCATGATATTTCTTACAAAAATCCCTATATGAATTATTGTTGTAGGAATATCTCCAACAGAAACTTAAGTACAGATTTTTGCTGATTATTTTACAACGGAGGATAAAAATACAATGGTAAACCAAACACTGAAAATGGCAAGGGATGGAAAAATCAGTCCACTAGAAGCCGTAGAAAGCCTAGACCGAGAAATCGGCGGGATAACTGGAGCTATCTACAACCCTGGTGCCGGAGTATACAAGATCCTAAACCACACAATGATGGTCCCGCTACCTGCAAGGGGGGCTAACAAGAAGCAAATGAAAAGGCTAAAAGAAGTGGCTGCCCTGGCGTACTGGAAGGCTCAGCAAAATGGTAGCCAAAAACCTGGGGAACTACACATAGGGAAAGGTTGCAGCACAAAGCACTACAAAGAAGGGCTGGGCGACTACGTCATCTCGCTACTAGAGACTCACCAAAACTAAATGAAAATGGCTGAACAGATAAGACTATGTCACTATAAATAGGATTATTCAATGAATAATAAAAAGACGCCCATGAAACCCCCAAAAGTCCCGTACGCCCCAACCGAGCCGATTGAACTTTAATGGAATCACTGGGCGTCCACTGATGTTGTAGAGATTTGTCCCTCTTTATTTAATTTAGATTTTAATGATTGTATAGTAAACTCTTTATTGCAAAATGGGCAGGGATACATTTTTTCACTTTCCTCTTTTTTCTTTAAATCTAGGGTAGTGATAAGTTTTTTCAGTTCTTCTATGCACTCTGCCCCAATGTCTTTTTTAATTTCAAGTGCTTTAATTTTCTCGCCACAATTAGGGCAGAATTTGGAATCTTCTTCTAGTTCGGTTTTGCATTTTTCGCATTCCATTGATGAGTGTGTGTTGGATATGATTTATAAGTCTTGTCGACCACTAGATGGTGACGGATTATTTCTTAAAAATCATTTAATTGATACCTTCACCTAGAATAATAATTAATATTTTCCCATCTAAAAATTGGCATTGAATCTACTCCAATAATGTTCTGTAGAAAATTATCTTTTAATTCCGAGATTAGATTATACAATCCTACGATATCTTGTGAATAACATCTAAAATCAACATCCGCGTATCCCATATACCTAGAGATGCTTTCAACATTTCCCCTATGACTCAAAAAATCTTTAATGTTTTCATAAAGTTCGTTAGTGAATTTCCCTAGATGTAAAAAAACTCTAAAATGAAGATATCCCAGTTTTTCATAATTTATTTTTGTTTTATAACCAATAATTATCTTTTTCTTTTCTAGGTTTTTTATTTTATGTTTAACGCCATTGGGAGACATTTTAACCTTCTCAGACATATCTAACAAACTCATTCTAGCATTATTAGATAGAAGGGAGATTATCTGTTCATCTTCTTTGTTCATCTTCTCTATCGGGTGATTGTTTGAAGTAGATGTTTCTTTAATTTTTTCTTTGTGAATTATATCCATTGCAAAATAGGTTGCTTCTATTTCACTAGTGATTAATTTCTCTTTTATGTTTTCAGATTTATTAGAGATAATCTCCTTTAGAACTGAATCTAAATTTTGATTGTTGCTACATCGGATAGCGATAGTCATGTCCCATCGCCCTGCATTCTTACCTACAGCCAAAACAGATGGATGTTTTTCTATTTTATCGATCCATTCTTTTTCTTTTGAGGAGGAGATTTGAATCAACTTGAAGTATATTACATAAATCGTTTGTCCTAATTTTGAGATGTCAATTAATGCGTTGTATCCTTGGATAATATTCTGTGATTCCAATTTATCAACTCTATATTTTACTACTTGTTTCGAGAGTCTAACCTTCTTTCCAAGACTTGCATAACTAGCCCTAGCGTTCATATCTAATTCTCTAAGTATCTTTCTGTCTTTTAGGTCTAGTTTTAGAAGGCTCATTTTAAGCTCCCCATATATTTTAAATATTCTTCAACTCTGGAGAAAAACATGATTATTTCTTTTCTCGAAACTCTCTTTTTTCTAAGCCTCATTGCTTCATGAGAAATATGATTTTTATTTCTCTTAAACTTACCTTCAATCTTGCTGTAATAGTGTTCATAATTTTCTTTATTTATAATCTCATTCTCAATCCCAGAAAGCCTCAATATCTCTTTTGAAAAATTTTGGATAAAATGGTTATGTCCTTTTTTTATTTCGGCAATCATAAATTTTATTCTTCCTATTGCATTCTTTTTCCGGTAACTTAGAGTGTACGGTTTTACATAATTAGTATAGTTAATTCTTTTACCCCAAATAAATTTCCAAAATGGGAAAGTCACAGCTAAACCCCTAACGCCCATATATCTCGATAAATTCCCTCTCTTGACTCTTCCTGAAAATTCATCTGTTCCTATTGCCCTAAATCTACATTCAATCCTCCCAGAAAGCTTCTTGCGATTCTTATCAAAAAATTTGTTTATTTTTTCCTCCTCTTTTTTTATATTAAACTTTTTATCTACAAATCCAAAAAAGTCAATATCGCTTTCTTTGACTCTATCTCTTGTCAAGATTGTGCCGGAAAGATATAGTGAAATGAGCCCCTTATTTTCAAATTTATTTATTATAATATCCTTTAATCTACCTATAGTCTTTTTTAGTTCTTCTTTCTTTTCCATATATCTAACATTATGCTATATAGTATATAAATATTGCGTTTTGTCAAAAAATAGCTTAGGAATTTTAATATAGCATATTACCACTATTAAGTTATGAAACAAGAAGAATTTAATCAAGAAAGGGCTAGGAGATACCATCTTGCCATGGGAAACCATCCGACAGCGAGAAACTCTGAGCTCGAAAGATTTGAGCTAGACAAGGCTCTAAGTAAAAGGGATTTAGTCATCTTAGATTTGGGTGCTGGAGATGGTTATCTTACTAGATATCTCGCTAAAACTTATCCTAATGCCACAATCTATGCTTTAGATGCCTCAGAATCTATGCTTTCAGAGCACACAAACGGGAAGGTTGAGCTAATTAATGCAGATAGCGACAATATTCCTTTAAAAGGAGGTTCTGTAGACTTAGTTGTATCTTTAGCTACTTTTCATCATGTAAAAAAGAAGAAAGAAACTTTTGAAGAGATAAAGAGAATCTTGGCACCCAAGGGTCACTTTATCATAGCGGATGTAATGATTAAGACAAATACTCAGGAATTTTTTGATACAATAGTTAGAGACTATTGTATCACGGGTCATGAGTTTCCTTTTTTAAGTGAAGAATGGGTTGGTGAGTTAGCAGAAGAAGTGGGTCTTTTTCATAAGGAATCAAAACTAAAAGAAACTCCCTGGAAATTTAAATCAAGAGATGATATGGCTTTTTTTGTTAAAAACTTAGTTGGTCTTGATATTTCTATTGACTACTTATTGAAATTTCTATATGAGAATTTTTCAATTAAGATTAGGTCTAATGAAATCCATTTAGGGTGGCAATTGGGCTACCATGTTTTACAGAATCAGGAGGTTGGTAAATGAAAGTTGCATTAGTTGTTCCTGGCGGTAAAAAGGAAATGGAAGGAATGAATCAAGTAGCTAGACCTCCGCTAGGTGTTTGTTACCTGAAATCTTATCTTGAACATAATGGGCATGAAGCAAAGGTCTTTCATCAGGTGGACGAATCAGATTCAGAATTAGTTGATAAAATAACTAAATATGATCCTCAGTTGGCAGGATTCTCAACAATGAGTTGTGTTTATGACGAGGGTTCAGATTTGGCTAAGAGACTTAAGGATTACAATCCAAGTGTTAAAACCGTCTTTGGAGGAGAGCATGTTACTGGAAGTTTCGCAGAAGACCAAAAATATGAGCCTGGATTTTTCGAAAAGTCTTGTGGAAGGGAAGGGATTGATTATTTTATTCCGTTTGAAGGAGAAAAGCCTTTACTAAATTTAGTTAGTGGGCTAGAAGCAAAAGCAAATGAAAAAGATATCAAAGGAATTCTTTTCAAAAATAAAGGAAAGTGGGAATATACTGGGCAGGTTCCAAGGATTGATAATTTAGACGAATTGCCTGCGCCCAATAGAGATGATCTTCCTTATGATAAATATTGCTCAGTAGATGAATCAAGTGATTTGGAATATATGCATACCGGGAGAGGATGTAGGTTTAAATGCTCTTATTGTGCGACGCCAGTTTCTAGCCCTGGAAAAGTTGTTGCAAATTCTGCAGAAAGAGTTCTTGATGAAATTGAAGATAGATACAAGAATCATGGAAGAACAGATTTCTTTTTTGCAGATGAGCTATTCACATTCGATCCTCAAAGGGTTGCAGATATTTGCAAGGGCATTGAGGATAGAGGATTAAAAGGAAATATTCAGTATAGAATTTTTGCGAGAGTAGATGATGTCTCTAGGGGGAAAGTTGACTTGGGAATGCTAAAAGATTCTGGATGTAATGGATTGTTTTTCGGAGTTGAATCAATGAATGCTGAAACATTAAACAGGCTAAGAAAAGGAACTACTCCTGAGATGATTGAAACTGCTATTAACAAAACTTATGACGCAGGAATTCCTGTTTGGGCTTCTTTAATGGTAGGTTATCCCTGGGAAACTGAGTCTCAATTAAAAACGAGTATGGATAAATATACTGAGATTTCCAGAGGAAAAGTCTTCCATACATATAGCACATTCATCACCCCCTTCCCTGGAACTGACTTTTATCATTATTGTAGAAGTAATGATTTAATCGGAGATCCAAATTACCTAAGGTCAGACTGTTCAACTCCTGCATTAAAGACAGAAATTCCCAGAGAAAGATTAATTGAAATGCATAGGGAATTTAGGAAAGGAATAAAATGAGAACAAAAAGAATACAAAATAATCAGATTATGTGCGAAAGTGAGAAAAAGGATTTTTCAACAATAATTAGAACTATGCCTTGGCTTTATTCTCCCATATTGCAAGGGCTGAAAAATAAAGAAGAGGGAACTCTTTGCGATGTAGCTTGTGGTGATGGATGTCTTCTAGAATTAATTAATAAGAAACATCCAAATTTGAAATTAAATGGTATTGATATTGATAAGGAATTTATCTCTTGTGCAAAAAAGAATTTCCCTTTTAATTTTAAGAAAGAGGATGCTTTCAAGATGAAAGATAAATTTGATATCATAACCCTTAACTTAGCTTTGCATCATTTTGACAATCCTAGGAAATTGATTAAGCATTTATTGTCTATCACGAAGAAGACCTTAATCATTTCAGACCAATTAAGACCTGAAATAGAAACGGAACTTTATCAGAGATTAGAGAAAAGAAAGAAGCTAGTGGGAAATAACGAGACTGATTATTATGATGAAAATGAAAAAGAATCTATCTTAGAAGCTTACAGCGAGTCAGAAATAAAAGAAATTTTCAAGGGTTTTAATTGTAAGGTGAAATTTGTTGATAATGATTATTACAAGAGATTTGTTTGTGTTATTAATAAGGAGGATTTAAATAATGAGGATGATTAAATGTTTTGAGAGGTTGAAATGAAAATGAGAAAGTGTAAAAAAGGGGATGTAGAAAGTGTAAAAGAAATTGCATTGATGGCTTTTGGGGAAAATAAAAAAGTTCAAAAAAAGATTTTGGGCAATGTACTCTTTAAAGCATTTTATTCAGATTGGCAGAAAAAAAAGAATCAGACAATAGAATACCTTTACAAATCAAGAGATTGTAAAATATATGTAGCAGAAAAAGATAATAAAATATTGGGCTTCGCATCATTTCGATTGAACAAAAACAAACCCCTAACTGCTGAGATTCTTACTAACGCTGTTAGTCCAAAATACCAACAACAAGGCATTGGAAGTGCTTTGTATAAAAAACTAATCAGTGAAGTGAAAAGATTGGGAATAAAATATCTCCATGTAAACACAGATAACGAAAACGCCAAAAAGGCTTATGAAAAAGTAGGTTTTGTAAAAAATATTCAGGCAACAAATTACTTTATGAGATTATAAAAAGTCAGCCCCTCAATGGATTCCTAATCCTTATACAAAAACATCAAAACTGGCATCAGTGTTTTATCCTTAATGATTTTCTTTATGGCATCGACCATTTCTTTTTCTGTCCTTCCAAATATCATCTCGTAGGAGAACTTGGATCGTTTTTCTTTTAGTTGTTGAAATTCGTTTAAGAATTCTGATTTTAATTTGATCGTGTTCCAAGCTTGGTTGCCTTCGCTATATAGAACCCTCCCCTTGACGTTGATGACTTTTCTTGGTGCGAGAGGCTGTCTGCCTCTTGGTGGTTTTACCATGATTTATCATGTCACCCCACACCCCCGTTTAATACACTAAGGACTTTGTCTAATTAAACCCTTCTATGAAAAGGTGGGTAGATTCTGCCCAAAAGCACCAAATTAGAAGTATAAAACTGCCCAAAAACCCATTTTTATCTCAAAAACATCAATTTATGCATAAAAATGACTGCCCAAAAACCCATTTTTATCTATTTAAAACCGCCCATAACAAAGATTTAAATAGCCGTGTTATTATAAATTGCTATGGTCTGGGCAAAGCCTGAAGGATATAGTAGGAAAAGAGTAGATTGGGCAGGAAATATTCTAATTGATAAAGATAGTTCTGCAGAGAAAAAGGATAAAGCACTTCGCATCTTGGATAATTGGAGAGCCATACACAGATATCCCATGCACATTTTTAAAAAAAGGTTAAAGTTAGTTTCGGAAAAAATTGACAAAAATGCTGTGAGTGTTCAAAGACTAAAAAGACTTCCTTCTATCTTAAAAAAATTACAAAGAGTTTATTCTGGAGAAAAACCCTCAATGAAACTTTCACGAATGCAAGATATTGCCGGATGTAGAGCTGTTGTGTCTAATGTTTCCTTTGCAAAAAAGCTATACAAAGAAGGCTATCTCCAGAGTGATTTAAAGCATGCTAAAGTTAACGAAAAAGATTATATCTCATATCCAAAATCAGATGGCTATCGGAGCATCCATTTGGTGTATAAATATAAAAGTAATAAGGAAGGTAAAAAAGATTATAACGGACTGCAAATAGAAATTCAAATACGGTCTAAACTTCAACATCTTTGGGCAACAGCAATTGAGACAGTAGATCTGTTTACTAGGCAAGCAATAAAATCCAATGAAGGAGAAAAAGAATGGGGGGATTTCTTTAGATTAGTTAGTTCAGCTTTCGCAGTAATGGAGAAAACCCCTCTTGTTCCGAATACTCCTGTTAATTTGAAAGAATTATATACTCAGATAAAAGAAAAAGAAAAAGAATTGCAAGTTATAAAAGTCATGGGGGGATGGACTTCCGCAGTGAGAGTTTTTAGACAAGTTTCTAAAGAAAAGCCAAACCTTAAATTTTTTCTTTTGGAGCTTGATGTTTTGCAGGAAAAACTTAATTTAACAGGATATCCTCAAGAAGATGAAGAAAAGGCAATCTCAGATTATTCTAAGGCAGAGAAGGTGAATCAAAACAACCGTAGCTATGATGTTGTTTTGGTTGGAGCAGATAAAGCCAGTGATTTAGAAAAAGCGTATCCTAATTATTTCGTAGATACTAAAGAATTCCTAAGATATCTGGATAAAATTTTAGAAGAATAAAAAGCTCATTGTATAAATGTTGTATATTTCCAGAAAGCCCATCGATTTCCATTAAAGTTCAAGACGCCCCAACCGGGGGCTAATGGGGATAGAAGGGGGATAATATTTAATTTAAACCTAACCCAAACTAATCACAACAACAAATACTCCCACCCTCACAGTTATCATCTCCACCAGAGACATAGGTATATTCTTCGCCAGAACAAACCTCTTCCCGGGTCAATGCATTATGCGCATCATAATCCTTACAATATCCTTCAGAATAAGTACTTCTAGACAAACCACCGCATCTATCACTACATGCCTCGTCTACATCACAAGTCAAATCTTTATTAATATCAACGCATTCCAAATCAGAATTCCAACCTTCAATAACACAAGCCCCATCCGAACAAACATAATCTGCTCCCAAATCTGTACAATTAATCTTATTATAACTACAATCAGTATCATAAACTAAAGAATATTCAATTATTATGCCATTATCCCAGCATTTATCATTATTTTCACCAAGAGCATCAGTACAAGTCCCCTTCACAAGATAATCTTTTCCACCATCACTATCTGAAGAATAAAATAACTCTTTGGTTGCACAAACACACCCGCCATTCTTATATTTGTCTCCTCCATAAGCATAAATATGCCATGCAGTAGCTCCCTCACCATACGCCCAGTCATCAACATCATCAAGAATTTCGGGGGTCATTGGTACAATCCAACTCTTAAGTAAATCCCACTTTTGCGCACCACACATAGATTCGCATGTCCAGTAAGACTTCGCTAAATTAGTAGATTCATTACAAAAAGCGATTCCATCTTCAACAGTGCAATAATTTTCTCCAGCGAAATCCATACAATTCTTCTTTTCAAAAACACATAACCCATCAACGATTGAAGGAAACATCACTGTCTCATAATTATAACAAGAGGTCGCCTCAATTAGTGTTTCAGGATCATAACACATTCCTCCGGCCTTATAGAAAATATCCCTGTATCCATCCGTGCACGCCCCATCACTACACGTCCCACCAAATTCACTACAATCTACACTAATATTCAGACACTCTCCATCAGAAAGATAATATTCGACAACACTATCCTCCTCACAATAATCAGTACTATATCCATCCGAATCGATACACGTCCCCTCTTTATGCAAAATCTTAGTATACAATACATCATTATATACAAACCCATCAGTATCCTTCCATACCTCACTAATCTTTTCGGGATCTACTGCACCAACTTCCGAAGATAGTGGACTATCTGGAGCTGAACTTGAAGACGAACTATCACCGGGACCTGAGGATGAACTATCACTCGGACTTGAAGACGAACTATCATCAGAATCCGAACCAGAAGAACCTTGAGAACCATTAACACTTACTCCGGCATTACTAGTATCATCTCCCTGAGTTTGAACAATGGAATCAGAATCCTGCATCACGACAAAAACAACTGTCGCAGCGATAATTACCACAATTAAAACTAACGTTCCCAAAAACCACTTGTTCGCTAGAATCTCTGAAGTAGAACTCTTCTGAGATTTCCTCTTTTTCACCATATTTTTAAGAAGATTATTTACTATATAAAACTTTCTCGAATAAGATAGTTCTACGCCCTACAGAATTAAAAAATATTAAAAACAGCGACGACAAAACTTCAAAAACGCCCCAACCGGGGATTGAACCCGGATCTCGGCCGCGACAGGGCCGTGTACTAACCACTATACTATTGAGGCTTGTTTATGCTCAATTGTATACATGAAACAGCTATGCTGTTACTTTATGCTATTGAGGCATAAATATTAGTTGGAGAATTGGTTTTTAAAGATTATGCTTCTCTTTCAATCCCACCTAATAAGGAATAGCATACTCTACAGAAACCATCGGAGGATTTGGAATAAGGAACTGTCCATTACCTACAAAAATGGGATGAGAATCTGGATGGGTAATAAGTGAAGAAGGTAAGATTAATCCTGCATTAACTTTCACTCTATGTCTCTCCCTGGACTTTTGATCATCCATAACCTTTAGATAATTTGCCAAAAACACTTCCCCATGTAAGAATCCACTATTGATTAGATCCCCTACCGGATCTTTTCCAGTCCCCTCATGAAAAAGCCAATAATCAAGATCCCGAAAATCTTCATATTTCAAAATCCTACGATAAAAATTACCTTGCCCCTCAATTCTAGCAAACAAATCTAAAATCTTACCTTTTCCTAAAATTAATTTATCCAAAACAATTTTCTTTTCAGTTGATTTTTCGGAATCCATTACCCAATATAGTCTCCAAACATTATAACATTATCTACAGATCTTCAAGTTCCTTAAGAATAAACTGTTTCCTTAGTTTCAACAACCTTCTTCACGCCTTTCTTAGAAGTTGTCTTCTTAGATGGCTTTTTCTTAGCTACTTTCTTCTTAGATGGCTTTTTCTTGGTAGTAGCTTTCTTTGCAGGCTTAGCTTTTGCAATAAGTTTGCTAATTTCAGATCTTAACTTTCCAATCTCTTCAAGAAGTACTGCATGATTCAAGCTTAAGTGTTGAACTTTATCATGGATATCAGAAAACGCATCATTAAGCATTAACATATCTTTCTTAACATATGCAAAACTTGCAGAGACATTCTTTTCAATCTGTTCTGAACTATTTGTCATGGAATATACACCCATTCAATCTTTATAAAGTTTCTGTTTGCTGTCATTCACAAATTAAGACAGAAAGATTTAATAGTCAATAAACTTCGACAAAATAGGATGAAACAAAAATACGAATTACTAGCACCGGTAGGAAACTTTGCAATGCTCCACGCAGCAATTGGAGCTGGAGCTGACGCGGTATACTTCGGAATCAAGGGCTTCAATATGAGAGATACTGCTAGAAATTTCACAATTGCGGATCTAAAAAAGATCAAAGAACTGTGCACTCCTAAAAAAGTCAAAAGATATCTTACACTAAACACAATAATTTACGATGAAGAATTAAAAAAGGTCGAAACCATCATCAAAAAGTCGAAAGGCCTAATAGATGCTATAATCTGCTGGGATCTCGCAGTTATCAATCTCTGTAGAAAATATAAGGTGCCTTTTCATGTATCGACCCAAGCATCAATTTCAAACACCCAAGAAGCACTATTCTACAAAAAACTAGGAGCAACAAAAATCGTCCTTGCACGAGAACTTAGTCTAAAACAAATAAAGAAAATTTCAAAACAAGCAAAAATTCCAATCGAATGTTTCTGCCACGGAGCAATGTGTGTCTCAGTCTCAGGAAGATGTTTTACATCACAATTTATTCACGGAATATCTGCGAATCGTGGACAGTGTGCCCAACCCTGTAGAAGAGCGTGGGAAGTAAAAGACGATCAAGGAAACAAACTAAAGCTTCAGAACAATAGAGTAATGTCCGCTAAAGACCTCTGCACCCTCCCATTTATCGATAAAATGAAAAAGGCAGGAATAACTACATTCAAAATAGAAGGCCGTAACAGGTCCCCAGAATACGTTTCCACAGTTGTCAAAGAATACAAAAAAGCCTTAGACAAAAAACCCTCACACAAAGAAATAGTCGAATCAATTAATAGTCTAAAGAAAGTCTATCACAGAGGTTTTAGCTCAGGATTCTTTTTCAAAATGCCAACAAATGATGATTTTTCATTTTCAGAACACGGAGAACAAGAAGAGTACAAAGAAAGAGTTGCTAGAATAGAAAGATACTGGCCAAAAGCAGAAGCTGCATCAGTTAAAATGCTCTCTGGAAAGCTCAAAGTCGGAGACGAAGTTTACATCATCTCGGAAGACGCACCAATTAAGCGTTTAACAATTGAAAGCATGGAAATCAAAAACAAGCCCGTCAAACAAGCCATCAAAGGCCAAGATGTCGGAATCAAACTTCCTAAGTGCCATAGAAGAGATGAAATCTTTTTGATTAAGAAGAAAAGGTAATTCCATCACAATAATCTTTAAAAATAAAAATATTACCATAATAATATGAAAATCACACCAATAATTTTGGCATCAATCATGCTTTTGTTCAGTCTAGCATTTGTTTCTGCAAATAATATGACCATTCCCCAAATAGATTATAATTTCACGGTTAACTTCACATTTCCAGATTCAAATTCAACAGGCCCTAATCCTAACTCTAATTTCACAATCAAACCAAATAACAATATCACAACAAAGCCTGAATCAAATATTACTATAGGGCCTTCAACAAACGAATCAAATATAACTATAATCCCAATAACTCCCACATTTCCTAACTTTACAATATCTTTCGATACCCCTTACACAAATCAAACAAATCAAACCTTAACAAAGAAAGAAATCAGAAAAATCAAGCGAGCAGAGAGAAAGGCTGTACGAAAGGCAAAGAGAGATGCAAGAAAAGCTGCAAGAAGAGTTAGAAAGAAGAGAAGATAGTTCCTAAGCTTCAATCCTCTTCGAAGCTATCAAAACCCTTATATATCTAAAATCCTTATCTAAAACATGGCAAACAGAACAGCACTAACGATTATTGTAAGCATCATCTTGACAGTTATACTTATCTCACTTGTAAATGTTGGGACAAGCATTATCATTGATGAACCAGAATATAATGATTTTTGTGCAGAAGAAGACATAAGGTTCACAGAATCAGATTTAACAAAAGAAGAAGCAACAAAGCTAAACGAAGACCATATAAGATGTTACGAAGAATATGAAAAAGCTCAGAAACCCTACAATCAATATAGATATTACATCTTTGCAGGAATCGGTTTCATCCTTTTACTTGTAGGATTATTTTCAAAAGAGAACATGGTTCAGTTAACTGGTCTTGCAGCAGGAGGTATACTTGTTGCTGAAGGGATAGTAATCAATCTACAAAACAAAGTAATAGTATTCTTCTCACTATTAGCAATTCTAATAATCTTCGGCGTCGTAGCTTGGAGAGTTATCAAAAAGATTTAATCGACAATATCGTCACTTACTAATCTTCCAGCTAATTTTAGTAAGACGTTTGGATCACGAGGTCTTCTTGCATCATTAAGCTCATCAACTTCTTTTAGTACTCTAGAAATATCCTTTGGTTCAACATCCTTGTGATGAGCACAAAGACCTAAGATAACTTTCGGACCATCTCCGCTAGAAGTTCCCAATGTAGGATCATCAACATCTCCGGAATAATCTGGAGACTCATTATCTTCAGGTCCTGGCCTGTAGCCTGGAACATTACCAGAATCATCACTTGGTCTCTGAGTTCCTGGAACTGGAGATCCTGCCCGATAACCTTGAACGTTGTCGTTTTCAGTATTTTTCATACTAATGATCAATGATTAACCTTTAAAAACATAATTACACTCGGGAATATATCACAAATCATGCTCATCACACATGGCTGTGGTGAGGGCCGGTTCACACGCGGCGTGTGCCGGCCACTCATATTAATTCTAAAGAAAACTCAATCCAAGACTAACCAATCCAATCAAAAAGCAGTAAATCGAAAACAACCAAAACTTACCTCTCCTAATAACCTCAAAAAGCAATTTCAAAAAGGCCAAGCTCAAAATCAGGGAAACAAGAAAGCTAACTACCAAGCTCCAAGAAAAGTAAAAGTTCCCCAATTCAAGAAACGTCGCTCCAATAACAAGAGGAATAAATAACAAGAATGAAAACCTCGCAGCCTTCTCACGATCAATTCCAAAAAATATTCCGGAGGAGATGGTCATTCCACTTCTAGAAACCCCGGGAAATAACGCAAGTACCTGAAACAATCCAATCACAAAAGAATTCTTCAGATTCAGCTTTCCTCCTAGCGAAGCAAACTTAGTCAATAACAAAATAACTCCTGTAAAAATAAACGCAATTCCCAAGAATAAATACGAACTCAACGAACTTTCAATCACACTACTAAAGAAATATCCAAACAATGCAGCAGGAATTGTAGCAACAATCAAGAATCCCCACATTTTCAAAGCAGAAGAATCAAACCTCAATAAATCTACAATCTCCCTACGTGTAAAAATCAAAACAGCAATCAAGGATGCAAGATGCAACACCGTAAAAAAGAATAAGTTTGGTTCACTAATCAAATTAGAAACTAAAGCGAGATGTCCCGAACTCGAAACTGGCAAAAACTCTGTCGCCGCCTGAACTACTGCCAATAATATTTCTGTCAACATCACAACTTACCTTCCCATTCCTTCATAAATCTCTCAACAAACCCTTCAACATATTCATATCTTTCTTTAGCCATCTCACGAGCCTTCTTTGTTTTGAAGGTATTTGGTTTAATCTGCAAGATTTTTTCATGAAAATGATTCATAGAAGTATTCGAAGTGTGGTTCTCTCCATATTCTTCACTTGCAATCTTAGGATCATATATCGCCCTATCCTTCTTAGCGCCCCAATCAAAGACTCTCGCAATAGTAATCGCACCTAAGGCATCAAGTCTGTCTGCATCCTGCAATATTTCTGCCTCTTTTGATTCAGCTTTCAATCTCTTACTATATCTATGGGCCCCAACTGCATGAACTACCTTTTCTATTTTATCTTCAGGAAAATCTGTTTCCATTAAAACCTTCCTTGCCATTTTGGCCCCTTCCTCGGCATGACATATACTAGGATCTTCCTCCTGTTTCTTTCTAGCAATATCATGCAATAGTGTCGCTGCCCTAACAATGTCCATATCTACTTTTTCATCCTTGCTAATCATAATCGCTAAATTATAAACTCGTTCAGTATGATTAAAATCATGACTTCCCTTTTCTTCAAAGTGGGGTTGTATTTTCTTTCTCAACTCATAAAAAAACTTATCTTCCATATCTCTAATACCGATAAAAGATTAATAAGCCTTTCTCATCCCAGACATATAAGCTATCTCCCCCAGTATTCCAAATATGTGAAAACTCTTTCTCCCATTGCCCTTCTTCCAATGTTTCTTCATAAATATGTGTTGCATCATCTTTAATCACAACATCTAGTTCACTCCCACAATTATTATCTAAAATAATCTTTTCAGGTTCATCAATCTTGAACTCTACTAACTCCATGCAACCATAGTTATCTGACTTCTTCCAAATTCCCAGTTCACTCGCCCTAGCAAACTCTTCCGCCCCAAACATTTCATCATAATAAGGATCCCTTTCATAATAGTATAGCCCGGCAAATCCCTTACGCAAAATCTCAGAATTAACTAATAATCCATCAACATAAACATAACCTAAAATCCTCCCATATTTATCTCCCCCAAAACTCTCAATTATAACCTCTCGCTCCAAAACCCAGGAAGATAATAATTCCTTAGCCCCTCCATGTAAACGCATACCCTTCTCGGGAGTATTAAGTCCCTTCAACCTAACCTTCAATCCAGAATCAAGCTCAATAGTATCCCCATCAATTACTCTCGAAACATAAACTTTCTCAACAGAGTCCTCAACCTCTCCAGTCCACACCCATAAAGAAGCTCCAGAAAGGATAATTAATAGAAAAACCAGAACGAATTTTAATTGCATAAAACTCAGAACAAAACCCAATTTATATATCATTTTACTCCCCCCAAAGTTTTAAAAAGCTAATTTTTGTTTCAATGCCATGAGCAAAGTAAGAATCAAATTGCAAAGTGTAGAAATAGAAAAACTTAACGAAGTTATCGACAGAATCAAAAGCATAGCAAGCACTGCTGGAATCCCAATTTCTGGACCGATCCCACTTCCAACAAAGAGATTAAAAGTAACTACACGAAAATCGCCTTGTGGGGATGGAACAGCAACATTCGATAGATTTGAAATGAGAATTCACAAAAGAGTGGTTGACCTTCCAGCAAATGACAGAGTTTTACATAGCATCATGAGAATCTCTATTCCGCGAACTGTAAAGATCAAAATCGAGATGATCGATTAATAAAAATATTTTTGGTATTAATATGGCACAACTAGAAGATAATTTAAAAGAGAAAATGGCCGGGGCACATGAAACTTCCCCCTCCCATTATTGTGCAAAAAGAATTCTAAAAAGAATGGGGACACATCCAGAAGAAAATTACGGACATATTGTTTTTGATGCCGTAGAGATAGAATCAGATGATAAGGGTTACTGCCATGAAATGAGAAAAGACCTAATAGAAGTTTTTATGGACCTTCAAGTAGACGCCCTTACCTCCCAAACATCTTCTTAATCATTTTAAAAGAGTTTAAATACCGATCTGCATACAAATTTTCATGCCCATATCGCATAATGGTATTGCACAAGACTGGAACTCTTGGCCCTTCGGGGCGTCGAGGTTCGATTCCTCGTGTGGGCGTTTTAGAATCGAAGCGAGACTGTCGAGGTGAGCATCTTTGCTCGAATTTTGACAATTATTTTTACTACAAAATTTTAGAGTGAAGTGCGAATAGATTTGAGTGTGGGCGTTTTAGAATCGAAACTAATCAGAACCTTCCAAATAATCCCTTAACTTAATCAAGGCCTTCTTTCTCATACTAATCTTATTCTTTTCTTCCATATCCATCTCACCAAAAGTTACGTCATATCCTTCTGGCTGGAAGATTGGATCCCATCCAAAACCAGTTCCTTTTGGTTGGACAATTTTACCCCTAAGCTCACCTTCAAAGAATTTTATCCCATTACCATCAGTATATCCAATAACCGTCTTAGCAGTTGCATCCTGACCTTCATACTTTTCCATTAGATTAGAAATTCCTTCATTTCCCAATGCACCCATGAACCACTTGATAAGAGGTCCGGGAAAACCATTTAATGCATCAATGTAGATCGAAGTATCTTCACAAAAGAATTCCCCCTCCTGATTCTTTATTGCCTCATTAAGCTTATGTTCAATAACCTTCTTGGAATCAAGTTCCTGAATTTCCGGCAAATCCAAATCAATCTGTTCAACTGATTCAAGGATCTCTCTAACTTCTTCAAACTTTCCTTTGTTTCCGGTCATAAAATAAACTACCATAAATAAAAAGCGACTAAGGAATTTTTAAACCTATCCAAATAACAAATTATTTAAGTATCTTAACAAGTCAAATAACATGATTGATCTAAGCTTAGAAACAGCAAATGATGTTTTGGGATCTATATTAATCGGAAGTGGAATAGCACTTGGATACGGAGCAACAGTTACAGGTTATCCAATAGAATGCGGAATCGCATCCTTAGTTTCTTTAGGTCTTGGACTTCCCACTTTGTTAAAAACTAATCCAAATTCGCAGTCAAGACACGAATATCGGGACTCAGAAGAGTAACCTTATCTCCTTTAAATCTAACTCCTCGAGCCACCTTCTGAATAAGTTCCCTTCTCGCCTTATCCATATAAAACTCCATAAATTTTTCGGGTTGTTCCTTCTTCAAAATTCTCCAAAAAAGCCCACGAATATTTGGGTAAGGAAATCGAGTAAGAATTATAGAATTGCACTTATCTCCAGCAAAATCAACTCCCCGAGAACACTTTGTTGTAAAAAGGACTTCTTCTCCCCCGCTAGCAAAATCATCAACAGCATGATTCCCACGAGATTGTAATTCCCTAAGTCTCTCCTGAGTAATCAGATTATCAAATTTAAATTCTGCATTCTCTTCCTCCGTTGGAAGATCCTTAAACGCACTTACATGAATTAAAGTTGGAGGAGTAGCATTCGCCATACAAACATCTAAGACCTTCAGATACATTCTCCTAGTTAAGGTTCCATTTTGAAAATTAGCAAACTTACAATTTTTTTCTAATCCCGTCCGATATTTAGTAACAACTCCAGGCATCTTCGTCTCAGCTTCAATAATCTTAAATTCATCCATACCGAAGATATCCTTAAGCACCTGCTCAGAATGTAAAGTTCCAGACATCAAAACCAAAACATTATTCTGATCTACAATTTCTCTAAACTTTTCCGCAAGATTAATTGAAACCAGGCTCACAAGAACGGTGTCATCCTTACTATAATTCTTACCAAAAAGTCCAGATTGATTATTATCTTTCCCTATCTTCTCAAAAGAAACATAAGTCTCCTTCATCAATTTCTCAAAAGACCTAGCAATCTCAACAACATTGTTATAATAATTAGTCTCTTCATCCTCTGCAAGATTAGGATTCTCGAGAACCAGATCAATAACTCCACTAAGTTCAGTTAGATCAACTTTCATAACATCTTCATCAACTGGAGGATTCACGATCAAATTATCCACCGCGTGAATTAATGCCTTCAAGGCATTTCTTTTTTCTTGATCTTGAGGCAAAAGATTAGACATGGCCGTCTGCAATCGATTCAAATTAATCTTTCTCTCATTTGCAAAACTATCAAGAAATTCGTCACACTCATCAATAATATCTAAATCAGTTTTAGGTTTCCTACCAATAGAACTCTCCAATAAATATTTCATACTGTTAAAGATCATAACATCTGAATCACAATAGGCAGTGTATTGGTCACAATACTCACAACCCTTCTTTCTTTGATATAATGAAAAATCCTTTCCACAAATTGCAGCATACTTTTTTTCCTTAAACTCAGTCATCCCCTTAGGCTTAATGCCTGCAGGCATAAGTGGAGCCCAATAAGGGCAAGCAGGAGCAATATTCATTCTCCTAACATCTGATGCCGTAGAAAAATCTCCCCTATCGACATTTTCATTCATATCCACAAATTTCAATAATTGCTCTGTATTTTTCTCACGAATCTCAATTGTACACGGCAACTCGGGATCATCAGCTCGTTCTCCAGAAAAAGGGCATCGGAAATTATTCCTCCCCTTAACAACAGAAATTTTCAACTGCTTTCCATCTTCTTTCATAATAAATTTCTTTTTTGAATAATCTTTTTCATACTGGGACTGTAAACTCTTAATTGGAACTACAATTGAAGTCTTATTGAAATGCCTAGCAAGATTCAATGCAATCGCAGACTTTCCAGTTCCACAAACACCCCTAACAAAAATAATCTTATTTCCAGCATTAATCGAATCAAGAATCTCCTTCACGACATCTGCTTGAGTTTTTCCATTAGAAAATTCTAACGGCTCAAGCTTCTCACCAGAATAATTAAACAATCCTGCACCCTCCCCAGAATCTTCCTCTTTTCTTTCATATAATGACCACATAATACACCTCAGATATCGAAAAATCGGCAAGGGACTTTTTAAGTACTTGTGTCCTCAAATATACAAAAGAGTTATTTCTTGCCGTTCTTAAAAAACCAAAACTTCTTCACACCATTTCCACCATTTCCCTTAGTAGAATTACCATTTTTCTCCAGCCTCTTCTCTAGATCAGTTAACTTCCGATTAAACTCATTAATGTATTGCTTAAACTCCCTTTCCTGTTCCTTAAAGGATTCAACTTCTTCCTTAAAATTAGTCTTAATCTTTTCCTCAATCTTTGCCAAATCGCGAACAACAACTACCTCCTTCTGAAGAACCTTTACTTCTGAAAGCGCGATAGATAATTGAGACATCTTTTGTGTAAAGATATCCACATCCCTCCTAAACTCTTCTCGAATCTTATTATCCTCCTTACGAGCATAGGCAAACTGTTTATCCTTGTTCTTCAAAAATTTCCTCATAGCCTCAACAACAACCTGCATTTCCCTAACATCTCCCCGAATAAGGGCAAAAGAATTTTTCATTTTCTTCTCCATATCCTTAATTTTATGTATAATCTTCTTATCCAGATTCGATCTAAAAATTCCCATAATAAATAATGCCATTAAAATTATATAAGTATTATTGTGATGAAATAACTTAATTATCGATCCAGCTTACCTTAAAATACCCAATTTTTCTTCCCTAAAATTATGGACCTCATTAGCCAATCGATAAAGTTCCGCAAACTTCTCTAGGGGACCGTGCGCCATTCCACTTAAACGTTTATTCAAGTGAAACGAGTATTTCTTCTTAGTAGGAAGAGGTAATTTTGGGAGCTTATCCATACTATCCGCAATTCCCACAAAAGTTAACATAATTTCACCACTATCGCAAGTATCAGTTTTTCTACATCCTGCAACTAACCTTTCTCCCCTCCTAATATGAATTGGAGAGTCAGCAAATAAGATGGGAGGTTCAACCTTCAGGTCATCACAAAGTTCCTCAAACTTACCTTCAAAGTACGGTGCAAAATATGTTGCAACATAAAGTCTTTTACTCATAAAAAATCCAATAGCTTCATCCTTTTAAATGTTATTACTTAAATTTACAACAGTTTCTCAACATAAATCCCTTTGTTGTCCAATTCATATCCTAATTTTCGGTAATATTCTCTAACTCCCACTCCTGAAATAACTCTAATCGCCTTTCTCCCACTCTTACGTGAAATTTCTTCAGCTTTATCAAGCAAAGCTCGCCCTAAACCCTTATGTTGCCATTTCTGCTCATCTTTCTTACCTAAATTAACCGACGGCCCATAAACATGCAACTCACGAACCATTGCAGGAACTTTCTTATCCTTCTCAAACCTCAATCTCAACAATCCAAAAAGAATCCCCTCACGATTCACTGCCTCAAGAAATATCTCCTTGCCTCCAGAAGCTTTGTAAACAGTTTTCTTAATTCCAATTCTCCCATCAACTTTCCTCTTATCCCTTAAAGCGAATCCAATCTCCCTAAAACGAATCTCATCAATATTCATCTTCCGCTTTCTAATTACTTCTTCGATATCCTTTCTCATGTCAATGTTCTTAATACCCGCAATCAAAAACGCTGGAGGGATTTCTCTCATTATCCTCATAATCCTACAATACCTCGGTGTCAATTTCAACATTTGAATAACCAACTCCGCAACTTGCTCCCGAGTATACGGAACGTATTCCTGCCCATAGTATAAACTTTCAAGACCTGCACCTTTCAAGACCTGGCAAGGATAAATCTTAATCTGATCCGGCTTGAAATTCTTTGAGGAAAAAATCTTCTTAAACATCTTAATATCTTTCTTAGGATTACTTCCATAGATTCCAGGCATAATATGATAACCAATCTTAAATCCCGCCTTCTTTAATCGAGTAGTTGCATCAACAACATCCTTAACTTCATGACCCCTATTAACTTTCTTATAAATCGCATCATCAATCGCCTGAACCCCAAGCTCAACTCTAGTCGCTCCAAAATCTAAGATCCTAACAATATCAGAATCACTGCAAACGTCCGGTCGAGTCTCAATACAAAGCGCAACACACCGATTTTTAGCTTTCTCATTCAACTTCTTTGCAGAATCCAAATCCTTAGATTTCCTGCCATTCAAAGCATCATAACATTTCTTAACAAAGTCATATTGAAATTCAACAGGAAATGAAAGAAACGTTCCCCCCATAATGATTAATTCAATCTTATCAGTTGGATGCCCCATTCCCTTAAACGCTCTCAGACGCGCTAATACCTGCCTATAAGGATCATATTCACAAGCCTTAGCCCTCAAAACAGCAGGACTCTCAGGAGTATATGATTGGGGAGCATTCAAGCTAGGACAATACAAACACGCCCCATGTTCACACTTTCTTGGAGGCAACATTACCGCAAGAGGCGCCACACCAGAGATAGTCTTCGTCGGCTTTTTAATTACATTTTTCATACAAGAAAAAACTAACAGAGCTTTTTAAGCTTTAATAAATAGGGCAAAGAAGAAATTTATCTTCGACCGTGATGCCTAGAGGATCCATGGCTCCTATGACGCTTATGCCTAGAATCCCGAGAGTTTTGCTGGGGACTTTTCACCTCAAGTTTCCTTCCACAAGATGGCACTTCAAGTCTTCTTCCACTAGAAGGCACTTCAAGCTTCCTACCATCCATTGGTCTCCTAGCCGAAAGCAGAGACCGAATAATTGAACTCCTCAAGAGACTTGAATACCTTGAACTAATTGGATATCTAGAAGAAACTGGTGGTCTTGTAGGAATTGAGGGTCTTGAAAGTATTGATAATCTCGAAGGAACTGAAGGTCTTGAAAGTCTTCCAACACTAGGATAATGTCCAGGATGTCTTGAATGGCCACTAGATTTCTGAGAACTTTTCCTAATAGTTCCGTGATGTCCACAAGGGGATCTGCTTCTAAATGAAGGACGTCTTGATCTTGAATCTCTTTCCTCTACCTTCTTAGTTTCCTCTTTCTTTTTCTCCCTAGCCTGAATATACTTAGCAAAATTCTCTCTCGCCTTCTTTATCCGTTCAGCTATTACCTTCGGATCATACTTCTGAGCACCGCCTTTCTTTGCCTCTTCTCTCTTCTTTTCAAAATATGATTTAATCTTCTCTCTTCTCTCAGCAAAAGCCTTTGCATCATAAGTTGGTTTCTTAACTTCGGGAGTTTTTCCACGAGTTCCGTACTTCTTAGCTGTTTCTTCCCTTCTCTTAGAAAAATATGCCCTTATTCTAGCTGCCCTATCTGACCTAGCTTTAGGGTCATAAGTTGGTTTCTTAGCTTCAGGCCTCTTACCTTCGTATTTGGATTTCCCATCAGACTTCTTACGAGCCTCATATCTGCCCCAAGGAGTCCTTCCTTCCTTCTGAAGTTTTTCCAATAGCCCGGGATGTTTTTCCTTGAACTTTTCAATCAAACCTTCCATTGCCTTCTTATGATCTCCAGTTCTCACAGATCGATGATAAATACTTTCACGCCCCCGAGGTCTAGAGGGCCTAGTTGTTGGCCTTTCAGCTACGGCATAGCCTGCAGAACCTAAGGTAAGAACAGCACCTAGAACATAACTCACTAATCTTTTCATATAGTCTACAGAAAAAAATACTATATAAATGTTACTACCGTCGACGAATACTAAAAAGTAGTAACGGCAATATTTTTAAGTATACCAAACGTAAAGTATTCATGAATCAAGAGAAAGTTTGGGATAAAATTGCGCCAAGATGGAATGAAATAAAAAATCATCCCAGCTCTGCAGTAAAAAATTTCTTAAAAGGAAAAAAAGGAAAAGTTTTAGATTTAGGATCAGGTTCCGGAAGAAACTTTCCCTCAATTCCCAAGAATATGGAGATCTATGCCACAGATTTTTCAAAAGAGATGTTAAAATTCGCAGAACAAAAAGCAAAAAAACTCAAACTAAATCTTAAAACAAGTCATACAACCTCAAAAAAAATACCCTTTGAAGATAATTACTTCGATCACGCAATCTGCATCGCCGTTCTACACTGCATCCCAACAAAAAAGGCAAGGAAAGAAGCAATGAAAGAAATATTAAGGACCCTCAAACCAAACGCAAAAGCCCTAATCTCTGTTTGGTCACGTAATTCACCTAGATTAAAGAATCGCCCTAAAGAAACCTATGTCCCATGGACTTCCGTCGGAGTAAAAAAACGTTATACATATATTTACGATCGAGAAGAACTAGAAAAAGAAATCGAAAATGCAGGATTCAAAATAATCAATATCTCCGAAGACAAAAACATAGACGCAACTATCCAAAAAATATAATCAACCAAATCGTAACTGATTTATCTTCTTCGTCTTCTTAAATAATCAACATCTCTTCGAAACTTGCTTTGTATGTTGTGTGGAGTCGCATGACGCGGCAATCCAACACGATATCTTGGATGGTGTCCCGGATTAGAGGGATAATACCTACGGTTACAAGAAGAGCTTCCCCTAGAACTTGTACGGAACCGATAAGGTCCACACCCAGAGATACAACCAATAGCAAGGGCAGACGCGATAACGGCTGCCATTGTTCTCTTTTTCATAGAATATTCAATCAAACAAATTATTTAAGTTTTCCTACTTCTTTACAACACCCATAAACTCCATCAAACTACCTTTGTTAAAATCAACAACCTCTCCAGTCAATGAATTGATCTTAATTCTCAAGATACCTAACTGGTTATTCAAACTAGTCAAATTCCAAATTCCTTCCTTCAAAACACAAATCAATTTGGTCGTAGGCTGAGCACAATCATTTTCTTTCTTGACTTCTTCAACCTTTTCCTTCAAATCATCCAAATCGACCTTCAAATTTAAATCAAGTTTTTTCATCTTGTCAGAGTCATAAACATTTTCTTCAAGACAAGGCACAACATTCTCCTGAGCCTTAAATCCCTCAAAAGGAAATTCGACAATCTCGACGCTGTTCTCCGACGGTAAATAAAAATCAAACTGAAAACTTTCATCGCCAGACTCAAAATTTAATACAAAAAAACCTGCATATAAGAAGGCATCAGGCTTATCAGTCACAAATTTCTTAAAAAAATCCTTCTCTTTCAACTCACCATATAAATCCATAACTTTCATGAAAAATGCAATCAAATTCTCTTTAAAAATTCTTGCAATCACACGGTTTTTCTAGGAGCACTAGAAAAATCCTTAGGCTTTCTTAGGAAAGAATATGCAAAGAATAGAATTATCACAAGTGCAATAACAACTAATATGATTATGGTTGTAAATGATCCAACTTGAAGAGTTTTAGATTCATCAAGACCAAAAAACTTCTGTGCAGTTGTTAAGGATTCTTCGAACTCTTCTTCATTATCCACTTGGAGAGTAACCGCCGAATCTAATTCAGAGTCATTAAGGGCTGAATCGCTTCCAGATCCTCCGCCGGATCCACCTCCAGAACCACCCCCGCCAGAATCATCACTAGAAGTTACATTATCCCCAAAATCACCACCTTCCAAAACATAATGGCTTCCATTAAAGACATCGCAACCATAAGGAATTGTATAATTCAAGATTACATTAACCCCCCCCGTAAGATTTCCTAAAATCCAAGCATTAGTATCGTTTTCAAAAATATTCATTCCAATTTCCTGATCAACAATATAAGAAAGAACAGTACAATTTTCCGAAGAAAAATCTTCGTCTATAAGGATTACAGTTCCAGGATAAGTAACTCCCAACTTAACTTCAATAATCCCAAGGGCCTCATTCTCTGTAACAAGCCTTCGTACATAATCTTCCTCGGCAAAAACCATTCCCATCTGAAAGATCATTAAAAGAACGAAGCCTAAAGCAAATATTTTTATTTTCTCCATTTTAACAATATTTTTTAACCTCCGCTGGAACCTCTGGTTGACTCCCATCTGCATTTAAAGAATTAATACAGGACCATCCCGTTCTTCCCCCCAAATCCCCAATACAATCCTCTTTCTTTTTACATAATTTATCGAGATGAATCTTATCATTTGAAGGATTATTAACATCCTTAGCTCGACAATATCCAAGGAAATTAGTATTGGGAATCTTCACACAATTATCACAAGCATCCCCAAATCCGTCCCCATCCGTGTCTGCCTGATTATTTACATCAGAAGGACAATTATCACAAAGATCTCCAACACTATCATTATCTCGATCTCCCTGAAATTCTGCACAAGTATATCCTTCAACTTCATTTTGAATTTTCATAGCTTGATCATTCCCTTCAAGAGCCTCTGTATCCGGATAATAAAAACAAAAAAGATTTATATCTTCGGAAGGAAGATCATCCATAGTGAGAGGGTATTTCCAATCATGACCATTCCGATAGTTATAGGTATGTCCTCCATCCGGAATTGTGGGACATACATCATAAGACTCAGGGACATTTTCTTTCTGATTAACTGAACTTATCCTCACATCAGGAACTTGATCACCGTCAGTATCCTCTGTAAATTCTTCAGCCACATCTTCAGAAATAATAGCCTCATTTCGATCTCCTGGCTTGCTTCCAACATCAGACGCCGCCACCAAATCATTATTAGCTTGTCTAAGAATCGCCTCAGATTGCTCCGGACTTATTTTTCCATTTGCACTAGCTGCACCCAATTCTAATCTAGTCCCACGTTGACCCCTAAGAAGTTTTCTCGCTGCATCCCATCCTCCCGAATCATACTCCCGTAAAGCCTTAATTATCTTATTCCGGCAATAAAATTGATCCAATTGTCCAGGTCCTGAAGAATATTTAGAAGCCGCAGTCCCCTGGGCTAAACAATCAATATAAGATTCCATGATAATTTTAACAGCAGGATGACTCACCCCCCAATGCCCAATAGAAGCAAACTTCTCCCCCAGATCAGAATCCCTCTTAAGATCAATCAATATTTCTCTACCCCCCGAAGCCGTTCCTGCCCAAATAGTATTATAATTAGAAAAAACAGAAACATGATAAGGTACCTCTGAGGGAATGACCTCACCCTCATGACTCCCCGAACCGGTTGGATCAAAACGAAACATCCCCAATGTAACTCCCCTTTTATCTGAAGCCCTAACCTGATCAGAGATTTTTACTACTTCTCTAACTGCCCTAGAACCTCCAGCACTCCATCCAAATGTAAAAACAGTATAATGGTCCTTTATCCATTTATCCACATAACTCCCCCCAATGCCTCCCCACCTTCGGTCATCGACCCCCCCCACATAATTTTCTTGAATATGATTCCTAATAAATCCCATCAATCCCCCACTTGCCCCAAGATCCAATAGGAAAGTTCCAGGATACCAATTTCCCCATACCTCTCCGGCACACTCTTCAAATGATTCAGAGCCATTTATGTCATATTGAACACCAGTAAGGGGAGTATGACAAACAACATTACCTCTAGTTTCTTGAGAAGTTTCAGAAGAATCATCACTAGCAATGCATCTCCTTATCTTCTCGCCCCGATCATTTGTAGTAGTATAACCCATAATTCTTCTCGCTCTTTCAACCTCTTCGATTATCTTCTCATCGATTAATGAATATTTTTTTTCATCAGAGATATCTCCAGGGTGAAAAAGTACCACTGCATTAACACAATTATCCTCACAAACATCTCCAATACCATTTCCTGCTGGTTTCCGCTTATCTCTCTGATATGATTCTCCCCTACCTTTCCCCTCACCATCTCCACCATAACAAATAAAACCTTCCGGGCAAACACCCCCGGCTTCAAGAGCAGTACAATATTTTTTTCCTTCCGGATTAGTTAAAGGACCTTCAGTAAATCTCAATGAATTTCCAGAAATACTTTCCACCTTAACGCAGGTTCCCTGATATTGGGAGTTAGGAGTTTGAGGGCAATTATCTTCCTCATTTAGAATGCCATCTCCGTCGCTATCTCCCTTTAATTCACACCCGATACACTTGTATCCTAGAGGAACAGCACCATCACATTCTTCAAACATTTCTTCCCTCCCATTTAATGTCTGAACTATGCCATCTCCACAGAAAGTTTCCTTACATTCATCATTACAACTCCCCCTCTCACTATTACCGTCTGATTCGTCACACTCTTCATCCCCTTCTACGACCCCGTCCCCGCAAGTTGCCTCCGTACCCGAAATATAAGCAGTTCCTCCAGAAGACAAAGCAACAGTATCCCACCAACCAGAGAAGGGAATAAGTCTTGATTCAGAGAAATAATTTGGAATAGTGGGAAAAGAACATTGTTCATCCAGAATAAGATGATTCTGCAGGTCTGACCCACTAAAAACAACAAACAAGTTATTTGGAGAAAGACTAGTTGTACCAGCATAACCAGAACCAGATGAAGGAGTATAAATCATAAGGTCCCATCTCATTTTCTTATTCTCAGCATCATGCCACATATCAAGACTTATTACAAGGTCTGAAGTATATTCTCTAATTCCCCCTCCTGCACCCGGAATATCTTCATATCGGATAGTTATTCCATCTTCAATAACATATCCCTTCATATCTCCCCTAACATTCCCCCATCCCCCTGAAGCAAGATTATCATTCCCATCGCAAGAATGAGTTCTCAGGGGAAGAACATAATTTTTATTATTCTCAAGATTTAAGGAAACAACAGTAATCGAACAAGCCCCATCACCATGCCCTGTATCAATACAAGCACCATTCTCTAAAATAATTTTTTCACCCACCTTAAAATCTACTCCAGAAAGCTGGACAACAGCTTCTCCCCCAGCAGACATCAAGTCAAGACAATCGTCACACCCTAAATCCTCAATTAAAGCAGATGAAAATCCCGTAAATCCCAAACCTGCTAACAGAATTCCAAGAATAAACAGTATCACCACCTTTTTCATGCAATCTCAAACTAATTAAACTTTATAAATTGTTTGAAAAAAATCTCTCACGAAAAATTACTTTCTCGACGGCATAGAAGCCTTAGCTTGCTCTACAAAATCCTTAGGTTTCCTTAGAAAAGAATATGCGAAGAATAGAATTATCACAAGCGCAATTATAACTAAGATGACTATTGTGGTAAAGGAGCCAACCTCAAACCTTTGAGAAACGTCCAAACCAAAGAATCTCTGTGCAGCCGAAAGAGATTCCTCAAATGCTTCTTCATTATCTACCTGAAGTGTAACTGAAGATTCTCCTCCGGAATTTTCCGTTTCCCCAAATAAACTTCCATTAAAGCTCTCATTAGTGATTGAACCATCTCCGATCTCTTCGTTTTCATCTAGAATATAATGTGTTCCCCCAGAAACAACACAATCATGAGGGATTGTGTAAGTAAGGATAACATTAACGCCTCCGGTTTGGTTACCTAGAATCCATGCGTTAGTATTTTCTTCAAAAAGTTTCATATAGATATCAGGAGTTATATCATAAGAGAAGACGGTGCACTCTGCGGAGGAAAATTCTTCATCTATTAAGATCACGTCACCAGGGTAAGTAATTCCGAGCTTTACTTCAGTTACTCCTAGTTCGCTATTTTTTGTTACGAGTCTTCTAACATAATTTTCTTCGGCTAAGACCAACCCCATTTGAAGAACCACAAGGAAGATTAGTGTTGTTGTTAGTATTTTTGTTTTATTCATTTTAATTTATCCTACATTTTCCTTTTAGCTCTGTTGCTACTTCAGATTGGCTTCCGTCAGAATTTCGTGCGTTCATGCAAACCCACCCAGTCCTTCCTTCCAGACTTATATCATAAGTAAGGCACTGGTCTTTATCAGTACAGGGTACATTGTAGCTTTTGCTATCAGCTAGGTTTTTCAAATTGATACTTTTGCAATATCCTAGTTTATCTGAATTTGGAACACCAATACAATTATCGCATGCATTTCCGATCCCATCATGATCTGAATCTGCTTGATCAATATTTTTATCTAAGGGACAATTGTCACATAAATCTCCTTCCCCATCACTATCTTGATCGCTTTGTATGCCCGAACAAATAAATCCTTCCTTATCAGAACTTGAGAGAGTTCCATCAGAGTTGAATATGCAAAATTCTGCGTTGCCCCGGGTTTTAGAAGTTAGAATTGCTGGAGTTTTCCACTTGTGTTCTTTTGGAATAAAGTAACTTATAAGTCCGTTATCAACGTAAATACAATTGTCTCCTGTTTTTTGATTTCCTTGAGCATTATATGTCATATCGGGGATATGATCGCCATCAGTATCTGAGGAATGTATTATATTTTCTTCTTTTTTATTTAAACCGGTTTGTCCTGTGTTATTAGTTGATTTGGTTATATTGAGGGAATTCTTAATATTTAAACTTGCTTGTTGGAGTGTTGTTTTTTTATCAGGATTACTAAGATCTCCATCAGAACCCGCATTATTTAACGCCAATTCTGTACCTCTTTGTTCCCTTAACTGTTTTGCCGCTTCTTGCCACCCCCTTTTATCATAAGTTTCCAAGACACTATCTATTTTAGCCTTACAAGCACTTTGACTAATTGGTCCGTGACTTGCTATTCTTTTATGCATTGTCGATCCCTCCCCTAAGCAGTCAATGTATGCTTCCATCATTAGTTTAGGTATCGGATTACTTACTCCCCAGTGGGCGAATAAACCAAATAAACCAAATTTCCTTTTCCAGTGCCCTTCCCTAAAATTGTATACGATTTCACGAGGATCTCCAGTTTCATCTCCCGCCCAAGGTGAGCCGCTTACAAAAACAGTAACAAAATAATCAACTTCGCTTGGCATCTTTCCATTCTCATGACTGCCAGAATCAGTTGGATCAAATCTAAACATTCCTAATTTTACCCCCCTTAGGCCCTCTGCCCTAACTTGGTTAGAAATTCTCTGAATTTCTTGAACCGCAGGAGTACTTCCCGCACTCCATCCAAATGTGAAAACAATATCATTGTCTTTTATATTTTCCTTAACATATTTACTTCCCACACTCCCCCATCTTTTATCACTAATACTCCCCTGGTAATTCGCAGCCACATGCCTATTGATATGCCCCATTAATCCTCCGCTTGCTCCAGCATCCAAGATAAAAGTTCCGGGATACCAGTTTCCGAGGATTTTTCCATGGCATTCTTCTATGCTTTTGTGAATTGTTATATCCTTAAATTCCCCCATAAGATCGAGGGTAGGCCAGCAAGTAGGGGTATCTGAAGTTATTGGGCCCGGATGTCCTTGGGCATAACATCTTGCCCCGTTAGATGTTGCGATTCTTATAATGGCATTTTTTCTTGAATTTTCTATTGCAGTTTCTTCCCAGAGATTAATCGCATTGGTTACTTGTTCCTGTAATTTTGGGGGAAGCGAGGCTTTAGTTCCTTCGCCATTATCCAGTGTTACTTCTTCCAGATTTAAACATTCTTTTTCTTCTACTTCTTCTACTTTGCAATCACTTCCTGCCTCATAAAGGCATTCGTCACAAACATCTCCAATTCCATCCCCGTCCACATCTTCCTGCCCATTATCCCAACAAAAATATGAATCTGGGCAAGAAGCCCCCACTCCCGGATCAGCCCCTACAAGACAATAATCTACTCCTGCCTCATTTTTCAAACCGATCCTATTTCCTCTTGTAACCAAACGAAGATATCCCTCTCCGGAATAACTCTCTTCAAGAACACAAATTCCCTGGTCCTCTCCGTCTGGGACCCGGTCACAATCATCATCTTCATCTAAGATCCCATCCCAATCAGAATCTCCCTTTGGTTCACAATTTCCCTCAATCCACCCGTTTGTGTTTTCATATCTTTTACAACAATCTTTATCTCCGCTTAACTGAAAAGATACTATTTCCGGACGAATCCACCCCTTATTATCCCATAGAAGAGTGTAGCCACCAATATCTAAATCGATTAGAGGATTGCCATCAAATGCACCTATGGGGGTCCTTACAAACTTACAAGGATCTTCTTCACTCCGATCCATCACCCCATAACCAGTACTGCTTGAAGCTATTTTTAAATCCCACAAATAACTATCTGGAGTCACACCCTGACATTTATTACATTCACATCCAGGAACAGCATTACAATCGCTATCAAGGCAGTCCACAAGACCATCACCGTCATCATCCAATTTATTAAAACATGAACTTTCTCGGCCACTCACACACTCACTTTCCTCTAATCGTACATCCCCATTATTTGTAACCCCCATAGAAACATGCCAATCTCCCCCAGTTTTTACAATCCTTTCAGAATCTCCAGAAAATTCTTGTGTTATAACAATCGTTCCTCCCCCATTTGATCCTGAACAATAATCTCCATCCACAAGATTTCCAAAAAATTGAATTTCGCAAGTATATTCATCTGGATCTGGAAGATCCCTTCTTATCGTAAGACTCCAAGAAGTGCTCGCAAAGGGGGCGTGGACTTCAATTCTCAAGGGTTCCTTAATCTCCTGGTAAAATGGATTAGGGGCAGGATTGGCAGGTTGAGAATCAATCTCCCCAGTCCAAGCACCTGATGAAGAAGAATTTAATTCGATGCCTTCCATGTTTAATAGTCCACCAAAACGTCTCCCAATGCAAGAGTCATCACCATAGTCCTCCAAGATGTCAGAAAGATCAAAACTAATATCAATCTTAGAGGTCTTCAAAAAACAACAAACCCCTTCCTTATAACAATCATCTCCACACGCCTCCGCATCTACAACTCCCAACATAACGAAAAATCCAATAATAATTAACAGGCAAAACATCACGACTTTTTTCATATAATCTTCATAGATTAAAACTTTATAAATTGTTTGAAACCAAATCTTAGTAAAAAATTACTTCCTCGACGACATAGGGGCCTTAGTCTGTCCTGCAAAATCTTTAGGCTTCTTCAAGAACGAATAAGCAAGGAAACCGACAATCACCAAGATCACAGCTACAAGGATCAAGATAGTTGTAAACGATCCCATCTCAAGTTTCTTAGATTCTCCAAGGCTAAAGATACTTTCTTTTTCTTCCTCTACTGCCTGATTGAATTCCTCTGTCGAACTCGTCTGTCTAATGGAAGACGACCCAAGATCTGAAGTAGAATCTGCCGAACCACCGCCACTACCGCCAGAACTAGAACCACTAGAAGAGCTACTAGTAGTAGAAAGATCTGCCTCAACTTCAGAACCAAATGCTCCAGATGAAAGATCACCATTATCTGCTAAGGTAATAACCTCTCCTGCAGCCTCGTCAAGCTCACAATCAAGAGGTATAACATAAATCATATTGAAACTAAATGTTTCAGCTCGATCTGCAATAATCCAAGTATTTTCATTTCCATTAAATTCAAAAATATCGACACTATCAATCGGAAGGGTTAGTATAACTTCACAATCCTCCGGGATAAAAGATTCTTTGATCGCAACAACATTTTCAGAGGAAACAATAGTCAAATTATATGTTGTACCCCCAGTTCCAGCTATTGGCGGAGATCTTATTACACTCACTCCAATGGTATCTGAATCTTCAACAGCAAAACCAGTTATATTTAAGCCAATTGCCAGAAGAATTACCGCCGCCAAAATAATTGTTATCTCTTTTTTCATGTTACTTTATTGTTTTAGTTGTTTTTAATTGTTTTGTATTTTATTCCAACGAAGGGAAAATATAATCTCGGATATCCCTCATTAGATTATTAATTGATATTCTGTTAGCTCTCCAGTCCCTAAATATTTCTGATTGTGATGAACATGAAGTTCTTACCTTGAAAAATGGAGTTACACAAGTATTTGTTGAACAATCTGTTTCACAAGAAAAAACATTTTCACAGGAAGCATCACAAACACCATCACCACAGGTCATCTCTCCACTTAGCTCCTTAAGAGTACAATCCTCTTGATCACATACTCCCCCCTGATCTACGCCAGTTTCATCCTGATTTAAAACTCCATCATTACAATTTTCCGTGCCACAATCCTCATCAGCATAACAATCAGCATCACAATAATTATCCCCACTATAACCGTTACAAAGCCCATCCTCGCTATATAATGAACAATCTGTTGGACATGAAAGATAGTTTTCAAAAGCATCACAAACCGAATCAGAGTTACAAAGAAGTTCGCCAATACTCTCTTTCATCTTTTGTTCCTCCCCCATATACACTTCCAAGTATTCTGCAGAGTCAGAATATTCTAAATTTAATGTAACAACATCGCTAGAAGCTTCACCTAAAAAATTAGGTTCAAAATTCATCCGAGATAATTCCTCGCCATCGGCGTCGGTAATCTTTGCTAAAAAATCTCCAGAACTAAAAGATTCAAAAGTCTTTGGGGATTTAGCTAAATCGATAAGGATGAAAGAATAATCTAAGAAAAAAGTTCTTGGAATTTCATGTCCTTCATAAATCTCAGGGATATCTACAGGATCTAAACCATCAACATATAATTGAACTTCTAAGGATTCTGCAAAAATCATTGGCATTGCCAACAAAATTCCCGCCATCACCACCAAAATTAATCTTTTATGCATTTTCATCAGCCTCCCTACAGTTTCCTAGAGGACATGGAAGTTCTGGAGGATAAATTCCTCCTAAAGATTCATATATTCCCATTATAGAATGATCTTCTATTGTCTCCGGAACATCAATATCACTTGCTACAGCCCCGTCATCCCGATATACCCTATAAGGCATTCCCAAACAGTATTCTTCACTTCCACATTTGTTAGAAAGGAAATAAGGGTTCTGTGAGTCTTTTACTATCCTGCACCTGTCTCTTCCAGATACTTCCTCAAAACCACAAACTCCCCCCTTGGCATCACAATCACGACATAGATCCCTTCCCCAAGGTCCCCGGATATAATCACAAGAAGTAGGAGAACCATCACATATAGCTTCTACTGCTTCAGTTTCGTTTGCAGTACAAAAGGCCATTCCCTTAAAACCCCTACATTCCAAGCCATCAGCACAGGTAGTACAAGTTCTAGTATCTTGGCTACAAAAACAACTTCCCTCTTTCTCAAAACAATCTTGGTCATAATTACATTCAGCCTTATAACATATAGACTCCGGATTAAGACATGCATAATCTTTCCCATTACTCGGTTTCAATATTTCCCTATCCTTAGTTTCTTCAGTCTTCCTCATACATATCCCTTCCAGAGGGGGGCAGCGTTCAGGAACATTATCAAAGCAACAACTCGGGAAGAATACCTTTCCACTCTCTCCCACAGGATTTGGACAACCCTCAGTACGAGGAATTAAGGTAGTTCCGCCACGCCCCTTAGTATGTTGAAATACCCACGACACAAAATTTATCTCACTACATGCTCCGACAAGCCTATAACCCATTTGATAAGATAGAGTTTGTTTTATTGAATCCTGAGAAATCCAGGTTAGGGGAAGCAAATCATTATATCTATTCCCCCATGTACAAAGCCCCTCAGTTTCCAAGCATCCCTCAAGAATCTTTGGATACTCATTCTTATCAAAGATCATTATCACTGTAGGGTTCTCTACCATGTTTGCAATCGAATTATCAAATAAACGTTGATTAAGTTCTTTTTCAATTCTTTTGTGGTTAGACCTACTTGTTGGTGCATTATCCACACATCTCTCATCTTCAACTACACTACCCCTATAGAGCCCTTCTTCCATTGCAAGTTTACTACAAATCTTCGAAGTCGTCCATAGATACTTATCTTCAATAAACTTATTATATTCAAGTTTACAGCAAATTTCATTATTAGTTATGCCACTAAGAGTATACAAAAATATCTTTTTTCCAACAGTCTCAGGATACTTATTAACTTCACTAAGCTCGACGAAATGATCATATTGTTCTTCGATGTTTCCATACTCTTCAGATGCATTCATAGACTCGCTTACTGGGGTAAAATAAAATGCATAAGATGCATGAATCATTAGATTACTAAATACCTCTCGATCGTCATCTTCTCTTTCTGAAACATAAACTACTGCGGAACACTGGGTGGTTCTTCCTGCAGAAGATTTGGGTATTAATATGTTACAAGTTACCTTATCTCCCTCCATAGAACAATCTCTTCCCTCTGCCAAAGATTTAGGATAGTATCCAATCTCTAAGCTTTCTGAATGTGATTTTCCCCCAGGAAGATAATCTAGGATTTTTTTTGTTTGAGTAACTCCTTTTTGCTGGTCGTCGTCATAATACTCAAAATCTAGGTAGTATTTTTCATTTAGGTCCTCTGGAGCAATTCTAACAACGGTCTTACAGACTAACTGATCTCCAGCAGTATAAACTCCATACTTCTGTCGACCAATAGTTATCTCCTCCTCATATTTATATGGATTAATCAACTTAGAAGATCCTTCTTCCAACCATGCCATATTCACTCCAAGAGTTATTGATTCAATCACGGGATCACAACCACCATAACCGCCATAACCCCCATATCCACATTCACCGTATCCATATCCATAATCTTCGGTAACCTCTTCCTCAACACGAGCATCGACGGTTCCCAAGAAACTCGAAACACCAAATAGAACAATCACTAAACCCACCAAGAACATCACAGTCTTTTTCATACCGAATTCAAATAATTAAACTTTATAAAATGTTCGATAAGATTATGAAGAATTATTTTATAAAATATAATTAATCCAGCGAAGGCAAAATATAATTTTCAGTATCTCCAATCATAGTATCTGTTGAAATCCAATCACCTCGCCAATCTTCGAATCTCTGTCCGCTAGTCGAACAAGCATAGGCCATCTTAATCATATCTTCAGGGCAAGAAAATTCAGGAATACAATCTTCAGGACAAAGATCAGGATCTTCATCGTCCGAGCAAACACCATCTCCACAATTCACACAAGTAAATGGAGTCTTTGGTTCTCCCCCCATATTTTCCCGAATAAATGTAAAGTCGGATAAATCTACATCCCCGTCTCCATCAAAGTCAGCAGATAGTCCTTCTTCTATCAATCCAAATTGAGATTGAAAAACTGCAGTATCCAGTTCACCAACCACTCCATCGCCATCAGCATCTCCCAAAAGTATGGGTTCCCCTCCAGATTTTATAAATCCAATGCAACAACTTTCATCATCCGAACTTCCGGTCTCTCCTTCGGCCATACAGGTTCTTTCACAAATAATCTCTCCAACATTAACATTCAAATCTGTTTCAACTTCCCCGTTCTCAATTCTTATTGAACCAATGTTCTCAATATAAGGAACTATCACTGGAATAATTCCAGACTCAGTTTCAAGAACTCCTCCTAGATCTTCTTCATCTTCTCCAAAGTTATCGTAAAAAACAAATCTCGAAGAAGAAAGAGCAGAGCTAAACAAAAGATCACCCTCAAGATCATTAACCCTTAGTAAATAGTCTTCAGCAATTCCTCCGTCGTCATCATAATAATCAACCAAACCACCATAATTCCCATAAAGATTTTCCTGACCAACAAGGGAAAATTGTATCTCTTCTCCAATCTTATCCTCGCCAATTTCTAATCTTATAAAACAAGACTCCACCAAACCTTCAGGTTCGTCTATAACCTTTCCAGTCATTCTAAAACCAAATACTGCAATCACCACAACTAATAAGATCGCCGCCGAGATTATTTTTGTTTTGTTATTCATTTTGGATACACACACTTATGGTTTTCGCATTTTATAACACTTTTGCCCGCCGCATTTGTAGGACATAGAGATTTAAGATTACTCGCTCTAGACGTACATTCCCATCCAGCAACAGCATTACAGGCAGATTTCGAATTTGCTTGTTTATTTCCGCAAGTTCCTACAGACCATTTAGATGTTTTACTCTCATCAGGAAGCATACACTCCCTAGCTTTACCATTTTTGTCAATCCCCTTATAGACACACTTATTATCATTACAATAACTGCAACCAGAGTTGCCATCAGTAGCACAATCCTTATGGCTGAAACAAGATTGATCTCCTGGTTTAATAGTATTCCATTTATTATTCATACAAGCTCCAAAATTATTTCCAAGATCACTATCCAGAGTCTTATTAATAATTTTTCCAAGACAATAACCACAAGAAATAACATTGAATTTGGGAGCTTTCCAGTAGTGATTCATTATACTCTGCTCAGAAGGAACATTAAAGCCCAGTCCAAAAGAACATCCTTTCCCACTATTGTTAAATCCTGCACCACCATATAACTCAAACAGGGGTGCGACGGACCCGGTTATTCCCAAAGGAGCAACAAAACCCAGGGGAGCAATAAAAGAAATATTTTGAACACAATTTTTATTCCCTTTGTAAAACACTTTTTTTGAGGAAAATGGATATTCATCATTAATATAACAAAAATTATGGCCAGTTTCATGGAGGGTTGTTTGATTATTTTTCGAAGAATCCATAAAAACTACGGGTTGGCCCCGAATAGTATACCCCGAATAAGTACGGTCACTATAAAAATTATATTGCTTTCCCTTAAAATCACAAGTTGATTTGTTGACAACCTGTTTCCAAGCACTCTCTCCCTTAGGAAGTTTTGAAGAATGATTAAAATAAGTTCTGTTTCCCCCCCTGTAAGTCTTCCAACCCGAATCATCATGAGATTTCAAATCAACATAATGTGCAAATTTTTGAGGATATTGTCTAAATGGATCCACCCTCATAAGCCCAAGAGTATTCCTCATTCCCTTCTCAAAAACCCAATATGAAGACCCCCTAACACTATCTCCAAATGAATTAACAATCTTAAAATTTGCATCATCAGGACCAGTAATATGAACACAGGTTTCGGGTCTTAATGGACGACTAAAATTGGTTTTTCCGCCAACATTTGCAGAACAGATTACACTACCTTCATTAACTAATTTAGTCATATTCACTGCGCCCGGGCCCCATCCAGTTGGCCAACCCTTAATCCTCCAAACATAATAATCAAGTCCGCCCCCATTTTTTGCAAAAGTATACCTCGAAAGTAGATTTGTTCCCTGAATATATTCCTGATTTCCTTTAGAGTCAACCAGATAAAATCTTCCCTCATAAGTCTTATCTCGAGGATTCTTCGATTCACGAACCTTTAAGATACAATTGATGTCATCAAATGGAGTAATTTTCTTGTAGTTTGGTCGAAAAGCTCTTTTCTTTTGAGTTTCAATGATATAATTATAATCCATAGCTATTCCTAGCCCAATATACTCACTCAAACATTTATCATTACAACCATCTCCGTTGTCAGTATTGCCATCATCACATTCTTCTCCAGATTCCATATCCCCGTCACCACAAACTGCTTCTTCTCCTTCTTCTTCGCATTCAGGATCATATCCACAATCGCCCCCATATCCACAGCCATATCCATATCCATAACCCCATACACACTTCTAATCAGAATCGCATCCATAACCTCCCCCATAACCCCAACTCCAACAATCTTCTGCACCAAGATTAATACAAAGTCCATCAATGGAACATTCACCAGAAACACAATCACTTGTAGCATCGCAATAATCTCCCTCCCCTCCTGACACCACTGCACCTACAGTTCCCAAGAAACTTGAAACACCAAACAGAACAATCACCAAGCTCGCCAAGAACATCACAGTCTTTTTCATTCAATTCAATAAGTTCCGAACTTTATAAAATATTCTAACTAAACTATAACTGCTGAAGAAATTTGATTCTAAATATAAACGCATTTATGATCCATACAAAATAACGCCTTTAATGCTCCATCCCTTAATGGACACACTATTTCTACCCATGAAGGACTCATAGAGTCCTGGCACTCCCAATCCTTATTCATCTTACATGAAGCTTTCTCTGAAATTTCATTAAGCTCACACAATCCAAAATCCCATTTAGCATTAGGCACACTTGGATCTAACCTCATACATTCTTTTTTAGCTCCCTGAAATTCGCACCGATTATCAACACAACGACTACACGTCGTGGTACCATCAGTAGAACAATCAACATCCACTTCACAAACGAACTCTCCAGGTTTTATAGTATCCCAACTTTTATCCATACAAGCCTCAAAGTTATTCCCCAAGGATTTATAATTGGTCTGGTTCAGAATCTCCTTAAGACAATAACCGCAAGAGATAACATTGAATTTATTAACCTCATAATGATTATTCATAACACTTTTCGCCGAAGGAGTCTTAAATCCTGCACCAAAAGAACATCCCACGCCATTATTTCCCGGATTAGTGTCTCCATATAGTTTTGGTGTTATCTGTCCAAACCCACTTGTAGTTTGTCGTCCAGCCTTAAAACCAAGAGGAGCTAGGGCATTTGCATCATCCACACAATTTTTTTCTCCCCAGTATAAAAAACTTTTAACTGAAAATGAATGCTCATCTTCTAATTTACAAAAATTGTGGCCGGTTTCATGGAGGGCTACTCGAGAAATAGGCCATCGCTTTAACTTAAACGGATTGATAAAAATTATCCTCATTCCACGGACTGAAAAGAGATCATCAGCAATACTATTATAAAAATGATATACTTTCCCACCATTACCACACGAAGAAACAATAGAAATCTGTCTGGGGGCACTTTTTCCCTTGGCGAGGTTAGCAGACAGACTAAAGGATTTAACCGGTCTCCTTGGATCAGAATTAATAAAATCCGTCTCTGTTTCCCAAACAGAGTCATTATGGGCTTTCAGATCCGCATAATGTGAAAAATTTTTAGGATACTGTGCAAACGGGTCAGTGCCCATATATGCTAAAGTATTTTTTAATCCAGTCTTAACAATCTTATTGGGAGCACTATTCAAACTCTTTCCATACATACTAATAAACTTATATTCCGCCGTATCCGGACCCATAATGTGGACACAAGTATCTAGTTCAATTACCGAGCTATTTATCTCCCTATCTTCCAAATTAACAACACATTTTACTGCCCCCCCATCAACTAACTTTCCTATATCTGCCGGAGATCCCCAACCATTCGGCCAACCTTTAATCCTCCAAGCATAATAATCATGACCCTTTTCATTTTTTGCAAAAACGAATCCTGAGTCAGTTGTCGTTTTCTTCACAAGACCTTCTCCAGAAGAACTAAGATCCACCCATCTTAATTCACCAGTATATATTTTATCTTTAGGATTCTCAGATTCACGAACCTTCAGACCGCAGAGAATATTATCAAAGGGAGTGATATTTTCTGGATTTGGTCGAAAGCCTCTAGATTTCTGAGTCTCCAAGATATACTCATGACCCATTATTAATCCAACCTCAAAACTCTCGTTTAAACACTCCCCACTACAGCCATCCCCCCCAATAGTATTCCCATCATCACATTCTTCCCCATCATCAACTACCTCATCACCACAAAATGCTGCTTCTTCCTGTTCTTCTTCGCACTCCGGATCATATCCGCAATAACCCCCATACCCACAACCAGGGCCATATCCATAACCCCATACACACTTCGAATCAGAATCGCATCCATAACCACCCCCATAACCGTAACCCCAACAATCATCTGCACCAAGACTAACACATATTCCCTCAAAAGAACATTCCCCCGAAATACAATCACTTGTAGCTTCACAGTAATCCACCTCTCCACCAGACACCACCGCACCAACAGTTCCCAAGAAACTCGAGACACTAAAAAGAACAATTACCAAACCTGCCAAAAACATCACAGTCTTTTTCATACAACCCCCAGATAATTAAACTTTATAAAATGTTTGAAGAATAGTCTTTTGTATTTTGAAGTTACTCTCAAGGGGTTACAAAGGAAAGGTTTAAATAGTTCTTAAAGTTAGTTGAAATATGAGAAAATTAGGAAATATTGCAATGGGCGGAGTTGTAGCAATTGCATCAGCACTAGCTATTGCAGGATGTCAAAGTGGCATGATCAATCGACTTGAAGGACATAATGCTCAAAGAGTACACACCGGAATAGACAATATGTCAAAAACAGAAAAACAAGCTTACCTATCTAAGTTTAACAGTACAGATCGTAGTAGATATAGCAAATATGTAAGTCCTAAAAGATGTCTAACAGAGAAGCAAAAAATATATTTAGAAGGAAAAAGAGAGTTTGATGAAGAGATCAGCAAAGAGATTCATTTTTAGTTTTCTAGAAAAACCTAAATAGTTCTTATGATTAGATTATATATGAAATATGAAGGCAAAAGACCTGGCAGAATTAAAGCATATTTAGCTACAACCCTCTTGGCTGCAACAAGCATCATCGGAGGTTGCGGAAACACAAAGAGTCTTTCTGATAAATTTGATATAATGCCCACACTTTCCCATACAGCCAAGGGAATTCAGGCTGCAGGAACTGCGGGGGGAGATATATTTAAGAAAAGAAGTAGGAAGCATGAGCTACAAAAAAAGGTTGATTGGGGCACTAATTGTACTAAACAATATCTTGAGGTTATGAAGAAGTTTTTTACAATTTATCCTAGTGATTAGTTACTCTCAAGGGGTTACAGATAGAAAGGTTTAAATAGTTATTATGGTTAGTTAAATTATGGAAAATAAGGGTAAAACTATTGGAAGAGGAAGAAATGCATTGGTAGGATTGACGATTTTAGCTGCGACTGCACTGGGTGTTGTTGGTTGTGCTGATTCAAGAAATTTATCTAAGGGTGACCGACTTATGTTAAATACTTATAATTCTCATAGGACCGAGATTGATAGTCAGTATGATACTCCTGCAAAGAATGATAACGACAGAATGGCACGAGGAAGAACCTATCTTGCCAAACAGATAGTTGAAAACGTAGGCCCAATTATGCACTGTCCTTAAGCGATTTCTGATTTAATCCAATCATTTAATGAAATTAGAACATTTTCTAGTAGATCTCTACTATTGACTTCTGGAGTTGGTTCTATTTTTCTTTCTGAGAATATGTTCCATGCAAATAATCTATTTTGAAATATTCCAAAAGGGGTTCCAGGGTTTTCTGGGTTAAATGCTAATAGGGCACTTTCTTCTTGGGCAAAAATCGCAAGACTATCGGGGGAACCACCTTCCTTTACACAAATAGGCACACCATTCGGGTACCGAAAACAAATTTCTTCCTCTCCGCAACATGCCCCAACTTCTGCCGCTTTGTCTCTTCCCTTGCAATATCTTTTTGATTGTGCTGCACAATCTTCTTTTTTTGGCGTACACTTGAAAATCCCATAACCAACATTTACGCCTGTTTCAACACCATCCTCGCAACAAATTAATTTTTTATTATCTGCTTCTTTAGCTTTTGTATATCCTGTCGCGCACTTATCCATTACACATGCGGGCATTGGGAACACCAATAGAACTGTTTGGATCCCACACTGGGTATTCTCTGGACAAAGAAAATTTATACCCAATTCATTTTTATATTCTTCGCTGGAACAAAATCTATATCCTTCAGGGGCTTTTTTTACACTACAAAGATTTGCATTCTGCCCTTTTTGGGATACAGATACGCAGGTGAATAATTCCTTATTGCAACAGTTGGGATCTGCTTTTTTATTCAAATCACAACAATCAAAACCATTTGGGGAACATTCGTTATTTTCCCTAGTTTATTTTGGGCAAAGTGAATAATTTCCCCTCCCATAAACATTGTTGCATGTTTTTTCTTTGCATATTTTTTCTGAACAATAGCCTTCCAGGTTTTTATCCTCAGTATAACAATCTACGAAATCTTTTTTATATTTCCCAAAAAAATCTTCTCCGCCCCCGCATTCAAGGCATCCGTAACTCCCCTCATCAAGAATTGTACAACTTCCTTCTAGGCATTTATTGCAGTCTTCTTTTTTACTCTGGTCTTTCCAGCATTCCTTATCTTCCTTACATTTGGCTGGACAAGGATCTGATTTGAGTTTGATTGAAGTTAATTCTCCATATCCTGTTGACATAGCCTCTCCAAACCTTATATTGTAATCAAGTTCTTTCTCATAATGAAGTCCGTCAGATTCAACCCAAACTTGGACATCGGTTAAAATTTCTTTTTTTCCATATATTTTGCTATCTGTTTGGTATCTCATATCAACTCTAAATCCATTTTTTTTTACGAAATAATATCCATCAAGTTTATTTGTTTTCTTAAATTGTGGTACGTCGTCAATCGTTCTATCTCTTTGTTCTTTATCGTGGACTGTTGCACTTATATCTTCCCTGTTTTCCCATTTATCCAATGAGGCCTTATCCTCTTCATTAATCCACAACTCACTCTCTCCCCTACTTTTCAATTCATTAAGTAAAGCCTCATCCTCTTCATCCATCACCCAGTACTTCTCCTTAGCCATTAGTTCATCAATCTTTATTATATTTTTACCCACTTCACGACCACCAACACTATAAACAATCTCATATACTGGAACGTCTATAATGGGCATCTTGATGAGGCCGCTAATTAAATCTAAGGAGTAAGTTTCTCCGCCGTATACAAGATCTATTTTTAAAGGGTTTATGAAATTTTCTTCATTGCATTTTTTGCAGTTTTCTTCATCTTCTGAACCGGCGTAACCATCGCTAGAACTCCCATATCCACATTCACCATATCCATATTCAGAATCCACATCAGTACATTTGTAGTCTCCCCCACACACTCCAGAAGCACAATCACTACCTCCATCACAATCATATCCTGCCTCACTCAACCGTCTTGCATCAACCATTCCCAAGAAACTTGAAACACTAAACAGAACAATTACCAAACTTACCAAGAACATCACAGTCTTTCTCATACAATCTCCAGATAATTAAACTTTATAAAATTATATATCCAAGAAACTAATCAATGCTATGAAATCAATTGAGAAATCAAAACAATTTCAATCAAGGAAATAATCAACAAAACATAACCTGCCATTTGGAATCTAGCTTTTACATCAATAAACTCAGGTTCTGCGCCCTCTTCAAAGAATATATCGCCTTGAGCGATCTCAACTTTTAACTCTTCAATCTTAGCCTGATCTAAAGTCATAACCTGTGCAAAGAAAATCAGGCCAATAACTAAAGTTACAATTGCCTGAAACAATAAAACTATCTTTCCCCACCTCATGACAAATTAAAACTAAAAGACTTTATAAAATGTTCTAAGCTTTTGTTGAAATCTCTTCCTTAAGCTGGGAAATAAACCCATCTAGATCCATAGTAACAATTTCCTTAGAATCTCTAGCCTTAACCGCAATATTACCCGCAGCTTTTTCTTTTTCTCCAACAGTTACAAGATAATTAAACCTCTGAATTTGTGCATCCCTTGCCTTCTTACCCATCGATTCACTTTTATCATTAATCTCGACTTCAAATCCTTCATCGAATAATTTTTGATAAATCTCATTAGCATAATCCTTAACATCATCATTAAGTGTCATCACCTTAATCTGATTCGGAGAAATCCAAAGCGGAAATTTCCCATCAACATGCTCAGTATAAACTCCCAAGAATCTTTCGAGACTTCCATATATAGTCCTATGAAGCATAATCGGCCTTTTAGCCGAACCATCTTCTGAAGTATATTCAAGTTCGAATCTCTCGGGCAATGCCATATCTAATTGAATCGTCGAAGTCTGCCAAGTTCTCCCTAATGAATCCTTTATGTGAAAATCTATCTTAGGACCATAGAAAGCTCCGTCCCCCTTATTCACAGTATATTTCATCTTCTTTTTCTTAAGAACTTTCTCTAACGCCTTCTCTGCCAGATCCCAAATCTTTTCAGAACCAATCCTCTTCTTCGGCCGAGTTGATAATTCAACATGATCAATTTCTATCTTGAAAGTTTTGTAAAGATCATTTGTTAAATCAATTATTTTTGCAATTTCCTCTTCGAGAGATTTTTCAGTACAGAAAATATGTGCATCATCCTGAACAAATTGTATTACTCTCATCAAGCCCCCTAAAACTCCGGATAACTCAATCCTATGGACCCATCCAAGTTCACCAACCCTTAAAGGAAGATCCTTATACGATTTTGGAGAGGTCTTGTAAACTAACATTCCTCCAGGACAGTTCATTGGCTTTATTGCTAAATCTCGATTCTCATAACTCGATAAAAACATATTTTCCTTAAACTTTGACCAGTGTCCTGAAATCTCCCAAAGTTTCTTATCTAAAATTTGGGGTGTCGAAATCTCTGAGTACCTATTCTTTCGATGAAGCTCTCTCCAATACTCAATTAGTTTATTCTTAATATGCAATCCTTTTGAATGCCAAAAAACCATCCCCGGAGCAGAGCTGTTGAAACTCCAAAGATCCATCTTCCCACCGATAATCCTATGATCGTTCTCTTTTATCTTAGAAGTATCTAACTTTGACTTAGAAATTTGCCTCAAAAGTTTTGCCCTTTGTTCATCAGTCAATTCCTCTTCCTCAATCTCATTTCCTTCAACTTTAATCTCCCTAGAAAGTTCAGATAACGGGTGACCCTTGACTTTCAACTCAAATTGTTTGTAATACCCAAAAGGTGCTTGAAGAACCTTGAAACCCTTAAGTTTCTTAGCAGTTTCGTTCAATACTTCCACCGCAGTTTCAGGCTTACCTAGATTACTTGATAAATGGGCATAAGGATATAGAACAATATTTTTTGCTTTTACATCAGTCGCAATTTTTTGAATAGATTCTACTAGCCCTTGAACAGTTGCTTTAGAATCTCCCTTCTCCACCGCCACCATCACAACTAGACAGTCTTTAGAATCTCCCTCGAGAGTTTGATTTGGAGCAATTTCATCTACAGATTTAAGCGCTTTCTTCAGTGCCTTAAAATTAATGTAATCACAGTGCAAGTTTAAAGTCTTCATGAAGAAATCAGAATAAAAGAATTTATAAATTCTAGTATTAATCTCAAATCATAAACTTTAAAAGGTATTATTCTTCAGTAGTTACATGGGAAAGATAATCCGATTAGATACCAAGTTGGCATTACCAACTCAACCAACATTAAGGCAGAGAAACATAAAAAGAGTTATTAGAAGTTTTCTCAGATCCCCTAAAAAAATGATTGTTCCAGTTAGAACTAACCCACGAGATCCTTCAACATACCTTATATTGGATGGTCACCACAGTACTTGTGTTGCAGATACATTAAATGAGTTCCGTCCAGGATTTGTAGACATATTTGGATGGATCACAGAAGATAATCAAGATTTGATTGAAAGATTACCTCAGGATTTCCATCAAGGAAGAGTTTATTCACAAAATGAAAATATCGAAGGCAGATTTGAAAATGTTCCAGCATACCACGAATGGAGTAAAGTCCCAAAAACGATTAGAGAAATGAGGGGCCGTTATGAACCATTAAGATCTGCAAGAAATCTAATGAGATATGCAACCAACAAACCAAATCTTGCAATCCCCCAATAGTAGAATTTATAAAGATTTACACAGTCATACTATCATGGGTGATGCAATGGAGAGGTGTGCCACAGGTATTGATGGCTTCGATAAAATATCTCAAGGGGGATTTATTAGAAATTCTACTAATGTTCTAGTCGGAGGACCGGGATCCGGAAAGACAACCTTCCTTCTCCAATTTCTGTGGAACGGAGTAAAAAAATTCGAAGAGAATGGACTCTATTGTTCATTTGAACCAGACATTCTTGAAACAGTAAATGATGCAAGATCCTTTGGTTGGGATTTTGGAAAGCTAGGAGAAGAAGGTAAAATCAAATTTCTAAAGTTCTCCCCCGCAACATCAATCGATGAACTAAAAACTGAATTAACAAAACTCATCGCACAGGGAGGAGTCAAAAGAATTTGTTTTGATCCAATATCTGTTTTAGCCCTAAACCTAAACGAACAAGGAAAGATTAGAAACACGATCTTCGAACTTGCATCCCTAATGAAAAGACTTAATGTAACCACAATCCTCGCTGATGAAAGTATGGAAGCTGAGGGAATGCAACCACAAACTCAGGGAGAATGGACAAAAACAGACATCATCAGATTCCTATCAGACTCCGTGACAGTCCTATATGAATCTGGAATCTCAGGAGTGGGAGATAGAGCAATCAGAGTCTCAAAGATGAGAAGAACTGCACACGATAGGAAACCTCAGGGAATGCAAATTACACCCAAGGGAATAGAAATCTTAGAAGCGCCAAAAGAACCGGAAATGACAACGCCCACAACAGAATCCTCGCAATATTAGTTTTGTTGTATCTGAATAATAGTAACAAACCAGAAGACTTATAAAGTATATTTCTATATAATTATATGGCAAAATTAAGGGATTTTATGAAAGGATTTACAGGCGCAGTAGTCGGAGCTGGAATCATTGCAGGGGCAGGATTTGGATGGAAATACCAATTTGAATCTTGGGAGAAAGCAGAAACTCCAAAGACTAAAGCAAAAGAAATGCCAAAAATTACTCCTAGAAAACCAAGAGATAACTCCACTTATCTAGCAAGAGCGATCCAAGAAAGACCTAAACTACAAAGACCTAAATCAAAGAAATACGACGCTCACTGGATTCTAGAAAGAGATACATATACTTCACAATCGACAATGGGAACGTTATATCATGATGTAAATAGAAATGGAATAGTCGACAGAGAAGATAAGATACTTGCACAAACACTCGAACTACCCTACAGAAATAATCAAACAGACATCTCAAGTATTCCAACAGGAACTTATCAGGTTAAACCGAGAATCAGTAAAAAATTCAAAAGACATTTTGAAATCAAGGATGTGTCCAAAAGGACAGACGTTCTTTTTCATACGGGAAACTATTCCAAAGACACAAAAGGATGTGTCATTGTTGGATCCAGAAGAAAAAGAAACAAGGTAGAGAATAGCAGAAATACAATGAATATGTTAAATCAAAAATTTCGAAAGAACGGAAAAAGTAACATTAATCTAATGGTTAGACAAAAAAGGCCTACAAAGAGATCAACAAGAAAACATACTCTTAGTTAATCAAACATCTTCTTAACAATCTTCCTTGCATCAGCATATTTCTTACGAAAATCAGCCATATACTTTTGTAAAAGCTCTGTTGCATAAGCCTTATTCTCAGAATCTAATATCTTTCCCGCACGATAATCCTTTTCCCTCAAAGCAAGCTCAGCATCATCCTCAATCAAATGCTGCTTAAACAGCTCAAAAATCATATCCTTACTTGGATCACCACCCTTTTCCTTATGCTCGGCCAATGTCTTCTGTCCTCCAGTCAATGCTCGAGAAACCTTTCTCTTAATCTCATCATCACTATCCAAAAGATAAAGCGAATTTCCCTCGGATTTAGACATCTTCAAGTCTCCAGTTAGTGCCGGAAGAAATTTATGGTTTATCGAAGAAGGTGTGAAAAACTTAAACTCCTTAGCCCGAGAGGCTATATCTCTAGATAACCGAATATGCGGATCCTGATCAAGCCCAACAGGAATTATCCCAGGCATAGGCTCTTTCAATTGAGGATGCATAATATCTGCAACCTGCAAAACCGAAGCCATAATTCTAGAAGGTTCAGGGTTACCATAAATCGCGCGATACTCATTCAATGTCGCACGACGAGAGAGCACATATGCCAAGCTCGTCACATCATTATTTTCCGATTGAAAATAAAATTTTGTCTTCTTGGGGTCAAGTCCAAGGGCAATATAACAGGGAATATGGATATCCAGTGCCCTTCTCCTAGCTTCTTCCAATGAAATTCCTCTAGTTGCTGCAGATTCTAAATCGGCAACAAGAACGTGTGTCTCTGCACCTTGCTTCTGAAAATAAACAACCTGATCAATCACAGACTTAGTCCCAAAATGTAACTTATCTGCCGTCGGCATGATCCCCGTCAAAACATAAAATTTCTTTTTCTCCTTAATACTCTTCGAAATTCTCTTCAAATCTCGTCCAGCAAAAACAATTCCCCTCCGCATTAACAAATTAGGATTAGGAAAATCATTCACCTCAAATTTCTCCAGCCCAAACTGCTTTATCTTCTTTCTATAATCGTCTGGGAGTTCAGAAGACCACGGATCAATCACTTCTTTAGCCATACATCAACAACAATTAAGATATTTATAAAACTGTTGATAACGAGAAATCTTTATATACTACTCCGCCCTAAAAATCATATGAAAAAGAGCTTGATAATCCTTACTTTCTGCCTTCTATTATCTACATCATTTGTAGCCGCACAAATTTCAATATCCGAACCATATGACACATACAATTTAGGAGATAAAGTATACATCACCGCGGACGGACTAAGAGGCTCAGAATCGGGAAATCTAAACATGGGATTAGTATGTGGAAATTTAACTACAAATGTATTAAAGATTTCAGCAAGGGCTTTTTCTACAGATCAAGATCAATCATATTCAATACCTTACAAGATTTTGACCGAAGAAGATTTAGAAATAACGAACATAAAAGACATAATAGGAAGCTGTCGTCTCTCAGCGTCATTAGGTGAAAACACAGCTTCATCGAAAACATTCACAATTAGCGACGAGATATCAGTCACCCCAACGCTAGATAAGATAAACTATAATCCTGGAGAAGAGATAACACTAACAATCAATGCAACAAAGGCAAATGGAAAGGCACTTAATGGATTTTTGGAAGTAAAAAACGCAACAGAGTTTACGAAAGAAGTAGAAGGGGGAAGTGCAATAGAAACCTTCACAATGTCCGAGACGGCAGAAGCAGGAAGTTATACTTTAATGATTTCTGCCTATGACACTAACAAGGATGGAGACCATCTAAACATCGGAAACACAACGGTCTTCTTTAAAATAAATCAGATCGCAACAAGAGTTTCAACAAGCCTATCAAAAGTTGAAGTGATCCCCGGAGAAAACTTAACCATCGGATCAGACATTTTTGATCAATCAGAAAAAGAAATGCCAGGAACGGTTTCATTAATAATTATCTCCCCTGAAGATGAAGAAATTCTAAAAACAATTCAATCTCAAGAAACTATTTCGATAGACTTTCCAACAAATGCAACTGAAGGATTATGGAAAATCCATTCTACATTCTCAGATTTAGAAGATGAAACAGAGTTTGAAATAATGGAACTTCAAAAAGCAGAATTCCATATTGAGGGGGGAGTCCTAAGAATAAATAACATTGGTAATGTTCCATACAACAAAACAGTTAGTATCAAAATCGGGGAAACGATCAGCGAAATCAGCCTAAATATCAAAGAAGGCAAGGAGAAAAATTTTAATTTAGAAGCACCGGATGGGGAATACACAATAACAGTAGAAGATGGAGAGACAAACTTTGAAGGCTCAGTCTTACTAACCGGTAATGCAATTTCCGTAAAAGATTTAGAAACTGTTGGAATCTTTACAAACTATTCGGTTGTTTGGATTTTCCTAATAATTATCTTAGGTGCAACGGGAGTCATACTTTTTTTCAGATATAGAAAGAAGGGGAAAATTCCAACAGGAAAGGGAAAGATTAAAGAAAAAATTAACGGGATTAAAGAAAAAATTAATGGCAAAATTCCCGCAAGAGTAAAATCGGAGGTTTCAAATACCATGAACTTTACAAACAAATCTCCAAAAGTTCAAGGATTAGATGATAAAAATTATCATCACGAAGATGATAGTATGCTTGATCTAACAAAGAAAAAAATTAGTAGTGCAGAATCGACACTAGTCCTAAAAGGAGAAAAAAATCAATCTGCAGTAATCGCAATTAGTATTAAAAATAATAAAAAATTGAATGACAATTCAAAAAATACTCTCATCGAAGCGATTAATAAGATGAAGGAGGCCAAAGGTTTAGTGGACTGGAGAGAAGACCATATTTTTATTGTGTTCTCCCCCCTAGCAACAAAAACATTCCATAATGAAGAACTTGCATCAAAGGCGGCATTTAACGCATGGAAAAAACTAATCGAACACAACAAAAAGTTCAACGAGAAAATAGAATTTAATATCGGGGTTCATTCTGGAGAACTAGTCGCCTCAAAAGAAGGTGGAAAATTGAAGTATACTGGTATCGGAAACACAATCGCACTTGCTCGAAGAATATCAGATTCAAATAAAGAAAAAATCCTCATATCTGACGACATTAGAAAAAAGATGCTTAGAGATTTGAAAGTTCACAAAGAAGAAGCCATAGGAAAACATCAAATTTATTCTATATCCGAAATCAAGAATAAAGAAGCTAATCAAGCAAAATTGAAAGAACTTCTAAAACGAATGGAGGATTAAATGATAAGGTATCTCTTCTTTGACTTTGACGGAACAATCTCTGATGCCTACAGCCTAGCATTTAAATCTCTGGTAAAAACATTAGATGAATTTGAATTTGAATTCAATAAGCAAGATGCACTCAAGCAACTTGGAAATAAGATGCATATAATTCTAAAAAACCTTGGGCTAAATGCAGGACATCTAGAAACAATAAGAAGGAGATTCTATAAGCATTTCATAAGGGGAGCAAAAGAAGGAGATATTAAACTCTGCGTTTCAATAAACCCCTTAAAAAAATTGAAAAAAGAGGGCTACAAATTAATCGTGGTTTCAAACTCAGAAACCAGTTTCTTAAGAGCCTCAATTAAGAGACTTAAAATTAAAGGCCTATTCAACAGGGTATTTGGTGCAGAAAAATTTAGCACAAAAGACGAATTCTTAAAAAAGCTTTTCAAGAAATATAAAATCAAGCCCGAAGAAGCAGTTTATATTGGAGATCGTTTCAGCGACATAGAATTTGCAAGAGACGCGGGATGTATTGCAATCGCGATTCATAACAAATGCTCTTGGTCAAATAAAACAACAATCATGAAGGAAAAACCAGACTTCATAATAAAAGATTTTAGGGGATTGGGAAAGGTTTTGAAGAAACTTAACAAGGAATAATTAGTTTAAACCAACCAAATTAGATATCCAAAGAGCACAATACTCAATGCTCTTGGAATTAATCCATAAATTAAGAAATTTTTCTTAGAAAAATTTATTGCGCCAAGTAAAACAGGGAGATAAGGTAATGGCGATATTGCAGCAAGAGGAACAATGACTCTCCCATATCTGTTTGTTAGATATGTTAATCTTTTTACAGACTTTTTAGAAGACATTACATCAACCGCATCAAACAAATATTTTTTCCCAAGAAAAAAACCCAAGAGTGAACCAACTGCAGACCCGAGAATTGTTGTGATTATTGCAACATAGATATTCATACCAATGATTATTCCAGCACCCATTGCTACAACCGGAGAAATAAGTTGAGGAATTAAATCCAAAAGGAGAGATGCGACAAATAAAGCACTGAGTCCATAATTAGAAATTCCTGAAGAAACTTTATCATCCAGAATCCCCCTATTTAGAAAACTGTATACAGTAAGAGCTACCATCAATAAGACGATTAGTACACTTACAAATTTTACAAAATTTCTTGCTCTTTTTGATTTTTTCATTTTAATTGAGATAATGCCCCCACAACATTCATTTCAAGATCTTGATTCTTTTTCAAAAACTTTTCAAAAAGAGACTGGACTTTTTTATCCTGTTTTCGTTTTGTCCCCTTAATTCCCACCAATTTAGCATATAATTCAACTTCCTTATCTGAATGGAAATATAATGGTCGTTTCTTCTTATCTTCTGGTTTTGGCCCAGCGAACTTTCCACCTAAAACATTCCCAAAAACATCTTCAGCAATCTGAGATAAATTCTCAGAAGAAAAATTAGCCCCCGCCCCACTAGCAACCAATCTAACCTTAAACTTCTTTTCAAGAACCTCCACCAAAACCATTGTATTCAAATCTCCCGATTCTTTCAACTTAATAATTTTATTTGAAGGTAACATGCCATATTTTCTAATAGTTCTAAAAACCTTCCTCCCAAAATAATCAATAAACTCTTTCTTAGTCAACTTCCTCTGATTAGTAAATTCCCAAACATACCTCTTTTCCATAATAATTCAATACTAACTAGACTTTTAAGCTTTGTTTATACTTCAATAATTACAACTTGATTTTCTCAAACTTTTCCCTAACCTTGTCATTATCTCCCGTAGAATAAGCTTCCTGTAATTCTTTGGCCTTCTCTAAATTAGCCTTACCCTTCTTACTGTAGTAAATTGAAGGTTTTCCTTTGACTCCCTCCAAGATCTCACCACCACCAAATTCTCCATCTTCAATAATCGCTCCTTCAGCACCATTTCTTGAAACGACAAACCAAACACCCTTAATCATAAAATGTCTACCAATCATCGATAAAGGAAGGGTCTTCTCATTAACGAAATCTCCGCCAAGAAGCGAAGTCAAACGATTAGAAACTGCCTTCTCACAAAGAAAACATCCTCCGCCAGATGAAGGATACTTAATTCCATAATTCTTAGCTAATTCCATCTGTTTCTTTCGTCCACGACCAGCAATTCCGAAGAACTTACTTCGATCAACCAAACCTTCCTTCTCCCACGAAGTCTCTTCCAACTTCTTAGCCGAAAGAGGACGTAAAATCTCAAATCCAAGAGCCTCATCAATTATTTCCATTGAACTTCTAAGCTGAGACATTGGTCTTTGTCCAAGAACTTCACCAGTTGCAATCACCTTAACTCCAATACTATCTGCATATTCCTTAGCTTTCCTAAACATAAACACCTTACAATCCTTACAAGGATTAATTCCCTTCCCAGTTCCATATTGCGGATCCTTCAGAATCGCCAAGTATTCATCTAAAAGTTCACCTTTAGTCGCATCAAAGATCTTCATCTTCACTTCCTCAACCTGAGTAAAATTAAAGTTACAACTACTATTACAACAACCGCATCCAAACGGAAGATTAAAATAAACTGCCTCAACATCGAAACCCTGATCCTTCAATAACATGACTGCCAATCTCGAATCAAGCCCGCCAGAGTATAAGACAATAGCTTTCTTTTCCATGTATAAAAAAGAAAAAGAGGGGTTTTAAGAGTTTTGGATAGAGAAATAGAAGTACTTAAAAACAACAATCACTTAATTCAATCATGGTAGAGGTGATAGGTGAAACAACGAAATTCTTAGGCGGATTTGCAATTGGAGAGTCAGGATTATTATTCACACTACTATTCTTCACCGCAGTTATCGTAATCTATTCTGTATTCGTATATTACTTCTATAAATTCTTAGCAAAGAAAAATATCATAGAATTGAACCTATCAAAATATGGTGAAGGAATTAGTGCAGGAATCTCAAAAGCTTTTGCAACCCTATTTTATATCGCAGAATACTTAATTATCCTCCCCGTTGTAACTTTCTTCTGGTTTGCGGTTCTAGCAATTTTAATTTTAGTTCTCGCTGAGGGAATGGATGCATCGACAATCCTATTAATCTCTGCAGCTCTTGTCGCATCAGTTAGAGTAACGGCATATGTGAGTGAAAATCTTTCAAGAGACCTTGCAAAGATGCTTCCGTTCACACTAATAGCAATTGCAATAACAAAACCCGGATTCTTTGACGCAGCTTCACTTATCTCCAGATTCGGAGAGATCCCATCATTATTCTCCAATGTCCCATACTATTTACTTTTCATAGTCGTTCTAGAACTAATTATGAGATTTGCAGATTTCATTGGAAAAGTTCTCACCCTAAGCAAAAGAATCGCAAGTGAAGAACAAGTAATCAAACCGGAATAAAAGTACGATCTAAGAGAAGAATAAACTTTTAAACCCGATTTCTTAATCAATTACATGGCAAAAGAAAAAGTAGATATCTCAAAGATAGACACAATCAACGTAGGGATAGTCGGACATATCGATCATGGTAAGACAACTCTGCTCTACAAACTATCCGGAAGATGGGCAGACACACATTCTGAAGAACTAAAGCGAGGAATCACCATCAAGTTAGGTTATGCCGATGCAATCGTTCGTGAAGATCCAAAAACAAAAAAACTGTCAGTTGATAAAGATTCAGAAGGAACTCCAAAAAGGTATATTACATTCGTGGATGCGCCAGGACATGAAATGCTTATGGCAACAATGCTTTCGGGATCCGCAATTATGGATGCAGCAATCCTAGTTATCGCAGCAAATGAGGGAATAAAACCACAAACACAAGAACACCTAGTAGCACTAACAGCAAAGAAAATTAAGAACGTGATCATTGTTCAGAATAAAATTGATCTAGTATCAAAAGAACAAGCCCTTGAAAGCTACAAAACAATAAAAGAATTCGTTAAGGGAACAATCGCTGAAGATTCTCCAATTATTCCAACCTCTGCACAACAGGGAGTTAACTTGGATAAGGTTCTTGAAACTCTTTGTAATATCGAAGTTTCAAAACCAGAAAAAGATGAAAAACCAATTTTCCTAGTTGCAAGAAGTTTTGATATTAATAAACCCGGAACAGATATCTCAAAATTACATGGAGGAGTTCTTGGGGGAGCGCTTAAACAAGGAACATTAAAGGTCGGAGATATAATTGAAATAAAACCCGGATATTCCTATAAAAAACAAAATCAATACCATTACAAAACAGTCAGATCAAAGATAGTTTCAATGCAAAAAGGAGAATACCAGATAACTGAAGCAGGACCTGGAGGATCATTAGCAATAGAGACAGAACTTGATCCAAGTCTAACAAAGTCAGATGCACTTTCCGGAAGCATTGCATCAAAAGAAGGAGAACTCCCAGAAATAACAGATAAGATAACAATGAAATTTGAGCTTTTCGATAAAGTTCTTGGAACAGAAGCTCATGAAAAAGTTGATAACCTTAAACCAAACGAAATGCTTATGTTAAGTGTAAATACTTCAATCACTGTTGGACAAGTAATAAAATCAGACAAAGAAAAGGCGGATCTATCATTAAAAATTCCAATCGTCCCGCTTAAGGGTGAATCAATCGGAATCGCAAGAAATCTTAATGGACACTGGAGATTAATCGGATTCGGTTCAATTAACTAAAGATTAATTAGAAACTAATTCCCCTAAATCACGAGCCTTCTCTTTCATTATTTCTATTGCCTCTTTATTGAGCTTTCTGACCCATTCCTTACTGATTCCTAAAAGTTCCCCAGTCTCTTCTAATGTTTTTCCCTGTCCAAGATACATAAGAAGAGCGCTTTCTTGCTCATCACTGATTTCCCAAGACAACCTATCCCAAAGATCATAATCATCAAGACTCGTATTTTGATTCCTAGAACTATCAGGAATAATATCAAAAAGACTTCCCTTTTCCCCGCTAGATCCCATGTCAATGGAAATATCATCAACAAGTAGAGCTTTTTTCTTTTTCCCTTTCCTCGCAAAGGAAGTTCTCATAGCTTGAACAGCATAAGTACTAAATACATACCCAAATTTTGGATTAAATTTTCGAGCCGCATGCATCATAGCCATATTTCCAATTTGCATCAAATCATCTAAATCCCCTCCGAATCTCAAAATAGAATAACTAACTTGTGAAGCAACCATCGGCTGATTCATTTCAATTAGATCCCCAAATAACTTAACGCCCCGCTCAGAAAAACACCAAATATTCTGACTCTTCTTTTCTCCCCCCATTTTGTAGATCGATGCTCCATCATTTACAGTTATTCTTCCGCCGCCTTTCATTTCCTGATATTCACTAAGAGCCCCCATTTTATCTATCCTATTAACCAAAGTTCCAACCTTACAAGAAATTTTCTTTGGAAATCCATAAATCTCGGCAGTTCGCCCAGCACACTCAACAATCCCTCGATCATGATATTTAAGATTTGTAACAGTTTTATTCTTGCCCAATTCAATAAACATTTTCTTCTGTTCCTTCCAAGATGGACGTTTTCCTTTCCAAGTAAAATAAGGTTCAAATTCCGTGTTACTGACTTTTCTTCGACGTCCCATTGAATTTATTCCCAGAATTCTGGGGTTTTCACCCTATTTTTAATCAATTAAGAGACTATTAAAAGCTTTCTAAAGAAGAATTTATAAAACAACTCTCCCTAAGAATGATATGGAAAAAGAAGTGATACCAGTCTCAAATCCCGCTCAAGCAACTACTCCCCAAAAAAATAAAATAGATTACAAATATGTAGGGCCAAAAGAATCTCTTTGGAAAATCGTCGGCAGTTCAATTCCAAAAGAGCTAACACCAACAAAAAAATTTAGCTATGCATTTGGAGTAATTTTTATTTTAGTTATTATCATTGGAATCGCACAATTTCCCCTAGGATCGCTCTTCGCAGGAAATATCGATATCGAATTAGCTGTTGGACTTCCAATGAAGTTCTTAGTATTCGACTTAGCAGATCCAGAAGCCATTCCAATTAATATCTGGGCATTAATTATAGACATGGCAATTTACCTTATATTAGCCTACGCCATAGATGTAGCACTCAATGTTTTCATAACATCCACTAAGAAGAAAAAGGCAAGTGGAAAATCTCCAAAGGTTTATACCATCAGGAGAAAAAAAGAAGAAATTGCAGAAAAAGTCGCAAAGAAAATTGTAAAGAAACCTGATTCAATCCAACCTTAGAGATATTTATTTTCTTAAGCTAGTTCTTTTTCCCTCAGAAACTTCAGTAATAAACTCATCAAGTTTCCCTTGCCAAAATTTATATTCAGATGCAGGAAACGCTTTTAACTTCAATGTTCCCTCAACGTGATTTCTCTCACCGAACAAACCTGAATCTCCCCTAATATTAAACTTAAGATCCATTCTTGGAGTCAAAACCCAATATCCTATACCTCCCCCATGCCTTGAAGGCGTTCCAAGTCTCCTTAAATTAGGAATATGCATCGCTAACCGGCTCAATGGATCAACATAACAATCTGGTTCAAGAATCCCTAATTTCTCTGGAGAATTCTTACATCTAGCTATTAAAAAATCTTCAAAAAAATCAGGGAGCCCAATCTTATCATCGGATTGTAAGAAAATCCCGTCATCCCAAGAATCCATTATTGCCCGCTCTGTCAAATAAAGAACATTAGTAAAATCAGTAATCGGGACAGAGATCTCTCCAAAAGCGTTATCCTTAAAATCTCTCTTATGAGCATCATAAACTTCAAAACATTTCCTAAATAATGGATCTACACAACTTTTCCCATCAGTCGCATATCTGTCCTTTGCTTCATTAACGGAAAAAGGCCTAAACCGAGGATCGTAGGTATCAGCTTCTTCAGCCTCACTCATTTCAAAAGGAATACCAGTGCGAATAAGTTTATCAATAAAAATATCCCCATCATGATAATCCATTTCCTGAGCAACCTTGAAAGCATCGCATGCATCTGAAATAGTTTTTACAACCATAATTTATCCAGCATATTTAGCTTTAAAAATAATTCTATACTCTACTTCTTCTCTTCAACCTTCTCAGGTTCACTAACTGCTGCCTCAATAATCTTCTCTACTTCCTCATCACTAGGCACCCTAGTCAAATCACTTACTCTATCTCCTTCCTTCAGCTTAATCATCCTTACACCCTGAGTTGCTCGACCCATGATTCGGATATTCTTAACCGGAGTTCTAATAACAATTCCTTTCTTTGTAGTCACAATAATATTGTCCTTACCCTTAACTGTCTGAGAAGTCACAACATCACCATTCTTACTCGAGATCTTGATATTAATTACTCCCTTCCCGGCCCGTCCAGTTAATCTATAATCATTAATCTCACTTCGCTTTCCATAACCCTTCTTTGTAATAGTAAGCACAGCAAACTTATCCGCTTCCTTTCCTTCTGGCAAAACTTCCAAGGAAACAACTTCATCATCCTTAGACATCTTTATTCCAGTAACACCATACGAAGCTCGACCCATTGCACGAACATCCTTAGACTTAAATCTAATCGCCTGACCCTTCTTAGTCACAAGTAAAACTTCCTGAGCTTCCTTAATCGGCTTAACCCCAATCAAAGTATCTTCATTCTCCGCCAACTTCATAGCTTTGATTCCGCCCTTTCTTGGATTTGAGAACTGTGCAAACTCAATCTTCTTTACAATACCCTTCTTAGTCGCCATCATCAAATAATCCTTAAACTCTTTGACTGCGATAACTGAAGTAACCTTCTCATCCTTCAATGCCAATAGATTGATCATAGCCTTACCCTTCGCACTCTTAGCAGAAGCCGGAACCTCATATGCCTTCAACCAGTGAACCTTACCCTTATCTGTGAAGAACAACATATAATCATGAGTCGAACAAGTCAATAACTCCTTAACGAAATCACCTTCAGTCAAATCAGAACCAATTACTCCCTTTCCTCCCCTCTTCTGTTCCTTATATTGAGCCAGATCGATTCTCTTAATATAACCCTTGTCAGTAATCGTTACAACAACATCCTTCTTATCCACAAGGTCTTGCTCTTCCAATTCTTTAGCTGAACCAACAATCTTGGTCTTTCTGAAATCCCCATAATTATCCTTTAACTCTGCTAAATCCTTCTTGATAATCCTCAAGATCAATTTCTCATCCCCAAGGATCTTCTTCAAATCTTCTATAGTTTTCTTCAAATCCCTCTCTTCATTCTTTAACTTATCAAATTCAAGAGCAGTCAACTGGTGTAACTTCATCTCAAGTATAGCATCAACCTGCTTATCTGAAAGTTTATACTGCAATTTCAACTTTTGTGCAGCATCACTCTTGGACTTAGCAGCTCTAATCAGTTTAACGACCGCATCAATATTTTTCTGAGCAATCAATAACCCATCAACAATATGCAGTCTCTTCTCAGCCTTATCCAAATCAAATTCCTTAGTTTTTCTAATTACACTTTGCCTATGGCCCACATAAGTCTTAATATAATCTCTAAGAGTAAACAATTTAGGAATCCTTCCAAAAAGTGCCAACATATTAGCATTAAAACTAGTCCTGAGATTTGTATATTTATACAACCTATTCAAACTAAACCTTGGCTCACTTCCCCTTCTTAACTCAACTACAACCCTGACCTTCCCCTTAGAAGACTCATCCCGAATATCAGAAACATCCGGCAACCTCTTATCCCTAACAAGCATAGCAATCTGCTCAACTAATGAAGACTTGTTAACCTGATAAGGAATTTCAGTAATTATAATCTTTGTTTTGCCCGAAGCCTTCTTTGGTTCTTCAATCTCAGTCTTACCCTCAATGATCAATCTACCCTTACCCTCAGTATAAACCTGTTTGATCTCTCCAGAAACAGTTCCGCCAGTTGGAAAATCAGGAGCTTTAATGGCTTTAATCAATTCTTTATCTTCACAGTTAGTATTCTCTAGATAAGTAAGGATGGCATCACAAACATTGTTCAAATTGTGTGGCGGAATATTTGTAGCCATTCCAACCGCAATACCCGCAGCTCCGTTCAGTAAAAGGGTAGGAATTCTACCTGGAAGAACAACAGGTTCCTCCTTAGTATTAGAATAATTAGGCATCATCTCAACAGTCTTCTTATCAACATCCTTCAAAAGCTCCATAGTTATCTTTTCCATCTTAGCTTCAGTATACCTGTACGCTGCAGCACGATCTCCATCCATAGAACCAAAGTTACCCTGACCAATAACCAATGGATATCTCAAAGACCAACTCTGAGCCATACGAACCATAGCATCATAGATAGAAGCATCACCGTGGGGATGATAATGACCCATAGTATCTCCAACAATAGCTGCCGATTTCTTTGTCTGTTTATTGTGATAAACTCCTGCTTCATTCATTGCCCAAATAATTCTCCGATGAACCGGTTTCAAACCATCTTCAGCAGAAGGCAAAGCCCTAGCCACAATAACCGACATTGCATAATTAAGATAAGCATCCCTCATCTCACTAGAAATTTCTGCGTTGATCAATTCTTTTGCCTGAACACTTGCAGTAAGTTCTTCTTTTTTCTTGAGCGCCTCAGCTGCCTCAGCCTCAGCTTCACTAAGATTCTCGATCTCTTGAACTCCTTCCGCTTCAATAATTTCTTCTTCTGCCATTATTTTTTAGCCCCCTTACTACGCAATTTTGGGGTACGCCGAGCGGCGCCTCCCTTTTTCTTTTTATTTAATTTATCTGCATCAACAATTCCCAATGGGAACATCATCGCCTTAAATCCACAATCCTTACACTTCCATCCGGGGATGATTCCAAAAAGATTGGTGACACCCATTGGATGATAAACTCTTACACTTCCGCATTGAGGACAAAAGTATGCTTTGATTTTTTTCACTGGCTTAACCTTAGTCCCAGCCCTGCCTTTCTTCCTTACCATTATGCAACAAGCCTCCCAATCTCATAATTAGTATTTTTTTCGTTCAGCATATAATACTTAAGCGCACGAGAATAATAGCCAACATTAGAAGAATCAGTCACACCTCTCGCACTTAAATCAGTAAGGGCCAATCCCATTCTTTCTACTCTAGCGTCATCAATAGTCCAGGAATCTTCATCTAGAAGTCCCATCTGAGTGTCCTCTAATCCCGTAGACATGTTCAAAACAATCATTAATTTTTTTAAATCTACATTTCCAGACAATTTATCTCCCATTACAAATCAACCTCCGCCTTATCTGCATTTTCTTCAATGAAAGCTCTTCGAGGTGCAACTGCATCACCCATCAATAAACTAAATGTCTCATCAGCTTCAACACCATCTTCAACAGAAACCTGTTTCAACCTTCGACTCTTAGGATTCATAGCAGTATCCCAAAGCTCATCACCATTCATTTCACCAAGACCCTTAAATCGGCCAACCTCTGCCTTTCCGATTGTTTCCAATTTTTTCTTTAGTTCGTCACTTGAATAAGCCCAGTATTTTTTCATTCCTTTCTTGATAACATAAAATGGTGGAACCGCAACAAAAACATGTCCCGCCTCGATCAATTGGGGAACATATCTGAAAAACAAAGTCAAAAGCAAAGCCTTGATGTGTTGTCCATCAACATCTGCGTCAGTCATAATTATAATTTTGTTATATCGCAACTTGTTAATATCAAAAACTTCACCAACACCAGTCCCAATCGCAGTAATCAAATTTGAAATCTGCTCACTACCAAGAGCCCTAGCAGGATTTGATTTCTCAACATTCAAAACTTTTCCCCTCAAAGGTAAAATCGCCTGAGTTGTCCTATCTCTTCCTTCTTTCGCAGTACCCCCTGCCGAATCTCCTTCAACAATATATAACTCAGTAAACTCTTTCTTCTTGCTTGAACAATCCGCCAACTTTCCAGGAAGGCCAGAACCCCCAAGAGCATTTTTCCTCCGAACTAAATCCTTAGCCTTCTTAGCAGCTTCCCTAGCCTTCAAAGCAGCCGAAGCCTTAATCAGAATAGCCTTCGCAACACTCGGATTCTCTTCAAAGAAATCGTTTAATGCAGAGGTCGCCATAGAATCAATAATCCCCTTAACTTCTCCATTCCCTAATTTGGTCTTAGTCTGCCCCTCGAATTGAGGTTCAGCAAGTTTCAAAGAAATTACCGCCGTGATTCCCTCACGAACATCATCCCCAGTTAACTTCTGTCCCTTCTTCAGGGTCCCTTTCTTAGTTCCATAATCATTAATCACCCTGGTTAATGCAGACTTCAGTCCAGCAACATGAGTTCCGCCCTCAATCGTATTAATAGTATTTACAAAACCTTGTATATTCTCATTATAAGAATCACTATATTGAATCGAAACCTCTGCAACCGTACTTCCTTCTTCTCTCTTAAAATAAATCGGTTTAACATGGATTGGTTTCCGAGTCTTATTCAACCATTTAACAAATTCGATTAATCCGCCGGCGTAGTGAAATGACTCACTCTTTTCCTTAGTGCCACGAACATCAGAAAAATTAATCTTCAATCCTGCGTTCAAAAAGCAAGTCTCTCTAAATCTAGTAGATAGAGTTTTATAATCAAAATCAACAGTGTTAAAGATCGTATCATCGGGAAAGAATATAACTTTTGTCCCACTTACTCCTGCTGGGCATTTTCCAATAACTTTTACGTCATGAACTGGTTTTCCAATCTTATAAGACTGAGAATAAACTTTTCCCCCCTTCTTAACCTCCACAGTCATATTCTTAGAAAGTGCCGCAACAACAGAAATTCCAACCCCGTGCAAACCTCCAGAAACAGCATAGGCCTTATTATCAAACTTTCCTCCTGCATGTAATTTCGTGACAATAATTTCCATAGCCGGCCTCTTGTAAATTGGGTGTGGATCAACAGGCATTCCTCGACCATCATCTTCAACAGTTACAGAGCCATCCTTATTCAGACTAATATTAATTGTGGTAGCAACACCGGCCATATGTTCATCTACAGAGTTATCAGAAACCTCATAAACCATATGGTGAAGACCATATTTATCGGTTGAACCGATATACATTCCCGGACGCTTTCTAACTGCCTCAAGACCCTCAAGTACAGTAATGTCCTTTGCGGAATACCCTTCCTTATTCTTTTCAGCCATAGTTAAAATCAGTTAAGACCTCTCTTATGGCAGTAAAAAACAAAATCTCTTTATAAACATTTGTGTTGTAAAATTGCAATTTGTCGTCGAGAAACCAAAAAAAGTATAAAATTTTATCGCTAAGACATCTTTAACAAATAATCCGCCAACATTCTCGGAAATGTCTCATCAACTGTCTTAATTCCTCGGCCCAACCATACATTTGGATTAACCATTTCGACTTCACTAACCATAGGTTTACCACCCTCAGTAATAAAATCAAACCGAGATACATGATATTTTGTAGGCCAGACATCAAAAATATTTTTAATTGTCTCCAACTCCTTATCGGTGGGTTCAATAATTGTCCGATTAGCTGTTCCGGGAACAAATTGCCAATCCGCCCGATGCCTATAAATTCCATGAGAAAAATCTTTTCCAACATAAACAAAAGATCTCTCACCATTTTCAACAATCCCCTTCAAAAAAGGTTGAACAAGAATAGCTCCCCCATATTGAGACTTATAATTATCAAAACTCTCTTTAGAAACAAGGTCTGAAGATTTTACAACTCCATTACTTCGCTCACCAAAAAGTCTCGGCTTAAGAACCAAACCGTCATTCCATTTCTCAAACCTTTCAAGATCAGAAAAACTTAGATAGCGCCCATCATCTGTAGGAACAACGTCTATCCCCTGTTCTTGTAATTGAAGAAGATAACCCTTATCAAAATTTGCCCGCATTGTTTCAGGATCATTTACAACTTTTGCAGGAGTATGATTTAAACAGTCAATAAAATCACAAAGTTTTGATTCCTTGCCTTCAATACTCCCAAGAGCACTAATATATACATAATCAAACTCTCCCAAATTCCCATACCGAGATTGTGACGAATCAGCATTATCCAAAACACAATTATTTTCAGTCACACCATCCCAATTAAAGAAATTTACATCCAATCCTTTTTTTTCAAATTCTCGATCAAAGATTGCCCTCTTAGCATCCTCAAAATCACTCATTCCATATCCCTTACTACTAACTGCTATTGACTTTTTCATTACTAAGGATATCTAATATTTTATTTACTGTCGTCTCTTTCTTTTCTTGTCTTATTTTTGAAGATGCAGTGAAATTAGGAGTAGGATTATTCTCTATAACTACCGGGCCATCCTTAGAAATTAGAATATCTACCTCATTAAGGCTTGCCTTAATTGCCTTTGTAGAATTTAGTGCAATCTCTGCAACATCATCCGGAATATTCTCATCAATTGATTTAACTACCGACCCATTACTTGCACTAGCAATCCACGGGGCCTCATTTTCATTCTTAGGAACTAAGGAACGAGTAATTCCAAAAGCGATGTCTCCCCCAATAACAGAAATTCGATAGTCGTGATCTAAAGCAGATTCAACATACTCTTGAACAATATATCCCTCACAATATTGTTCATCAGGATTGGTAATTTCTTCTTCCAGGAAGGAAATTGCTTCATTAAGATTATCTGCCTTAATAAGATTGACTGCCCTGCCACCCATATTTCTCTTAACAATTACTGGAAGACCCACTACGCTAACAAAATCTTCAACACGACCAATATCCTGCTTATGTTTAATTAACAATGTTTTTGGAGTCCTAATACCCTTAGATTCTAAAACCTCTCCAGAAAAAAACTTATCGTAATCACATCTAGTCGCATAATGGGAATTAATACATTTAACTCCCAATTCTTCAATTTTTTTTAATAATTTAAGAGTTCTATTATTTGATTTACAATCTCGATTAGCGACACTTGCAAAAACTCTATTTAAAATAAAATTAAACTTGGATAGTTTTTTGGCAGAAGTCTTTCTAACATCTACCAGGGAAGAATCAAATCCTGCATCTTTAAGTCTTTTAATCAAATATTCTTCCTGATGCTCCAAATCATGATGTAAAATTCCTACATTCATTAAATAGTAACCCCCCCACCAACGCCCCTTCTATGTTCAAATGTCCTACCAAGACTCTCCGCAAAATCTTCTAAAACGAACTGTACACTAATAATGTCCTTTGCAGGACACTTTCCACTGTATCTCACAATCTCCTTAGCAGTAAGATCCATAGGATCATATAATCTAATATCAAAATCTCTTTGCTTTAATACAAGGGGTATTTCGGTACATCCAAGAATAATAGCCTCCGCACCTTCCGCGATAAGCTTTTCTGCAGCTCGCCTCAATAACTTCTTAGGGATAAGTTTCCTTCCAGCCTTAATTCCATGATCTCCATAAATAGCTCCCATCACCAAGTCCTTCTGATCTTCCATACTTGGCAAAATACTCCCTATACCAAGACTCTCAAAGTAATTTTGGTAGATTCCTGCTTCGATACTTCCCGTAGTAGCCAAAATTCCAATCTTATTTATCTGAAGATTATCCGATAATACGTTCTTAACCAAAATTTTAGTCATATCTACAATTGGAACAGAAACATTTTTCTGAACTTCACGTAAAAAGTGATGTGCAGTATTACATGGAATAACCAAAAAATCCGCTCCAGCACCTACAAGAGTTGTAGCAGTTTCAATCAAGGAATTGACAGGACTTTCACCTTGTCCAAGAATAAAATCTGTTCTATCGGGAATTTGAGGATTACAAAAATGAATGAAGGGTATATTGTCTTGATCACTTCTTGCAGGAGTATTTTTAATTAAAAGCTCACAAAACTTATTCGATGCTTCGGGACCAACTCCCCCGATAATTCCGACCTTTCTCATAAAAAAAATTCAACTTTTAGCTTTATAAAAACTATTGCACTCGAGAATATACGACCCCTACTTTTTAGCAGCTCTTGAAGCATCTCTCTTTGCCTTCTCAGCCTTAACAACATCGGATTTCCGAATCCATTTTACCTTCTTAGTAAGTCTACCCATCTCAGAATTCTTTCTACATTTAGAAGAACAATAGTATCTAACATCCCCAGATTTCTGAATTACTGTAGTTCCCTTAGGAAATTCGTATCCCTTTTTACAAAATGAACAAACTGGCATGTTAACTCTGGCTCCCTTTGTTTATTTTCTTAAAAATTCTACGTGCTTCAATTTCTGTTTCTCTTAACATCAAAATATCTCTTTTCTTTATAGGTCCACGAACATTTCGTCTCATAGATTTACCCATATTTTTACCTTGAAGAATTCTGCATCTAACTTGCGTAATCTCTCCTCTTGTTCCAGTTCTACCCATAACTGCCTCAACAATTGCGGGAACTGCTCCCTCCTCTGTCAATTTCTCCGAACCCTTAGATCCGCCAGCTTTTTTCTGCTGCTTACTTTCTTGTTTCTTCTGTTCTTTTGCCATCTTTGTCTTTCAATAAAACGAATAAATTACTTTAAGAGATCAAGTTTAGCTTCGCCAACTTCGACGACAGCAACAGCAGCAGTTGGTCGGCTAATTCCGACAGAAATTCCTAACTTCTCTCGTGAATCAACTTCAGCAAACTTAATTTCCTTCTCATTACAGAGGATGGGTAAGTGCTGTGTCAACTCCCTAGGATCAACATCAGATGCAACGACAACTAATTTAGCTACGCCTCTCTCGACGGCCTTAGTCACTTCGTTAACGCCTTTGTCAACCTGTCCGGTTTTGGCTGCTTTCTCGACAATATCATATGTGGTTACCATTTTTGTGATTTTTTCGTTTTGTTTAATTCCAAGAAGTAACCCTCAGGATTTACCTTCATTGGTATAATTTAGTTTGAATTTGGGTATTTAAAGGTTGCTACTCTGGGACATAAATTAATTTAAACACCCATTTCTCCCAAGTTTCATGAAAAATGTTATCGGAATAACTGGAACAATCGCATCAGGAAAAGATCATGCAGGCAAATACATCTCTAAAAAGCTAGAAGTTCCCCTATTTGAAATTAGTGGACCAATTATAGAAGCTGCACGACAAAGAGGGATCTCACCAACAAGAGAAGAAATCACAAAATTTTCACCAATCTTCGCAAAAGAAAAGGGAGAAGATTATAGTGCAAGAGTTCACTTAGCACAAATAGAAAGTCTGGGCATCATAACAGGCATGAGACAAGTCGCACAAATAGAATATCTAAGAAGTAATTCCCACCTAATCCTATTAGCAATTGATGCAGAGACAAGATTAAGATTTGAAAGAGCAAAGTCAAGAGGGAAATTCCCCGAAGCCGCAAGCCTTGAAGAATTTATTCGACATGACAGACTAGAAAACTCTGGACCAAACACGATGAGGGTCCAAGAATGTATGAGAATGGCAGATTACAGACTCAAAAATAATACAACACTTAAGGACCTAGAATATAATATAGACTGTATCCTCAGAACAGTCATGCCCGAAATTACTTCTTCCAACTAACCTCAACATCATCAGTCCTTTCCCTAGGTGCAATATCAATTTTATCCAAATCTTTTTCACCCAAACCAGCTTTAAACATCTTCAAACCCAAATATCCAATCATCCCAGCATTATCCACCAACAAAGAAAAATCTGGTACAAACAATTTACAACCCCTCTCCTCACACATTATCCTACACATTTCCTGTAACCTCGAATTACAAGCAACTCCACCACCAAGCAACAACTCCTTCTTCCCAGTATGCGCCAAAGCCCTTTCAGCAGCCTCAACCAACATCCCAAAAACATGCTCTTGCATAGAATAACTCAACTCCTCAATCGTATAGGTTTTCTTATCCAAAAAATTCTTCAACTTAGTCTGCAACCCCGAAAAAGCAACATCCATCCCCTTAATCGAATACGGCAACTCAATCAACTCATCCTTATTCTTACAAGCCTCAGCCAACTTCTGAATTTTCGGTCCTCCCGGAAATCCGAGCCCGGCAAATCTAGCGAATGTATCAATAAAATTCCCAACACCCAAATCAAGTGTCTCTCCAAAAACCCGATACTTCCCCGCCTCATATGCAATCACCTGAGTATTCGCCCCAGAAGCATAAAGCATCACAGGGTCCTTTGCCCCGACAGAACTTCCAATCTCCAAATGAGCAATACAATGATTAATCGGAACAATCGGAACATCCAATCTCTTAGCAACTTTCTTAGCAAAAGCCATTCCCTCAAGCAAACAAGGCGCAAGCCCAGGAGCATTTGAAAGAGCAACCGCAATAATCTCGTCCTCCGAAATCCCCGCCTTCTCAAGCGCAGCATCAAAAACCTTATCTCCAACCTGCGCATGATGTGCCCGAACTTCCATAGGGATCATTCCACCACTTTCAGTTGTATAACTATCCTTCTCATTTGAAAGAATCTTTCCCTTATCGTCTACAACAGCGACTCCAAATGTGTGAGCTGTTGATTCTATTCCTAGGACGTATTTTTTATTTACCATTTCCCAATCTCCTTAGCATAATCTCTAACTTCCTCGGCAGACATGTAACATTTAGCATATTTTCCCTTCTTCCTTCGCTTAACCTTAACAGATGAAAGCCCACGACCATAACCTCTTTCAACTGAAATCTTATCACAAGCGTTCTCCTCAATAGTTCGAGCTTTTCTCGAGGTCATATATCTAAAACCCTTCCAAAGTTTTCCAATAAAGTTACAGTTTTCAAAACGAAGACCATGTCCAAGTTCATGAGCAAGGATCCCTTTCAATTCAGAGTCAGAGTATTTTCTTAGTTTTTGACTTACCTTAATGAAAGAAACCCAAATAAAATAATAATTAACTGCAGAACATTTTTCACTAACCTTGCTAGAAGCCTCAGAAACATAGATTCTTTTTCCCTTCAATTCAGGAAAACTTTTTTTGATCAGATCATTAACAATTTTCTGATATTTTTCAACATATTTATCCATGAAACAAAATAACAATCCTAATTTATAAGATTATCCAAGAAGAGCATCCATCGAAGAAAGAAGAAATCTTCCAACCCTTCTCCTTAAACCCTCTTCGACATAATTAACAACTTTCGTCCCATACTCTGGAGAACATCTACCATCCATAACTGCTTGGGGAACATAAAGTGGATTATTTCTCTGATTCCTACAATCATTCTTAAAAGAACCTTCAATTGCCATAAAAATATAACAAACTATGGAGTTTATAAGATTATCCAACAAATTCTCAAAATTACACATAAAATTATAAATACTAGTTTGACTTTTTTTAAGCATGACACCAGAGAAAGAAAAAACTATGATAGATTATCTTAAGAAAGTTTCTCCAGGTAGTGCACTAAGAACAGTAATTGATGATCTAGTAAGATCAGGCCTAGGTGCCCTAATCATCTTTGATGCACCAGAATTACACAACCAATCGGTAATTGAGGGTGGATTCCGAATAAACTGTAGATTCACTCCACAAAAACTTTTTGAGCTTTGCAAAATGGACGGAGCAATAATCGTTTCATCAGATCTTAAGAGGATTCTATTTGCAAATGTTCTAATCAATCCAGATGTCTCCATCCATACAACCGAAACTGGAACAAGGCATAAAGCCGCTGAAAGATCGGCAAAACAAGCAAGTACATTTGCAATTGCAGTTTCAGAAAGACGTAAAAAAACAACGCTTTACCACAACCAATCAAGATACTTCCTAAAATCCTCTGACGAACTTTTAAGAAATCTAAGTTCAACTCTTCAAGTTCTTGAAAAGCACAGAGAAGCTTTCGATCAAATCCTCGGAGATCTTAATGTTTTAGAAATGTCCGAATTAGTCTCAGTAAGTGATGCATGTCAAGTAATCCAAAGGGCAGAAATGATTCTAAAAATTTCAGAATCCGTTAAAAGAGATTTCACTGAACTAGGAAAAGAAGGAAACATCATGCGTACAAGATACCGAGAGCTTATTAGAAATGTTGAAAAGAGGGAAAGTGAAATCTTAAGAGACTATAGCAATTTGACTCTTAAAAGAACGAAGACTCTTCTATCAAACTTAAGCTATGATGGAATCCTTGATCTAGAATCCCTCGCAAGATTAATCATGGAAAAAACTCCTGAAGAAAATATCTCGCCAAGAGGATATCGGTTCCTATCTCATCTAACTCTTTCAGATAAAGAAATCTCATTAATTGTTAATGAATTCGGCAGTATCGCCCAGGTTCTAGGATCAGAATCCGCAGATCTCGAACCAATCTTAAAGAACCGTGCAGCTTCAATAAGAGAAGAAATAACTCATCTAAGAGAACAAATCTTAAATGGGAAAGTTGTTTGTTAATAACAAAGACATTTAAACTAAATTATTTTCCTTTCTGATATGTTAACACCAGAACAAAATCAAGAGATCAGAGAACGCCTAGAAGCTTCACAAAACCCATTATTCTTCTTTGATAACGATAATGACGGCCTGACAAGTTTTCTTCTCCTAAAGAGATTCCTAGACAGAGGAAAGGGCGTTGCAGCAAAAGGCTCACATAGTGTAGAAGAAGTTTATTATAGAAAAGTTGACGAATTAAAACCCGACACAATCTTTGTACTTGATATCCCGGGAATTTCTGATGAATTTCTTGAAAGAGCTGAGCAAGATAATATTCCGATAGTTTGGATAGACCACCATGACGTTGAAGCACCAACAAACAAAAACGTCACATACTATAATCCATTTCACAACGATAAAACAAATGAACCAGTCTCATATCTTTGTCACAAAATTGCGAACAGACCGCAGGATATCTGGCTCGCCGTGATAGGATGCATAAGTGATTGTTATATGCCAGATTTCTACGACGAATTTATAGAAAAATTTCCAGAATTAGGAAAAGCAGATCCAGATTCACCATTCGATGTTCTCTTTAGCACAGAAATAGGAAAAATAGCAAGAATCCTCGACTTCTCCCTAAAAGATAAAACGACAAACGTCCTAAAGATGATTCATTTCATGTCAAAGGCAAAGGGCCCAATGGATATCTTAGAAGAAAATTCCACAACGAGACATATTCTAAGACGTTATATGGAATTAAACACAAAATACCAAGCAATTCTAAAAAAAGCAAGAGATCAATTTCAAGAAAAGATGATTTTCTTTAGATATAGTGGGGATGTAAGCCTAAGTTCAAACCTCGCAAACCAAATAAGCTATGAATTCCCAAATAAGGTCATCGTTGTAGCCTATGTAAATAGTAGTTTTGCAAATCTCTCAATCAGAGGGAACTTAGTGGATGTTCGAGAGATGACCCTCAAGGCAGTTGAACAACTTGAAGGTGCTCGGGGCGGAGGACATAAACACGCAACAGGCGCAAGAGTAAACACAGATGATCTAGACAAGTTTAAGGCAATATTCGAAGAGATGATTGAAGAAGATTAAGCAACAAGTTAGAATTTAGGCCTATATTTTTTTGCAACTGGGATAAATGTAATACTCTGTAATAAAGTTAGATGCATATCTGAAAAAGAATACTCTTCCTTCAATCCTTCACTTAATTTGCTAGATTCAAGATAAAGAAAATTCCTCTTAGGAAGTTTTAAACCACAGATATAAATCCCTGAGGTTGTAGATTTCAATTCTGGCAAAATATCCAAAGCCCTACGCACTTCAGAAAATTGTTGGATTAACTCTCTCAAAGTATTACGTCCAGGAAACCTCGCATCTAATAATCCAGTATCAAACGAAGTCCCATAAACCGAATTCAATCTTTCAATATCCCCTTGCACATCATCAAAATTAAATAGAAAATCGTCAGGAAATCTATCTCTTTGTGGATTCGCAGCGTATCCAAACTGAGTACATGTATCCTCAGACACAAGAGAAAACTTTTTCATCCATCTTCTGACAAAAGGGTGAAATGTCAAAGAGGGTTTCTTATTTATCATAAAAAATTCACACATTATTCATTAATAAACAAATAGATACTCCAAAATATAAATCAAAAACCTTAAAAATCCCGATTTATTTTTCAGCTTCAATTAAATAAATAGAATGATACTTAGAAACCTCGGGATTATCAGCAAGTAATTTATTTATTTTTACTATTTTAAATCCCACTTCAGATAAATATTTCTCTATTAAACCCCTATCAAGATAAATTGCGGGAAAATATCGATTACCACTTCTATAAACAGAAGCACCTCCCAGAGCAGTCATTAAAAATTTTCCACCCACCTTAAGATAACTCCTTATATTATAAAGCATCTGATAAAATTTAGTAATATCATTTGTAGAACTATCGATAGCAAAATTTGATTGAACAATATCAAACTTATTCTCATAATCCTTCTTAAGCTCAGAAGCATCTAAAACAGAAATATCTTGTATTTTACCAAGAATTTTCTCCTTTCGCTCTCGTACATCTTCCTTAGAAGAATCATTGTTCTCTCTCCATCACATACTCAATAAAAGGATCCCAACAAAAACCATTATTTTCTTTTAACAATTTTATTTCCTCAAGATTACTTTCTAAATAATCTGTAAAATAAATAGAACCCACCCTATCTTGTGCCGAAATAAACTGATAAATCGTAGGACCGCCACCAACTTCCAATAAAAGCTCACTCCCAGCCATATTTGAATAAATCTCACGATACCAATCAAGAATTTTCTTATTTTCATTACTCAAGGTATCAAAATATTCATTTAGATATTCCTTAGGAGAAAAATTTTGCCAATTATATGTTATATCAAATTCGTCATACTTCACAATCGACTTAAACATTTGGCCCTTCCTTAAATTAAAAGTTTTTTTAATAAAATCTTCTAACTTAGAAAAATCAAATTGCCTACAGGAGAAAATATCTAAACAAAATTCATTTTTATCAGTAAAAGTATGAATTGAGATATGGGAGAAATCGATGATGGCAAAAGCGGTTAAACCCGGATTAATTTCAATCCCATCAGCCACAATAGGTCCAGAAATGATCTTCATATTCAAAAGTTCAGAAATATCTTTTATCATTTTAACTAGTTCGTCCTTACTGCCCAATTTATCACTATCACAATTAAATGCGTCTATTACAAGGTGGAATCTACTCGAAATTGGGATCTCCATAAAAAATGAAAGAATCCGCCCATTAAAAATATTTTGATTCTCCTAAGAGGAAAAATAAAGAAGTTAGTCATTAGAAACCCTTAAAAATCAAATTTCTCTCATAAAAACATGACAAATACGAATACAATCGCAATCCCGATCAATTTATACTAGTCATAACTCTAAACCTTCTTAATTCTATTATGAAATTAACTAAACTTCACGGCCAAGGAAATCACCTAATTTTAGATGGGACTTCAAACGCAAAATTAGATGATCCAGAATTCATAAGAAAATTTCTAATAACCCTTCCAAAAAAAATTAAAATGAAAGCAATCTCAAAACCCTTAATCATAAATCACAAAGCAAAAGAAGAATCAGAATCGGGAATCACAGGCACAATCATCCTAGCAGAAAGTAACATTACAATCCATACCTATCCTTCCAAAAAATGGTTCGCACTAGACATCTTCTCTTGCAATGAATTTCCCATAAACAAAACGATAAAATATCTAACAAAAAAATTAAAATTAACTAAATACAAAAAACATCTTCTCAAAAGAGGATTCTGTTAAAAAATGGATCAAATAAAATCAATAAAAATCTCAAAAGACATGACTGTCACCAATCTAGTAAAACAAATGTCAACCGCAGGATTCGGAGCAAGAAAAATCGGAATTGCAAACGGAATTGCAAATAAAATGTTCTCAAAGGAAGACTGTAATGTTTTTCTTGGGCTCGCAGGAGCAATGGTCCCAGCGGGAATGAAACAAATAATCATCGACCTAATTAACTCAAAAAAAATAAACGTCCTAGTCACCACTGGAGCAAATCTAACCCACGATTTAATTGAAGCTCTCGGAGAGGAACACTTTCATTGTGACACCTGGAACGACGAAGAATTTAACAAAAAAGGCTACGACAGAATCTACAATGTTCTTATGAAAAACAAAGTCTATGAAAAATTAGAAAACTTTTTCGAAAAAAACTGGGAAGAGTTAAAGTCCACAAACAATATTAAAGATTTAATCCAGAAAATAGGAGAATTACTTCCTGAAGATTCAAACAGCATTATCAAGGCATGCCAAAAAAATAACATACCAATTTATTGTCCCGCGCTTGCAGACTCCGGAATCGGCTTAATGATCTGGGGTAGACTCGCCTCAGGGAAGGAAATCAAAATAGACGCTTTCGAAGATATGAAAGAGATAATTGACACTGCATGGACTTCAAAAACAAAAGGAGTCATTTATATTGGAGGCGGAACACCAAAAAACTTCATCCAACAATCATTACAATTCTCAAGCGGGGCAGATTACGGAATTCAAATAACAACAGACAGCCCAGCAGGGGGAGGTTCATCAGGAGCACCATTAGAAGAGGGAAAATCTTGGGGGAAACTCAAACAAGACGCAGAATTCGTAGATGTTAACTGTGATGCAACAATCGCATTACCTCTAATTTTCGCAAATACTCTTGATTAATTCCGATCCCTAAAAATACTCTCAACAACTTTTCCTCTTCTTTCCGCGCCCAAACACTTCTGACAAACTTTACTACCATCCATTGCTTCTCCAAAAAACTTAGGACTAGATAATCCATGACATCTCATGCAGGCCCTTAAACAATTAACACATCTATCTTCTCCAGAAACACAATCTACCCGCATATGATTCTCGCAAACATTCTTCCCACAACCAAGACACATCCTAGAACAATTCTTACACAGTGCCTTTCCACAACAAGAACAACTTCTAGTCAAACACTTTACACAAAATTGCTCACAACACTCTCCACATTTTCTCAAACAATTCCCACAACAAATATGCCCTCCAGAGCAAAGATTCAAAACATTGAGCCTAGTTCCGCACCCCTCACAATCGACCTGATTTAAACTCTTAGTCAAAGGATCATAAATCATATCAATATAACGTCCAGAAGTTCCATCTCCCTTCAATAATAAATTAAAAGTAAAAACCGGATAATAGATCACAGTAGTATTGACCAACTTATTATCAATTCCCAAACTATGCTTATGCATTGCATCCTTGACAGTAAATTTCTGTTCCTTCAAAATCTTATCTCTAGCGTTATCATCTCCAACCTTAACCAGCCCTTTTCTCAACCTATCCAGTCGGATCCTAAGCCCATCTTTCTCAGAATCCTCTGCCATCCTCAATTCCAACTCAAGCTTCTTAACCTTCTCCAGTTGTCCATTCAAATCTCCCCCAAGTTCACCAAGAAGGTTCCCATAATGTAAATTAATTCTCTCAATCTCTTTCTCTACTTTATCTCCCAAAACCTTACTAATCTCAGAAGTCTTATCTTGCAATGCACCCTTCAAAAATACTTTCGCAATATCATAATCCCCACCAATATGCTCTCCAGAAGACAAATCACTATCTCCCTCAACAACATTATATCCTCCCAGATCCCCATCAACAACTTCGCCATTATGAACATAAATTTCATTCACAATCTGTTCTGACTCATTCAAGTATCTAAAAGTAGTCATAAAAGTGAATCTAGAAAAAAAGTTATTCTTATGTTTTTTTACAAGATTGCTAATTTCGCAATTCTTCAAACTTAATACCTTAGAAATCTCTTTTTCAGGGTCTACATCAAAATCAATCTTCAATAATGTCGTCTTTCCAGCACCCTCCAAATATTTAGTCATAGCAGCTAGCAAAGAACTCCCTTTCCCTACGAAAATAGCCCCAGTTCCAGATTCAAACCCTAATCTATAGGGGGATTCCTTTCCAAATAAATCTTCGAAACTTTTGGGAACATTTTCAACAACTAATACTTCGCCGTCTAGTGAAACCGAGCATTTCAGGTTCTTAAAAAACTCAATCACAAACTTTTTTATCTGATCCATCAAAAATCATTGGATAAATGCTTTAAGAGTATTATTGTGATAGAATTAACATAATTAAGCCGCTTTCTTAAACCAGCCCTTAACTCTTCCGACAAGGCTGTTTCTCTTTTCTTGTTCCTCTTCTTTTCTCATACTAATTCTTTTCTCAGCACTTCGCACATAATAGGCATGACCTTCCCTCCTCCACGCCTCCCGGGCCCTTGTAAGATAATCTATTGCCACAGAATATTTTTTTTCATTAACTCCTAGATGAAAATAAATTGGAGCTAAAATGTCATCTTTCCCAGATGCAAGTGCCTCCTTAATCGTCTTCTCTCGCTCATCATCATCCTCATATTTCAATTCTCTCACTCTTGCCCTAAGATCTGAAAGCTCTTCTTCTTCATCAACCTTCTTTTTCTTCGCCATTCCTAACAAAAGCTATATGATTATTTAAATCTACTCATCAAAGAATTTCTTATTCTCTTTCTTTTCTTTATCATAATCTTTCATACCAAGTGCAATTTCATCAGCAATTTCATCAACACCCCTGGCAAAAAAATCCAGATTTCCTTTTCCTTCAATAAATGAATTCATTAATTTTTCCTCAATCCTATTCTTCCCAGATCCCCCATTTCCATCCAATCCCAAATTAAAGAGAATAATAGGTAATTCTCCAATCACCAATCCGACGCAACACATCTTATTGATAATCAAATCAACTACATGCTCCTCCATCGTTCCCTTAGTAGCAAACGAATAAATATACATATCACGTTTTTGCCCAATACGGTCCAATCTACCAATCCTTTGCTCAACACTCATAGGATTCCAGGGTAAATCATAATTAATCAGATTCCTACAAAATTGAAAATTCAAACCCTCTGCCCCAGTATCTGTAGAAATCAAAATGTCTGCTCCCCCTGCCTTAAATTCATTAATCCTTCTTGACTTCTCTTCCCTATCAAGACCACCCATAAATTCAATTATCTTTAAATTAAAAGGTTTCAACTTCTCAACAATATATCTCAATGTTGTGGGATGTCGTGTATAAATCAAAATCTTTTCATCGCCAGAACGATTACGAATTTCCTCGACAAGTTTTACCAATCGCTCAATCTTAGAATCAGTCTTCAATGCAGCATAATCATCCAGGATTCCCTGAGCAAAATCTCTTGTTCCTTCGTGATAAGTTTCACTATTAACAATCTTATTCAAACTCTCAATAGCGGCCTTAGACGAACTAGTTATTTTAGGTAAAATTGCAAAAACAATTAGTCGCCCATTAATTTCACGGCCGTCCGCTCGGAAATAATTTTCCTTCAATAATCTCACAGTATTCTCATAGATCTTTTTCTCGGGAGGTGTCATTTCGATGGTAATAATTTTAGGTATACGAGATTTATAATCTATGCCAGTTTCATCACGGCGTCGGCGAACCATAACTTCTTCTAATTTCTTTTTCAACTCAAGGGGATTCAAGGGATGCCGTTTATTACCCTTATATAAAAAATTCCGTCTAAATTCCTTAACAGTACCTAAATGTCCTCTCTTCAATAAATGAAGCAAATTATACAATTCCAATAGATCATTCTGAAACGGAGTCGCAGTCAACAACAAAAACCTCTTCTTTTGCAATCTATCAACAAATTTCCATCGAACAGTATTCTTCTCCTTCAACTTATGCGCCTCATCAACAATAACCAAGTCCCAAGAAACGGAATGTGCATCCTTATGCTTAAACTTCCTCTCAACCCTATCAAATATCTTAACCCTATCAATAGACGCAATCACAAGATCATGCTTCTTCCAATCCGCAGAAGTCTCAACGATATGAAAATCCAATTCAAACTTTTCCCATAATTCCGCAACCCACTGATCAACTAAACTTGGGGGAGCTAAAATTACAACTTTCTTCAAAAATCCCCGAACAATACCTTCCTTGATAACCATTGCAGTAGTAATCGTCTTCCCCAAACCAACTTCATCCGCTAACAAAGCCGTCGCATTCAAATCCTTAATCAATCTCAAGGCACCCTCACGCTGATATGGCAAATCATAAGCTAAATTCTTTTTTATCATCCCATAAGAAATCAATTCATCAATCTCCTTGTCAGAAACAAGCTCCTTTGCATCCATCTGCAACTTAAACAACTCAGAAGAATCAAAACTCTTATTCTCAATATCCCCAAATAATTCTGAAGCATCGTCCTCAAAATTCTCATTAATAATTATATCCACCATCTTTAAACAATTACCAGAATTATCCCTTTAAGAAGATTATTGTGATAAATGCCCTAAATGGCCCAATTAACAAACGCTATCTGCTAATCTCTGTCGAATCAAAAAACTTCTCTTAGCAATCTCTCCAGCCGCCTTTTGTCCACCCATACCCTCTAACCGCTCAAAAAGTTCCCTTGCTTTTTCTATGTTATTCATTTTGCCTCCATTAGTTGTTTAGTTTAACTCCTTCTTCCTCCAAGAATCTCATAACTGCCTTATCAACAAAGTTTCGTTTTGACGGAAACTCTAACGCAATTTTTTTATCATGAGAAATATATTTCTGAACCTCCTTGTCCAACCACTTGCTCACCCTAATCGCCGTATCTTTTCTTTTTTGGGTTACCATTAATAAACAAATGGTAACCAAGACTATATAAACATTTTGATTTAAAATAAAATTACTAAAAAATAACTAATTATTCAGAATCCAGATATAATCCCAACATTTCCTTAAGCCAGTGTACGTCATAAACATTCACAGCCTCGCCACGAGGACTATGTAACCCGGTAATTGGGAGTCCGACATCAACACAAGGGAAAAACCTATCAAAAACATCTGCCATTGTTCCAGTAGCAAATTCAGAATCATATGCAGTGCCTTTTCCAATCATATGAAAACGATCCCGAGGTTTCTTTCCCCCCAATCCATTAGAAAAAAGGCTTGCTAGTCGAGCAACATGCTCGGGAGAAACTTCTCGATCATTCCACTCCGGACCCTCTGAAGAAATAAAAGGACCCCACCCCGTTTTTGCAGAATTAAAAAAGTCTAAACTATCTCCAGTCTGCTGGAGCTCAGCATCTCCCAGTGCAACATCACAATCTGCAGAGATAACGGGCATATTTCCCAAGAATCTTCTCCTCAAATCTAATGGAATATCAAAATTCTTTGCTTCATCACCATAAACAACTTCCAAGGTTTCCTTTATAACACTCTCACAAAAACCAGGATAACCCCCATTTGCCCCCGTACTGCCGGTCTCCTCCTTATCCAACCCCAATACTATCCAAGTATTATCTGATTCCTCAAGACTAAGGGATTCCAATCCTGCACTCGTAGCTGCCCAAAGACTCGCTCGATCATCTAATCCATAAGCCCCCAATTCATTCCCCACAAGTCGACCATTAGTTCCTGGAAAATGAGGCACCGCATAAAGTTTCGCACATGCAAAATCCATGCCATCTTTCATTCCAAATAATTCATATAAACGTCCTAACTTCCTCACCCCACTATCAATTTTTAATTCGAAAGGTCTCCGAGTCTCCTCTCCAGAATCTACATGAAAAGATCTATGTTTTATTCTTCCAGGAATATCGATATGTCGCGTCTTTTCCCCATAAGCTCTACCAATAATATCTACATCCATCCCCAACCAATCATCAACCCTAATTGCACCAGATGGCCGAGTCATAAGTGAAAAACTAGGATATGCTAAACAAAGATCTGCATCACTTTCAATAAAAACCGGTTGAGGAGTCAGTCTCAGACACGGGCTATCGGTGTGAGCCAAGATAATTCTAAGTGGGGCCCCCTTTTTACCGGGTTTAACCAAGGCATAAGAACTGTCATCCGTAGAAGCTCCAAAACCCATATCTCTATCACTCACAAAATAAGGTCCATCACAAGGAGCACCGCAAGAAACACCAACCTCTGAAGCCAAATCCCTGGCCTTTAACACACTTTCATGTGCAATTCTCGCTTGGAGGAAATCCACAAGTCCCGGAACCTCACTTCCAAAAATCTGCTCCCTAACTTCAGCACCAACATAATCTGCCGCAGGCTGAACTCCCTTAAAAGTTTTGTAATTATCGCTCTTATCAGTGAATGATCCCATTACTCACCCCAATTATCATAATAAATAGCGTTAATCAAACATTATAAATTATACTGCACTCAAGAATATACAAAAAACTACCACTCAACACTCTTCAATTCATCACGAACTCTAGAATACATAAACTCATTCTTAAGCTCATAAAATTCCAAACTATTTTCCATATTATTAGAAAAGTATCTTAACTGAAAATCTTCATCAGCCTTAGAATCAAAGATTTCAAGCGCCATTTCCCTAGTATCCTTATCATGCTCAATCAAAACAACCTGGGCGTCAATCTCAAACTCTCGACCGTTAATCTTTAACTTATCGCCTTTCCCAAGTTCAGTAATTGGTTTACTCTGTTTTATTTTTACTACCATACAAAAAAAAGTAAGAACGGATATATAAAGTTTATTGCGCCAAAGGATCATTGTTTATGACAACCAAATCTGCATCATATGCCTGAGACGCAATATGTTCCCTAAAGGTTGGTTCAACAGTCCCATTCCACCTAGCCTTAATCTCCTCAACTCCCTGACCTCGCTCAGCAACATCTCGGCTCAAACGTCGATTCAATCGAATTTTCTCCCCAGCACCCACAAAAATACCAAAATCAATAAATTTCTCAAAATAATCACCAATTGTATGTAATCCCTCAAAAACAATTGGCTTCCCCGGAGAAACAGTCTCATATCCTCCAATGATTCCCTGTTCAAAATCATAAATTGGTTTATCAAAGTTCTCTCCACGACTTAAGGCCCCCAGGGTTCTCCGAGCCATCCCTAAATCATATACATCAGGTAAATCCCAGTTTCCTCCAGAAACAATCTTCTCAGGGATAATATAATCATCAAGACTAATAACTCTCCCCCCAATTATCTTAACAATTTCCCGAGCGATATAACTCTTCCCACTCCCCGATCCCCCTGCAACAGCAATAACACTATCTTCCCCAGGACAATAGTTATTAACATTCCTTAAGAAGTCTGCAGCAGTAACAATGCTCATCACCATGCCCTTCCAATCAATTCAGGTTATTTAAGGATTATTACACTCCACATATCATAAGATTTTTAAAGAAACGCTAAGATAGATTATCATGGCAAAAATATGCGTATTCTGTTCATCAACAGACGAACTTAATCAAGATTACATTGACACGGCAATAAAAATGGGCCAACTCATGGGGGAACAAGGACATCATCTAATCTACGGCGGAAGTCACCTCGGATTAATGGGTGAACTCTCAAGAGAATTCGCAGAACACAGCGAAGAAATAACCGAAATAATCCCAAAGATATTCGAGCATGTCGCAGTCAAAAAACACAATTGCATAGTAACTGAAAACTTCGGAGAAAGACTAAGAAATATGCAGGAATTATCAGATGCATTCATTGTACTACCTGGAGGATTCGGAAGCATCCATGAATTAATCGACGTCCTCGTAGCAAAACAAATAAGATTACACAACAAACCACTAGTCGTAGTAAACACGAACAATCTCTACACACCAATAATAGAACAAGTCAAAAAAATAATCGACGAAGGATTAGCCCCAAAAGACAACCTACCATTCCTCCACGTAGTCGACACCCCCGAAGAAGCATTAGATTATATAAAAAACTACGAACCGGCAGAAGTCAAAGACAAACTCGGCTCCTAATAACTCTTCCCAGCATAAACAACTACACCAGCTTTCTTTCCACAAAATAAACATTTCCCACTAGCTTTCTCTTTCTTATCTCCACGCGTTCCCATAACTCTTGCCTGAAGTTCCTTCTCAACAAATGCCGCACAATCAGCTCCCCGCTCTTCCGCCGAACAGAAACTAAACCTCGCAATCTTCTTCCCATCAAGAGCTTTCTTTATTTCTTCTTTAGTTTTACAATCAGCAATCTTATCCGAAAAGAATTCATCCGCCTTAGCTATCAATCGAACATCATATTCCGCACCAAGATTCTTAATCGTCTCAGCAATTCCATCAACTTTAACACTAATCTTTTCCTTGGTATCTCGAATAAATAAAGGCAGCTCTCCAGATTCAATCTCTCGCCCACCAATTTCAATCCTAAATGGAACACCTTTCATCTCCCAATGAAAGAACTTTTCACCAGGCCGTTTATCGGAAAGATCTAAGGAGGTCGTAATATTTTCCTTAAACAAATCCTCGGCTAGCTTTTCGGCAAATTCAATTACTTTCTTGTCACCCTTATCCTCTCCTTTCAAGATAGGAACTATAGCGACTTGCGAAGGCGCAATAGCATAAGGTATAACCAATCCATTATCATCCCCATGAATCGCAATCACCGAAGCTAAAATTCTAGAAACTGCAGGGCCATAGCAAGTTTGCCAGACAAGTCTCTCCTTCTCGTTCTTATCCACATACTTAACATCAAAAGCCTCAGAGAAATGCTGGCTAATTAAATGAGTAGATGGTTGCTGGATAATTTTTCCATCAGGTAAAATTGAATCACTTCCAATTGTATACTCTGCACCAGGAAACTTATCCCATTGAGGCCGCTTCATAGGAAGAAACGGAACTCCAAAAATATCGTGCATTACTGCCTCTGTCATTCTAATATCTTCCAAAACCTGCGCCTCAGCATCTTTCTTAGTAGCGAAAGCATTATGGGATTCCAACCATAGAAATTCTCTAGAACGAATCAATGGACGAGTAGCTTTAGTCTCATACCTAAATATATTAGCTTTCTGATACATCTTATATGGCAAGTCTCTCCAAGAACGAATCCAAAGATTATACATCTGATAAAACGCAGTTTCAGATGTCGGTCTCAATGCAACCTTATCTTCATCACCCTTTTGTTCTAACCAAAAAACCTCGGGACTAAACCCTTTTACGTGACTTGATTCTTTCTTAAAATTCTCTTCAGGAATTACTGTAGGAAAAATAGCCGGATCATGTCCAGTTCTTTGAAATGCAGATTCATAAAGCCTATACATCTTATCAATAATTCTTGCGCCCCATGGCCTAATCACAACAAAGCCCTTAACACCATAACGAATATCAGTTACCTCTGCCTTTTGTAAAATTTCAGAATACCATTCAGAGAAATTCTCCGATTTCGATATATTAAATGTTGTTTTTTTGCCCATGATATGAATTGAGATTCTAGGGATCTCCTAAAACGGGTACACCTTTGCGTGTGCCCATGATATTACAATATACAATCCGCGATTTTTAAACCTACCTTTCAAAATATACGAGAGCATAAGGATCAAGTTCTTCGTACATAAAACTCCCGACAAAATCACGAGGTTGCCTCCTCAACCGTTCAATTTCATTTAATTCAACATCACTAAACTCTCGATCATATGTCATCTGTTGATCTTCAATAAATTCGTCAAGAAGAGTCCCAATCCTAGATATCCGAAGCCTATTTCCTTTCACAAGGAATATAATCGTGCTCTCGCGAGCCAGTATTTCTGCTCCAAAATTCCATAACTAATAATAGAATGATGCAGTTTTAAAGATTTCGATTTAAGAAAATGTTCCCGCCTCGGCCTGCCGGCACACTTCTTCACAGAAGCCATTTGAACAAATCCTAAAAAGATAAAATGCTCCCGCCGGGATTTGAACCCGGGTCACCGCCGTTCTCCAAAAAAACTCTTGGAGCTTATCGTGCCCAAGAATTGGGCTGAGGTTTATCATCTCATCGACTAAAACCTCCGATTTGAGAGGGCGGCATCCTTGGCCACTAGACTACGAGAGCATATCACAAAAAGATTATATGAGCTTTTAAAACTTACGACATCGATAAAATAGAGTATACAAAAGCTTATTAATCAAACCCCGCATATTTTTTTTAGAGGAAAATATAATGTCCAAAGAATATCAAAAACCCGAAGCAATCCCATTTAACGCGGAACAATTAAGAGATATGACCGACTCAGAATTCTGCCTTACAGTAATCGGACATAAAACAAGAAAAGAGCTTTATAGGGAAATGGATGACAGGGGTGGCGTTCCGAAAGAAGCACTGGAAGTTTTTAATGAAACGGCAGGACTACTCGGTGAAGTAATAAGCAGAGCGCCCCATTCATATAAATTCTATGAACTTGGTGAAGTCAATAAGATCCTTTTGGCAGATGGTACTCCCTTGGGAAAGCTAGTAGATAGAGTGTTTGAATTATATCTATTCAAAATAGAAGATGTTCGAATGACAGAAGATCAACCACCAATATTAACCGGACCAGTACGACACTATGATTTACATTGTAACCGTATTGGCGCACCACTAGAACAAAAAGTAACCGTCTCCATGAAGCACACGCCAACCCAAAAGACTGAAAATTGTTTGATGTGTCTTTAATATAATCTACAATCCCCAAAAGTATATAAACTTCTTAACCAAAATAATAATATGAAAACATTAGCAGGAACTAACTTGAACCTCTTGCTAGCTTTAGCTCTCCTTTAAGGGAGTTATTTCATTTCTATAAAATGGCTCTCGAATATCTAACCTCTGTGAGAATTATGCGCGGACAACCGATCGATATACCTAGGGCTACGACGCACTATCAACATAAATCGGGAAAATTGCAATTCATCAGGGTTAATCTCCCCATAGATGATCCCGAAGTAAGGGCACTTCCAGAAGAAGCCTCCAAAATTTGCTTTCCAGAATATACAAATGAAAACAGGGGAATTGCAAGACTAACAATGGGGGCGAGAGAATAGTTTAAATATAAACAAATGCTCAAGAAAACATGACCAAAGAAATAAATTTCGCAAAAATAGAAAAAAAATGGCAAAACAAATGGGCGAAAGATAAGGTATTCGAAGTAAAAGATTCAGGAAAAGATAAGTTCTATGTTTTAGAGATGTTTCCATATCCGTCTGGATCCGGATTGCATATGGGTCATGCTTGGAACTATACGATTGGAGACATTCTTGCAAGATTTAAAATAATGCAAGGGTTTAACGTTTTACATCCAATGGGATATGATGCCCTGGGTTTACCCGCAGAAAATGCAGCAATTAAAGCAGGAGAGCATCCTGAGGAATATACAAAGAAATCAATTGCTAATTTTACGAAACAATTTAAGTCTCTGGGGATTAGTTATGATTGGTCAAGAATGGTGAATAGCTCTTCACCAGATTATTACAAATGGGATCAATGGATCTTTTTGAAGATGTTAGACAAGGGATTGGCCTATCAAAAAACTTCCGCAGTCAATTGGTGTCATAAATGTAATACTGTTTTAGCTAATGAACAAGTTCATGACGGAAAATGTTGGAGACATGATGATACGAATGTCGAGGTTAAGCAATTGAAGCAGTGGTTTCTAAAGACGACAGAGTATGCGGATGAATTGTATTCTAATCTTGAGAACATGGATTGGCCAGATAGGACAAAAGCCATGCAAAGGAATTGGATTGGAAAGTCGCACGGGACTGAAATTGATTTTAAGATTGAAACACATGCACATGAGGGATGTAGTAGGGATCCTGAAGTAAATACTTGGCCAATCTTCACGACTCGCCCAGATACCCTTTTTGGAGTAACTTTTATGGTTGTAGCAGCTCAGCACTCCAAGTTAGATTCACTAGTTACTGCAGATCAAGAAAAAGATGTTGAAAAGTTTTTGAAGAAAATTGGAAGCGTTTCACAGAAAGCTATGAAGGATGTTGAAGAATTAAACAAAGAAGGAGTCTTTACAGGGAGCTACGCAATTAATCCGGCAACGAATGAAAAAATCCCAATTTGGGCTGCCAACTTTGTTATCGCAGATTACGGAAGTGGAATGGTTATGGCAGATGCTCATGATCAAAGAGATTTGGAATTTGCACAAAAGTATGGAATTAATTTGATTGAGACAATCTTACCAGTTAATGGAACATCAAGTGACCCAAATAAAGCAAAAAGGGCTTTCACAGATTATGGAATTTTAACCAAAAGCGAAAAGTTTGATGGTTTAAAAAGTGAAGAGGCAATTGTAAAAATTACGGATTGGTTAATTAAAGAAAAGAAAGGTAGAAGGATCACGAACTTTAAACTTAGAGACTGGGGAATTTCTCGTCAGAGATATTGGGGTACTCCAATCCCAATTATCCATTGTGAGAAATGTGGGGCCGTTCCAGTTTCAGAGAAAAACCTACCAGTTAAATTACCTAAGGAAGTTAAGTTCGGGAAAGGAAACCCTCTTGAGACAAATGAGAAATGGTTGAATGTTAAGTGTCCGAAGTGTGGTGGGGCCGGAAAAAGAGAAAGTGATACTATGGATACTTTTGTGAACTCGTCCTGGTATTTTTTGAGATATTGTGATCCGAATAATGGCAAAAAGATTTTTGATACTAAAAAGGCAAAATATTGGTGTCCAGTAGATACATATATCGGCGGGGCCGAGCATGCTTGTATGCATTTGATTTATTCTAGGTTCTATGTTAAATTTTTGAGAGATTTAGGACTAATTGACTTTGATGAACCTGCCATTAAGTTATTTCATCAAGGAATGTTACACGGCGAAAATGGAGAAAAAATGAGTAAGTCTAAGGGGAATGGAGTTTTACCTGAAGAAGTTTCTAGTAAGTATGGAATTGATACGGCCCGATTCTTTTTGTCAGGCATTGCATCACCAGATAAGAATATTGATTGGAGCGAGAAAGGAATCAATGGTTCATTGAGATTTATGAAGAAAGTTGTCAGTCTTTATTCTAATGCGAAGATTGGAAAAGACAGCGAAGAAGTTTTATCTAAGTTAAATGAAACCATCAAGAATGTTAGCATACAAGTTGATTCGTTTGATTATAGGGCTGCCACAATTAAGCTTAAAGAATTATTTGACTTGCTTGCTAAACAGAAAGAGGTTTCAAAAGCTACCTTGGAGGGTGCTTTGAAAATGTTGGCGCCGTTCTGCCCACATATTGCAGAAGAGCTTTGGGAGAAGATCGGCGGAAAAAGTTTTATCTCACTTGCTTCGTGGCCAAAATTTAATGAATCTAAAATTGTAAAAAAGGGGCAAGTTGGAGACTTAAATGAAAAAATTATCAAAAACATTAATTATTTTTTAAATAAAACGAAAGATGCAAAGAAAATTTATGTTTATGTTATGCCATTTGAATTAGCAATGACTGATGTAGAAAATATCAATAAAACTATTGGGAAAAATGTCGAGATTATTGCGGTCAATGACCCAAAGAAATATGACCCAGAAAACAAATCAAGAAAGGCCAAACCCGGCAGCCCAGCAATTTATCTGGAAGAATGAGACACACAATAAACCATACAACAATAGAAAACGATTTCCCTCCGGAAGTCATAGAAGAGAGAAAACTACCAAAAGATATTGTTCAAAGATTAGAGGGCGAACTCCACCAATTTAATGGAGCCTGCCGTTATGATCATAATATTAAAAAAATTGTTTATCGTAATCTTCCCCTAGCAGAAAAAATATACGATCTTATACAACAAAGAGAAATGAAAGATCATATTAGGGAAAAATATGGGGATAACCCTACACGAGATCAAGAAAATGAAGCAGGATTCGAATGGATCCTCCAACATCGTGAGGGATTCAGAAATCTTTGGGTTAAAACCCACAAACTTCTCTCCCCAGAAAGATAAAACAACCCCACATCTTCAGAATAAAGTATATAAACTGTATTCTCTTCGACAAGGTATGAAAAAGAATGGTGAGACCTCAAAGTTAACCCGTACAACACGAACTTTTGGAGAAAAATCGGCAGACAATCTTTCAAAATGGGCCGGAAGCTGGGCATTTATTATTGGCTTCGCAATATTCTTAGTTATCTGGATGATTCTCAATACTGCGGTAATTCTATTTGGAAAGTGGGACATCTACCCTTTCATTTTACTAAACCTTGTGCTATCTTGTTTGGCAGCAATCCAAGCACCAATAATTTTAATGAGTCAAAATAGGCAAGGTCAAAAGGATAGAAAAAAGGCAGAATACGATTATCAAGTTAATAGAAAGGCAGAAAAAGAAATTGAACAAATCCAAGAACAACTTAATCGGATTGAAAAAAGATTGAAAAAATAATAATGAAAGGGGGTGATAGAAAATAGCATTTACACCAATAGAGTGGATGGCTTTAATTTTCATGGCTATTGCCGCGATCAAGATTATTGTCATTCTAATAAGTCCGGGTAAGTGGAATAACGTAATAAAAACTACTTGGGCAAATAGCGGACTAATAATGGGCATATCGCTTATTCTTGCAGCAGCTTCGTTGTACTACTTAATCCAAGGGGGGATAACAATTATCCAGATTTTTGCAGTACTTCTTTTCCTAACTTTCCTAATGGCAAGCGGAATAGCAATCTACAAGAAGGAAGTTATCAAACTTGCAGATAAGTTAATGAAAGACAAGAAGATAATCAAGAAGTCATGGCTTTATATCCTAATCTGGATCGCATTAATAATTTGGGGAGCAAAAACACTCTTCATGTATTAAAACCAAATTTTTTATTTTTTATTTTTTGATTTATTAAAATCACTCAAGAACAGCCTTAATCCTTCTTACACCAGAACTAGAAGAACTTTCCTTAACAATCTTAAAAGTTCCTAACTCGGAAGTATTATCTACGTGGGGGCCCGCACAAATTTCCTTACTAAATTCCTTTCCAATTGAACCGACAGTGTAAACCCTAACATCTTCACCATACTTACTATCAAATACTCCTCCTGCACCAGCCGCCTTAGCCTTCTTAACAGGCATGACATCACAAACAACAGGCAAGTTAGCTTTAATCTTCAAATTCACCATATCCTCCACTTCTTTGAGTTCTTCAGGAGTTAACTTTCGATCAAAATTAAAATCAAACCTCAATCTTTCAGAAGTAATATTAGAACCTCTCTGATGTAAATCAGGTTTATCTAGGACAATTCTCAAAGCTTCATTCATAAGGTGTGTTGCAGTATGCAACTTCTTAGTCGCCTCACTATCATCTGCAAGTCCTGATTTGAATTTCCCGGAAGAAGCAGTTCTACTCAATTCCTGATGACTTGCCAATTCCTTAGCAAATCCTTTTTCATCAACTTTTATTCCATTTTCTTTTGCTAACTCAATTGTCATTTCGATTGGAAAACCATAGGACTGAAAAAGTAAGAATGAATTTTTCCCATCAATGGTTTTTTTATCTTTTGTAATTCTATTGAAAATATTTAAGCCCTTTTCAAGAGTTTTCTCAAACTTATCTTCTTCCTTATTCAACTCATCAATTATTTTTTGCTTATTCTTTTTTAGGATATCGTAATCGTCATATATCTCGAGGATCTTTTTTACTATTGGTGTTGTTAAATCTGCATCCTTGGAAATACCCAATTCCCCAGAATACCTTACTGCCCGCCGGATTAATCTTCTTAAAATATAACCCTGTTCAGTATTGGATGGAGTTACCCCGTCGGCAATTAAGAAAACCGATGCCCTAATATGGTCTGCAATAATTCTCATTATTCTCTCGTTTCCCTTGTAGGTTTTGTTTGAGAGTTTTTCTATTTGTTTTATTAAAGGTTGCCAGATGTCTGTGAGATAATTGTCATCAAAACCATTTAAGACTGCCAGAACTCTTTCGAGACCTCGGCCATTGTCTATGTTTTTTTGATCTGACTCTTCAAAACTTCCATCTTTATTTTTTATAAATCCCATTAAAACATCATTCCAAATTTCTACCCAATTTTCATCCTGGGGATCAAACTTTTTTGGGGCAGGAACATCATTTAGTTTCCAAAAAAACATTTCGGTGTCAGTTCCGCAAGGCCCTGTTTCTCCTATTGGGCCCCACCAATTATCTTCTAAAAATGTTATTCTTTCTTCTGGAATTCCCAATAACTTCCAAATCTCCGCAGCCTCTTCATCCCTCGATGATCGCTTATCTCCTGCAAATACTGAAACTGCTAATCTCTCAATAGGTAATTTGAAAACTTTTGTTGCTAATTCGAATGAGTATTCTATTGCTTCTTTTTTGAAATAATCTCCCAATGACCAATTTCCCATCATTTCTAACAGGGTGTGGTGGGTGCTATTCCCGACTTCTTCTATGTCTCCAGTCCTTAAACATCTTTGAATATTAACTATCCTTTTGCCCTGCGGATGTTTTTGTCCTAAAAGGAAAGGAATTATTGTCTCCATTCCAGATCCAATAAATAATGTTGTCGGATCATTTTCAGGAATCAGACTAGCATTCTGAATTTCCTTATGATTCTTCGACTTGAAAAATTCAATATATTTCTTAATCAATTCTTTTCTATCCATAAAATGAGAAGGAGTTGGGGGTTTTTAAGATTTAGCCATTAAGCTCTCTTAACTTTTCTTGAATCTCCCTTAGCTCTTGATCAACAGCCGCCCGCTTTGAAAGATCTATCTTAACTCCGACCTTATCCTCTTTCTCAGCCACTTCCTTAACCGACTTAGGAACCTTGGGAGTAGGTAATCTTCCCTTTATCTTATCCAGGTTAGTTAAAACTGCAGAGAACAACTTATGCAGTTCAATTTTTAACTTAGCTTTCTGACGAGCAAGAACTCTTAGGTTCTGTAATCGCTTAATTGCATCCAATAAATCTGCCTGACAAAGAAGAACATTAGATTTATTCGTTCGATAAACTGCAGGATCTATTGAAACATACAATTCTTTTTTATCTGCCATTTTGAGAATTAAATTTGATCGAAAATATTTGAATCAACCTCTGCCAACCGCGACTTAATCTTCTCCAAATCTTGGGTCCAGGCAGCTAGCTCTTCCTCCTCCTTCGCCTTAACATCTTTCACCTTCTTCAAAATCGATTCAATTTCCTTAACACCCTCCTTTATCTGATCAAAATTCTTCTGAGATTCCTGAAACTTATCAATTCTCACAAAAATTGGTTCGTGAGATTGAGTTACGGGTTTCACCGGAGAGGCCGTACTTCCCATCGACGGAGTAAGTTCTAGAGTCTTCTTAGTTTCTCCAGAGGGCATAGATTTTGGAGGCTCAGGAATCGTACTGGAAGGTTCTGGAATCTCTGTCTCAGAAGGCTTAGGAGGAATCATTGATTCCTCTCCTTCCTCTTTAATGTGGAGGTCCGCAGGGATATCCACATTCACCTCATTTTCCTCAGGGACATTATCATCACTAACTGCAGATTTAACCATTTCCTGATTCAGAGCACTGTTATGGGGAGAAATTGGAATGGAAGGTAATTCGGGAAGATCTTTCTTCTCGGATTCAGATACAGGTGCACTAGGCAATTCTGGTAATTGAGGTGCCGGAGGAATCTCGGGTACTTTTTCCTTACTACTAAACAATCCCATGTCAGTAAAAACCAGATTTCTTTTTTATAGGTTTATATTAATTATATAATGACTACAGACCCAAAAGAAAGGTATTTAAAAGAAAGAAAATTTTATTATCTATGCAAGTAAAACTTCTACAAGATCTCGTCGAAGAACTCGCCGGAGCTGAAACCGGAAGAATCGTAGATACTCTATTCGGAAAGAAAGATGTAAACGAATTTCTAATTGCAAAGAAGATGGAACTAACGATAAATCAAGTTAGAAATATTTTATATAAATTATCTGCCGAAGGACTTGTCTCTTTCATTAGAAAAAAGGATAAGAGAAAAGGATGGTATATTTATTATTGGACACTCAAATCAGAAAAATGTCTTGAGAAACTCCAACAATCATTACAAAAAAAGATAAACGATCTCAATGCAATTCTCAACAGTAGAGAAACAAAAAGATTCTATATCTGCCACCAATGTGATATTGAAGTCACAGAAGAAAAGGCACTTGAACATGGATTTACCTGTGAAGAATGTGCAGAGGTTTATGAGTTATCCGATAATTCTAAGTCAATTAGAGATACAAAAGCAAAGATCACGAAGACAGGAAAAGATCTTACACTAATAGAATCAGAGCTAGAGGAATTAAGAGAGAAAGATAGAAAGAGAAGAGCACGTGCAGATAAAAAACTTGCAAAAGAAGAAGCAGCAAGGAAAGAGCTTCTTAAGAAAGCAAGAGCTGCAGCAAGAGCAAAACTGAAAGCAGAAGAAGAAAAGAAAAATCCTAAGAAGAAAGTTATGAAGAAAAAGGTTGCTAAGAAGAAAGTTGTGAAGAAAAAGGTTGCTAAGAAAAAGAAGAAGCCGGTTAAGAAAAAGGTTGCTAAGAAGAAAGTTGTGAAGAAAAAATCAAGCCTTGCAAGCAAATTGAAGAAAAAGCTTTCTAAGAAAAAGAAGAAATAATTACAAACTTTTATTAAATGGAGATTCCCCACTAATCACATGAGACAAAAAATATTTGCAACATATACTGGCTGGATAATCGCAATTAATGCGGTAGCATTTCTCGTCTTTTTAATTTTACTAAACTCAATGAGCCAAGATACTGTGATCTCATTATTAGCACTTCAACCAGCAGCAATTTTAGCAGGGAAAAACATTTGGACCTTCATTACAAGCATGTTCTTACATGCAGGAGTTTTACATTTGGTAGCTAACATGATTTCACTAATGTTCATTGGAAGTTTTGTAGAAAAATTAATAGGGAAAAAGAGATTTCTAACATTCTATTTTGTAGCAGGACTTTCTGCAGGAATACTCTTCGTATTAATTTCATGGATAACCGGATCAGATATTAACGTTTTTGCCGTCGGTGCATCTGGAGCAATATTTGGTTTAGGGGGATTGCTTGCAGTTTTGACACCCCGGCTTCCAGTTCTAGTTTTCTTTATCATTCCAATGCCAATGTGGGCAGCAATGGGAGTTTTAATGTTCGGTCTTTGGGCACTATCCCTAGCAGCAGGACTCCCAATTGGAAATACTGCACACCTTGGAGGATTGATCATCGGACTTGCTTACGGATTCTATCTAAAGAAAAAATATCCAAGAAAAACTAAGATGATTAGTAGATACTTTTCAAGATAACTACAAATGAAAAAACAAAAAGAAGGAAACTACGCAGCCTGTTGGAGATTTCTTAAGGAGTCTAGATGGTATGTTGTAACAGCCCTATTAACTTTCTGCATATTTATTCTAATTGGATTCGCAGCACCAATATTTTTTACCGACCAAATTAACGCACTTATCCAAGAAATGATGCTCGGTCTTGAAGGACTTAATACTCAAGAAATAATCTCCTACATATTCTTTAACAACTTACAAGCAAGCTTCTTCGCAATAATTCTTGGAGCGTTATTCGGAGTATTCCCATTCATCACCAGCATCTTCAATGGTTATCTAATAGGATTCGTCATGAGATTCGCAGTTGAAGAAAATGGTATCTTCATACTCTGGAGACTTCTACCACATGGGATTTTTGAACTTCCGGCAATAATTCTTTCAATCGGATTTGGAATAAAACTCGGAAGTAATCTTTTCAAAAAGAAAGATAAATGGAAATCATTCAAAAAAGATTTCAAGGAATCCATGAGATTTTTCGTCTTCGTAATCGTTCCACTTCTTATAATTGCAGGAATCATCGAAGGTACTTTAATCGCTCTAGCAATTTAATTCTCAAATTATTCCAAAAATCACCTAAAAAACACATATATTCCAGAACCACAATCTTTATATAGTGTATATTATACACTATGTCATGGCAAAGAACAAGATGCAAAAGTACACGGACAAATACTTCCTAAGATTCAACGAAATCTTGAAAGCAAAGGATATGAATCCTTGGGTAAATATGCAAGTATTTGTGAGGAAGGGCCCAGGAAAAGTTGCAGGCTTAGAAGAAGCAGTAGACATAATTACAAGTAATTCTAATATAGCTGAAGTTGGAGGAAGAATTTATGCAAAGCCAAAAGGGTCAACATATGAATCTGGGGAAACTCAACTAAACATCATTTCGCCAATCCAGGAAATCGACGAATTAGAAACGGTATATCTAGGGCCAATCGCAGCAGAAGTAACAAGAGAAAACGACAAGAAAGATCTTGATTTCAATGCTATCGGAGAGCAAATGAGGCAAGTGGTAGATCTTGCAGGAGATAGGCCCGTTTTATACTTTGGAGCAAGGCACTGGCACTGGACTTATGATTCTGCATTAGCAAATCTAGCGTTTGCAAATGGATGTGCTGCAGTTGCAACAGATAATGGGGCAGAACTAGTCGGAAAAGAAGGGTCAGGAACAATCCCCCATGCATTAGAAAACATATTCGCATACTATTTCGGAAGAAATAACGCGGTAGTAGAATCCACAAAAGCATTCAACGAAGTTATCGATCCGGCAGTTCCAAGAATTGCACTAATAGATTATGCAAATAGAGAAATAACAGATTCTATAGCAACCGCAGAAGTTCTTAATGGAAATCTATATGGGGTCAGAACAGATACCTGTGGCGAAAATCTTTCAGAAGGTGGAAGGTCCGGAAATAGAAAATTCTGGGAAGGAAATGGGGTCACTGTTTATGGAGTACGTGCACTAAGAAAAGCACTTAACGAAGCAAGTCATGAGTATGTAAAAACCGGACTAAGTAGTGGATTTAGTAATCCTGAGAAAGTCAAGGCCTTCAATGAAGGAGAAAGAGAATTCAAAATGAGATTATATGATTTCCTTGGTGCAGGTTTTCTTGACGGAATTCGGACAGCAACAGCAGATGTTATTGCAGTTGGGGAAGAACCAGATCAAGTAGACTTTTACGTCGGAAGAGATGTCGAAGCAAGAAACATAACTCACAAGAACGGAAGGCCCCCAAAACCAAATAAAAAATATATGGAGAGAGTATTATAATGAGAATCTTCTACGACGTAGAAACACAAAAGGATTTTATGGATCTTGGAGCACCAATGTATGCTAAGGGTGTAGAAATAATTAGACCAGCATTAGGTCAATTAACACAATATGCAAAAGATAACGGCATTATGTTGGTCGGGGGGATGGATGTTCATTTTGGAACTCCAGAATATAGCCATAGGGAAGTAGAATTAATTGTAAACGGAGGACCATTTCCAATGCATACAAAAAAGGGGACAGAAGGCCTAAGAAAAATTCCGGAAACAGATTTTGGAGGAATAATACATCCGCACTATCTGGATGAACACATAGATCTAGAGATATTCAAGCAAGGTCTCAAACAAAGGGGAATCCTCTTCGAAAAACAAATGTATGACATCCACACAAATCCTGCAGTTGGAGAATTCATGAACTATGCAAAAATAGATGAAGCAGTAGTTTATGGAGTTTTGACTGACTGGTGCGTTAAAGACGCAGTTTTGGGAATGCAAAAAAATGGAATTCAAACGTATGTCGTAAATGAAGGAATATATGCATTAGAAGCCAATCCCGGAGACACAAAAAAAGCAGTAAATGATATGGAAAGGGCAGGAGCTGAATTTGTAAACCTGAAAGATGTTCTTGAAGGCAAAATATGGAGAAGCTAACGATTATAAAGTTAAATTGAGAAATAATTACAATAAAATGAAAATAAAAAAAGCGTATTTCACAGAAGGAACAAAAGAAGCATTAAATCAGCTTGCCGAAGAAATTATTAGATTCACAAGAGGATCTGGAGCAGACGGAGGAGTTCTAGGATTAAGTGGGGGAATCGATTCAACAACTGTTGCATACCTATGCAAATATGCCTTTGATAAATATAACAAAAACAATCCCGGTGAAAAACCATTAAAATTATTTGGAATTATAATGCCCTCAAAAGCAAATCACGTCAGTGATGAACAAGACGGTTTAAAGGTAGCAAAAAACCTAGGAATAAAGGACATAACAATTCCAATTGAGCCAATCGCCGAGGCATTCATTAATCAGTTCCCAGAAATAGATAATGAATTTGATAAAGGAAACTTATACTCCGAAACAAGGGCAGTTATCTTAAGCAGAATTGCCGCAGCCAAAAATTGCAGAGTTATGGGAACTGGAAATCGAGATGAAGATTATGTATTGGGTTATTTTACAAAACGAGGAGACGGAGCAGTAGATAACAACATACTAGGAAATCTGCCAAAAAGATTGGTTAGGGAATTAGCAAAACACCTTGGGGCCCCCGAAGATCTTGTAGGCCGAGTACCAACTGCAGGATTATGTCAAGGCCAAACTGATGAAGGAGATCTAGGATATACCTACGACCAAGCAGAAATAGTTCAAAACGGTTTTGATCAAGGGTATGACGCAGAACAAATTCAACAAATCACAGGTTTTGAAAGAAGAATCATAGAGGATGTATCACATAGACACAAAATAAACGAACACAAAAGAAAGGTTCCCCCCGTAGGAAAAGTAAATCTATCCTACAAGGAAAATGAAATTAACGGAGTATAAGGAAAATGCACGAAGTTGAATTCATTAACCCAGCAGCAACAGTCGATGTGATTGTAGAAGATAATTTGGAAAGAATCCTCCTAATTAAGCGAGGAGGAGAAGAAGCCAATGGAGAATGGGCATTACCTGGAGGATATCTTGATTGTGGAAAAGAAACTCTTGAACATGCAGCCTGCAGGGAACTTGGAGAAGAAACATGTTTAATTGCAAAAGAGAAAGACCTAATCCTATTAAATAATTATTCTAGCCCAGATCGTGATCCACGTGGACACGTAATCTCCCATACCTACATCGCAAGCAGATATTCAGGAATAGCAAAACCAAGAGACGATGCAAAAGAAGTAGAATGGTTCTCACTAGACGAAATACCAAAACTTGCATTCGACCACAATGACATGGTAAACGATTATCTAGTCTGGAGAAAAAGAAATGGACGCTGAATCAAAGAAGATCGGAATTCTCGGAGGAAGTTTTAATCCAATTCACAAAGAACACGTTCGCCTAATTGAAGATACTCTAAAAAATGGACTTGTTGATGAAATTTGGGCACTCCCCTGTGGGAATCATGCTTTCGGAAAAGATCTAGTTGATGGACCAACAAGAGTCGAAATGATAAAGCGTTCAATAGAGCATATACCCAATACAAAAATCGAAGAAATAGAACTCCAATCCGAAGAAAAAAGTTATATGATAGATACAATAAAAAAATTAAAGGAAATTCATCCCCACAAGTTTTTTCTAATCGTGGGATCCGACATCCCTTCACAAATTTCTCGATGGAACAAATATGAAGAACTCATAAATGAAATAGAATTCATTGTATTCAAAAGACCTGGCTACCCAATAACTAATGAATTCGGAATGAAAATTGCCGGAACAATAACCTCCAATCCAGACTCCACATCTTCAACAGAAATTCGAGAAAGGATCAAGAATGGGAAGACATTTAAGGAATTCCTTCCCTCAAATATTGTAGAACTTATTAAACAAAAAGGACTTTACAAATGAAAATACAGACATTCACAATCGTCGTCGGAACTGCAGCATGTAACGCGAGTTGCCCGTATTGTATTTCTAGGATGACTCCAAAACAAGGATTAAATTTCGAACTACAAGATGTAAATTGGCTAAACTTCGATAAAGCATGTAGATTAGCACAAATAAATAACGTCAGTACAGTCTTACTAACTGGAAAAGGAGAACCCCTGTTATACCCAGATCAAATAACTGAATTTCTAGAACACATGAAAAAATTTGATTTTCCATTAGTTGAAATCCAAACAAATGCATTAGTAATTGGAAATCAATTTGAGAAATACGAACCCTATCTAAAAGAATGGAGAAAGTTAGGTTTAAACACAATCGCAATTTCTATGGTCCACTATGACAAGAAAAGAAATAAGGAGATTTATACGCCACACTCAGACTACATTGAACTTGGAGAGGTAATCGATAAACTTCACAAGCTAGGATATTCAATTAGACTTAGTTGCATAATGCTAAAAGACTACATAGACTCGGCAAAAGAAGTAAAAGAGTTAGTTAAGAAAGTTGAGGAATGGGGAGTAGAACAACTTACAGTTAGGGGAGTCACAACTCCAAAAGAATCAGAAGATATCGAAGTCTTCAACTGGACTAAAAAGAGACAATTAACAAGAAAACAATTAGAGGAAATCGACGCATTTCTAAAAGAAGAAGGAAACAAGCTTATGACCCTAGATCACGGAGGAGTTGTTTACGATCTTCACGGACAAAACATTTGTCTTTCAGATTGCCTAACAATAAAACCTGAAGGCAAAGATCTCAGACAACTTATTTTCTTCCCAGACGGACATTTAAGATACGACTGGCAATTTAAGGGCGCAGTTTTATTATAACTCTAAAGAAAACTAACGGATCCACAGATCCAAATGATAAAGAAGATCCTTAAGAACCACATTAGAAACTTTAATTTGCATTGATTCGCGACTTAGCCCCGTTCCATCAATACAGCCACCACGAAAGGCAATTCCTCCGTGAGCAATTGAATAATACGCATGGGGCACCTTAATCTCCCCCCAAGGTTCTGCATAACCAGTAGTTCCAATTCCATAATCAGTACCAAACTTCAAAGAAACTGCCACCGCCATATCTCTAGCAATATCCTGAGAAACGCAATTAACTTCCCTGGCTTTCTGCTCATCAATCCCCAACAAATTAACTTTTTGTCTCAAGCTATATGCAGTAATTCCACCCTCAAAATAATCCGAAGCCCCAGAATTTGAAGAAAGAGCTGCCTGGATGTTTCCTGCGCTAATGCTCTCCGCAACTGCAATTCTCTCTCCACGAGATTTCAATAACTCCCCAATCATTTTTGCAGCCTCATTTCCCATAATGCCCCAAATAAAACAAAGCTTAAATACCTTATTGTGTTCACTACACCATGAAACTAACAGACTACAAACAGCCCTCCGTAACAACAGATGTAATAATTTTCGCAATTAAGAACAATGAATTAAATGTACTACTTATCAAAAGAGGAATTGAACCATTTAAGAGATCATGGACCGTCCCGGGAGGATTTGTAGACATCAAAGATTCAATAGAAGATACCGCAAAGAAAAAGCTAAAAGAAAAGACAGGAGTTGATGCAAAATATCTAGAACAGCTTTATACTTTCGGAGATCCTAAAAGAGATCCTAGGGGGAGAGTTATCTCCATAGCATATTTTGCCCTCATTAATCCTAATGACACAAAACTCTCTACTTCTCCCGAAGCAGAGGAAGTAAAATGGTTTCCGGTAAAATCCCTACCCAAACTTGCATTTGACCATAAAAAAATTCTTGATTACGCAATTCAGAGACTCAGATGGAAATTCGAATATACTACAATAGCATTCTCAATACTTCCAAAAAAATTCTCGCTAACTCAATTACAAAAAATCTATGAAACTATTTTCGACAAGAAATTCGATAAAAGAAACTTCAGAAAAAAGATCCTATCCTTAGACATAGTAAAAGAAACACAAGAATTCCAAGAAGGAGTTTCATTCAGACCAGCACACCTTTACAAATTTACCGGAAAAATCGGCGATATCATAAAGATGATCTAATAATATTCACTAAGCCCCTTCTGCTTTCCATAATTCTCCAAAACCCACGACCTGTTTTTTAAATCGTCAACAGAGATTTTCAATCGAGTCTTCATGAAATTAAAGGCCTCATCAATACTCTCAACCTTCCTAGGCACACTCCGCATTGCTCGACGAGTACACTCCCGAACAATCCCAACTCCCAGTGGTGCATAATATTCCTTTCTAATCTCACGAAGAACCAAAATCGTCGCCTGCCTCCCGATCTTATCAAGATATTCGCATACCGGAAGCCTCATTGCATAATAACCTCCAGTTATATTTGAAGCATAACTCTTCCGATCATGAAATCCCTCATAATCTTGCCCGATCTTAGTTTCAGCTCCGGCATAAAAATTCCCGGCCAACCATCCTTCAAGTGCCTCAAATGAAAGTCTTCCAGGCAATAACAAAACTTCAATATAATTTCCAACAAAATTTCCAGAAAAAAGAAGAATCTCATTCAGTTCAGGATAATATCTGATTTTCTTAAGCAACTGTTTAGAAATTGTATCATCCACTGCAGTAATCGACCAACGGGTAGGGACCATTCTCCGGGCAATCTTCGCCCCCAGCATTCCAACAGATAATAATTTTTGGAGATGATCAACCCTAACCCCCGAACCATAAAGTTCTTTCAAGGCAGTCATAGATTTAATATCATAATCCGAGGTAAGATAGTCAATCTTTTTCTCAACCTTAACATTTTCCCCAAGAAGGACCCTCTTTATCGGAGCAGGATTTGTCATCGGCCTAAAAACTGAGCTTGAACTAAGACTCAAGATTGGTTTCTTCTTAAGAAAAAACTCAGTAGATACCGGCTTAGAACTCAATGCCAATTCTTGAGTCACCTTTTTCAGTTGATTTGTAGATTTAACATGGGACAATCCTCGCCCATAAATTAACTGTCCCCTAAGACGCAGAACATTCTCAATAGAAAAATTATTCTTAGACCACTCTTCAGCTGTTGCAAAATTAGAAATCTCATCATTGTCGCTCGGGGCAAGGATCCCCGAATTTATATGGGGATAACCAACCCGCCCCACAAAAAGCTCAGGAGCACTCTTCCCAGAAAAATGCAATTTCACCTTTGGGGCACTATCCATAAATCTGCTAAGAATCTTGCATGGTTTCCCACACAATCCCTTCCCCTTACATCGAATACACAGTGAGTCCATATAATAGAGTAACAATCCGAGTATTTATTCATTTATACATTCTTATATATCTTTTTCCTTAAACCCAATTCTACAACGAAAATAATCAATTTTTTATTTTGAATATCCAAAATAATTCGATAATCTCCAGATCTTAGGGAATGATATTTTGATCCAGATAAACTCTTTATAAAATGATGCGGCCGAACCCTTATCCTTTCTATTGTTTTTAGAATTCTTATTTGTATTTCCTTTGGAAGTTTCTTAAGTTGTTTTTTTGCTAATTTATGATAAATAATTTCATACATTTATCCCCAACTCCTTTTTCAAATCCTCATGACCTGTGAAGTTGTCCCAGTTTCCAGCCTTAACATCTTTTTCATAATCTTTTATAGCTTGCTTTGTTTCTTCAGATAATTCCATCCTATCTTCAACCATATCCCAAATTATTTCTTCATAACTTTCTTTATCATGAATTTTCATTTGCTTAAGTTGCTCTAAGAGGGGATTACTTATTTGAATTGTAGTTACCATAGTAACTATATAATAAACTATAGCTATATAAACGTTTCGAGTAACAACTAAGAGTTATAATAATTTATGTTATCAAAACTATCCTTTCAGATCACTGATTCCCAAAAGGAGGAATAAAGCCCCTATAAGGATCAATAACCAAACTAAACCGCCCTTGAAGAACGCCGTTGCTGCTGAACCGACTCCCCAAAAGTCGACGATCCATGCATAAATAGGCACAACCAACAAGATTAGTCCGAACAAAATTTCTGCGAATTTATTCATAAAAACTCGTATATCATGGTCTTAATAAATGTTTTGTCACTACAGAATATTTATAAACATTATATACTAATAAGAAACATGAAAAAGTTGGTGGGATATATAGTATCCATAGTGGGTCTTGCAATCATGGCAATAAGCTTCGGCCTTCTTCAATTTGACCTCCCAATCCTCCAAAACTTCAATCCAATATTTGTAACAATTGGAGGAATAGTTATTATTGTAGTGGGAATCGGATTAACGATGATGGGCGAAGGCGGAAGAAGAAAACAAAAATCAGTTGAAGTTCCAATCTACGAGGGAAAAGAAATCGTGGGATATCGAAGGAGCAACTAAAAGCTAAATACTTATAAATAACAACACACTAAAATCAACATGAAAAAGAGTACAAAAAGAGTTCTATCATTAGTAATATTAACTACATTTCTATTTGCATTATCAATAAACTTAGCTTCTGCCCAACCAATAAATGATGCAGTAATAAAAATTCAGGAAGTTGGAAAAGCAGCATTCGAATTAGTCAAACCCCTACTTGAGGCAATGGTTGGAGATGTTGATAAGGCCGGAATTGCAGGAGGAGGAGAATTATTTACTGCAAAAGTTTTATTCATGATATTAATCTTCTCAATTTTATGGGCAGCACTAGAAAGAGTTGATTTTTTCGCAGCCCATACATGGGTAAGAATTATTGTTAGTATTAGTGCTACAGTTTTATCCATAAGAATATTTGTAAACGATTGGGCAGTAAGAACAGTTCTTCTTCCATATTCTGTACTCGGAATTGCACTAACGGCAGGACTTCCATTCGTAGTCTTCGTCATAATAACTATGGACTGGAGGGCAACCTACAGGAAAATCTCTTGGATTTTCTTCGCGACAATCTTTACAGCACTCTGGTTTACAAGAATGGATGATATAGGAGACTTTGGATTCATCTACCTCGTGGCGGCAGGACTTGCATTGCTAATGCTAATATTTGATGGAACTGTTAAAAGATTCTTTCAGAGAACCAAGGTAGAGGAAATATTGGGAATACAAGAATCAAAGAGAAGGGTCCAACTAATACAAGATAGGATTAAACTAGAAAATGAAAAGGCAACTACGCCTCCAAAAGACTATCGAAGATTAGATACTGCCCTGAAAAAACTAGAAAAGGATGCAGGGATCATCTCCTAAGAAGGTTGCTAAGTAAAATTTTATAAACTCCGGTTCTATATATTATTATGAAAAAGAGCATTACAATATTCATTCTAGCTCTAATGACCATCTCCCTTGTTAGCGCATATGATTTAAGCGACAGTCTTGCAAGGGGATCCGAACAACTAATTGACATAGTTGAAAATGTTCTTGGACCATTTTTCTCAGTTTTTCTCGGAGGCGGAGGAGAACATTTATTTGAAAGAATACTATTCTTCTTTATTATTTTCGCACTAGTTTATGTAGTACTCAAATCAGACAGGGTGCCAATCTTCCAAGGACAAAAAGGAGTTATCTGGATAATTACCATCGCAGTTTCACTTCTTTCTGCAAGATTCCTAACTGAAACTCAATTAATCCAAACTATTCTTCTTCCATATGGGGTTTTTGGAGTAGCCTTAACTTCTGCACTGCCACTAATACTCTTCTTCTTTTTCGCAGAAGGATTTGAAAGTTCATTAATTAGAAAGAGCCTTTGGTTATTCTTCCTAGTAATTTTTGTAGGACTTTGGACTTCAAGATATAACGAGCTAGGAGATATAGCCTGGATCTACCTTATTACGGGAGTATTGGCACTAATCTTTTTCCTTTTCGATGGAACCATAAGACGAGCAATGTTAAGACAACAATTTGAAACGATAACTTCAGATCAAAGAATATCCAAAGCTGCTAAACTAGAAGAAGAACTCGGTAAATTGGACGATCGAAGGGCTAGTTACCCGACGGCAGCATTCAAGAGAATGAGAAGAAGACTTGTAAAACAGATAGAAGATCTTCGAAAACATTAGTCTCAGTTAACTACTTCTATTCAATGATTTAATTAAGAAAGATTTATAAAGAATTAATCTCTAATAAAGAATATGAAAAGAGGAATCAAGAAAAGTCTAACTCTCGGAACATTCAGCATATTCTTAACTACTCTCGCTATGAGTATTGTTTCAGCGATTACTCCCGAAGAATTTTTTGAGAGTACTAAGACTTTTCTAGGTTCCGCATTCATGACAATATTTGGACTTGAAGCAGGCACAGGAGTTATTGAACTTGCAGTAATTAAGGCCCTTTTCGCTCTTTTATTATTTTTAATTATCTATTCCGTTAGTGATGCTCTTCCTTTCTTAGAAAATAAAAGAAAAATGGCAATTCTTATTTCTGCCATAATTACCTACTTGTCTGTAATGTACATTACTCCAAATGATTTCTACACCATTTTGGTCTCTTATACGACAATGGCCATTGTAATTACCTCAGCAATTCCATTAGCAGTAATTCTTGCGCTTACATATAAACTAGCAAACAATCCTTCCGCAGGAAAGATCATACTCCAAAAAGTTATAATGGGAACCTATGCACTAGTATTAGCCTACAAGCTTCTAGAACTTTGGGGAGCCTTTGGACTTTCCACCGGTGTAGACGCTGCAAAAATCTCCAAGTTAGCATATCCATTATATGGCGGAACTCTACTTATAATTATAATCCTTATAATAGCATTCGATACTATAAGGGGCTTTATGTTAAGGCAAGCTACAGGATCATTGATTGATATATCTGAAGTAACCAGCCGTAAGAAAGCTACGGCAGCTGCAATCTCGCTAAGGCAACAAGCAACAACATTGGCAGCGGCGGGCGATGCAGACGGAGCAAGACTGCTAAGAGCACAGGCAAGAGCATTCGACGCTCACGCAAGATCTGTTGAAGGTGCAGTATAATCTTTCCTAAACTTTTTTAAATAAGCGACCTCTTAGATATCTATGAAAAAGATTGGTGTGTCATTAATTCTATTAGTCCTCCTATTGTCTAGCATTGTCGGAGTCTACGCTGCAGAAGATGAAGACAATTCAAGCAGCCTAAAAGAAAAAGTGAGTGGAATAGTCAATAAGACAAAAATCACCGGAGCGATAAAAAGTGCCCCATCAAAGATAGACAAATATGCTGAAATCGTCGGAGAGAATATTTTGAAATTTCAAGAGTTTTTTATGGGGGCCCTAGCATTCCTCAGCTTCGGAGTTTTCAGGGAAGGTGGACAGTTAGCCTTTGCACAATTTCTTTTTATGGTACTAGTCTTCATGGTCGTACACGGAACCGCAGGATTTATATTCAAGAAATATAATATTCTCATTGCCTCAATTATCACCCTCCTTGCATTCATAGCCATCGATGCAGAATCAATTCAGGTAATCTTAGGAAATTATGAAGCAATGGGAATAGCCATAACTGTTGTACTCCCACTTCTCATCATATTGGCATTTACATTCAGAATTTACCAAAGAGCCTACGAAGGAGAAAAGGGAAGTCCATTTTACGCAGAATTATTCAATCTTGTCTTTCTAATCTTCTTCGGAAACTTCTTTATCCGATACAGTTATTCCGAAGAAGGCGCCATAGCCATTATGAGGTACATTTCTGGGTGGGTTTTGATCGGCTTAGGAATTGGGCAACTATTATTGTACAAAATGCTTGCAAGATGGATCGGCCAGGCAGCAAAAGATGCATACAAGGCAAAAAAAGAAATAAGAAAGGCGCGACAAGAAATCGTTGATAAAAAGCTTGAAAGAGATTCTACTCTTGGCTAGACTGCTCAATAATATCTCCTAATTTTCTCCCTTTTGCTTCTGCCTTTGAAACTTGACTATACTTTTTGATCACGGGGGAAATCCAATCAATTAGCTCATGGATCAAGAATATTATCGGAATGACAACGAACATAGTGAAGATGATTCCCCAAGTAGTATTTTGATTAGCATAATTCAACCATCCCCAATTTAAACTATTCACAACGTATGCTACTCCCTTAAAAAATACTCCCTTCAAATTAATAAATGCCCCAGTTATCGAAACTAAGATCGAGATGATAAGGGCCGCAGTAAAGTTCTTTGAAACGATCCCACCAATCCTCCCCTCAAAAAAAGGCGTCAGTTTGATAATATCAAGAATTATTACAAGGAACATTATGAATATCATAAAGAAAACCATTGCTTCACGAACACTAATTTCCGTAGACTCTCCGTGAAGATTTAAGCCAAAGAATCCCCCCATGACCTTTTGCCAAGTTGGCGAAATTGTAACGGCATTATCCATAGAGGCATTCCAAGGATCCGCCTTTTTTGCTGCATCCTTAAACCCTGAGCTAATCTGAGAAAAATTTTCCTTTAAAACTCCCGCCCCCCTACTAACATTAGAAATAACTCCCTTTGCCTTCCCTAAGATCGAAGTTGTATTATTTTCTGCAGAAATTATGGGCATCAAAATTAATAATAACAATATAAACACAATCACACTCTTTCTCATATCTCTTTTAACAAAAACATGTTTAAATATCTTCTCACAAAGTTTAAAAGTTAGGGATGATTAGATTATATATGAAAAAGATTGGTGTATTAATTTTTATTCTACTCTTAGTTTCGGTAAGTTTTGTCTTTGCTCAAGAAACAGGAGAAACTCCAGATGCAGGAGTTGACATTGGGAGTGGGGACGTTGAAACAGTCAATAAGTGGGGAAAAGAAGCCGGCAAACTAGTAAAAGGAAATCTTACTGCAGGATTTAAATCTAACGCCACAAAAAGAATTGAAGCAATAGATTTCTGGCTGGAAGACAATGTCGGGTGGATGAAGTACCTTTTCAATATGAAGCCTCAAATTTCTTGGTTATTCGCATTCAATCTTTACTTTATTCTGTTCTTTATAGTAGCCCTAATATTAAATTCCGACATCTTCTTCTTTATTGGAAAAAGAAGTTACCAATATTTCTTTGGTATCGCCCTATTTATTGTCTTAATGGTTCTCAAATTTTATATAGGATTAGCAAATATCATAGAAAGTTGGAGAATATATATTTTTACAGTATTGATTCCGGCCTCACAATTATTGCCGGAAGTTCAAAAATCCCATGTGGTAGAAGTCTCCATTTGGTGGGGAGTACTAGTTTTCATCATCCTACTTGTATTATTAATGTTCGGTATCCCTGCCATCGCAGTCTTTGGAAACCTTATTAGAAAATATAATGCAACGAAAAAAGCAGCTAAAGAAAAATTGGAACAACAAATGGGCACAGAATCAGTTAACAAATTGGTTGAAGCAGCCACAAAAAACAGATAATTACTTTCTCATCGACATTACAATAATCATTCCAACTATAAAACTAACAACAAGTACAATTATTGAATAAGATGCGAGTTGGGATGGGCCAATCACATTACCTGTAATAATATTTGGCTTAAGACCTTTTGCGAATCCTGAGATAATAAAGACTAAAGATACAAAAAAAGTTGCAATTGAAACTCCTAAAGCCATGGGTTTTATCATGTTAATTAATCGTTATTGTTGTTTATATACATTCTTTCGATGACCCATTGTAAGAACGTAAATTACCAATTTTCCAGAATTTAATTCACAAATTGCCCTATATTTTCCAATTCTAAGTTTCCACAAACCTCTCAATTTTCCCCCAAGTGGAATCCCCATGGAAGGATTTTTTCTTAATAATTTCAATCTTTTCAACACCATATTTCTAGAATTTGAATCTAATTTTCGAAGAAATTTCTTAGCAGGTTTTTTAAGAATTATATTATACATTCATTCCAAACTCTTCTTCAAGATCTTCAAGAGGAGTTCCCCCTTCTTCTTTCAAGGCTTCACCCAAATCTTTCATCAAATAAGGATCAGACATAACTTCAATAGTAGCAATTAAACTTTCCCGAGTTGCACTTTCTATACCCCCCGAATCAACCATTCGCGAAATAAGTTCATTAAAAGTTTCTCGAGGATGAATTTTTAATTCTTCAAGTCTTGCCTTCAAGCCCTTATCAATTTGTATTGTAGTTATCATTTTCTATAGTAGACTATAGTAACCAATAGTATTTAAATGTTACCAATTAAAAGAAATCGCCCAATCCCTTCTGCTTCTTACCCTCTTCCAAATTCCTTAACTTCAATAATCCGGAATCAATCCTCGAATCAGAAAAATCATGGGAGGATAAGATCTCCTTCACTGCCGCTTCATCAACTGGCTTAAAATCAATTTCCTCAGTAGAAGACGATTCATACTCGTGAAACTGTTTGAAAACTTCCTGCCAATCAAAAATAAAATCATACTTATCGCTATTCTTCACATGATCAAAAATCGCTACAGGATATTTATACTTTTGAACAATCTCTAATGCTCTCTTCTGACCAAGCCCGCGAACTCCGCCAGGATTATAATCTGTCCCCACAAGAATCGCCAAACAAATCAATTGGTCCTTATCTATAAGCAATGAATTCAAAACATCCTGAAACTCGATCAACTCAGGTTTAACCTCGACATAAATTCCCGAGGGAGTCTTTCTTCTTCTAGAAAGGGTCAAATTTCTAACCAAATGCGGAGTTCCATAAAGCAAAGCATCATAATCCTGTGACGCAGCAGCCCAAACCTTTCCGCCACGAGCAAGAACCGCAGCTTCAGCTTCTCCTTCGCCCGGAGCCTGAATAACCGGAATCCCCATAGCAATCAGTAGTTTCTTAGAATCTTCAATAATCTCATCAGTAATCTTAACAGATCTTCCAGCATACTTTCCCATTCCCTTAACATCCCCCGCAGATTTAGCCTCTTCATACTTCCCTTCAGCAATCCTCTTAGCTTCCTTCCTACGCTCAATCTCCGCCATCTTCAACTCAGGAGGAGTTCCATCAAAAACATAAACTGGCTTAATTCCCTCAAGAAGTAAATTAATATTACGATAAAATAATCCAGACAAATGGGAAGTCACTCTTCCTTGTTTATCCATCAAAAGAGTTCCATCCATTTGCCGAATAGTTGTCAAAAACTGATAAAGCGTGTTAAATGCATCTATCGCTACAACTTTTCCCTTCAAATCCTTAATCGAGATCTCCTTTTTAGGAATAATCTCTGAAATCTGTACGCCCATACAAGAAATATATGTTAACTAAATTAATAAAATGTTCGTTTAGGCTCATAACTGGATATTTGTCCCATATCTGTGATTAAATTCCTTAACAAAACGGCCATCCACTCCTGGCTGATTTTTATTCATTCGAATAACTACCTCATCAGGTAGTTCAGATAAAGAAACACGCCCCTCACCAAACCTATAAGTCGCATCAGGCCCCTTCCGGTGAAGATAACTATCCCTTATTCCCTGAACATCTTCTGGATCAACTTCTGGGCAGTCCTGGGATCTTACTGCTGAACGAACTTGTTTAAGTTTTACAGCGGGAACACCTGACTGCCAAGCAAGAACCTTCAATGAAGAATCACTTAAATTCCTAAGATCTACCTTCTTCAAAACAACTGCAGCTTTTGATGGCTCAGCAATTAAAGATAATTGGTTTCCACTAGTAAAACTAACAGGGGATTCATCCATCTGACTTGCTAAATTCCATTGTTTATTCACACTTTTTCTCATGCTTAACTAAGGCGGAATTACTATATAAAGCTTTCTATTTGTTACCATTCATACGGGACAACTATATCACTCCCAACAACCTTTAAATAATTCTTTCCACAACAAATAACATGAAACTAGAATTTATCCCCATCGACTATGATTATTTCGATTTTGAAGGTAAAAACTTCATTAAATTGATTGGTAGAACTGAAAAAGGAAAGAAAATATGCGTCATCGATAGCTATGAGCCTAATTTTTGGATAATTCTCAAGAAAGGAACTTCAAAAGACCGTATTGATAAGATAAAGAAGAAAATAGAAAAAATAACTGTGGAAAAAGGCCAAAGAGAAACAAAAGTTGAAAAGATCGAGCTTCAAAATAAGAAATTCCTAGGAGAAGATGTTCAAGCCCTACAAATCTTTGTATCAAACCACAAGGATGCGCACGATGTAGCCTCAGAAATCGGAGATGTTAAAGAAATCATAAACAGAAGAGAATACGACATTCCAATAATTACTAAATATATCAAAGAGAAAAAAGTCCAACCACTAACCTGGCACACAATAGAAGGAGATATGTGTACACTAGAAGACTTCGGAGGAATCGCGGATTCACTAGATTTAGAAATTTGTATCAAAGCAAGAAAAATAGAAAAATCAGAGCAGAGGAAGTTTGAACCAAAAATCCTCGCATACGATATTGAAACCGATGAAGCAGAACTTGGAAAAGGAAATATATTGATGATCTCGCTATATGGAAAAGACTTCAAAAAAGTTCTAACATGGAAGCATTGCGACCAAAAACAAGACTATGTAGAATGTTTTGAAGATGAAGGAGAAATGCTAGAGAAATTTGTAGAATCGGTAAAGGAATATGACCCAGATATTCTAACTGGATATTTCTCAGATGGATTCGATCTCCCATACTTAAAGGCGGCGGCAGAAAAAAATAAAATAAAACTCGCCCTAGGAATCGACAACAAACAGCCAACATTCACAAGAGGAAGGATCCCTTCAGGAAAAATATCCGGGATCGTTCACATCGACTTATACAGATTTATCGATGCGGTTTTCTCCCAATATCTCCAATCAGAAACACTTTCATTAAATGAGGTTGCAAAAGAACTAGTGGACGAAAGAAAAGAAGAATTCGATTTCAATAAACTTCCCCACATGACCGACTCGGATTGGCGAGACTTCTTTTCATACAACTTACAGGATGCACGAGTTACACACAAATTAGCCGAAAAGATTTGGCCAGACATGATTGAATTTTCAAAAATAGTAAAGGAGCCACTATTCGACATAACCAGAGACAGAATGTCTACACATGTTGAGAACTATATGCTCCATAATTTAGATCGATTTGAAGAAATAGCTGAGAAACGTCCAATGAATAATGAAGTCGGCAAAAGAAGGGCAAAAGGAAAATACGAGGGAGCTTTTGTCTTCCAACCAACACCCGGACTCTATGAAAATCTGGTAATGTTCGACTTCACAAGCATGTATGCTTCAGTCATAGTTTCATACAACCTTTCACTATCTACATTAAAGGATAAGGAAAAAGTTTTCGCAGGAAAAATAAAGGAAGAGAATGCAAAATTTTCCAAGAAACAGGGATTCTTCCCGATAATGCTTAACGAGATCATCGAAAAAAGAAAAGAACACAAAAAAGAATTTGCAAAAAATCCTTCAGGAATGCAAAGAGCAAGAAGTAATGCCTACAAGCTCCTAGCAAATGCATCATACGGTTACCAAGGATTCTTCGGAGCAAGATATTACTGTCGTGAAGCCGCTGCAGCAACAGCATCACTAGCAAGAAAGAATATACACGAAGCAATTAATAAGATAGAAAAGGCAGGACATAAGATAATTTACTCAGATACAGATTCCATTGCTTTCTTACAAGGAAAAAAGAATAAGAAACAGATCCTAGACCTTCTAAAGAAAATTAATACGGAACTTCCGGGAATAATGGAACTAGATCTAGAAGACTTCTACAAAAGGGGGCTATTTGTTTCAAAAAGAACAACACAAACCGGAGCTAAAAAGAAATATGCCCTACTTGATGAAAAAGATAAACTAAAGATCAGGGGATTTGAAACAGTAAGAAGGGATTGGTGCAAACTTGCAAGAAATCTTCAAAATAAGGTTCTTAATCAAGTTCTTCACGACGGAGATGAAAAGGAATCGCTAAAGATTCTAAAAGAAACCATCTCAAATCTTCAAAATAGAAAAGTAGCCCTAAAAGAATTAATCATCAGAACCCAATTAAAAAAGCCAATAAATGAATATCTTGCAGAGGGTCCTCATGTAGTTGCTGCAAAGAAGATGGAAGCACAAGAAATCCCAATATCTCCAGGAATGATTATTGAATATTTCATCGGAGAGACCACCAAACCATCAAAAAGAATTGGAGATAAAGTCTTTCTTCCCGACGAGAAAACCAAATATAACATTGATTATTACCTAAACAATCAAATCCTTCCACCTGTAGAAAATATATTCGATGTTTTCAATATCAATGTTAAGGAAATCGCAGAAGGACATTCTCAGAGTAGCCTAGGAGACTTCTAGAACACTTTAAAAACTCTTCAACCCTAAGATAACCAGGAGGAAAAGAGATGAAACATAAAGCACATATTACACTTTTATTACTCGGAATGTTCCTTGCAACACAAATCATAGGACTTCTCGTAATCAATGCCTACGCCCCAGTACAACAAACGGTAGTTAATCCAGAAACAGGAGAAATACAAAATATCACTTCTCAACAAAACCTTCCATTCGGTCTACAGACTCCAGAACAAGAAGCTACCCCAAGTCTATTATCCATAGTTATCTCTTTCGCACTCGCATTCGCGATAATATTCATTTTAATGAAATACAAATGGAAATTTGTAATTAGGTCTTGGTTCTTCTTGGTAATAACCCTTGCATTGGGAATCTCAATAAATGCATTCCTAAGAACTCACTTAGTCCAAGCGTCAATAATTGCAATAGCAATAGCAATTCCATTAGCATACGCAAAAATATTCATTCCAAATACATACATTCACAACTTGACAGAACTTCTAATCTATCCCGGAATCGCAGCAGTTTTCATCCCAATCCTTCTTCCATGGTCAATGATCGCCCTATTGATATTGATCTCATTATATGATGCCTGGGCAGTCTGGCGTTCCGGAATAATGCAAAAAATGGCAAAGTTCCAAATGGAAGAACTTAGGATCTTCGGAGGATTTCTAATTCCAAGCGTCTCAAATAAAGTCAGAGCTCAAATCACCAAAATCAAGCAGAAATACAAGGGCAAATCAATGCCAAAGAGAGTAAAAGAGAAGAAGTTCAAGGTTTCACTAGCAATTCTTGGAGGCGGAGATGTTATCTTCCCAATAATCGCAGCAGGAGTCTTCATGAGGGCATTTCCAGAACAAGCACTTTTCGGAGTTGCAGGATTAATCCCTGCACTATTCATAATCGCAGGAGCATTAGTTGGTCTAACATTCCTATTCTTAATAACAAAGAAGGGGAAAGCATATCCTGCAATGCCATACATAACTGCAGGAATCTTTGCAAGTCTTGCAATCTGGAAATTTCTAATTTAATAGATTAATGCAATCGTTTTATACCGAATATCTTCAAACCTGATTTTCCCATCAGCCATATCACTATTATCTCCCTTTGTAACAAAATAAATCCCTTCAGAATCTGTTCCTTTTTCAATAACCCTATGAACAATTAGGTCAAAACCTCTCTGAAAAGTCACAATATCTCCCACACTAATCTCATCCTCGCCTTGAGGAATAATTCGTACCCCCGTTGTACCGACATCTAAAACCGGCCTCATACTCCCCGTAGGAGCATATCTAGATAGACTTGCATCAGGAATCCTTAAAACTACCTCATTACCTCTAATAAAAACGTCATCACTCCCAACATAATCCGAAGGAGCTTCAACATCGGCCCCCCAAGCACCCATTCCAAGCGGCATTTCGGCCCCAAGGTAAAAAAATCCATAAAAAAGAACTGCACAACTTAGAAAACCAATCAAAAAAACCGCCCCATATCCAATAAACCATTCATTCATAAAGCAAAACTAATAACAGACTATATAAATTTCATTCCGAATTGTAACTCCTATGAAAAGACAACAGAAACGAAAGATTTAAAAAGGGTTTTTATCTTGACATAGTAGTAAAAATGGCAGTAAATCAAGAATTAGTAAGGAAATTGAAAGGTTATTTCGATCTAAATATTTATGAAACAAAGGTATGGTTAGCTTTGCTTTCTAAGGGTATCTCCTCAGCTGGAGAAATTGCAGAGATTTCTGGAGTTCCACGAAGTAGAACCTATGATGTTCTAGAATCCCTCGAAAAGAGAGGATTTGTAATCCAAAAACTAGGAAAACCAGTAAAATATATCGCTGTAAGACCCGAAGTTGTTATTGAAAAATTAAAGAATAACACAGTTAGAGACGCAGAAGACAAGATAAAAACACTTGCAAACCTTAAAGATACTACAGAATATAAGGAATTAGAAGAACTTCATAAAACAGGTATTGAACCAATCAAAAACCACGAACTTTCAACATCCATCAAGGGACGAAGCAATCTTTATGTTCAAATGAGAGATGTTATGGAAAATGCAGAAAAATCTATCTATATTACTTCATCTGCATACGAACTTTTATCAAAACAGAAGATGTTCAAGGATGCTTTTGCAAAACTTGTGAGAAGAAAAGTTGATGTTAAGGTAATGGTTTCAGATAATGAAGATGAAGCAAAGAAACTTTCTAAGAAATTCGGTGTTCCAATAAGATCAAAACCACTTAATGCAAGATTTATAATCGCAGACAAGAGAGAACTTATCTTTACAATCAAACCAACAAATGTACACGAAGATTTTGATTATGGTGTTTGGATTAATTCTCCATTCTTCACAAACTCGTTAGCATACATGTTTGAATTAGCTTGGAAGAACGATTAAAAACTCAGCCTAGCGCCCAATATATCACTTTTTGTAACTAATCCAACAAATCCTTTCTTTCCCTTAACCAAAACAAACGAAAATTCTTTCAATAATGAAACTGTAGTCTTATAAGAAGTTTCCTCAGAAATAACTGGTGGCGCATCATTCATTATTTCATTGACCTTAGTTAAACTTGATAATCTATCCATATTGTCAACTAAAACACTTTCACTAATCAAACCAACTAATTCTTTTCCATCTAAAACCGGTAATTGCGATATTCCCCCTTTCTTCATTTTTTTTACAACATCGCCAACCTTATCTCCAACATTACAAAACAAAACCTTCTTGACCATAAAATCTTTAACCCGCGGATCATGAGAGTGTGCCATGGAATCAAGCGCCTCAAAAATTCTCTTAGCAATACTATAACTCGCCTCTGCTCTTCCAGCCTCAATCTTTGCAATCATTGACTGAGAAACCCCACTCAAATCAGACAATTCTTTTTGAGTTGCCCCGACAGCAATTCTTCTCTTCTTAATCAACTCCAAGCTTTCCATAATTAAAGGAATAAACAACACTATAAAAATATTCCTATCGGAATATTTTAGTCAAAAGATTATATAAACAAAAGAGCTTACAATATATTATGAAAAATTATTTGTTCACCTCCGAGAGTGTAACCGAAGGCCACCCCGATAAAATTTGTGATCACATCTCCGACGCTATTTTAGACGAATGCCTAAGACAAGATCCTCAATCCCGAGTAGGTGTTGAAACTTGTTCAAAAACAGGAATGGTTTTAGTGATGGGCGAAATCACAACACACGCAAATCTCGATATTCCAAAAATTGTTAGACAATCTCTAAAAGAAATAGGATATACAAAATCATCCCATGGAATCGAATACGAAACATGTGCAGTCCTAGTTCATCTAGAAGAACAATCCCCCGAGATCAGTCAGGGGGTAACCGAGGGCAAAGGAAAATTCCAAGAACAAGGAGCCGGCGATCAAGGCATGATGTTCGGCTATGCCTGCAATGAAACAAAGGAATTAATGCCTCTACCAATCCAACTCGCACATAAACTAACCAAACGTCTAGCACTAGTTAGGAAAATTGGTGAAATCCCATATCTAGGACCTGATGGAAAAAGTCAAGTAACTATAGATTATGAAGATGATAAACCAAAAAGAATTGAAACAGTTGTTGTTTCAAACCAACACGCAGAACAAATAAATCATGAAACAATAAGAAAAGATATCTTAGAAAAAGTAATTAATCCAATCTGCAAAGATCTAATGGATGAACAAACAAAAATCTACATCAATCCAACGGGGAGTTTTGTAAGGGGGGGACCATATGCCGACGCGGGACTAACGGGGAGAAAAATAATTGTAGATACTTATGGAGGGGTAGGAAGGCACGGGGGCGGAGCATTCTCTGGAAAAGACCCAACAAAAGTTGATAGAAGTGCAGCATACGCCGCAAGATACATTGCAAAAAATATTGTAGCGGCAGGACTAGCAGAAAAATGCGAAGTACAACTAGCCTATGCAATCGGAGTAGCAGAACCAGTCAGTGTCAATATAAACACTTTTGGAACCGGAAAGATCAATGAAGAAAAATTATCTGAACTGGCCAGAAAACACTTCCCAATAAAACCTCACGACATCCTAGATCAACTTAATCTACGAAGGCCCATATACAAAAAGACTGCCAGTTACGGACACTTCGGAAGAGAAGATGAAGACTTCACTTGGGAAAAAACAGACAAAGCAGAAATTCTAAGACAAGAAGCTGAACTAAGCTAACCCAGCGCCCATCTCTTTTCCAACTTTCTTAAAAGAACCTAATATCTTCTTTAGCGAGATCTTTTCCCTTCGCCATAAGAATCCTTTCTTCTTGAAAATCTTTGCACCTTTGTTTGCTTTCTTAAATCCTTTAATCGCATCAATCATCCTATCTGCAGGTCCACGAACTTCAATTACCTTCTTTTCCCTGACCACAATATATCCCTTAGCCTTCTTACCCGACCCAGAATAATCAAACTCCTTTCCAATTACCTCTTGCTGTTTTCTATGAAATTCATTACAAATAAAATCAAAAAACTTCTTCATCTTAGTCCCTGCAATATCCCCCGCTTGTCGATCAGTCTTAAGATCCAATTCAATAAACTGTGCCTTCTTCTTTGAAGCAAGCTTCTTCATCTTCGCAACATCAAATTCTTCCTTCTTGAAATAATTCGAAGAAGAAGATTTCAAAAAACCATGGGCAACCTTCAAAAACTTTTCAAAGGTTTCACTCCCAAGTCCAGCTAAAACATTTCGATATTTATATGTCGGATCAACAACTATAACTGGAGATTGCAACTTAGACGCATTCAACTCAGACATAACTTCCCGCTCTCCACGAAAAGCTTTTTCAGGATCCAATGTTCTAGGTCGCTTCAAAAGCCCCTTCAACATCTTCACAAAACCACCATAATGGATAATCAAAATCTCTAATCCATACCCCGAGAATCCTTTAATGTATCCCTCGGCCCCATAACACCGATTTGCATAACAAAACGTCTTAGCAAGCTTTATTTCGTCTGCTAGGGTGGGATTCTTCCTTATCTTCCCCCCAACATACTTAACATGACTAAGAGAAACATCAGTCACATTCTCAGCATCTTCCGGACGAACATTTTTCACAACCGGGATAATTTCCAAAACAACATTCTTAGAAACTGCCTGATAATAATCTCTAGATCCATGAACAACCTTAAGTTTTCCTGGCAACTTCGCTTTCTTCAAAATAGTTCCCAACTTTTTAGTTTCCTTCTCATCCTCAAAAACAACAAAAATATCAATATCCTGGGGCCCTTCTTTCCGGATCTGGGTTCCCTTAGCCAAACTTCCCCCAACAAATGCCTTAACCTTACCAGAAGAAATCCGCTTAACTGCATCACTGGCAGAAGCCTTCAATGAACTAACCTCCTCCCCAGAAAGCGAAATCTCCGACAAAACATCATTCAGAATTTTCTTAACACCCATAATTATACTAAAGAAAAACTAGTTATTAAAGCTTTCATCTCTCCTTCAGATTCCTATACTGGAGCAACGCAAGGAGCATACTGGCGCTTATCCAAACGAGGCCAACTATTATCACAAGCACTAGTTTTAGCCGGATCAAAATTATTACCCTCGCCAGAATATCCCTCGCCATTGTTGCCACAAGAAATATCATATCCGTTCTGACTATCGCACGCACGAACATCCCGAATTACTCCCCCACTAGTTTCCGCACCAATAGCAATTCCATAATTAAAATAAACTATTCCTCCAGAACCTCCCCCCGAAGGATTAGTCACACCAGCATTATGAATCTCAACATCATCTGCATTGATGCTAACACCGATTCCAGTCTGATCATTCGGACCATAAACACTATTACCGCCCAAATCAAAATCTATTCCATCAGCTTCGATACTAAAACAAGTACCCGAATCGCCATAAACAAGTTGTCTCAGGAGATACTTTCCATTCTCAACACTCAATGTAGCACAACTTCGAAGTAACTCCGTATAACAAGTTCCTTCATAACATTCTCCCCCGGAAGAACAAGAATCTCCTTCCGCCTTATTTGAATAAGAACAAACGCCTTCTAAACAAACATCATCAGTACAATCATTTCCATCATCACAACCACCTTCACAAACTTTAGTTCCAATTGGATCAGCCGAGCCACCGTCTGGAAAATTTCCCGAACTATATGAATCATCTCCACTACCATCACCGCCAACAGTGGAAATAACCTCCCCTTCAACCTCTCCCGCACCATCAAGGTATATTGGAAGAATCTTTATAGAATCTGGAGCGTCATATCCTCCAACACCATCCGAATAGATAGTCAAGTTAAAACACTTAGTCTTGGCCTCATTGGTCTGAGGTATTTCTTCACCAGAAAAATTTCCCCGATCTTCTAGTGTAGTTCCGTTATAGACAAATAAAACATCAATCCTGCTTAAGTTAGAGCCTTCGGACAATCTTCTAACCTGCACACAAGCAACCCCCTTATCAGAATCAAAATAAGTATAACCTCCCTCCGTTTCAATAATCAAATCTGCATCATATCCCCCATAACTGGCACTATCCCTAATCATTGGAATAACCAATCCCCAAATAATTCCAATGGCCGCAACAGTTATTAAAATTATTAATATAGTTGCGATCGTCGCAGAAATACCCCTCTTATCACCCTTTTTCATAATAAATACTAACAAAAATACTATTTAAATTTAATCATCTCCACGCATAGAAATTCCACTCTCAATATCAATCAAATATTTTCCTTCCTGGGCCTCTGAAAGAGGTTACTTAGGAAGATTAATTCCACTCTCAATATCAATTAAATATTTTCCCTCTTGAAGCTTAAACACAATCGGCTTTCGATTCATCAAACTAACAATATCTATCTCAAACTTCCCAGGATTAAGAACCCTAACACTTTCTAAATCAAGAATAACCGGCTTATCTTCATCTTCAATTTTCAAGATGCTCCGTACATCTTCCTCAACTTGTTTCTTATCAATAGTATTAAACTCCGGAATTGGGATCTCTCGAGCCTCTCGAATCTTGTCTGCCTGCTCATCTCGGATATAAAAAAAGAACTTCCCGCCGCAAGCATTACAACCTTCTAGGATTTCCTTACTTCCTACTTCGATGATTTTACTGCAGTGTACACATTGGTGTGGCATTTTATAACTCCTAAATAAACAACAACTAAGAAGTTATTAAAGTTTTTGATTAGATGCCCGATCTTCAATCAGTAAATAAACAATTGTGATTACTACCGTATACAAAATCTTCAAGTGGAAGAATAGTTCCGCCACCATCACAATATAAATCCCACCCATTATTCAGAATCGTGTTACTATAAAATGTATTCACACCTAAATCAGGATAATATACTCCCCTATCATTATTGGAAATGTTGTTATTATAAAATCTATTATCATAGGAGTTTAAGAGATGTACCCCATTATCATTATTGGAAATGTTGTTATTATAAAATCTATTACTATCTGCATTATGGAAATATATTCCATTTTCGTTATTGATGATATTGCTGTCACGAAATTCATTATCCCCGTCCCATCGAAGATTTATTCCATACTGTAAATTGGTTATAGTCAAATTATTGAAAGAGTTCCCGGATGAAGAAAGAAATATCCCAGTCCCAGTATTAGCAAATCCCCCTCCACCACTCCCATTTATTTTTATATTAGTAAAAACGTTATTTGCAGAAGTACTTGGATCACTAACCCTCAATGAGTAATCCGCATGCACTTTAGTTATAATCACATCCCGAATACTAGAATTGGACACGTCCAGGAGATTAATTCCAATAGTTATTGAGGATACATTTATTTCCTCAATTGTAATATTATTGCCCCTAACTGAGATACCAAATGTAAATAAGCCGATAGTTCCATTTCGGATTACCAAATCATCATAACCATTTGAATTGATACCTGTAGCTCCAAGATAATCTATCCCATCGAGACCAATCCCATTCCCATTCAAGTCAAAAGTTATACCTTCTGCCATAAACTCAAAACAATTAAGGTGGTTAATAGTTTGTTCAACATCATTTTGAAGAATATACTCCCTACCTGCTTCGGCCAATCTATAAGTTTTAATACTTCCGTCAGGGTTAGGTTCATCACAGGCAGTAACCAAAATTGGATCAAGGACACAATTATCGCCACAACCCTCTGAAGGGGGAGATGGACCTCCTCCACCGCCTTTCCGAGGTTTATCCAAATTCGCCGCAGGAGTCTGATCGCCAGGATAAGTACCGTCCCTCACATTATTTGATTCAGAACTAACCTCCCCCACAACTTCCTTATTTCCATCCCAGATAACCGGAGATACTCTTATTGATTCGGGAGCGACCCCATAGTCTACTAAATTAAAGCACTTGGTCTTGGCCTGATTTGGGGCAGGGATTTCAACTCCACTAAAATTAGAAATATGGGAAGTTCCATTGAATCCAAAGAATACATCAATACGAGATAAATTCAATTCATCATTTCCCCGCCTAACCTGAACACATGCCACCTTCTTATCTTCATCATAATAGGTATATCCGCCCTCAGTATCAATTACTAAATCTACCTCATAACCGCCAAAAGAAGTGTTATCTCGAATTAGTGGAAGAAGAACTCCCCATAAAATGCCTATACCTGCCACAACAATTAATATCATTAGAATAACTGCTATAGTCGCTGAAATACCTCTCTTTTCCATAGGTAATACAGCAAAAATAAGTTTATATATTTTTATAAAACAAAAAATTCCAGATTAAAAACGAATTTTCAATTAGGGACAGGCCACATAGTCTCCCTCGGGACCAATCCCTTGGACAGGCCAGATATCTACACAATTCGTAATGTTCACTCCACTAAAAACATTTCCCTGTCCAGAATTTCTGTTTGATGAAGAACAATAGAAATCCCATAAATCATTCCCACAGGAAGTGGCATTGTCAATAGTATTGTCATTTGAACTACCCGAAAAATAAAGTCCGTTCCGGCCATTTGAGTTTGTAGAAGTATTAAATAAGGTGTTATTTGAGCTTGAAGAAATAATAATTCCGTCACGAGCATTTAGGTTTGAGATAATATTTGATAGGGTATTATTTGAGCTTGAAGAAATCCAAACTCCCTGATCTCCATTTGAAGTTACCAAAACATTATCCAAAACATTATTTGAACTTGAAGAAACATAGATTCCTATCCCAGACTCCGCCCTTGCCATAATATCTGTTAGAGTATTATTTGAGCTTTGATAAAGATAGATTCCAGAATGAATCCATGTAATCGCAGTTATATTTGTTAAAGTGTTATTTGAGCTTGAAGAAAAGAAAATCCCGATATTTCCCTTGCTTGCATTTGTAAAAATATTATTTAATTGATTATTATTGGAGCTAGAATAAAAAGCAGCCCCGTTATAACCATTTGAATTTAAGGTTAAATTCATTAACTGATTATTTGAGCTAGAATAAAAATAGACTCCGCCACCCCCATTTGAACTGGAGGTAAGATTCAGGAGATTATTATTTTGATTTTCTCTCAAATAAACTCCAAATCTGAAATCATAAATTTTCCCATTCTTAATTGTCACACCACCATAACCATTCACGTAAACACCGGAAATAGTTCCTCCCCGAGGATCATTTCCTGTAATATTGAATCCATTAAAATCAATAGTAATATCATCAGCACTTACAATTAAGCAGCTACTAGTACTATAAAGATCATTAATTAGATTATATGTTTGTCCCCCCTGATCTAAATTATATGGACACTCAGAGATAGGATTATCATAAACACATGTATCAACAACACAAGTTCCACCATCACCACAATCGTCATAAGATCTGTCAATAATATCACCGCAAACACCTCCAGTACAGGTAGGAATAGTATTAGTAATATTAATTATATTCCCCTCACAAATATTTACTGAACTTGGGGTTCCGCAATCAAGATTATTGCTACATTCTGCAGCAGGCTTACCTCCACCATTACCTTTCCTTGGCTTCTCTAAACTTGCAGCAGGAGCCTGATCATCAGGATAAAATCCCTCACTAACTGACCTTGTTTCAGAACTAACTTCTCCCATCACTTCCCGGTTTCCATCCCAGATAACTGGAGATACTCTTATTGATTCGGGAGCGCCACCATAACCTTCAAGGTTAAAACACTTGGTCTTAGCTTCATTAGGATCTGGGATCTCAACACCACTAAAATTAGAAATATGGGAGGTTCCATTAAATCCGAAGAAGATATCGATTCTAGATAAATTATAGACATCTCCACCCCGTTTAACTTGAACACACGCCACTTCCTTATCTGCGTCATAATAGGTATATCCCCCCCCAGTTTCAATTACCAAATCAATATCATACCCACTAAACTCCGTATTATCTCGAATTAGTGGAAGAAGGACCCCCCATAAAATGCCTATTCCCGCCACAACAATTAATATCATTAGAATAACTGCTATAGTCGCTGAAATTGCCTTTTTTCCAATCGGCCTTTTAAAAAATTCCATGATTATCTCCTCTGAAGCATCAGTTCCATCTTCTTTGGATCTCTCTTTACATCCTTCACAACAGAAGCAGGGCCAATTATCGTAATTGCATCTTGTTCTCCCACCAAGATCCTCGCAAGATTATGCCTAATCTTGTTAAATACTCCCACACTATCATTCTCCCCAGAAACCGTCGCAAGTTCAATTCCCTGAAATCCTTCGATATTTCCAATCAAAGTCATAGAATTTTCAATCAATCTTGCTTCTTCATCAGACTTAAGACAACCCTGAAGAATGATTACCTTGCCCTCAAGGACCAGCCCCATAATTTTCTTAATACGCCCAATAGTATCCTCATTAGCAATCTCTGAAAATGGCATAAAGTGAATTGTTAAATCCTTAGCTTTAGCTTTAGTCTTAGCCCTGCCAGCCTTAGATTTCTTTTTCACAACTTTCTTTGTCACCTTCTTTTTCGCCATGTTATTACTTAGTTCTAGTATTATTTAAAGGTTACTTCGCCTTTTTTACCAATTTAAATAACGACTCATAAAACTCTTCTATATTCTCCCCAGTCTTTGCGGAGATACCAACAACATCATATTCTGGAAAGGCAGCCCTAACTTTCTTCATATCTGCTTTTTTTAGATCAATCTTATTAGCGACGATCAAAACCGGAATTTTCCGTGCAACAAGATTTCCAATAATTGTAATATTTACCTGACTATAGGGATTAGCAGTAGCATCAATCAAAACAATAACTGCATCCATGTCATCTAACCATTTAATAGAATCAATAATACCTTGTGTAGCTTCTTTAGCCCTTCCCTGAGCCTCTTTCTTCTTCATACCAAACTTCAAGAAGTCTTCAAAATCAATCTTTGTTGCGATTCCAGGAGTATCAATCAATTTGAACTCAACCCTCCGCCCATCTTTCTCAATCATAACCTTTTCTTTAACCTGAATTTCCCGAGTCTCATGAGGAACCTTACTAACACTTCCCAAATCTTCCCCTAACCAATCCTGACAAATCTTATTAGCTAAACTAGTCTTTCCCGCATTAGGTGATCCATAAAAACCAAGTTTTACCTCGCCCCTTTTACCAAAAATTCCAGAGAGGATTCTCTTAGCAAAATTCCTTATAATCTTAATCATTCTCTACACCCGAGAACCAGCCTTATTAATCTTTCTCCCAATTTGTTGCCGATTTTCAGTAGCAATCTTCTTGTTCACTGGAGGACCCATCTTAGGAGGAATTGCCGCAGGTAATGTCCCCGCTAAAGCCTTTTTCTTAGCTCCACGATTTCTTACTCCGGCAAATAGTTTCTCAATAGGGATAATCTCATACATGCCAGTTCGGACACCACGAGATTTCCTTAGAGCATAATTAATTCTTTCACTTGACCATCCATTCTTAGCAAGCATCTTATAGATTTGGTCATCACTCATTCCCCTAGCCCGAGCATTAGTAATAAACATCACAAGATTAAACAATAATCTTCTATCACTGAACAAAAATCTCTCATAACGAGTCTTATACCAAACTTGAAGAACTGTATAGAGAATCAATACAAAAACTAAAGCCAAAATCAAGTAGATTATCATTCTCCAAACCGGCTTACAATCATGCCTACAATTATCTGAATTCTCACCAAGATCCTTTTCACAGCGATTATTGGAATTGCATGTAGTATCAATATCTGCATTGACTACAAGAACACCCAACTTAGGAGAAACAAAAAGTGAAGCATCTTCTGATCCAGTGTAATAGAAGTCAAAATTCTTAGTTTCTCCAGACTCAAGAATAATTGCGGTAGAACTACCTTCTTTCCGAGCCCCGGCATCTTCCTTAAAGTATAAATCCCCCCTATCCTTTCCAATAATAAAATAACTCTCTCCAACATCATTAGGAGTAACACTCACTGAATAAGCAACTAAAACATTAGAACGAGTTCCGCTTGAACTAACAGAAGAAATTTTTTCAATTGAAATCGTAGAATCCACAAATTCACTTTGCCATCTCAGGATCGGATTCTTATAACCATCAAGATTCTCTTCGGATGAACCTCCGCCGATCATCTGAACAGGTTCCGGATCAATATCATTAAGATCGGTCATTAGTGGAGATTGACTCTGATCAGAAACATAAACAGTAGCAGGAACATCAAGAGCGTAAAGCGATTTTGCAACTTTCAAGAATCCTTCTTCATCATATGCACTATCTCTTGCCTTCTCAATACGTTTCAACTCATCATCATAATAAGACATATTGATTGTTTTCTCTATCGCACTCTGATACCATGCAGGCATAGCATTAACTTCCTTTATTGCATTATTCAGGCTTTTCCTTTTATTTGCAATCGTAGCATTTACCGCAGCCTCGGGATTGACTCCCTCAATTTGAAATGTAGCAACCTTCGTTAAATTACCGCCGGCACTCACATTCAACTTCAAGGTATAATTTTTCAAATCATTATAAGTATGAACGACCTGGGGATTGAATGTTGTTTCTTTAGTTCCATCACCGAAATCCCATTTGTAACTAAGGGTAGCATTGGATTTAAATTCAATATCTGCATAAAAAGTAACCGGGATACCTGCAGGAGGATTAGTTGGGTAAACCGAATTAATAACTGGGGCAGGCAATATGTTTAATTTTTTATCAATAATCTTTGTACTTCCAAGATACAATACAAAATCTTCATCTTCATCACTAAGTTCGAAGTCTAAAAGTTCTAAATCCAACTCCCCAGTATAATCAACAGTTGCAGGAGCAATACTTAATGGATAAATTTTATTTTCCTGACCGTCCCCATCATCAGAAACATATGTAATTGCCACATTAGAAATCTCTAAAGATTGGGAAACTCCAGAAATTTTAAGGGGAAGAATACAATCATCCGAACAATTATTTGAGTATCTACTAGAAATCAAATCCTCTGCAGAAGTCAAATAACTTGAAAAATCAGAAATAGTTGCCAAACTAGCATCCGCATATTTTGCCGTCTTAACAAAGATCCCATAATCTCGGACCATATTCGCCGCATTTGGATAAATAAATCCACAATTAGTTCCCGAAGACTCTTCAACATAAAGATGATATCCTGTCGCCTCTTCCGCCTCAACACAGAAATAATATTCTCCTTCATCAAAAACAGTTTCTTCAGGATATACCACACAATCCTCTTCACTGGATGGATTAAATAAACAATCGGCAACAGAAGCTCCACCAGTATCGGAGTAAATAACCATCTTTAATTCCTTATCATCTGCAGCATCCACCTTCGCACCAATTCTTAGGGAACCACTTTCTAAAATGCTGATTTTCTCACAATAACTAGAAGTAATAATTGGAGGGCCAGGCACTCCAACTGTTGCATCATAACAACCATAATTTTTTTGAGAATACTCGTCGGAAAAAATATCATAATTCCAAGTTGAGTCTTCAAAAAATTGAATCTTCAATGGCAAAATTTGCCCAATCGGAAAATCACTTGCAATATCAAAACTCAGTCCAGAAATTTGAATATTATCCCCACTAAGGACAAACCCTGCAGATATTGGAGTCCCTGCACTAACTGAAAAACTTTTTGCAGTGCTCCCCGAAGCTGAAGTCGCATAACTACCAGAACAATCCGAAGGAGAGCAAACCTCGCTAAGGATAATTCCATTTGCACTCAGAAAATCCCCAAGTAACATTTCTTTACCACTATCAGTAGTTAATTTAGAGTCATAATCGATATCGGATATACTCAAATTAATCATACCTTCTAAAACATCCGAAGGAGCATACGCTCCCTTCACACTATAATTATGGACAGTCACCTCTGCAGACACAACACCCAAGCAGAATACTAATACAAATATAAGCATCACACCAATCTTTCTCATCAAGAATCAAAGGAATCACACTTTATAAATTATTTCTTAGACTTTCTTTTAGTCTTTTTCTTATTTCTGGACCTTCGTTTCTTCTTCCCATACAAAATCCAAGAACCGAGAACGATAACAAAAATCACCGCACCAACAATCCAAGCCAGGTCAGAACTATTGAAAAAATCGTAATCGCTTACTTCGGAGGGGGTTCCAGAAGCATCTCCGGATACAGGGCTATCTCCAACATAGAATTCTCTTCGGATTTTAGAAGTAGAATCTGCAAAAACAAAAGTACTACAAATCAACATAACCATCAAGACAGTCAGCATCACCCTTTTCATATCAAACTAATACAAAAGATAGTTATAAATGTTTCGAGGAAGATTAATTATCTCTCCAAAATAAATAAATCACGCCCAATAAACAAACCGCAACGAGGACATTTAGCATTCCGAAACCAGGCAACTTTACAATCGGTTCTCCACAGCTTCGAGTAACATTTCCCGCAACACATCCGTCCCGAATCATTGCAGCCGGAGTTACAATATTATTCAAAAAATTCTGAGGATTGGTCGCCCTAACAGTCCACTCCATAAACTGTTCTCCCTCAATACACCCTTCACTCTTAGTAGACCTTAAACACTTAAATGTTTCCGGATTCCCATCATGAAATTCATCAGTTATATCTCTCCCAAGAACACAACTATCGGCCTCCCAATCGTCCCCCCCAATTTCATCCCATACACATTCACATGAAGGAGTTGGAATAACCTTATCTCCAACAAAAGTTCCACAAACATCTGTTCCAGCACCATTTTGACCAAGATCCCATCTATCCTCCTCACAAGGGTCCTTAGAAGTATAAACACTACAACTCAATGAAGGATCATTACAATTATAACAAATTCCATCAGTACTGCTCCCTATCCAACAACAAGAATGATCCCCACACTCGGTAGAATCATCATAAGAAGAACATGACTGAAGTCTCGGATAACAATATTCATCTTCCCCATAAGAACCATCCCCAAACTCTGCCTGGCCCCTCACTACACATTCCCGATCTGTAGGACAACAATTTCCCCCCATATCATCCGCATAAAGCTTACACATCCCCGGAGATTCAATAGTATCAAAATATGTTGAAGCGCTTCGATCACAATAGTAAAGCCCATCACTAGAACACCCCCCATAAGGAATCTGCTCTCCCCCAGGAACCGTACATCCAAAGATGCTAAAGTTTACTTGAGTAGTAGACCCCTCTCCAGATCCAGTGAATGTTGAAGGTTTGTAACAGTAGTCCTTACCATCCGAAGAATCCGTGAAGTGTTTGGTTATCTCTGCTTGAGTTAGGGATCTGTTGTAGATCGCGAACTCATCTATGTAACCCACATATCCTTCCCCGATAGTTAATGGATCAGTTCCGTAAGTTATTGAGGTTAAAGGCTTTGTGTCTTCCAGCGTTCCATTGACATATAATTTTGCATTTGATCCATCCCAAGTCATTGTGATGAAATATTTTGTATTTGGGACATAAGTTGCAGGACTAGAAAGTAATACGTCCCCAACGTAAGAAGAAAGGGAACCATCAAGAGCAATAGAAAAATTGTAACCAGTTTTTTTAATAATAGAATTAAAGGGCATAGCAGCTACTAGGGGGGCAGACGGACTAAACCAAAAATTAAGAGTTAATCCAGAAAAAGGAACTAACGTTGAAGAATGGGGGACATTTGCATTATTGGCCACTTGAGAACTAAATAACGATCCCAAAACTGCAATATCGTCATTTCCCGCCACCGCGCCATCCAAAACACCATCGTTCAAATTCAAAACATCATCGGCACCAAGGGGGGTAGTATCAAATTTCCAATAGCTAACCATGTTCGCATCACAATCTGCAGGAATCGCCGCAGAAGCAAAACTAATCAAAAAAAGAGAACAGACAACCAAGACTAATACATTCCACCTCATCAAAACCAAACACTAAAGAAGTTTATAAATATTCCTCTACTTCCTTCGTTTCTTAGACGCTAAAGCAGCTCCACCAATAGCCAAAAGAGATAATGTTGAAGGTTCTGGAACGGCATAACTAGTATCAAAATCTAAAGAAGGTAAATCTCCACTCATCCCAGTTCCAGTAAAGTGGGGTAAGGGCCCTCCGAAATTGAAGGCTGCAGGATCAAGGGTTAATTCTCCGTCATCAAAAGTAATATCCGTTCCTCCCAAACCATTAAGGCTCCAGGATCCAAAGTCTCCGTCGCTATTTGCATCATAAAGTCCCCAAATTGTGCCTGGGTTTAATGCCTCTCCAACTACAAGTTCATAAGGATTAACTGCAGGATTGCTAGTTGTTGGATCTACATCAATGGAACCACTAAGGAAAGAACCCACAAATTCGTTTCTATCCACAAAACCAGCAGGGTTATCTCCCTTGAAGAAAACCATAGAATATTTGTTAGTATCATTAGAATCGCCATCAACAGTAAATCCTAAATTTGAAACATTATCCACTCCAGAAGTGGCAGTAGCATCATAATCTCCATAAATTGCTTCCATTACATCAGCTCCGGAATCAATTACATTCAAAACAGATGAGGAAGATGAAGTAGCTGAGGCCATGGTGGCCGTCGATGTTGAATCAGATTCTTGAATAGAACTATCTGTAGAAAATGAAGTGACAATTGAAGAAGAATCTCTATCCACCTTATCTTCAAGAGACGAACCTAAAGAACCTGCTGAAGGTAAAACAGTTTGAGAATTTGATCCATCTTCAAAAGAAGGGATAGCAGCTGGGGCCGGAAAATCTGTATAAATTGGAGTAGCAGAAGCCAAAACATCTACATCTGTAGAGGCTGAAGTCACCGCAATTGAGGTTTCAATAACTGGAACAGGATTATATTCCCTGCCTGGTCGAGCCTTAGTTTCCATAGCCATACTTGAAGAGGCGCCATACACTGGAGCAGCTTCAGGAGCACTAGTCGCACCAAAATTACTTCTCATAATCGCAAAATCATCAAGACCACATCGACCATCATCATTAAAGTCCGCAGACAATCCTTCGCCACTCAAACCAAACTGACTCTTAAAAATCTCCAAGTCATCTTCATCAACAGCACCATCATCATTTGCATCCCCTGGCAATCCTTCAACTGGACCAACCGCATAACTAGTATCAAAATCCAAGGAAGGTAAATCTCCACTCATCCCAGTTCCAGTAAAGTAGGGTAAATCTCCTCCAAAAGTATAGGCTGCAGAATCAACAGTCCATTCTCCGTCATCAAAAACCATATCAACTCCCCCCTGAGCATTCTCACTCCAGGATCCGAAATCTCCGTTGCCATTTGCATCATAAAGTCCCCAAATTGTGTTAGCGTTTAGTGCTTCCCCAACTACAAGTTCATAAGGGTTAGTTGCAGGATTGCCGGTTGTTGGATCTACATCAATGGAACCACTAAGGAAAGAACCCACAAATTCGTTTCTATCCACAAAACCAGCAGGGTTATCTCCCTTGAAGAAAACCATAGAATATTTGTTAGTATCATTAGAATCGCCATCAACAGTAAATCCTAAATTTGAAACATTATCCACTCCAGAAGTGGCAGTAGCATCATAATCCCCATAGATTGCGTACATAACATCAGCTCCAGACATAATTGGAACATCAATAACAACCAAAGCATTAGGATCTTCAACTTTCGCATCTCCAGAACTATCATAATTAACTACAACTGCACTATCATTAACTGCGTAAGCATCTGCCGCCATAGAATCACTAGGCGTAACACCGCTTAGAAGAGTTCGATCCTCAAGCCTCTCAAGAACAGGCCCTACGTTATAATTGTTACTAGAATCGTTTTTTCTTTCACTCTTTCCCCTTCCAAAGACACCTTTTACAGCGTCTCCAAGTGTTTTTCCCATGAAAAGTTGGCGCATTACATATTTATAAGTCTTTCTATTGTCGTAACTATGTCGGGGTTACACCAAGAAACTATATCGCAGGACCAACATACGTGACTTCGAGATTTGCCCAATGCCCTTGATCAATACCTGAAAATTCCTTGAAAAATTTGTAAGCTTTTTCATCTGCACCATTAATGTAAGCATCATTATTCCGATGATTTCCCGTAGAGGGATCCATATCACTAAATTCCCAATGGAAATCAAGAACGTCTTTATTACTCACCGTCAAATCAGTAAGAATATTATTTTTCCACTTAACTGCCCTAGAAGAAGACGCATCAAAGAAGACAGTACTATTTGTTACATCACCATAATCTGCAGGGCTATCAATACAAGCCGCAGTATAAATTCCATCAGAACCTGCCTCAATCACGATGATACTTGTAATGGCCCTACGCTTATGGCCTCGACTATTCGTCCCATCAACAGTAATCTGAACATTTCCAGCAGCAGATACAGTATAATTAAATTTCTTCTTAGTATCCGTAACCTCTCCAATCTTTTGGTCTCCCAAACTAACTTCACCATAAATAGAATCATCCGAATCGTTCGCCTCAATTTCTATAGACACATTATCTCCCACAAGATAATCTTCTCCACACTTAGGATTAACGATCTTCAAATCAAAAGGATATTTATCATTCGGATCATTTCCAGTTACAGTTAATTGATTAGATTTATTTCCCAAAGCAACGAAGTAAAATTCAAGAGAACCGCCCTCTCCTGCCTCGTTCCCTGCAATATAATCTTCCTCAGTCAAAGTAACAATTGCAACTGCGGTTCCACTAGCATCAACAGTACCATTAATCTCGCTTCCCTTTGAAATAGTCCGAACAGGATCATTAACCACATCGTCCTCCCAGATTTCAAAAGTAACATTTGTTCCCTCAGGCAATCCTGTGTTCTTGAAAATCATCTTAACAGTACTTCCAATATTTGATTCGCTTATTCCCGTTCCATTCATCAATGCCCAATGAACATCCCCCAAAATAAGAGAAGGATCATAACAACAAACCTTAATTGGGCCCTCAGAATTATCTCCAGAATAAACAATTGCATCCGTTTTATCACTAAGTGAAACAATAACCTCGCCAGCACAAGAATCTCCTGCGCCAATATCAATAATCTCACAATTCATCTCATCTCCGAAGTGGATGGGAACATCATAGGTAGAATCCTGAGTTGTGGAAACCAATGAACCATCTTCCGAAGACATCCATAGGAAGGGATTGCTAGTTCGATCTATAGATTCCTCATTTGGAGAACAAATCTCATAACGATAATAACTCAAAGGTTCTCCCACACAGCTTCCCATGTCAGTAAGCATCAATATCTTTCTCTCTTCAACATCTTCTGCAGTCAAGGCCCTTTTGTAAAATGAAACCTCGTCCAAAATTCCTTCAAAAGATCCTCCACTAATAGAGTTTCCAATATAACTATTTGATTGAGATTGTAAGAAATCTCCGCCAACAGAAGTACTTCCTGCAAGGGCCCCATTAACATAGAGTTTCAGGTCCTCCCCGTCATTAATTGCTACAACATGGTGCCACTCACCATTCGCAATATCCGCATTTGAATTTCCACTAAGTTCTACTTCTCCAGCGTATCCAAAATGAAGCTTCCCTTCTGTGATTGTCAATCTTTGGGCCCATTCAGCAGAAGCCCTTCTGGAAAAAAGAGATCCAACATCTGCATCGGTATCACTAGTCTTAATCAAAAACTCTATACTCATTTCATTCTCAGGATTCAATTCAGCAGGATCCCCCACATTTACCCTAGTAGTTCCAGAAAAACTTAATGCTGCCTGTTTATTATCTTCTTCTCCAATATGTCCGTCAACCCAGGAAGGCCCCTCACCAGACAGACCAGGATCAGTACCTTCAGGATAACAATAATTTCCGGTAACCCCATAACCATTACGGCCAGTAGAATTAAAACCCTCAGTACAATAACAACAGAAGTCATCATTTGAACACTCCCTAACCTCGTACCTATCTTTATTCGCATCCCAATTTGGAACCACATACTTACACGCATCCGCTCCAGGATCGCTATCGTGCCATTTAACGTAAACAATATCATATGGGTCCCCATCAAATTGAGTCTTAGAACTTCCTTCTAAAACTCCATCAAAATCACTTCCACTAGAATCAAAAGCGGTATCTCCAGCACCTTCATCAAATCTCCAATGGCCGATCCTTCCACGAGGACAAACTTCATATTCTTCTTCAAAATCCCAAGAAACTGCCTGTGCCCCATTTTGAGAATCAAGTTTCATAACTACCTGATCAATGGAATCACACAAGTTAAAGTCAGGTAAATCAGGCGAACATAAATTTTCACACTCTCCACAATCTGGATCCGCCATACAATCACTATCAAAACAATCCGTACCACCCTCTGCCCATTCAGCGTCACAATCATTATCCAAACCATCAGCACAAAATCCAACGCCCTCTTCAAAAATAATTCCGGGATTAGCATTAACATTATCATCATGACAATCCTTCCCTTGCCCCAAAATACACTGTTCATTTTCATCCGGACCACAACCCTGCTGATTTAAAATACATCGATCATCCGCAGGGTAATAATCTCCATCTTCATCCTCACATTCTGGAGAAAAGCCCAAACAAATCGGATTCATCAAACACTGTTCATCCGCACAATCTATCTTCCCATTACAGTTATCATCAATCTTATTATTACAAATTTCCACAATACCAGGATTTATCTTTTCCCCCGCAACATTACCCCCCCTTGAAGGAAGTTTATCCTTTTTACCGCTACTCTTCAATTGCAAGGCGTGTCCTCTTCCTCTCCACCACTGGTCATCAATACCCCATCCCCCAACAGGATCATCAACTACTCCCCTTGTAGCTGCACCGATACCTACAAGAAATAATGGGGCAGGCTCAGCAACGTCATGGCAATCCATATCTCCTGCACAAGGTGCATTTTCATCCGGACCGCAAATAGCCGGACACTCGACACCAGCCGGCGCCGCTCCAGCAGTATAATAATCCCCATCCTTATCTTCACAAGCAGAACAAAGCGGATCATCCCAACAATCATCAAGATCTAAACAATCTTGTAAGCCATCACAATCATTGTCATCACCGTCCTTACAACCATTCGGAGAAATTGCTTTTTCTCCAGCAATTCCAGGTTTAATATTTGGATTCTGATCATTACAATCATCCTCAGAACAAGATCCATCCTCATCCGCATCAATTAAACATCCCACAATCAAACACATTACATCTCCCGCTGTTTCTCCAGGATTTACAATTGCGTCAAGCCCATCAACAAACCCATCGCAATTGTCATCTTTTCCATTATCACAATCCTCTAGCGCGCCAAGATAAATACTCGCTCCTCCCGCTGAAGGATAATCATTACAATCATCTCCCCCTACACAACCATATCCCGTCGCATCATAATGGCCATCATCATCCTGATCACAATAATGACACTGGCTCTCCCAACAAGTTTCATGCTCGCTACAATCACTAACACTTTCACAACATATCTCCCCCCCCGGACCAGACTGACCAATACACGCACTATCTGCACAATCTGCATCACCATTCCCATCTTCATCACCCACAGTGCTACAATCTTCATTAGCATCTGAACCAGAAAGATAAGCCGTTCCTCCGGAAGAAAGCGCAACAGCGTCCCACCAGCCAGATTGAGAAGGAATAATATCTGAGGCAGAAAAGTAATTAGGGAAATTAGGGAAAGAACATTGTTCTTCAGTAGAGTAATAATTGCTTGTATTTGTAGCATCAAAGACTATTATTGGATTATTAGGAATTAGGCTCAAGGTACCTCCATAACTAGAACCCGGAGAAGGTGCATAAACAAAAAAATACCATCTCATAAATCCGTCCCCATAATTCCACATGCTAAGATCAATAATAAGATCGGAAGTATGTTCCACAACACCAACTCCTGCGCCAGGAATGTTGTTATATCTCAGGGTTATTCCATCCGGAATCGCAAGTCCGGCAGCACGATTCGAGAGACCCCAACCCGCATAAGCAAGATCATCCTCAGAACTACATGAAAATGATCGTATAGGGATCACATAATCAATATTATTATCAATATTGAGGGAAGTCATAGTGATAGAACAAGTTCCATCATCTCCAATATATCCATCATCCCCAAGACATACACCCGTATCCAAAAATATTTCTTGGTTCAATTTAAAATCCACTCCAGAAAACCTAACAGTAACCTCATCATTAGCAGACATAGAATTAATACAGTCAGTACAACCAAGACCTGCAGTTAAACCGGATACAAAACTTACAGATCCCAAGATACCAATAATCAATCCGAAAAGAACAAAAACACCTAATCTAAATCTCATCTAAGCTCCCGCCCCCACCAAACAAGCAGATTTAGCTTCACTATTAACCACCATATCACAAGAATTCTCTGTTCCCTTCCCAACAGAAACGACAACCCAACAATAATCTCGAGCATTCATTTCAACGAGACTTCCGGCAGAAGAATAATGAAACGAACTTCCTTCGTTAAATTCTCCATCACAAATTTCAGCATTTCCTGTAGATTCGGCCACATCTAACTTGCACTGAGTTGACATAATTTCATTTTCAATCTCTTCGCATTCAGAAACTTCTCCAGAAGAAATCGTTTGAGAATAAATTGCCCGATCTTGAGAAAACTGTTCATCAAGCCTCCCCACATCATTCCCGGTCCCCCCAGAATCTCCAGTACCAATTGCAGAATCATCATTTCCGCCCATCATATAACCTAAAACTAAAAAAATCACAAAAACACCAACGACAATCACCCCCGCACCAACAATAGCTAGCCCCTTATGTCCTACAAGCCACTGCCCAAAAGATCTTCTTTCAAGAACCTCATAACCTGCCTCTAACTTCTTATATTTACCACCCTCATCTTTCATAAAATTACATGGAAAGGAGATTTATAAAAACTTCCCTAACGACGACAATCAAATAAAATTAACTTCTAGTGTTGCCCAATTATTTCCGGACCTAAAATACTCTCTAGTAAAATCATATGCACGAGGATTACTTCCAGCAATATTTCTCACTCTGAAAGTTCCAGTGTTCTGATCAATATCACTAAAAACCCAATTAAACATCAAGGCACTTTTATCATTCAAAGTAGTTAATTCAATAACATTGCCCACCGTAGGATCAAACTCTACGGCCCGAGTACCATAAGCTTCAAATTCAATCTGTCTCTCAGTAACATCGGCAAAATCTGCAGGCTTATCAATACATGCAGCAATATAAGTACCATAAAGAGTCTTATCAACAACCATCACATTGGAAAACTGCCGTTTAATTCTTCCTCGACTATTTGTTCCAGTTAAACTAATCGGAATATTTCCAGCGTCCTCAAAAGTATAGCTAACAAAATCATCAGCATTAGTTAACTCCATCTCAGAACCATTAACATTCAAAACAGCATCAATTACATCATCCTTATCTAAGATCTCAACATAGATTCCAGTATCATCCCCAAGAGTTAAATCATCCCCGCAGAGTGGACTTTCAATCTTCAGAGTCATTGGTGCATCATCAGGAGTTTCATCAACATTCAAAACATCTGAAGTTCCAATCACCTCCCCATCAACAAAAGCAGTAAAATAGTAACCAGTATCTGAAGAAACATTAGCCTTCCAAACAGAACCTGCACCAGAAAGATCAGCAACCTTAGAATCAAACCAGAATAATCCTCCATCAACCTCCATAATCCGATAATCAACTTGTTGTCCTTCAAAATCAGAACTTTCAAAAACTAATCTAACATAATCATTCAAATCAACATAATCTCCGTCAAGAAATGCCTCAAAGTTAGCATTCGTCCAACTCACCTCGCCAGTAGGAATAGTAACCTCTATCTGACAAGTCGAATTACATCCGTCACCATCAGTGATATCTCCAAAATCACACTGCTCTCCTGCAAGAATATCTACAACACCATCACCACAAATAGGATTTGTGCAATCGGCCCGACAAGTATCTGGTAATACATCCGAATTACTCTCTCCCTCGTCACACTCCTCTCCAGAATCAACAGACTCATCGCCGCAAAAAGAAACTTCCGCAGACTCTATATAACTCTCCATCCAAACACGAGAAGTATCGCTCTGTTCGTCCTGCTCTTCAACCCAAACCTCTACATCGAAATAATCTCCACATAAATCATTTGTAACCCTCAAATGGCTATTTCCAAAACCATGGTCTGCAGGATTCCACGTAACACGCTCAATATCTAAAGAAGCCTCGGCAGCAATCACCTTAGCCCCCTCATTAACTAAAATTGTTGTCTTATCCTGCCTCTTGAAAGTATCAATTCTATCAATCTCCTCCAAAAGTGATCCGGGACCTGCAGTCGCCTCTGCCATTGTATGGGCCTTAATATTAACACTGGTAGATCCCCAAACCCGATAAACCGCCTTAAGAATCGGGATCGGTCCCTTAGCACAATAAATTTTGTTATCTCCATTTACATTCAACCTTAAATCTTCAGTATGAGTATTAGTCGGCAACCACTCCCCAAGGCTAGTAGAATAGGTAATTTCTGCAACTGCTGCATTAACAACAACATCATTCTCAATAGCATGAGACCACCCCCCTGCAGGATATCCCAAACAGCTCCAATGCCTTCCCATATAATTCAGAGAATATCCCTTAGTAAAGGCGGGAGGATCAGAACACGCCGCAGCCTCAACAATCCCAGAACTAAAAACTAAAACTAATATTATCAACAAGGCGAACATACCAACTCTTTTCATAAATAATCAACCCATTCAAAGTTTATAAAAGTTATTAAGGGACTAAAAATCACCCAATAACGACCAATACGGGCATCAACTTCGCAACCATCTTACCTATCCCCGCCTCATGAGAAACCTTCACCACTTCATCAATATCCTTATATGAAAATGGAGATTCTTCCACCATTCCCTTCTGGCCACCAGATTCAACAAATACCCCCCGCTTTTCCATATCTGCCTGAGCTTCTTCAAAGGTCATATCTCTTTTTGCCTGAGTTCGACTCTTAACTCTCCCCGCACCATGAGCAGTAGAACCAAACGAAATTTCCTCCGCCTTTTTAGTACCGCACAAAACATAACTCGCAGTTCCCATTGAGCCAGGAATAAATACTGGCTGTCCAACTTCACGATAATCCTCCGGAATTTCTTTTCGTCCAGGACCGAAGGATCGAGTCGCTCCCTTCCGCATAATCAAAACTTCCTTCATCTTTCCATCAACCTTATGTTTTTCAAACTTCGCAATATTATGGCATACATCATATACCACTTCAGCCTTAAACTTAGGAAAATAATGCTTCATATCTTCACGAATCCAGTGAGTAATAATTTGTTTATTGGCAAAGGCAAAATTAGCTGCAGAGGCCATAGCTCCCATGTACTTCTTCCCAAGCTCAGATTTAATCGGAGCATTAACTAACTCTCTATCAACATCCGGATGGCCATATTCCTGATCCATCAATTTGATATAATCCGAAGCAACTTGGTGTCCAAGTCCTCGAGAACCACAATGAACCATAATTACAATCTGTCCCTTCTTCAAACCAAATACCTTGGCAATTTTCTCATCAAAAAGTTCATCAACAACCAAGACATCTAAGAAGTGATTTCCTGCCCCAAGAGATCCAAGTTGAGGCATTCCTCTGCTCTTCGCTCTTTGAGAAACTACAGAAGGATCAGCGCCAGGAAGCTTACCTTGTTCTTCCATATGTAGATAATCTGCTTTCTTACCATAGCCCTTTTCAACAGCCCACTGAGCTCCACCCACCAAAACATTATCCAATTCTCCACGATCAACTTTCAGTCTGCCTCCACGACCAACACCAGAAGGAACCGTTCTAAAAAGCGAATGCAAAATCTCTTTCTCCTTTCCCTTAAGATCTGCAAGCTTCAAGTTCGTTCTAAGCAATCTAACAGAACAGTTAATATCATAACCAACTCCCCCAGGACTAATAACTCCAGTTTCAGGATCAAAGGCAGCAACGCCTCCGATCGAAAAACCATAACCAGTATGCATATCGCTAAGACCGATTGAATGTCCAAGTATTCCAGGCAATAAAGCCACATTAGCTACTTGTTTTATAGCATCTTCCTCCACATCATCCAACAAAGTTTCAGATAAGAAAAGCTTTCCAGGAACATTCATCTTACCAGTTTTAGGCAATTCATATTCCACATCTGAAATTTTTTTCAACTGTTTTTTGTACATAACTTAGAAAACTCAATCTGCTTTAAATATGTTCGGAATTATTTTTTCATCAATCAATTTTTGAACATAATCTCGACGATTAATATTTAATTCATAGTAGACCGTTCCAAGACCATTAATCCGATAATAAAGAAGCGGTTTAATATCATAAAACTCCTCAAGCAATTTACTCAATTTTTCTAAATTAATCTTCTCTTTTGAAATCAATCTAAAATATTTCTTTCTTCGAACCTTTAACTTTTCAGAAAGAATATTCTTTACAAAAAGTTTACACTTATTCTTCTCTTCAGGAAAATCCCAAAGATAATCTACATAATCGTTCAAAACCTTTGACAATTTTTTCTTCTTATCGGGATGTAAAAAATTAATCTTTTCTTGGAATAACTTTAGGTTTTCCCGGCCATAGATGTATACCCTAAACATTCTTCGTTTTTTATTTTCCTTCCAAATTGTCTTAATACCCAAATCATTTAGAACCGCGACAATGCTCCTTAATCCCCCCTCATTAACTGAATCTACACCAATATGCCTATTTTGGTGCGACCTACAAAATACCCAACCTTCGCAATCAAAAAAGACCCTCAACCACAGTTTAGAGAGATTAACACTAAGTTTAGGCATATGCCATTCATAAGAATAAAAACTTCCAAATTGGTTAGTTAACTGTTCATAAATTTCTTTAGATCCCTTCTCACATCTTTGTCCTTCTTTTATCCAAGGTTTAACACCAAATGACTTTTCAAACTTATCTTGAAAATCTTTCAATAATTCATAATTTTGATTCCTAAGACCCACCCGATAATATTTATGTTTTTGGGTTGAGGGATTTTTTACAACATACCCATCTGAACAAAGATAAGCATGAACCCCGACAAGGTTTTCATCCAATATCATAAACAATATAAGAAATTAAACTTTAAATACCTTATGTTTGTCGGGCACGAGAATTTCCCACTCAACGTCGGAAATTTTCTTTAATTCAACCATATTTAGAAATAGCACAGAGATTATTTAAGTGTTCTGAATAATTAATTAACGCACAATATTCAAATCGATACTAGAAACCATATCACATAATTCATCAGGTACTTTTGCATGCTGAAGCTCGCTATAACATTCCAAGGTTTTCCTACCTGCGGGCCCATCTCCTTTCTGTAGCTCAGCTCGGAAAAATTCTTCGTAAGTCTCCTTATCAGTCGTACAAACCAAACCACAAGCACCCGGAATATAATTTACATAACCAATATTCTGAGCCAATCCCTCAATAACTTCCCGAACATTATTAGGATCTACATCCCTATTCAAGGCCATGATAAAAGAAACGTCTCCTTTTGAGCTTAAAACTTCTACAGAATCTGGATTAAAATTATAAAGTTTTGGACCAGTTCCTACCACCCTAGACCAATCTGGTTGTTTTCTCATAAATCTATCATGAGAAATGGGTTTATAAAAATATATATTCTCTAAAATAGTCCGAGATCAAACATCCAACACTGCTTGAACTTTCCATCCACCATCACCCTTCTCAACGAACATATCACTATACGTGATTGCCTTGACATCATTAGTGAACTTATAATTCTCCGCCTTATCGCCCACAATAGTACAACTAAGCTTAAAATTCTCAGCATCAATCTTAATCTCCGTAACCTTAGCCATCAGAAAATCCTGTGCATCCAATAAAAACAAGAACTCCTCAAGAAAATTATATAACAACATTCCAAGATCAGTTCCTTCAACTTCAAAACTTACTGCCTCTTGTTCAAGAATTTTTATATCTCCCCTAACCGTCTCGGCCATTGCATCTGCCGCAGAACTAAACGCCTCTTCAATCGTCGCACCTTCGGCAACAAACTTCACATCAGCAGTATGCTCAAGGAATCTGTGGGACATGAAGAATATAATTTATGGACATTTAAAGACTTATTGATTATCCAAGTGTTCAACATAGATAGTCCAGAAAGTCTCATTATCAAAAAGACTGATCTTATAATGTTCATCTCCTCGCTTTGCATGAACTGCCCCCCAAACAACCGCCCCAAAACCTTCCGCACGATAAAATTTTTTTATAGCTGATATGATCTGTTTCCGCCTCTCCCCGTAAAAACAATCAAAAGTTTTAGCCAGGGCAAGAGTCCCAGCCAAAGGATTATTCTTAGATTTAACCAACCTATGTTGGCGGTCCTCAACTAGGCCCAGGGTAGAGCACAAGGTTCTATCTAATCTGTCAAGAACCCTATTGGGAAAGAACTTTCTATGAAACTCTTGATAAGATTTATAGCTTTCACCCCCAGATTCTTTCGAAGACATAGAATTTCTAAGATTAAAAAATTTAAAAGATTATCTATTTCATCCAAGTATGTGAATTTATAAACTCTTTCTACTTAAACTAAATATGAAAAAAATACCTCAAGACCTCATCGGCAGCATCGCCATTCTAAAATTCCCAAGAAAAACATTCAGCATAGTTAAAAAACTAAAATCAAGAAAATTCCTAAAGCAACATAAAACAATAACAACAGTAGTCGAAAAAACAGACAAAATTTCTGGACGTCTCAGAGTCCACAAAACAAAACATCTTGCGGGAGAAAAAACAAAAGAAACAGTCCATAATGAGAATGGTTGCAAGTTCAAAATAAATGTAGATGAAACATACTTCTCACCAAGACTTTCCAACGAACGAAAGATTATCGCAGAAAGAATAACAAAAATAGCACCAAAAAAGATTCTCGTCATGTTTGCAGGAATCTCACCATATCCAATAGTGATCGCAAAGTTCCTAAAACAAGCAAATAAGAAAACTACAATCATCTCAAACGAGATTAATCAAAAAGCAAATGTCTACGGACAAAAAAATATCCAACTGAACAAATTCCAAAAGACTGTAAGCTTACTTCCCGGAGATGCAAAGAAGATCCCATTAAAAACAAAAGATAAATTTGATGTAATTGTCATGCCTCGTCCAAATCTAAAAGATACATTTCTAAGAACTGCACTTAAACTTTCCAAAATGCCCAAGAACTCCGCAACTAAGGGTACACCGAGCGGTGCAACAACTATTTTCTATCACGGATTTGGAACAAAAGATGAAGTCCTCAAAGAAATAAAAAAGGACACAAAAAACAAAATCGGAAAAATAAAAATTAGAAAAGCTGGAGACATCGGAGTCGGAAAGTGGAGATGGCTAGCAGAATTTAAAGTTAAATAAAATTAACTTCTAATGTTGCCCAATTATTCCCAGATCTAAAATATTCCCGAGTAAAATCGTATGCACGAGGATTACTTCCGACTATATTTCTCACCCTGAAAGTTCCAGTATTCTGATCAATATCACTAAAAACCCAATTAAACATCAAGGCACTTTTGTCATTCAAGGTAGTTAATTCAACGATCTTACCAACAATTGGATCAAATTCTATTGCCCTAGTACCATAAGCTTCAAACTCAATCTGTCTCTCAGTAACATCTGCAAAATCTGCAGGCTTATCAATACAGGCAGCAATATAAGTACCGTAAATTGTCTTGTCAACGACCATCACGTTAGAAAACTGCCGTTTAATTCTCCCACGACTATTTGTTCCAGTTAAACTAATCGGAATATTTCCTGCTTCATCAAAAGTATAACTAACAAAATCATCCGCATTCATCAACTCCGTCACAGACCCATTAACATTCAAAACAGCATCAATAATATCATCTTCATCAAGAATCTCGACATAAATTCCAGTGTCATCCCCAAGAGTTAAATCATCTCCGCAAAGAGGATTTTCAATCTTCAGTGTCATGGGGGCATCATCAGAGGTATCGTCAACTTTTAGAATATCCGAAACACCAACTAATTCTCCATCAACGAAAACCTTGAAGTAATAACCACTATCCGAAGAAACATTAGCCTTCCAAAAAGCATCTACTCCAGAGATATCTGTAACCTCAGAATCAAAATAAAATAACCCTCCATCAACTTCCCAAATTTCATAATTTGAATTTGAACCGGAAGCTAAACCTGAAACAACCAATCTAACACTATCTCCAAGATCTACCCATTCTTCATCAGGAAGTAAATCAAAATTAGCATCTGCCCATCCGACTGTAATTGGAGATCCACAATACCCCGAACCTGCCAAACCCTTATCATATAAGTCTTTTACCTCGGGAGCTGTCAAAGCCTTATTCCAAACCGAAACTTCATCTAAAGATCCATCAAAGAAATACATAACCTCATTCATCGCGCTCCCGTCCGCAGAACTAGAAAACGCCGCCCCGATATAAGAAGAAGATGCGGACGCATTAGGAACATGCCCGGCATGACTATCAATAGGAACCATGCTTTTACTTCCATAAGAATAAGCACGAAGACCTGCATTAACCTCCTCACCATCTACATACATTTTCCAATCGGTTTCATCCAAAGCACACGCAGCGTGAACCCATCGATCAACATAAGAATTATCCAACTTGTAATACAGCCTAACTTCTCTATCTTCAAAAGTCTCGAAAGCACATTGAATGTGTGTCCCGCTAGAACCAAGAAATCCGGAATTATCCATAAGGCCCATCCCATAATTCAAACGTCCATTCTCTTCAGATTCTCCCCTATTAAAAATCACCCTAGTCTCCCCCGCATTTAGTAAACGATCAACCTTAAACCAGGAAGCAAGAGTAAACTTCTCCAACGCCAAACTATCGTCATCATCAGAAATCTCAAAATAATCATCCACACCATCTAACCTTAATGTGCCATTCACTCGGCCCACAGTCCGATTGATAGTAGTCATTCTCCGACCAATTCCATTATCTCCACTCCCGGAAGAATCAAAAGTTCCGATCCCCGAAGTTTCATCAAATCCCCAATAGCCCACCATTCCAGGCTGACTACAAACTTGGCCAGTAACACAAAGTGGGTGGTTATCAATACTTCCATCACAATCATTATCAATGCCATCACAAGTTTCCGCCACGCCAGAAAAATCCTCCGGACAACTAGTACAATTCTCCCCAAGATCCACATTTCCATCACCACAAAAAGCAACCTCTATAGATTCTATATAACTATCAATCCAAACACGAGAACTATCCCTTTGCTCATCCTGCTCCTGAACAAAAATCTCTATATCAAAATAATCATTCCTCTTATTCGTAACCCTCAAATAAGCATTCCCATAACCATGATCTGCAGGATTCCAGCTAGCAGTTTTAACATTCCAAAAGGCCCCATTTGCTATTGTCTTAGCCTCCCCATTAACTAAAATCTTCGTATCTCCCTGCCTCTGGAAAGTATCATTCCGATTAATTTTATTCATAAGTGTCCCAGGTGCACCAGTAGCTTCTGCTTTAACATGAGTTTTGACCTCAACCTTTGTAGATCCCCAAACCCTATAAATCACTTTTAACATCGGAGTCGGACCTTTCGCACAATAAATTTTATTATCCGCATCAACATTCAACCGTAGGGCTTCAGTATAGGTATTTGCAGGCAACCAGTTCCCCTCACTAGTTGAATACTTCATAGATAGGCCATAGGCCCCAGTATTATAGTTAACAGCAAAATTACTTTTATCAACAACCTCGGCCCCATTAACAGCTGCAACCCAATCCCATGGCGGGGCCCACTTACAACTCAACTGCCTTCCAAAATAAACCAAAGAATACCCTTTTTTAGTTGCCGAGGGATCAGAAGAATCTTCCGCGCTAACAAATCCCCCACTAAGAACTAAAAATAACACTAATAGCAACACAAACACCCCCACTTTTTTCATAATGTATCTAACAAATCCAGCTTTATAAAATCTTCCAGAATCTAGTCGGTATCATCACTCTTCGGAATTGCCATCGGTGCTTCTCCACCATGCCATGTGAATCTCGGACGAACCCTCATCGGATAAATTCTCTCTGAATTATCATCTAAAAGGATCGCACTTCCCTTTAACCTAGGAAGATTATTCACCTTGTCCGAAATACTATCATAAAGATAACTCTGAGTAATCTGATTCAGTGCCTTAACGTCCGGCTCGGCAGTAACTCGGTGAGAGATTACAATGTCCGATTGAGTCATTGCATCAGTATGAATTTTTCCGGGTTGTTGGGTCGCAAGGACCACAGAAATACCTGGCTGCCTTCCTTCTCTAAGAACCTGAACAAGAGCATCAGTCGCAGGAGTTTTTCCAACAGACTCATGGGGCAAAAACTCATGAGCTTCATCGATAAAAAGCCAAACTAACGGCATTTTTCTTTTAACTTTATATCCCATATAATCAATACCGTGTTGAACCGCCTGAATCTCCTCATCCTTTCGAGAAATCATTCTTTCATTAAACAACCTCTTAGAAACTAGACCAATAATCAACGCCCGAACATTAAAAGCCCCAAGGGAAGCATACATGGACAAATCAATAACTGTAGTCTCTCCCGCATTAATCAAATCACGAATATCGGTTCCTTTTACTTCATCAAAAACCTTCCATGTCTCCGCCGCGTCAAATAGGGCCCCTGCAGAATTCTTAACTTCTTGAGAAACATTTTCAGCCTTAGAAATCATATCACGAACATCATCAAAACTAAAACTTTCCCGATTCTCCTTCAAATAACTAACAACCCCCTCAATCAAAACCGCAATAGCATCAGTAAACCTCAATTCAAAGAGATTAATCCAATCACTAGACTCAAGTTCAGAAATCTTAATTGCAAATTCATCATCAACCGCGATTCCCTTTTCCTTATACTCTTGAAAATAACCAAATGGTGCAAAAACCCTAATCGGAACATTTTTCGCCTTCAAGTCCCAGTCTTCCAACAAATCTCGGTCCTTCTCATTTTTATATTTCATCGTCCAAAAAATCCCCATAGTATCGAAAATAAGGGGAGAGATATTCTTGGATTCTTCAACATCCAAATTTGACAAAGCTTCTGCAATAGTTCCAATTGTATAAGACTTACCCGAACCTCTTTTACCTGCAATCAAAATTACATGAGATCTTGCAATATCCATAAAGATCGGATTAGACAAGGAGGTATAATTTCCCATAGTTACATAACTCTTTCCAATATAAGCCAACCCCCGTTTTCCAAAGGCCTTCTTATCACTCTCATTTCTCCCAACAATAACATCAAATGGCATACAATAAACCCACAACTGAAATATATAAAGATTGCTCAACCTATGCTTCTTCCCAAAGAAACAATTTCACCTTCTTAGGATTATCACCAATAACTAGATCAGCAGAAATAACAATCTCCTCAACAAAAATCTCCTTTGAATCCCTAAATAACCGTATAGAAGTCTCATCATCGAGTTTACACACCTCTCCCAGATCGCAAACTCTTATTGATTGATTAAACAGATCTGGAATTTTTCCATCAGCAAATTCGTTTAAACTAGCCACATTATCTTTCAATGCGTCTTCCCTTAAATTCTCCCTAGAAGCAATATCCATCAAAACTTGCTTTTGTAAACTATAAACATAATCGGAAATATCTGCCCTCTCAGCTTGTCTTGAATACATTACAAGCAAAACCCCGCTAACTAACATTATCGCAATCGTCGCCTCCAAAATCCTTAACCATCCCCTTTTGTTTCTCATTACCATACCTTCAATGTAAACCTCGCATTTATCATAGTTCCATTTTCAAACAAAACCTCTTCAACATAATCCTGCGCTACAATCTCGCCGGTATCTGGAACAACGCCCTGCATCACAATATCTGGAAGATCCAAAGAAACAATAGAAAAATCAAAGGCCTCTGGAAAATTAAGATCCTCCTTCAATTTTTCATAATTAGAATCATATAATGCATTCATTTCTTCCAATCGCCTATAGGAAATAGCTCTCTGTTCCACCACGCTTCCGAGGGTAAACCCCATCAACTCAGTACAGGTAGGCAACACATCGTTATCAAAATCTGGAGAAATCGCAACCTTATAAAATTCATCAGTTGCATCGATACTCAATTCTTCCCCCACCATTTTAGAATTTCTTTCATTGTCATCGACTCCCCGAACCAAGCTTTTTGTTAATTCATAACCAAACATTTCAGAAGGGAGGTTCACATAAAAACATCCGCCGCCGCCAACATTATTCGCTTTCAAGAAAATCCGAGTAAGATTTGTGTGTGCTCTTTCCTCAAAAGAATCAAAAAGAGTTAGAACAACAGATCCAGATAATGTAGTCGTACCATAAGGCCGAATAAATATCAATAGAAAAAATATGAATCCCACAAATAGGACAAATGATACAATCATCTCAAAGTGCGCAGCACCCTTCTTATTCAACCTCCTCATAGAATCATAATAGGATTTAAGTTTATATAAGTTATCCTAACCACCAAACAATCCTTTAAACCAATTAAGAATTCTCCTCATCAATCCTGCAGAAACACATTCATCATCAACACAAATATTACTATCACATTCGAAATTATTATCGCAAGATTCTTCTGAAGATTTTTGCTCAATAAATTTTCCTTCAGCATCCGAACAATATTCCCCCCACTTCCTAAATCCATAATTGTAACACCGATTATCTAAAGAACATCCATTGTCACATTCAACCAAAACATTGGAAGAATCTGAATCATCATCACTATCTCCCTCTTCGTCGTTTTCGTCTTCGTCACCAATCTGGACCGCCCCATCATCAACGTAACAAAGAGAAAAGGGTTCGACAAATTTAGGGCCACCATATTGCTCACAAAACTGACTCGCGTAATCCTGCCATTTACCCAAACTCTTACAAGTTCCCTTGACTTCCTGAGAAGATCCATCAGCACATTCAATCTCTGCTTTCTCAAATCCATCACAGTTATCGCAATCATTTTCTTCATTTTCTTCATTTTCATCGAAATCAAATTGAGCAATAGCAACCAACAAATCCTCAGAAGTAATTTCTGTATTTTTTACTATAACCGTTATAAGGCCCAATACTTCTAAGGCAGCGGAGATCTCTGTTGCCAACAAGAATTCACTGGAAGGTGCATTTTCATCAAGGATAATTAATACTTTTTCATCTGATAGAAAAACAACAAAAGAATTTTCCAAGGTTTCAATTGTTATTTCCGAATTAAGAGCCCTAGTAAAAGTATGGTATCCAAAATTTTCAGAAGCTATTAGGTCCGACATTGTAACATCCCCGATAGGCGCGGAGTCGTCTACGACCAAATAATATTCAGTGGGAACAAGTTCAATGCAAGCACCATCTTCACAACCATTTGGACATTCATAGGCTTCTCCAAAAACTCCTTCATCGTCTTCGCAATAAAACTCTCCCAAAATTTCTCCATCACAGGAATCCTCAAAATCTCCATAGTCTGGAGTCCCATCCTCCATGATAACCAAACTTCCATCAGTTCTTCTCTCTATTCCATTTACAATACCTCTAACATAATAATCCTTACCTCCATCACTATCTTCACAGCCCCTTACAACAACCGGACAAGTCTTCGCACTCCACTCCCGATACTTCGCCAAATCATTTTCCTCAACCATCCCGCTCCCATCATAATCAAAAAAAGAACAATTAACTTCCTCAACTTCTGAAACAGAAATATTAATGCACTGCCTTAATTGAAAAACATCCATAAAATCTACATCACCATCACCATCATAATCTGCCTCAGAACATTCAATAGCACTAACAACACCAACCATCAAAAAAAACATCAACAAAACAATTAACTTTTTCATAACACTATTAACAAGATTTAAGTTTATATAAGTTATCCTAACCGCCAAACAATCCCTTAAACCAATTAAGAATTCTCTTCAATAGGCCAGTTTCTTCTTCAGTTTCATAATCCGAAGATCCATTTTCGTCTTCAGAATCTACTCCGCTTTCACCATCACTATCCCCGACACAAGCACCATCTTCACAGCCCCTAGGACAAAAGTAAGCTAAACTACCAACTTCAATATTTTCCGGATTACCGTAACGAGCAAAGCATTCGAATTCTTGAACCCCACAATTATCTCCACTACAACTATCCAATTCAGGACTAAAACCATGCATATTAGTACAATAATCTTCACGGGAAACAAAATCTCCTTCAGAATCTAAACCTTCAGTAGTTCCCTTAACATTTTTATCTCTTCCACCATCACCATCAGTACAATCCACGCCCTCAGAGGAATACATACAAAATTTGACGCCAGTCACAACCGCGGAAGAGCCATACATCGAACCAAACTTAATGACTTTTTCTCCACCCAGATTAACATTCCCATTTTGAGCACCAGTATAGGAGACCCCATTAACTACTAAATCAATCCCTTTCCCCGAAGTCTTTTCTCCAGAAATTAAATATTCTCCATCATCATAACTTACCGCATTAATATTATTTCTTAAAGCAAGCTCATAGATAGGTTCACAATCCCCTTCCCCCAGAGTAATATTGATCACTTTGGCAATCTCAGAATTCTCAATCGCATCAACAAATCCGAAAGCAAAAGCCATCAAAAACAAAACCCCTAAAACAATTAACTTTTTCATAACACAATTAACAAACTAGAATATATAAACATTATCAAGGGATCATCCAACAGCCGTCCCGCTCAACAACACTCGTGCCCCAGTAGTTATCAGCAGAGTCATCGCCAGCAAGATAAATGAATGTTTTATCCCATCACGGAGACTTCCTTCAGAAATCTTTCCGATCACCAAACCTGCAAAAAAGGACTGGACCAAGATCATAACCAATAAAGGTAAAGAAAAATCCTCCGGGTTAATGGTCTCAACACTAACAGCCAAACTGTCCACCGACCCAAGTCCTGCAGTCAAAGGCAAAATCTTGAATTCAAGAACAAGCATAATCACAATAAAAACCAGAAAGATAATATAACCTTGAACAACTAGATTAGAAACTGCAGACTTCCTCTCTTTTTTCAAATTTTCAATTTGATTAACGGATTTTGCAACAGATTCTAAAATTGTGGCTATATCTCCACCAGCCCTTTCAGCCTCAGAAATCAATCCGACGGCACGAGAAATAACTCTACTCTTAATCTCCTTTGCAAAAGTCTTCAATGCCGCATCCAAGGTAATCCCAATAGAAAGTTGATTTCCCAATTTTGTAACGTGGCCCGTCAATGAACCATAATTTCTATTTTGAAGATTCATAATTCCCTTACTAATCGGAGTTCCCGACCGAACATTCTCAACAAGATCCCGAGTAAACTCCAAAAACTTCTCCTCCTTCTCTTTTTGCCTACCCTGTTCAAGAACAACCACAATTACGAAAGGTAATGCCGCAATAATTAGGGAAATAACAATCAAGAAATAAAATATCGGTTCACCCCAAAGAAAGAATGCACTAACTCCGACAATTAAGACCGCCAATAGAAGTCCAAAGAAATTTTTCTTTTCAAATTTCATTCTTACACCCTCGGTTGTTTAATATTTAGTACGATCAAAAAGACAATGTTAATCAAAATAACTGCACCGACAGTAATTGCCAACAACATAACAATGCTCATATCAAAACCAAGTCCCGCAACATTCATCACAATAAACATCATCATTAAAACTAATGGCGCGGCAATTAAAATAGAGATATAAACATCCATGAAGGTTCCAGCAAGATCAGAATACTTTCTTCGATCCAATTTATAATCAAGAAGATAATTCTCTGCCTTTTTCTCCAAATAAGATTTAAGTTCTCCACCAGTCAAGATATTAGTAGCAAGCCCACCAAATAACTCTGCCAGTTTTTTATTAGAAGTTCTCTTAGCTACATTTTTCAAAGCAGTCACCAAATCATAACCATAAATCTCCACCTGATTAATCACCTTCCGCATTTCCTTACCAATATTTGGATACTCTTTAGACATTGCAATGATTCTAAAAATCTTTGTAGGTTCAAGATTAGATCCTGCAATCGCAGCCATATGAATTGCTGCAAAAGGCAATTCCTGAGTAATATTCTTTTGAACAGAATTAGATTCAGACGAGGGATAAAAATAAAATCCCATAAGAGAAATTGCAAGTAAACCAAAAGGAATTGCAATGAATACCCAGTTACTTAGACTAAAAATCATCAAAACTCCAAAAACAATCAATCCAAAAACAAAAGCCATAAGGGAGATAAAAATAGCAATTGAGAGATAAGTGGCTATGGGGAATCTAAGATTCGCCTTCTTCAAATCATTCGATAAACTATCAAATTGGGGAGCTAACCGGTCAGAAGTTTTACGAAAGAATTGATTAGAGATCTTAGCCAGATAACTTGGTCGATTGACGATAACTTCTGCCTCTTTTTTCTTTTTCTTCTGAAGATTTATTAGTCCAGATTCTGAAACTTTTAACTTTTTCAAAAATTCTCCACGATCTTTTTTATCAATTGTAACAAACCTCTTTTCCTTGGAGGATGGAGAAACATAACTCATTCGGACAAATTTTTCCTTTGCCCTAATTGGCAAACCACCACTTGGAGTGACTTCCCCCGCCATTCCCTTAATTGGAGACCATTCCTTGAGTAATTCAGGAACTGCCTTATTTAACATTCTAAGTTGATTAGTCAAGGACGCCAAGGATTTTATATAAAAATCACGATTTTCTGGAGAACCCTGAATCCCCGCCACAATGGAATTCATGTCCGAGATAATTTTTTTCTCATGTTCAACATTCTTCTTTAAATCCTCAAACATTTTTCAGCCTCCCAAGAACAAATGATCGCACGGAACATTTTAATGTTGCTTCAAACATTCTTTTCCCCCTCCTGCGGAGCAAGTGCTGCATCAATTTGCCGATGTAAATCAAAAATAAATGTCCTCAGTTTATTCGCAGAATTAAAATCCTTGCCAGTCACGGCTGCATCTAAACGTAAAACAGCCTCTTCCATAGAATCAATCAATTGTCCAATAAATGCTACATCAATCATTATACTCACCTCGATAGTCTAAGAAGAAACTCGTTTATTAATGTTGCGAGGAAAATTAATCAAACAACTCCAAACTTTTGAAGTACTGCCGCAGGATTTCGATGATATTCGTTAACAGTTCTCTGAACTTCTTCATATCCGAAAACCTTTCTTTGAAATAGAGCATAAATTAGTTTTGTTCTAGTTTCAAGCTCTTTTTGTAATTCTTCGACTGTAAGTCCAAACCTGCCGGATATTTTTTCAACAATTTTACTATTCTTCTTAAAATAAAATTGGTCATCTGCCGGATTCCAACTGAAGGGCGTATTCGTCATAGCAGTTCCATCCTGCTGAACATTAACAATTTCAACAATTTCTCGTAACCTTCTAGTCTCATGTTTCTTAACAATCGCATGAGTCATAATTGCAACCGCATCTAGGCCATTCACTAATGCGGGATTCAAACTAATCGGAGGAGTCTCTAATCTTCGGATAAGAGTGTCAACAGAATCGGCGTGAATCGTAGAAATAGATGCATGTCCAGAAGCCATACCTTGAAACAAAACAGCCGCTTCCTTACCTCTAACTTCACCCACAATAACATAATCAGGATTCTGTCTAAAAGATCCTTTCAATAAAGTAAACATGTCCACCTCACCAACTCCTGCCGAAGAAACTCCCGTTCTGACAACTGAAGGTAACCAGTTCTCTCTAGGCAAATTCAACTCCCTGGTATCTTCAATAGAAACCACCCTGGCCTCAGGAGGAATAAAAAATGCAATCGCATTCAATAACGTCGTCTTACCGGAAGCAGTTCCTCCAACAATCATAATATTTGATTTGTATTCTAGTAGCATCCAAAAATAAGCTAGCATTTCAGGGCTCAAGGTATTAAATCCTATCAACTGCGTTGGAGTCCACGGAACTTTAGTAAATTTACGGATAGTAAATGTTGGCCCCTTAGAACTAATGTCCTTTGTATATGTCGCATTGACTCTTGATCCATCAGGCAAAGAACCATCCAACATCGGAGAAGCATAAGAAATATATCTCCCCGTCTTCTGTGCCAATTTCTCAACAAAATTCGCAAGCTTTTCCACCGAATCAAACTTTATGTTAGTCTTAACATTTCTAAAAACTCGATGCACAATATAAATCGGTTCGCCTACTCCGTTACACTCAATATCCTCAATAAAATAGTCCCTCATCATTGCCTCAATTTCATTTAATCCAATAAAATCACGATACAAAAAGAAAAATATTTTCTTAAAAATCTCTTCCTCAATCTTCATTCCCAACTCGGAAATCACTAACCGTGCAGTCTTGTCCACATAATCAATCAACTTTTCCTCCCCCTGAGCCCCAACAAAATTAACATTCACAACTTCCCTCATTGCCTGTTCAATTCTCTTCAAGTTTCCCTTGTCTTCCTCAGAAAGAATCGGTTCCTCGACATTATAGATCAGTTCCCCCACCTTTTCATCCCAAGCCACATGAATTGAAACAAAAGGCGAAATCACCATATAACGAACATCTATCTTCGTCTTATCATTAAATCGGGGAATTGCCGGAACCCTAGGACTCAGATTAATATTTATATCACCCATCTTAAGGTGAACAAGAAATCTAACTTTATTAAAGTATTGCTAACTAACAGTTAATTCTATAATGGTGTTTCCGTCGCTACTACCCACATTGTATATATTAAGAGGGTACGCAGAGGGTGCAGCTTCAAATTCCCTTATTCCTTCCGTCTCATCATCATATTTCAAATCAATTCCATAAGGAATCTCGAGAGTAACTTCCCACGGGCTGGATTCCCTCGTTCTAACGATCATGGTCCCCAAAGAAACATCAACCCCTGCCTCGCTATATTCATAACTTGAATCTATCACCCACGAAATCATATCCTTCTCAGAATCAATAATAAATGTTCCCTTCCCAATTTTCAAATCAACAACCCGCCTATTCCCTGGAGCCCGCTGAACCTCGTAAATCTTCCCATTAATAGCCTCCATGGCCTCCACTGCTTGATCAATTAATGCTCGATCCTTCATCTGATCAATTTTAGGCTTAGCAACAGCCAATAACAATCCAATCACAGCTAATCCAATCAAAGTATATATCACTGTCTCAACCCAAACCTGCCCCTTTTTCTTCATACTACAAAAACACAAAACCTGTTTATATAGTTTGCCAAATAACCAAAAAATATGGATGGCCCCGAAGGGCCAAGATAAAAATAAAAAAATAATAATTATATCTAACTAACAATCAGTTAGTACCTTACTTGCCGAAATATCACAAGTTTCTTGTGTATTTCCAACAGCAACAACCGGAGCGATTTCTACCTTCTCAATAGTCTCTGTAACGCCATAAGTTGCATTAGCCGCAATCACATAAACTGTCTCCTCATTGGATCCAGGAAATGTAACAGTAGTAGGGTCCAGAGTTGTAGTCGTATTACTTAAATCGAAAGTTGTTGTACTTCCTCCTGCAGAAACTAACACCTGAACATCTGCAATCTTAAAGTCCTTAGCTCCATGCTTTACTTGGATAGAAATATTAGCACCATCATTCTTACAAGTGTAACCTGCATCTAGAAGAGTCACCTGAGAGACTGCATCTAAACAAAGAGTTCCTTTATCAAGCTGGTTGTTGATCATAGGGATTATTGCAGCCCAAATGATTGTCACAGCAGCCACTGTAATAAGAATGATCAAGACAGTCGCAACGACCGCCGAAATACCTTTTTTACTTTTCATTTATTCAACCTCCTTTCAATGCTCGTCTAATATAGACAAAAGAATTAGGACTCAGGAGGTTATAAATGTTCTCATAATCCTCCGAAGAGGATTAGAGAAAATAAAAATAAAATAAAAAAATAATTTTGTTTAACACGCAGTTAATACTTTGCTTGCAGAAATATCACAAGTTTCTTCTGTATTTCCAACAGCTACAATTGGAGCAATCTCGATCTTTGAAGATTCGTTATAATTAGTTCCACTAATAACAAAGACTTCCATCTCGTTAGGACCTAGTTTACCTTCAGGAACCTCTATCTCCCGAGTAACTGTATTTCCAGCAATGGATACAAGAGCTTGAATCTTCTTAACTTCGAATTCCTTAGCTCCATGCTTTACTTGTAACGAAATATTAAATTCGCCACCAGAAGCAGTCATATTTTTACAAGTATAACCTGCATCTACGATAGTCACCTGAGAGACTGCATCTAAACAAAGAGTTCCCTTATCAAGCTGGTTGTTAATCATAGGGATTATTGCAGCCCAAATGATAGTCACAGCAGCCACTGTAATAAGAATGATCAAAACAGTCGCAACGACCGCCGAAATACCTTTTTTACTTTTCATTTATTCAACCTCCTTTCAATATGCCCACGAGGACAATTTAAAGTATAAGTGTCTCCCCATGATCCGTACATGTATAGACTTTGTTTGACTGCTTACCCTTAACCGTCCCCAGTAGGGCAGGATAAACAACAATCTTCTCGGGACGCGTCCCATCCTTCATTTTCAAATCAATACTCTTCCTAACAGCATCCCCCTCATCAACATCAAATTTGAATTTTTCAACTTCAGAGTCTCCCCCTGACGTCTTCTTTATATCCAGATGATATATCGGAATATTCCCCCGATTCACAACCTCCAATTCATCTCCAGAAACTCCAGAGATTCGTTCAACATCAAAGTCAATCTGTTCACAAATAGTATCTACGGGATTCCCAAATTTTTCAATTTGTTCAGAGATAAATCCTCGAGCCCACATAAAAATAATAGAAGCTAAAACTAAAACTAATGCAATTAGTAAAACACTTGCAATCACAGGAGATAAACCACGCTTACCTCGACAAACCCCTTTTTTCATATACAAAACAGTCTTCTAATGTTTATAAACTTTTCAGATTAACAATCTACTACCTGTGAAGAAACAGATTCACAATATATTTTTTCCCCATTAATAACAAACGGTTGAATTTCTATTAAAGTAAGACGTGTCAAAACATGATCCCCAATCTTAGTATAATCATAAGAGTCACTAAAATCATCATTGGGAGCAAGCTTGGATTCGACTAAATCATTATACAGGGTATAAAGCCCCTGTGTGGCATTGACCCGATCGTGTACCCTCAACACAAAACCATCCGCACTAAATTTCCCTTTATTTTTTATGGTTATATTTAGGGTAGTCTCATTACAGCTATAATCTCGGATAGTCAAAATAGTATCCTCCTTACACTCCGCAGTTTTATCCTCACTAACATAAAATCTCAACCAGCTATAAACCAATCCCGATAAGGCGATTCCAATACTAATTAAAAGAACATAGGAAATAATCAGGCTAACCGCCCGCTTATTCTTTCTAGCTAATGGAGACAAAGTTTTCATCATCAGCCTCCTTTTCAAGAATAAATATCACTTGATTATACTCAGAAACTTCAAAAGTATATTCCTGTTCAGCAATCAAGATATCAAAAGAAGATTCTCCCTTAAGGTCAAGAGGAATTTCCTCATCATCCCTAAATTCCCCCCAAGGAATATCTTGCTCAGTAAAAAAAGTAGTATCTCCAACCCTCACCGAAGTAGATTGAGTAGATCTTCCCCCCCTTCCTCGATGCGTCGTTTCACCTTCTTCGTCAGAGGTTTCCGCATCACGAGCCCCATAATTTTTCATCTTTAAATCTGCCTGATTCCCATAAATAAAAATAAAGGTCGCATCAGGATCCTTATCCAAAACATCTCCCGCCATCAATCTAACAAAGTCAACCATCGCGCCATCATCACCACAAGCGAAGGGACCATTCGGACCACAATTAAAAATCGCATAATCCATAACTGCCCCAGTCTCCTTCTTTACCTCAAAGGCCAAATCATAGAAATTCTCAGGTTCTTTATTTACTCTCGCCATATTAGAAGTAAGTCCAAAACTAATAATCACTGCAGAAATTATAACTGCCGCTAAAATAAAAAACTGTGCCCGTTTACTTCGAACACCATAATGCATTTTACACCCCATAACCCCTCTAAGAATAATATCTTTATAAAAGTTCACAAAGCTAGTTCATACGCACCCAATTCTATCTCATTTCCCGGAAAGACACGACCAAATTTTTCAAATTCTTTCTTTCTAAGAAAACCAACCATCCTATGATTTTTGAAAGGTGCCTCACAAGTAATTGTCACAATATCCTTCAATCCATTCTCCCTAGCCTGGGCAATACTCCAATCAACCAACCCATTCGCAACTCCTTCAGAGGCCGGACTTCCCGGATTCAAGACCCCAAGAGAACTAAGATAAAGAAAGTCCGTCTTGAAATCGCTTTGGATTAATTTTATGCCACAATCCTCCGAACCAGCATAGTGATCATTAAAAAAATCGTGATCATAACTCGCACTAAAACCGCAAATACCTTCATTATTTTCCGCAACAGCAAAGTAAGGATTCAGAAGTGCTCGTAATGCTTCTTCAGATTTAGAGTATTCAAAAAAACCAGTGGTGACAAATCTCCAACCAGGCATATCTCGAGTAACCACCAAACTATCCATGAGCTTCTTAACTTCCCCGATATCTCCTGCAGTTGCTTGTCTTATCTCCATCTTGGTTATCAGAACGCCTTTTCTTTTATCTAAGTGCAGACTCGACAGGTTGCTCAAATCCCCGGAAAAGAGGACGGAAACTATCCTCGGTTCTGCGACCCTTTAAGCACCCAAACCTAAACTTAGGGCTGCTCCGATCAAGGCCTGACCCAGTTCATTAAGGCAAGATCAAAAAGGACAAAACTTCAACGTCAAATTACCGACATTTACCGCTTCATCTCACGTCCTGCCTTACAGTCCGCCATAAAGCCCATTTGCGAATGGCGAGGGGCTAACTCGCCGACCTAGTCTGCATAAAACTGAACTCAATAGAAGTTTATAAGATTTATTGTTCTACAAAAAAAGACCAGATACTAAATTAATTAACCCTAAAATCAATCTTGTCCGTAGCAAAAACAACTAGACTCACCTTCAACTTCTTAGTAAATTTCTCTATATGGTCTGCAAGTCTTTTATTAGCACTCTTCTCTAGATTTGTCAACCCCATAATAACAAGATCCGAACTAGCCGAATGTTCATGAATTATACTTTTGATTTGCCTACCTTCCTTGGGGATTACCTTTAGCTCAATATTTTCAATTCTTGACTCTTTCAAAACCTTTTCTACATGTCTTATATCCTTTTTACTTTCCTCGCTTCCATCACTTATATTTAGAACACGAATAGTTGCACCCTCCTCTAACCATCTTTTTGAGTGAGTAATCAAATATGCCAGAAGGATCATAAAATTTCCATTTCTCCTAGAACTCCACCAAACATCAACACTCTTAAATCCAGAAAATCCAGATTGGTTTCTCAAAATTATCAAATTCTTATCCAATGATTTAAGATTTTTTGTCAAATCATTAAGTTTCAGATCCTTATCAAAATCTAAAAGAATAGTATTCAGCGGCAAGTTACCAATAGTTTCTGCCTGAGCAAGATCCTCAATAGTACTCTTAAAATTTTCACTAGCAATACTTCTTGGGAAGATATCTACTTCATTATCTTTCACGTATTTATTCAAGGACTCTTGGTGCTGCTTGGTTTTTTCGTCATCCTTCCCAATCTTCCCCTTATGCAGAAAATACATTTTAGTAATACTACTCTTTGAGCTGATCCAATGCAATAGGCTAGCAATGGGGTGATTATTAATTTCCTTTGTTGAGAAAGCCAGAAGTGTTGGTCTCCAATTTTTTACAGTCTTAGCATTTTTATCCATACTCTTCAAAAACAATTTCATAAACCTAAATGAAACTCCTGCCCAAACTCCCTCAATCTTCATAGATTTACTACTCTTATACAAATAGAAAAACAAAAGTCCCTGGATAATTATTACAGAAATCATAATCAGAGGATTGAATAAGTACATCACAATATATGAGGCCATCATTCCATAAAATGAAACATATGTCGGAGCATTAAATGTCGGCCGATAACTTGGATTATGAGAAATCTTTTCAAAGAATGCAGAACCATTGATCCAACCATAGACAGATAAGAAAAACATAGCTACGATCTGAGAAACGAGTTCCAATGAGCCCAGAGTAATCACACCGATCCCAATTATTAAACTAAAGATCACTGCAATTCTTGGCTCTCCACTTTTCTTACTTTTTTTACCAAGGAAACTCAAGAATTTTGGAAGAACCTTATCTTCCGCCATTGCAACTAGGCATCGTGGACTAGTCATTAAACTACTAAGGGCAGAGGAGGAAGTTGCCATGATAATTCCTAAAATAATTAATGGCGAAAAGAGAGCAACCTTCTGCATTATCTGGGGATTGTTTAAAAGTTCATTCGCACTTGCCGAAAAAGAAAGCTTAATTACAAGAACTAAATAAACAGCCATAGTAACAAAGATTGCCATAAAAGTTCCCCTTACTAAACTCTTCTTAGGATCCTTCAACTCCCCACTCATTCCAACTCCGGCATCAATACCCGTAACTGCAGGGAAAAACATAGCGAAAGCAACCCAGAAAGAAAGTCCAGAAGAAGCTACAACCACTGAAGTTAAATCAATAGTATTAGGTCCAAGGAATATTGAAACAAGGCTAAGAAGGATTGCTGCAAGAATGAAATATTGAAGTTTTACAACAAACTGTGCCCCAATGAGAACAATAATACCAAAAAGAATCAAGGAAATAAGTGCCAATTGAAATTCGGGAATTGCCACTCCGAAAATACCTAAAATTGCCCCAAAACCTCTAGCAAAAGCAATTGCATAAAAACTGGCTGCGATGGTTTGAGCCAAATATAATTGTATTCCCAAACTTCCACCAAATTCAGAGCCCAGACTTCTTGAAATTAAATAATATAATCCGCCACCCTTAACCTTAATATTGGTAGAAATAGCAGAAATCGAATACGCAGTAGAGACAGTTACCGAATGAGCAATCAAAATTATTAAGATTGTTTTAAAGAGTCCAACCCCCCCAACCACCTGAGGTAAAATCAAATACATTACCGCCCCAAGTATAGTCAATAAAGACGGCATAAAAACTCCTGCAAAAGTTCCAAATTTTTTGTCAGGAATTTTCTTTTTTACTGGAGCTTCTTCTTGTGAAACTCGCCTTACCTGCTTTCCCTTCCTACCCATTATATAAAAAATCTGAAAGCATATTTAAGTGTTCCTTTTTCCCAATTTCACCGAAGAAAAAAGACACACATATTAAGAAAAAACGCCCTGAGCAGGAGTCGAACCTGCCCGCCCCGAAGGGCCCGAGTTAGCAACCCGGTGCAATACCGCTATGCGATCAGGGCACAATAAATAACTTAGAAACCTTGCGTTTTTAAAATTATGCAAGAACGTTAAATCCTCTCAAAAAACATACTCCCAACCACCTAAATCCTTAAATAATCAAACCGTCCAAATCAACTATGGAAAAGGACATAGGAAAAATCCAAAAGAATCCCGAAACAGACATCATTGTCCGTATCGATGATTTCGGAGGAAAAAGAGGATTAACAATTCGAGAATTCGTTCATTCTGAAAGATATACTGGTTTCACAAAGGCAGGCGTAAGAATCAGGGCAGAGAACTTTGAAGAATTCAAAGAAATGATTAATTCTGTTAATCTAGAAGAAATTAAAGCAGAATTAGAAGAAGCACAAGAAAGTCTCCCAAAAACAGCAGAGGCACCAGAAGCAGATGACGAACCATCTGGAATTGATGAAAACGGATTAATGTAAAATGAAAGAAAATGAAAATTCTAAAGGTATGGACTCCTTCCCAGCATATTATTTCTTTGATGCACTGGATGGATCAGATGTTCTAGTCTGTCCAACAGATTTTATGGTTAGAATGTATGGAACAACAGAAGATTATCAATTTGCGGGTTTCCATATAGAACATGACCAAAACGAGTTAGAAAGAATTATGATGGAAATGATAGGTGCAGGGAAAGTTGAAATCGGAAACATTCTAGAAAGGAGGGTAGACTCTGGATTCGTACAAAGAGTCGACCTAGATAAGGAAGACATATTCAATTTCAGAATATTAGTTCATGAAGGAGACAAAGGTCCAATTAATGGGGCAGCATACGATATGTTTGTAGAAGTATTAGAGAATCTTGAGTGGGAAAGGGGAACGTACGATGGGCCAGATGGAGACGGGTGGGAATCCGCAGGCGGAGACGAAGACATGTATGGCTCCTCAGAATATGACGACGGATACTAATTCTTAGATCCCCAACAAACTATATAAACACAAAACCACTAAGGATTCTAAGAGGTGTAATATGGTATGGTTAGAAGTTGAAACAAAAGTAAAATTAGATTCTGATGAAGTTCCTGAATTAAGGAAACGTATAAAAAAAATTGCAACCTTCAAGAAAAAGGGAACAAAAAAAGACGATTATTTTGCAGTTAATCCCGAAACATATCCCAAAAAAGCATTCAGAATAAGGGCAACAAAAAATAGATTTGAGGTAACATTCAAAAAACATCTTAAGAAGTATTGGACAAAGGAAATTGTTGTTAAAAGAGAATTTGAATTTGCTCTTGAAGGAAAAGAGGAAGTAGAAGATTTTGTAGAACTTTTCAAAGATCTCGGAATAAAGGAATGGGTCAAAAAAATAAAAAGAAATGAGACCTACAAGCACAAGAAAAATAAGAAAATCTCAATAGAAATTAACAAAGTCAAACATCTCGGATACTTCATGGAAATAGAATATCTCTGCCAAGAAAGAGAAGTCAAAAAAGCAGTCAAATTACTAACTGGTGTCCTAAGAGAATTAAAAATAAAACCGAGTCAAGTTAACAATACAGGTTATACAAGAATGCTTTGGGATAAGGGGGCTAAAGGTACAAGGAAATTTATTGATAAATAAAATGGTAAACTATGTAACAAAAAAATCTAACAAACTTATGCCTAGCAAGGCAATGAAGAAAATTGCCCATCTCGACAACAAAAGGATTTACAAGGAAGCTGCAAAAAACCCAATAAAGTTCTGGGAAAAGCTCGCAACCGACGGACTCCAATGGGAGAAGAAATGGACCAAAGCTTACGAACAAAAACTTCCATATTTCAAATGGTTCAAAGGAGGAAAAATTAACTTCTCAAAAAACTGCCTTGACAGACATCTCGAAAACCAACCGGATAAATTAGCATTAGTCTGGATCCCAGAACCAACAAAAGAAAAACCAGTCAAACTAACATATAGACAACTTCATGAGAAAGTTTGCAAATTTGCAAATGTCTTAAGAAAAAACAAAATCAAAAAAGGAGATGTCATCTCGATTTACTTACCCATGGTTCCAGAAGCACTTATCGCAATGCTTGCCTGTACAAGGATTGGTGCAATTCATTCCGTAGTCTTCTCAGCATTTTCTTCAGACGCACTTAAGGCAAGAATTCAGGACGGAAAAGCAAAAATCTTAATCACTGCGGACGGTTATTATCGAAGAGGAGAAAAAGAAGATCTGCTAACAAAGGCAAAACAAGCAATCAAATCAACAACAGTCAAAAAAGTGATCGTGGTTTCAAGATTAAAAAAGAAGCTTCCTTCCCCGAAATCTAAATTCCTTGACTTCAATAAGGAATTGGAATCTGCAGAACCAACTTGTGAACCAGAAATTATGAATTCTGAAGATCCGTTATTCATACTTTACACATCAGGAACAACTGGAAAACCAAAAGGGGTTATCCATGACACCGGGGGATACGCAACACAAGCATATTGGACAGCTAAATGGAATTTCAACCTCCGCGATGATGACGTAATGTGGTGTACTGCCGATGTCGGATGGGTTACTGGACATACATACGCTTTCTACGGGCCTCTTCTAAACGGAGCGACAACACTAATCTATGAAGGATCCCCAGATTTCCCAGATACTGGAAGATGGTGGAAGATAATCCAAGACAACAAAGTCACAGTCTTCTACACTGCGCCAACCGCAATAAGAATGCTTCAAAAATGTGATCCAAAAATTATCAAAAAGCACAATCTAAAATCATTAAGGATCCTAGGAACCGTGGGAGAGCCAATCGACCGAGATGCTTGGATGTGGTATTTCAAAAAAGTTGGAGGTTCAAGATGTCCAGTTATAGACACTTGGTGGCAAACAGAAACCGGAGGAACGCTAATCAACGCACTCCCAGGAATAGGCCCATTCATTCCAACAGTTTCAGGGATATCTTTCCCAGGAACAAAACACATTATTGTAGATGAAAAAGGAAAACAAATCAAAAAACCAAATGTAACAGGAAACCTAGTTCAGGTTCCACCACTAGCACCTGGAATGCTTCATGGAGTTTGGAAAAATCCTAAGAAATACAAGGAAACATATTGGAAAAGATTCAAGAAGTATTATGATACCAGCGACGGTGCTTTTCTAACAAAAGGCGGCCTAATAAGAATCACCGGTAGAACCGATGATGTTATGAAAGTAGCAGGACATAGAATGACAACAGCAGAACTAGAAAATGCAATCAACGACCATCCAAGAATAAATGAGACCGCAGTAGTCCCAGTCCCACATAAAGTCAAGGGGGAAGTCCCAGTAGCTTTCGTTATCCTAAAAGGCAAAAAAGACGCAACAAAGATCAACCCAGAACAACTAGAAAAAGAAGTAAAGAAGTTAACAGATCAAAAGATCGGTCCAACATCCCGTCCAGCAAAAGTCTTCATTGTCCCTGCCCTTCCAAAAACCCGATCCGGAAAGATCATGCGAAGAATCCTCAAAGCCCTATTAATAGATGAAGAACCAAAAGGACTCTCAACTCTCCTTAATCCAAAGAGCGTGGAAGAGATTAAAGGAATAATAAAATCTAGTCAGTAACCCTATATGCCCGAAGATATTCATAGATTGGAGCGATAAGCATCCCAGCAGAAAGACCCCATAAAAGTTCCTCAAGGGGGATATCTAATAAAAATACACCCATTAAATTTTCTAAGTTCCATACCCTATAAAAAATTCCAGGAAATAAAACATTTATCAGCAAGGTAAATAAGAAATAAAATACAAAGAAGAATAATCCTCCAAAAATAGTATCCTTTATCAGATCCCTTCTTAGAAACATAATAACAATCGCCCCAACAAATCCTGAAATAATCATGGTATAGATATAATCTCTCCTAAAAATGAATGAAAATATAATTGTAGAGGCCACCGTTGCAACGATCAGGTAAATCAAATGCCTATGAGCAACCTGTTTAGATTCTCTCATTTTACTCAGTCTTCTATCTAACAAAAATTCATATAGAACGGCAGCAATACCTCCCACAGCAAAAGAAAGTAGAAAGCTCTCAATTCCAGGAATCCATCCAAATAAAGTAGTGGGATTCCAATAATGGGGAACAAAAAATATCTCCGTGGCCCCAAAAGGGGTTAATATAAGACTAGTAATCCACATCTCCTTTCTCAAATCTTTCCTCAATAAGTAGAGAACAGCCCAGACTGCCAACAAGATCAAACCGCCAACAAGATACATATACATTTTATCACCTTAAATCCCTAGACAAAATCAACTTAAAAATTTATCTTAACCCCAATCTTTAAATAACTCTCCCCCCTCAAAAAAATTAAGAGGTAAATCAATGAGACTAAACATTCTAATCGGGGGCAAGGCAGGTCAAGGCATCAATAAAGTTTCACAAATAGTCTCCGGAGTTCTTGCAAAATACGGATACTTCACCTTCAACTATCGAGATTATCAATCACTAATTCGGGGAGGACACAACTTCAACATACTTTCAATAAGTGACGAATGGATCGGTTCTCACGACTCAAAGCTTGACGGAATAATAGCCCTTGATGAAAATACCCTAACCGAACATAAGTCAGAACTCAAAAAGGGGGGATTCACAATAACTGAAGAAGGATTCAAAGACCTAGGAATGAATCTAAACGTTGCACTTGCCGGAGCACTAACAAAAATTCTCGGAATTCCAGAAGCAGAACTTGATGCAGAAATAAAAATCCAGCTAAAAGGTTCAGAATCTCAAGAAGCAGCAAAGAAAGGATTCGAGAGTCAAAAAGAAAAGTTCAAACTCAAGAAACTCAAGAACAAACCAGAAATTATCTCAGGAAGCGAAGCAATAGCAAAGGGAGCAATCAATTCAAAGATAGATCTTTACATCGCATATCCAATGACTCCTGCGACAAATGCAATGCACGAACTAGCAAAGGACCAAGAAAAAAATAACTTAAGAGTCTTTCAGGCAGAAAGCGAAATCTCAGTAGCAAGTATGGCTCTTGGGTCATCTTTCACAGGCGCAAAAACACTTATTGGAACATCGGGAGGAGGATTCGATCTTATGTCAGAAACATTTTCTTTCCAAGGACAAGGTGAAATTCCGCTAACAGTTTACCTTGCAAGCAGACCAGGACCGGGAACTGGAGTCCCAACTTACACAGCACAATCAGATCTCGATATCGCACTTAGGGCAGGTCACGGGGAGTTTCCAAGAGTTGTCATGGCACCGGGAGATCCTAACGAAGCAATAGAGCTAACAAACCAAGCACTATATCTCTCAGAAAAATTCAGAACTCTCTCAATCATTCTATCGGATAAACATCTAGCAGAATCAGAATTCAGTCATGACAAGACTCCAAAAGAACCACTTCAAATAAAAATCGAAAGAAATCTCCCGCAAAAGAACAGCATAGTCAAAGCCACATCATACGAACACGACGAAGCAGGCAATACAACAGAATCTGCAAAACTAACTGAAGAAAATGCAGATGCAAGAGTAGCAAAATATGAAAAAATCAAACAACATATAGAAAACAATCCAGAAAACTTCCAATCAATCAAAGTCCATGGGGACAAAGATAGTAAAAATCTCATCATTGGATGGGGATCAACAAAGGGGGCAATCCTCGACGCAATGAAAGATCTCGATGCAAAGTTCCTACAAGTTCTATACATCAAGCCAATGTCCCCACAAATCAAAGAAGAAATCGAAAACGCAGATAATGTAATCCTAGTAGAAAACAATCTCACAGGACAATTAGGCTACACAATCAGAGAGAAAACCGGAATCAAGATCGGCAACCGTCTCCTGAAGTATGACGGCAGACCTTGGAGATCCGATGAGCTAAATAAATACCTAAAGGAAATACTATGAACTGGAAAAATTACAAAAACCATATCGGTTCGAAAAATGTTAAAATCCGACAAGATGTAACGCCAATATTTGAAAATCCAAAAATTTTCCATAATTTAATAGCTGACATGATTAAACCATTCAGAAAAACCAGCTATAATAAAATAGTTGCATTAGATGCACTAGGTTTCGTACTCGGATCTGCAATAGCATACAAAACAAAGAAATCATTAGTACTAATCAGAAAAAGGGGAAAATTACCCTACCCTAATAAATTTCTAGAATCTATCAATTTTACAGATTATACAAAATCAAAAAAAGGTTTCGATATTAAAAAGGGATCGCTAAATAAAAAAGATAGAGTTTTGATTGTTGATGAGTGGATCCAAACAGGAACCCAAGCAAAATCTGCGATAAAACTAATAGAAAAACTTGGAGCAAAAATAATAGGCATCTCAACAATAAATACCGATCTAAATAAAAAAACAGAAATACTATTTGAAAAGTATAACTGTAAATCATTAAATAATTAAAAATGGCAACAAAACCAGATCTCTCAACAAAAAACACAAACACCTGGTGTCCGGGATGTCCAAACAACATGATCTTAGCTGCGACAAAGCAAGCAATCACAAACCAAATCGAATCCGGAGAAAACAAGCAAGGAGACTTCGCAATGACTACCGGAATCGGGTGTCATGCAAAGATATTCGATCTACTAAACATCTCTGGAATCTACTGCCTTCACGGACGAACAATCCCGACAGCAATAGGAATGAAACTAGGAAATCCCAATCTAAAAGTTCTAAGCTTCGCAGGAGACGGAGACACATATGCCGAGGGAATGGCCCACTTCATCCACGCATTCAGATATAACATAGATATGACCTTGATTGTCCACGATAACCAATCATTCTCCCTAACAACCGGGCAACCAACACCAACATCACAGCAAGGATATGTTTCAAAAGCAAAACCCCAAGGAGAAACCTTCAAACCATTTAATCCACTTAAACTAGCCCTTGCATCAAACGCAACATTCATCGCAAGAACCAGCGCAAGAGATATCCCCCATATGACAGAAACAATCCAAGCAGCAATCAATCACAAAGGATTCGCTTTCGTAGAAGTCATTCAAGACTGCCTAATCTTCAACCTTGATGCAAATGCTAAAGACAAAATGATGTACAAGACCGAACCAAACACCGATAAAACAACAGCAGATAAACTCGCAAGCGAGTTTGACTACAACAGCAAGGAAGGAAAAATCCCAATCGGAATAATTTACCAAGAAAATGACTCACCCAAAAAATAACATTCCACAAATAGAAAAGATTCTCCGAGATGAAAATCAACTTGTAATAGCCCTCGTCGCACCTTCTTTCATAACTGATTTCAAATATCCTTCAATAATCTATCGTCTAAAAAAACTCGGCTTCGACAAAGCAACAGAGATAACATTCGGAGCAAAAATGATCAATCGTGATTATCATAAAATTCTCAAAACATCGAAAGGCCTAATGATCTCGTCCCCTTGCCCGGGAGTCGTCACAACAATCATGAACAAACTTCCAAAACTCAAATCAAAACTCGTCAAAGTAGATAGTCCGGTTGTCGCAATGTCAAAAGTCTGCAGAAAACACTTTCCAAATCACAAAATAATCTTCATCTCACCATGCGACTTCAAAAAGATAGAAGCAGAATCTTGCAAAACAATAGATTACATAATCGACTACGATCAATTAAAACTTCTATTCAAAAAGTACAAAGTAGGAAGACCTATCTTCAAAAGAAAATCTAAATGGCTATTCGATAGATTCTACAATGATTACACAAAAATCTTCCCACTCTCAGGAGGCCTAGCACAAACAGCTCATGTCAAGGGAATTCTCAAAGAAGATCAGGTCGCAGTAATCGACGGAATAACCAAGGTAATCAAATTCCTAGAAAACCCCGATCCAAAGATCAAGTTCCTTGATTGCTTATTCTGCGATGGCGGATGTATCGGGGGTCCCCACACAAGCAAAAAGCTAACCATCTCACAAAAACATGCCAGGATAATGCGTTATCTAAAAAAAGCCAAACAACAAGACATCCCCGAAGATCGAAAAGGATTGATTAAGATTGCTAAGGGATTAAAGTTTACCAAATAACTAAACACTCAAAACTATCAACTTAGTATTTCCCAAATTCGTCCGACTAACAACATGACGAAATTCCAAATCTGTCAAAATCCGGGACATTTTAACCTTATTAATTCCAGTTAAAGCAACCAATTTATTCTGCTCCATCGAATTATTATTTCCCAAAAGCAACTCAATAATCTTCTTTTCCTTCTCTGGCAAAATTTTCAAAACCCGATTCAACTGAATCCTATTGATCCTCGCTTGAAATAAAACCACAATAAACCCTCCAATCACAATAGACACAAATGAAATCGCATAAACGATCACGGGCAAGGTGCTTCCTTCTTCGGAAGCATAATATCCATTCACAAGAGAAAACATAACACCCAACAAAAACACAGCAACGAATCCAAAAATTAACCGCTTAGATGAAATTTCCATTACCCAAGCACCTTCCTTATCTTTCTAAATTCTTTCTCAGTTATCTCTCCACCAGCATATCTCTTCTTAACAATATCCATCGCAGACTCTTTCTTGCTTCCACTAAAAACCCAATAAATAATTAATCCGATAGCAACCAATATCAATAACTGAAAGATCCAACTATAAGGATGAGCGCCCATAAATGGCCTCATTCCCCCTTTCGCAACGCATCCAGTTATTCTTGACATCCCCATATTAATCTCCCAAAGTTTTTAACCCTTTACAAAAATAAAAAATAAAAAATTTAATTGTAGTTACCGATTATTCGGCAAACGGACAGCCCCCATGATTTCCGCCACCCTTATTGAATCCCTTACTGAATCCTTTTCCAGAACCCATCTTGCCACGGCCCCGACCTCGTCCCATTAGGCCCTCCGGCATTAGTTCCTTAAATTCATCCATAAGCGCTTCAACAACTTCGTCATCTCCAGCTTCCCTAGCTTCTCTAATCTGCGTCTTCAAGTCGTGTACCCGAGTCATCTTCTCAAAATTCTCCTCAGTTATCTCAGCGGATACAGCAGCCTTCCAAGCATCATAGTCTCCAGTTTCAACGGCCTCACGTGCAGCATCCCTATTTTCAGAGCTACTAAAAGGCATAGCAACAACCATCGAAATTCCTAAAATTCCAACGATAGCCAAAACTAAGATTCCCAAAATTTTTCTTTCCATATTTAATCCTCCCTTGTATTTCATAGATATATTAAAGTGAAACGAGCTATACTTTTTACTGAAACGAGTTTTTTTGAGAATCAAGCCTACTTCTTCCCCAAATACCTAAGCCCCATCCAAAACGCCAAAACAAATAAAACCAGAACCAAAAGAATCCCCCCAGCAATAGAAACCCAATTAACACCTACAGCACCATCAATGACTCCTGCAGTCTCCTCAGAAAAATCACGGTCATCCACTTCTTCGGTCGGCAGTTTCTCATCAATCTCCTGAACAAAAACCTCTGCTCGACTAAAAGTCACATCAACTAATCTAACCAATAAATCATAATCACCATCACCATCCAAATTAACTCTCCATTCCTCACCGACTGAAAGAGTCTTAGTCTGAGGATCCGAAGAAACAGTTACCGTAGCTGTTTTACTACCCGAATCAATTTCATCAACATTCAACTGATGTTATCCTCCGCCAGCATTAAATTTCAATTTCCAACCTTCAGCCAATTGTTGAGAATAACCTTGAGCCAATCTTGATGCCGTAAGACTGTAAGAGGGTTTTCCTGCACTACCTGTAGAAGTAGAAGTATCTGTAGTCTCATCCGCAGGAGTTTCAACAAGAGTAAAACTAACATTAGTATTATTAGTCAAATTAAAAGCAGTAATATTAGTCACATAACCTGTTGCCGAAGCTGAAATAGTATGATTTGAATAATCAGTAGAAGTCCCACTCAAATTGATATACTGTATGAGTATCTGTCTGGCAATACTCCCATTAACCAAGCTTGAATAAACAACACTTCCCGTAGAGTTTGTAATTGTTATATTTGTATTGTTAACATTCGTGGAAGAATCGAAATACCACTTTCTTGTTAGGTTGGCATCGGAATTTACGTTTTCCTCAGAAATGTTATACGTGACGTTAATTAGAACGACACTCGCATTAGTAACATTAATCGCATTATCAAGGACTCCATTCTGAAAAATCGCCCCGGCCCCCTCAGATAATCGAATCGAATCGAATCCAGAAGGAGTATTATTTATTGTGAAATTATAAATTTCAAAATTAGTCTGCTCCTGTAGCCAAATCTGACTGTAATTATAGAAAACCCCAAGACTATTATTATCACAAGTTAGTCCATCAGCATAAACATGCTCTGCCGACATAATACAAAATGGTGACTGTTCAACTTCAACATCATATAAATAATGTCTCTGGGTTCCTAAGCCAGAAGGATTTGCAATCTCAGAACTATTATAAACCAACCCATTATAAAACAGGATACCAAAATCCTCCGAATAAGAACAATTAAGATTACTATAATTTGTCATTGTAGTTCCTATATCTACCACACAACCCTTTGATGAATTAAATATATCTAAATTATAAGCCCAACTCGTAGCATCCTCGTGAAAACTTATTCCATCCCCAATCCCCGTCCCTAAAACACCATACCCCCCACTTGAACCGACCGTTGTCACAGTAATATTTCTAAACGTAAGGTTCTTACTGCTAAGATGAACATTAATTCCGTCACCTTGCTCTGAATCTACTACCTCGAAATATTGAAAGATTAAATTATCTTCACCATCTAGATCAATACCATCTCCATTTCCACCAGAATTAATTATAGTTCTAACAGAATTAGATTCGCCCTGAATCGTATACGGCAAATCACTCTCTCCAGAAAGCCCACCCATATCTATTCTTTCAGTATAAGTCCCATTTCTTACCCAAAGAGTATCTCCAACACTAGCCGAACTATTCAATGCACCAACACCCCGAGCAATAGTACATGCAGGTATCAGGGGATTCCTGTGTCGATTATAAGAACCTATATCAGAACAATTAATATTATTATTATCCACATAAATAATATTTTGATAATCAGCTAGTCCACTACTATTAATACTAACATTCAAACTCCCATTAACCAAAGTTCCAGATTCATTTATCGCATAATACTTAAACAAATAATTATCATTCATCGTAAAAGTAAAATTATTTTTATAGTTATTGGCCGAGGCATTATAAATTCCAAGAACTTCCGTTTCGCTCAATGCCCGAGACCAAATAGCAACCTCATCAATATCCGCATTCGCGGAATGATCTGAATTATGTGTAGAGCTTCCAATATACAGGTCCAAGGTAGTAGGTTTTATTTTCCCGGTTAGTGAACCCATACTTGCTTGAATAACTCCATCCACATAAGTATAAACGCTAGTCCCATTGTAAATACACACGACATTATGCCACCCGTCCCCCTCGATAGAAACAACATTTAAAGAGGTCGCAGTAGTTGTAGTATTTGAGTATTTACAATCTATCCTATTAGCATTAGAATCATATCGTATAATTATCGGTGAAGCAAAATTAGAAATTATTCCATCTTCAGTTAAAGATGCTTCAGAAGGTTTTTGAATCCAAAAAGAAGCCGATATCTCACCCATATCACCATATAATTTTTCGGTGGTATCCTCCACATGAAGATAGGAGGCTGTAGTATGGTTCCCCCTAAAGGATCCGAACGTCCCAAATTTTCCACTAGTAGAGTTAAGAAAAGATTTAGTGCCATCTACAAAATATATAGATTTATTATAATCACTTCGGTCTAACGGATCAGTACCATTGTTCGTATCAAAGTCCACATATAACAGAAGGTCCTCCTCATAATCCACAATTATTTGAGAAGAGGCACTATCTGTAACAGAGATATTGATATAAGCATTAGTCTGATTTACCAAAACTGAATCTGCGGGAGTGGGACTCTCAAGAGTAAGGGACAAGGCATCAACGCCCCCAACAAAAAACATCCCAAACACCAACAACACAAAAATCATCCCCTTTTTCATTATTCAATTAAGTAATTCCCCCTTATAAATCTTACAATTTCCTAAACAAACCCCAACCTCTTCGCATTCTCCCAAATCTTCTCAGCGACTTCCTCCCCGCTAATTCCCTTAATTTCTGCAATAACCTTAACAGTCACAGCAACATTCGCAGATTCATTCCTCTCTCCAGCAACGGGCGAAAGATATGGGGCATCAGTTTCAGTCAAGAGCTGCTCAATCGGAACCATCTCAACCAACATCTTGAAATGATCAAGCCTAGTGATGACTGGGGGCACACTAAAGAACCATCCATTCTCAACAACTCTCCTAATCAAGCTCTTCTTTCCATTAAATGAATGCATTACGACCTTTTCCATTTTCTCATCTTCCAAAATCTCAATCGCTTCCAGCTCCGCCTTCCGAGAATGAATCACAACCGTCTTATCAATTTTCTTAGCAAATTTCAAAATCTTTCTAAAAATCTTTTTTTGTTCTTCTTTCTCCTTATCTCCCTGAAACTCCTTCCAATGATAATCCAAACCAATCTCTCCAATCGCAACACATTTATCTTTATTCTCTTCAATCCAAGCCAACTCTTCATCAACATCAAACTTCTCGATATCTCGAACAAACCCGCTAGCTTCCCCATTACCCCACTCATTTGCCAAAGCGTCCAAGGGATAAATCCCAAAGCTAACCTTCACAATATCTGGATATTTCTCAGCAATCTCTAAAACTCGCCTATTTGTCGCCATATTCACACCAGAAGTAATCACAACAACATTCTTCTTCCTACATCTCTCGATAATCTCATCTAAGTCTCCTTCAAACCGTTTGTTATCTAAATGAGCATGTATATCTATTAATTTCATAATAAAAATAAAGAAACCGCCTATATAAAATTACTCAGCTTCAAGATAACAATGGGAAATGGCCACTATTCCCCTGCCACAAGGCCATAATTCTTAGGAGTAACCTCTATCCAAGATACTTTCTTAGATGGATTTTTCTTATTCCACTCAGCAATATTATCCTGATATAGTTTTCTTCCCCGATCCTTATATCCCTTAAATGAATATGGCCCTCCCCAGCTGTGTTCTCCTCCGAAGACAGTTACTGCCGGTTTGTCTCCCTTATGCGTTCGATTTACAATATCCAAAAAATGGTTTTCCCGGTCATCAAAAACGCATTTTACCCTCATCTTTTCTATTACGGAGAGTCCATCTGTAGGAACCATAATAACCCCCTGAGCAACACCATAGGCCACATAACTTTCAGAAGGAAGAACCCTAATTTTTCTTCCCTTCCACAACTTATCTACAGCACACTTTTGATCAATAGCCTCCCCTACAGGTTCTAAGCTACCCCCATAAGCAGCAGGCCTACTATGTTCAATCTCAGAATATCCCTCCCGATGAACCGAATCAATATACTTTCCTTCAAGAAGATGGCTAAGAATTTCATATATATTCTTCTGAATTACCTTAACTCCAGAAGATAACCTCTCAGCTTTTTCAGGATTTCCGATCTCAAGATAAGCTTCCCTTAATTCATCTCCCATTTCATGAGCCTGTCTGACATGAACAATAGTCTTCACAGCCCCCGGAGTGATATATTTATCAACAAACTCTGCTCCCGGAATTTCATCAGGAAAATTCACTAAGGTTTTATTAGCCAATGTCAATTTATCGAGGTCCAACCCTCCTGCCAGTTCCCCAGTCAACAGATAACCTTCGGGATTTGGAACTTCTTTAGGCAGATCATCAGAAGGATTTGTTGCCTCCCTAAGAGATTGAAGCCCCTCAATAATTGCCGTCTCGATTTCCTCACGGGTTTGTTCAACTCCCTGAAATTTTTGAGGAGCCTTAGAGAAAAAATGAGGAATGCCTAAAGTTAAAGTTGCACCCAAGAAAGCACCCCCAACAATACTAATTAGAGTCTTTTTACCCATCTAATTCTGGGCAAGACATAATACTTAAGCATTTATGTGACAAACTATCTAATTAAAAACCATTAAAAACTCCCCACACATGATAACCCCATGATAACTCAGCAAATTACCATTTCAATAATAATCCTTATCGCCGCAATTCCATTAGGACTATTCCTCAAATATCTCACAGATGATGAAAAAGAGATTTACAAAAAATATTTCCCGGTAATCCTTTGGGTTCTTGCAATAGCTGCAGCAGTTTTTTATAATTTAAATGTTCCAATCGCACTAACTTTCACCGCAACATTCATTACCCTCTTTGTTTGGAACTGGAAATGATCACAATAATCCTTTTATACCCTTTCCACACAATATAAAACGAAGCCAATAATCAAGATGATAGAAATAATAGATCCACTAATGCAAATGGGAGATTCCCTCCTTTTGTTTGTAGAACAATCATTAAGGGGACTTCATCAAATACCCCTATCAGCCCTAGATGCCTACGATCCCGATCCAGGAAGCACTACGGGAACAAGTATCGGTAAGGTGGCCCGTCAATCAGCGAAAGGTCTTGTGAACCGAGTATTATGGCCAATAAAAAAAGTTACACACATTGCGTCTCAACCAATAAAATATGTCACACACCCAATAGCAGATCTAATTGGAGCAGTCAGAAAAAATACTACTTCCCAACAAGAAAAACACTATCCACAAACCACTAGCGAACTTGAAAAATTCACAGATAAGTACTTTTGATAGAACCAAAAACTTATAACGCTAAATCTCTTTCTCAAAACATGACACTAAACTTAATCGGCCTAGGTCTAAATTTGAACTCCATCTCAGCTGAAGCTCTAACTGCAATCAAATCTTCAGACAAAGTCTACTTAGAAAACTATACTGTAAACTTTCCGTATACTGTGAAGGAACTAGAAGTTTCATTAAAAACAAAGATTGTAGAATTAGATCGGGCAAAAGTAGAAGACGAATCAATTATCCAAGAAGCAAAGTCCCAAAATATCTCCCTCCTAGTGTATGGAGACTCGCTTTCCGCAACAACCCACATTCAACTTGTTCTAGAAGCAAAAAAGCAAAAGATAAAGTACGGAATATTTCACAATGCATCAATCATAATCGCAATAGCAGAAACCGGCCTTCAACTCTACAAATTCGGTAAGACTGCCTCCATGCCAAACTGGGCAGAACACACAAACAAACCAACCTCCTTCATTAATTACATAAAACAAAATCAGTCTATCGGGGCACATACGCTTATCCTAACAGACATCGGACTTGAGCTCAAAGATGCAATGGATCAACTCGAACAATCGGCAAAAAAAGAATCCCAAAAGATCGATAAAGTAATCGCAATCTCAAATGCAGGTACCAAAAACCAAAAGATTTTCTACGATACTCCAAAAAATCTAACAAGTAAGAAAGTCAAAATGCCATTTGCCCTAATAATCCCTGGAGAAATGCACTTCATCGAAGAAGAAGCAATCGAGGAACTAAAAGAATGATAAACATCCCAATTACAATTTTAGTAATAGCGATAATCTGGACAGTATTTGCAATCATTCTTCCATTTCTAGCCATTCCAAATCATGGGGTTAGAAAAACAGAAATCCAAAAAACAAAGCAAATAATCCAACTATCCAAAAAACTTAAGAGCAAATCGAAAGATAAGACTCTCAAAAATATTTATGACTATGTCACAAAAAACTACACCGGATCAGAAGAAAGATATAAACTTATGAACTATCCAAAACTTTTCAAAAGTAATGTAGATGAAAACTTAAGAACCCCCCATCAATTCCTTGCATGCCATCTCCAAAATCTGATTATCATAACCCTTCTGTTAAATACAGGACAATTCTCAGCAACAGATATTAAGAGAAAAGAAACAATTACCCATTTCCTAACAATTCATCAACACCTCACCATTAATACTGGAAAAAAGAAATACAAAATCGATCCATTCTTCAAAATATTCAAGAAGATTTAATCCAAAAACTTAAATACTTCTTCCACCAAATTCTAATATGACTAATAAAAGATCTCTTGAAAAAAGAATCTCTTTAGTCTCAACTATAATTTCTATTATTATTTAAAACGTGAGTAGCAAAGCTATCTTACCAAAAATGACCTTAAACACTAGTTCTTCTGGCATTGAAAGAGACCAACCTTCTGACCTTTTGAAAAAAGCAGAAGAATTTAGAAGAATATTTACAGATAAGGAAAAACAAAAAAGAGAGGCCCTTGCATATTTCGCATCACTTGATGAGCCCGCAAAAAGATATATTCAGCACAATAACCCCTATCGATGGATGCACAAGGCATCAAGAATGCAAATGTAAACAACTAAACTTAAAAACTAAATAAGCATAAAAATAATATGACAGAAACAACAGAAATGACTGAGGAACAAATCCTAAAATTTTGGGAAGATAAAGAAATTTATCAAAAATCAAAGAAAAAGAACCAGAAAGGGAAAAAATTCTATATGATGGATGGACCACCCTACGCAACAGGGCACATTCACATGGGAACAGCCCTAAACAAGATCTCAAAAGATGTAGCAATGAGGGCACAGAGACTTCAGGGAAAGAATGTTCTAGACAAGCCAGGATATGATACGCATGGAGTACCTATCGAATTTAAGGTTGAAAAAGAAATTGGATCAAAGTCTAAACAAGACATCGAGAAATATGGGGTGAAGAAATTCATAGAGAAATGTAAGGAATATGCCACAAAGTTTATCGGAGTTATGGGGCCAGAGTTCAGGAACTTGGGAGTTTGGATGGATTTCGAAAATCCATATTTAACCTTAGATCAAGGATACGTAGAAACAATTTGGGATACATTGAAAGAAGCAGACAAACAAGATCTCTTATACCTTGGAAAATATCCTGTGCACGTATGCCCTCGTTGTGAAACTGCAGTCTCATTCAATGAGATTGAATACGCAAAACAAAAAGATACCTCAGTATTCGTAAAATTCAAACTGAAAGAAAAAGACAACACCTTCCTAATTATTTGGACTACGACGCCATGGACCCTCCCCGCAAATACTGGAGTAATGATAAACCCGAATGTAGATTATCAACAAGTAGAACTTTCTTCAGGGGAAAATTGGATAATTGCAAAAGACCTTGTCCCAAAAATTATGGGAGAGCTAGAAATGGGCTTCACAGTAAAGGAAGAATTCTCCGGAAAAGAAATGGTTGGATGGACTTATGAGAATCCATTATCAAAACATCTTAAGCTAAAGACAAAAGACGCATACAGAGTTATTCCTTCAGCAAGATACGTAACAACCGAAGACGGAACGGGATTAGTACACTGCGCCCCAGGTCACGGAAAAGAAGATTACGAAGTAGGAAAAGAAGCAGGAATAGATGCACCTTGTCCAGTAAACATTGGTGGACTTTTAACTGAAGAAACGGGAAAGTATGCAGGTAAAAAAGCAAGAGTTGTAGATGCAGAAATAATGGAAGATCTAGAGGCAGATAATGCCCTGATTCATAAATTAGAATACACTCACGATTATCCATTATGTTGGAGATGTAAATCTTCACTTTTGATGATCTCTCAACCACAATGGTTCTTGAAAATTTCAGATATCCAAAAAAATCTTCTTAAAGAAAACAAGAAAACGAAATGGATTCCAAAATGGATGGAATTGAGAATGAAAGCATGGCTAGAAGGAATTTCTGACTGGCCAATTTCTCGAGAAAGATATTGGGGAACACCCCTACCAATTTGGACATGTAACAAATGTGATAAAAGAAAAGTAATTGGTTCAGTAAAAGAATTAGAAAAACTTGCGAAGAAAGATGTAAAAGAAGTTCACAAACCAGAAATTGACGAAGTAACCTTCAAGTGTTCCTGTGGCGGAAAGATGTCAAGAGTGGGAGGAGTACTAGACGTCTGGTTTGATTCGGGAGTTTCAAGTTGGGCAGCACTAGATTACATGAATGATAAAGCACTATTCAACGAATTCTGGCCGGCAGATCTAAATCTCGAAGGAAAGGATCAGGTTAGGGGGTGGTGGAACTCTCAATTCATTTTATCACAAATCAAATTCGGCAGAAAACCATTCGAGAACATTATGGTTCACGGAATGATCCTAGACATGAGCAAGAAAAAGATGTCTAAGTCTGAAGGAAATGTAACAGCACCATCCGACATTATTAAAGAACATAGTAGAGACTTCCTTAGATACTACTTAGCAAAAATTTCTAAGGGAGAAGACTTTTCACTTCAAGAAAGAGATTTTAAGGAAATCAAAAAAACGTTCATGATGATTTCAAATGTTTCCAGATTTGTAAAACAGATAGAGGGCGGAAAACAAAAAGAAGCAATAGAGGATAAATGGATAACTTCCAGGTTCAACCAAACAATCAAAGAAGTTACAGAAAGCTACAACAAGTTTAATTTTCCAGAAGCAATAAAGAGCCTAGACAATTTCTTAATTAATGATTTATCAAGAACCTACATCCAAATAATTAGGGAAAGGGCAAATGAAACTAAAAAACTTCTAGAGGAAATTCTTGTTGGAACAATCAAACTATTCGCACCAATAATTCCATTTACAACAGAAAAAATCTGGCAAGAATTAAACCAAGAAGAAGAATCGATTCATTTATCGCTTCTACCCAAAGCAAATACAAGAAGGATAGATGAAGGATTGGAAGCACAGTTCAAATTAGCTTCAGAGATTATGGAAAGAACCCTGAGAGAAAGAGACAAACAACAATTAGGGTTAAAATGGCCCCTTCCAAAATTGACAATTTTCACAAAATCAAATTTTCACTTAGAGCAATTTGAAGAAATACTAAAGTCTCAATTAAATATAAAAGAAATCAAGATAGACAAGGCAAAAGAAACAGAACTTGAAATAAAATTAGACACAAAATTAACACCTGAATTGAAAGCAGAAGGATATGCCCGAGAGTTATCTCGAAAGATTCAGGCAGCACGAAAGAAGGCAGGACTAGTGGTGACAGATAGAATAGATTTACAGATCAAAGTCCCAGAAGAGATACTAAAGCTTATATCAAAACACAATCAACTTGAATTTATTGAGCAAAGGGTTGGAGCAAAAAATTCTGAAGCAACCTCAATAGAGACTGGCGATAAAGAAAGCGAGTTCGAAGAAGAATTCAAAATCAAGGGCCATCAATTTAAGATTTTATTTAATAAGCTATAACCGGGAAATAGTTTAATTACTCTTAAGAGAAGAAAACTCACACTAAAAAATTCTCGAAAAGTCGTTTTATCGTCGATAAAAACAATTTTCACCCCTCTCCAGAGAGACATTTCGAAGAAACATTTAAATAGTAGAATCTCATCAGATAAACATGATAGTCAAAGAGGAGTTTTTAAGCAGACTGAGAAAGATATTCGATCTGAACTTATACGAGGTAAAAGTTTGGACTGCCCTTTTATCAAGAGGGACTTCAACTGCTGGAGAACTCTCGTCAATCAGTGACGTACCGCGATCGAGAACCTACGATATTCTAGAATCTCTCGAAAAGAAGGGATTTATTGTTATGAAGCTCGGTAAACCTATCAAATTTGTAGCATTAAAACCAGAAGAAGTTATCGAGAGAGTTAAGAAGAATCTTCTTGTAACTGCAAAAGAAAAATCAAAGAGGCTTGAAACATTGAAGGGTGATGAAGTTCTTTCAGAATTATCTGGAATATTTAACGACGGAATCAAATATGTAGAGGCATCCGATCTATCCGGAGCACTTAAGGGAAGACAAAATATTTACAACCATTTAGATATGTTGGTGAGAGAAGCTCAAACTTCAATCACCCTTGTAACAACTGAAGACGGTTTAAACCGAAAATTAGAAGTTCTTCTTCCAAGCTTAGAAAAAGCAAAGAAAAGAGGCGTTGCGGTTAGAATTGCTGCACCGATTACAGAGAACAATAAAAAGATTGCAAAAGATCTTTCAAAGGTTGCAGAAGTTAGAGATGTTGAAGGCCTCAAAGCAAGATTCATGGTTATCGATAGCGAACAATTAATGTTTATGCTTCTAAATGACGAAGACGTCCACCCAACATATGATGTGGGAGTTTGGATTAATACAGAATTCTTCGCATCAGCACTAGAGCAATTATTCGAAATTGCTTGGAAAGGTTTCAAGAAAGCTTAATTTTCTTTTCTAAATAGATAATTTAATTTTAAAATGGAAAACAACCCGAATAATCAACATCTGTATCGTCTATATAACGGGAGGTCTGCGTGGATTTGGAACTGCAGAACCTGGAAGACCAAAAATTGGAAAGTCTAAATACGAAATAGGCCTTTATGAAAACGGGGGACTAATAGCTCTCTTCGGCACAAGAACCGATCAAAGAATTAGGGCAATCAAATTCGATGCAGAAAGAGCTAAAAATCAATTTGAAAAGGCATTTCCAGATAAAAATTATGAAACAAGGGAACTATTTTGAACTAATTCTAAGGAAAACAAATATTTTCTGACAAACATTTATAAAAATCAAACCAATTAATTAATCAGAGGTATTAAGGAAATGATTGATAATTATGTTGATGTTGAAACTGGAATCAAAGATACAAAAACTTCTCTTGAAACCTTAAGACAAGATCCTTCTTCGGATAAATTACAAGGTGCTTTTTACAAACAAGTAAGACATGTTGAACGTTTGACAAGAGACGCCTGGATGGAGCACGGAGAAGAATATGGGTCAGAAAGTCGCAAAAACATTTCAACAATTGTTCAAGAAGGAATAGAACTCATTAGAGAAAATCCAAATCCTTGGCCTACCCTTCCAGAAGACATCACCAAAAACGAATTTGATAAAATCATAAGTGAAAACCCAGGAAAATATGGTGGCGGAAATCCTACCCTCACAGGTTCGTGGTACTACCTAAAAAAATTAAGAGAATCACACCAACTTTTTGAACGCTGCAGAACTTATGAAAAACCAAAAATAAGTCCACTAACAAAAAGGTTATGGAAAATCCGCAATTTTCTCGGCATACCTCTCAGAATAAAACTTCCATGAGACAAAACTCATAATTTTCCAGACTACATCTCTTCCAACACACCAATTCCCAACAAATCTAATCCATTCTTCATTACAACCCTAAAGGAATCAACTAACTTCAGTCTAAAACCTTCCTCGGCACTTCCCAAAACAGGGCAACCATGATAAAACTCATTGAACGTCTGTGCCAATTCATAGCAATAATTCGCAATCAAATTAGGAGCTAACTGATTATATGCTTTCTCAATAACCTTCCCAAAACCATCAATCTTCTTCAGAAGTTTAATCTCTTCCTTTTTCAGGTCAATAATTTTCATGGCCTTTTTCAATTTCACTCTTCGGAGAATACTTGATGCCCGGGCATAACTATACAATAGGTATGGGCCAGTATCACCTTCAAATGCAAGGAATCGATCGATATCGAAGATTATATTATTCTCCCGAGAATTCTTTAAATCCCCATAGAAAATTGCCGCCAGTGCAATCTTCTTCGCTCTTTTTTCTAATTCTTCCTTAGACAATTTCTCTCGAGCCATCAAATTCTTCTTTGCCTTTTCAATTGTATCATCAAGAATATCGCTCATGAAAACGGTCTTGCCCTTTCGCGTAGCAAACTTCTTTCCCCCCTCACCGAGATACAATCCGTGAGCAACATGAACACAATCCTTGCTCCAACTATGACCCATCATATCCAAAATCTTAAAGAATTGATTGAAGTGTAGCTTCTGCTCCTGACCGACCTCATAAATCAAACGATGAAACTTATATTCTTTTTTACGGTCAATAGCTGCCGCAATATCTCGAGTAGCATAAAGTGAAGTTCCATCAGATTTTTGAATTAAAGCGACCCCCAGACCTTCGTCTTTAAGATCCACAATCAATGCCCCGTCATCTTTCTTGACAATTTTCTTCTTCTTCAACTCTGCCACTACCGCATCCATCTTATCATTATATTTACTCTCTCCAGAAATAACATCAAACTCAACTCCCAAGAGATCATAAATCGAATCAAACTCCTTCAATGAAAGCTTCCTAAATTTCTCCCACATCTTTAAATTATCCTTATCTCCTCCCTCAAGTTTCTTGAACTCTTCTCGTGCAGCTTCCTCATGTTCCTTAGCGTTCGCTTTAACATAAATCTCCAACAGATGCTTAATCGTATCTTCCCCCAGTTTCTTCTCATTTCCCCACTTCTTAAATCCAAAAATCATCTTTCCAAATTGTGTACCCCAATCTCCAAGATAATTAATCTTAGTCACCTTATACCCATTAGCTTCACAAATCTTCCAAATAGAATTTCCGATTATCGTAGAACGTAAATGTCCAATTCCGAATGGTTTAGCAATGTTCGGAGAAGACATGTCTATCACAATATTTTTGCCTTTCCCAGAGCTATTCTCTCCAAATCCTTTCTTCCCCACACTTTTCAAAACCCCTTCGGCCAATATCTTCTTATCAATAAAGAAATTCACATATGGGCCCTTAAAATCGACACCTTCCATCCCCTTTCCTAAACCCTTCTTTCTTAACTTTTCAGCTAGCTCCTTAGCAATCTCCATAGGATTCTTGCGTAAACTCTTAGCCAATGCAAAACACGGAAATGCATAATCTCCCATTTCACCACTTGGAGGGACTTCTAAGAGATTCTCAATCTTGCCCGATAAAGACGGCACACCGGTGCCCTTTTCAGAGGGTATGCCGCGTGCGGCCCAAGCTTTCATTTTAAGCTCATTCTTCAACAGATCAATAACTACCTTCTTCATAGAAACAACACGAAATAGAGATTTATTAACCTTTAGAAAATTTCACCAGACTAACTCTTCTGCCCAGATACTTCTTCCCGAGCAAATAATCTCTTCGTCATGCCCCAGAAAAAATCCCAATGCAAAATAAGATGTAGGATCATTAAAGCAATAAAAAACAATCCAAAATAATTATGCCATGGCTGCCAATCAATCTTGTGTGTTCCCAAAAATGTCGCTGCCCTTCCCTGTCCTGGAACTCCCGAAACAAAGGCAAAATATAATACAACCCCACTAATCCCCACAATAATCAGACATGCCACCATCAGCACATCAATCCAATAATTCAACTTCGCCCCCATAAGTTACCTAAGATAAAGTAGTATAAAAGTTTAACTCCTAAAACACTGCCCATTTTCCCTTTCCCTTCTGTTCCCTATCCAGCACACTCCCCAACTTATTAATTCGTGGCCTCCCACTTTCCTTGTCTTTCCTCAAAGTAATATCTAAACTCTTCAACAGTTCTGAGATTCCTTCTTCGAATCCCCTAATCTCGCTTGCTTCGCCCTTAACTCCGCTCTCGCCACCGAAATTAACAATACTGTCTGCCAAATAAGAAACCAAAAGTAAATCATGATCTACAACAAAGGCCGTCTTCTCCTTCTCAACCATCATTTCCTTAATTGCTTTAGCAACGGAGATTCTTTCTTCAACATCCAAATAAGCGCTAGGTTCATCAATCAAGTAAACATCGGCATCCTTAGCCAAACATCTCGCAATACTAAATCTTTGCAACTCTCCCCCAGATAATTCTTTAACTTTCTTAGCTGCCAAAACTCCAAGATTGAAAACCGAAGCCATTTTCTTCCCGATCTTCTCCTTAAACATAATATCTCTAACAACTTCCTCGCTATCAGTAAACAAATACTGTGGCTTATAACTCACATCTAGCTTAAGATCCAGCTTACCTTCACTTGTTTTGAGCTCACCTGCCAACGCCCTAACAAACGTCGTCTTTCCAGTTCCATTCTTTCCCAAAACCCCAATAACATGATTTTGATGAATCTCCCCACCCTTAACATCTAACTTAAATCCCGAGGGCCCTGCAGGGTCATCCCCGGTGGGACCGAATTCCATCTTAAAGTCAGGCCACTCCGCAATCTTTGCCCCACTCATTGGAGGATTCTTTGTAAAATTAAAATTAAGCGGCTTATCCCTAATCCTCAAATTTTCTTCCCTCAAAAATCCATTAAGATAGGCATTCACGCCATTCTTTGAGGCCTTCACACCACTAACAGTTCCAAACGCACCTTGTCCCCCGAAAAAGATATTCAAATACTCACTAAGGTAATCCAAAATCAGAAGATCATGCTCAACAACAACTACAGTTTTACCCGTTTTAGCAATTTCAGAAATAAAATCACTTACTCTAAGTCTCTCTCCAATATCCAAAAAAGCAAGTGGCTCATCAAAGAAGTAAATATCTGCTTCTCCAAGTGCCGCTGCAATAATCGCAACCCTCTGAAGTTCACCTCCAGAAAGTTTATTCATCTTATTATCCAAAACTTGTGTTACTCCCAGCTTTTTTGCAAGCTCATTGATTTCTTTTTCAGAACCTCGTTTTTTAAGCAAATCTCTTACCTTGATTCCGACACTTAACGAAGATAAATTTTGAGGCTTATAACTAATCTTTTTCTTATCAAGATTCTCGAAATATCTCAATAATTCATTTCCCTTAAAAAATTTCTTGATATCCTCATCGCTAGCCTCTTCTTTTCCCAAATTAATCTTATCTGTTCCAGCAAGAATCTTTACTGCAGTAGATTTCCCAATCCCATTCCGCCCCAACAACCCTAAAACCGAACCTTTCTTTGGAGTCGGAAGACCATAAAGAGCAAAACCGTTCTCCCCATATCTAAAAATTAAATCGCTCTCAGAAACAGCAGGCAAGTTAATAATATCAATCGCCCCAAAAGGACATCTCTTAACACAAATCGCACATCCAACACAGGTATGTTCATCAATCTTGGCCTTGCCCGATGAAGACGGCACGCCAGTGCCCATTTTAGAGGGTATGCTGCTTGCAGCGACCCCAATTGTCACACAACTATCTAGTTCCTTCTTCTCAACAGGACAATATTTCTTACACTCCCGCCCACATGCCGCAGGCTTACACTTTTCCTTATGAATTACAGCTAATTTCATATTAGAATTAGAGATTATGAAGTTTTAAAGTTAATCAATTACCAGAATTATCTCCAGAAACCTGCCACACAAGAAGATCTAGCGCTCTCCTTAAATTCTTAGGAGAAATATAATCTGCCCTATCTGGGGGATCCATACAATAATTGAACTCATCAGAATAATACGTGGGAATTTTCTTTCTTTCTGCCGCCATTAAGACCGATAATCCCTCGTTCATTAAAGCTCTCTCCTTAGAATCAACTTCCGAGGGGAAATCTCTGAAAAACCTCTGGAAATAATTAGTCTTAGAACAAGAACCATTAACTCCTACGGCCAAATCAGGGATATAAACTACGCCAAACTCTCCAGATTCAACTTTTTTCCGAGCCTCACTCCCCTCACCAACAACTTCATATTCAAATTTGCCATCCTTAAGTTGTTCAAGAACATCAGCATACTCTTCGGGCCTCTCCGTTACTATTAGAATTTTTCTTGCAACATCATCGCCGTTGTTTTCAGCCATCATCAAGTGCTAAAATTCCTTCGAATTAGCTCAATCAACAGAGGTCTAAACTTTTTAAACTTTCTTACTCTTTCTACTTTTACCTGCTCCCACGATAAGCTTTCCCTTGTATTTATCTACCGGAGCCTTACCTTTCTTCACCTTTTTACCGCTTAGTTCTTCTTCCAAAATAGGTAATTCCCCCTTAATCTTCTGAAGTCGTTCTTCATACTTCTTCATCCTAATTTCATAAACCAACTTTGAAACCTTATTAGATTTAAATCTCTCCACCTGAGCTTTCTTCATCAAACTCAATAAAACCCTGGCCTCAGTTTTCATCCTTTGAACCTTTTTACCCAAAAACCGCTTCCTCACTCGAATATATAAATAATAACCACCACCACTAAGGATTATCAAAACTAAAAGAATCCAATACCAATTCTCCATTAAGAAACTACCAAAACTCTTACCAAATACAATTGAAGTCAATGTCTCTGTTCTCCTTATATCTACCTCGTCCTCTAATTGTTCAGCCAAGATCCTAGCATCCCTGTATCTCGAATCAGCTATCGCAGCTTCAACTTCATTAATCAAAAACTTAAACCTCTCAAGATTAACTCCCTCAACAGAAAAAGACACTATATCCCCGGATTCATCCCTCTTAGATCCTAGAACTGTTTCCTGTACAACCAATAAATCACTAACTAGAAAAGCCAAATCTCTCGTTTCAGCAATTTCAATTGTATAAACCCGGATATCAGAATAATTAATATTTCTCCAGTTAATTAATGACAATGCCTGCCTAGCCTTATTTTCTTCAAAGGTAGTTGAATCCACATTTCCCCTCAGAATATCTGCATACTCTGCCTGTTGGAAAACATTATTCGCTTCCAATAACAAATCACTAACATAAACTCCCGAAAATCCTCCCCTCTTCATCTCTGCAAGAATCTCTTCACTTTCATTAAGTGCCTGTAATGCATCCTCACGAGTAAAACTAAAGTTCGCATCCAATTCCCCCACCCCCACATCGTTAACAGCAAACCCGGTAAATACTCCAGTAAAGGTAAGAACCATCAATGCAATTACTACAAAGATCCCAATCAAAGCTGCCCTGTAATGTTTTCTCATAATATTCCCATCATCCTAATTTTATCTCTAATCTTTCCTTCTTCCTCCGATCTCTTCGTCTCTTTCTTTTTCTTAAAATACTCAAAAGGCTTAAAAACAAATTCCTTCATTGTCTTGAAAGCACCCCCAATCTTACTAGGTTTCTTCTCTTGAATAACCTTTCCCCCCGCCCTTGTTTTATCAGCCTTCTTAGCCTCAACATTATCCCACATATTTTTTATCTCTTCTCTCAGTTCAAATTCTCTCTTTAGTTCCCTCTTTTCCTTGAACTCCCTAACAAAACCAAAAGGACTTGTAAAAAATTTCTTAACCTTAAAAAGTGTCTTTCCAAAAGCTCCCTTTTCCTTGACCACTTTTTTTGGACCACTAACTTTTTCTTTAGCATCTACAACCCTATCATCTCCGCCAAGTTCTCCCTCCGCCTTCTCAGTTTCTCTTTTCAATATTCGGGCACTCGCTTCCTTCGAGAAAGATGCGCCTTTAATCACCTTCTTTGTACCCAGAAGTTTCAATGTCATCATCTCCCCCTCAATCTCCGCCAACCTACCATTCAAAATCTCAAACTCTAATTTATATACGCCCTCAGAAATACTGCCCTTCTTGTAATACTGCGTCTGAATTTCTTTTATCTCTTCTTCAACTTGCATTCTTTCATTATTCAACTCACTAACTATTTCTCTAGTTCCAATCATCTTTACTCTAAGATTTCTCAAGCTCATTCGAGTCTTCTTCAATCCAGAAAGCTGCTTGTGATATCTATCCATAAGATTATGGTAAACACCTGTGGAAATTCCTCCAGAGAAATAATTTTTCTGATTCTCAACAATTAATTTTCTAAGATTCTTTTCATGTTGGTTAGTTCTCTCGATCTTATTTGTCACAGCAAATTTCTGATACCTCTTATAGCCAAATATTCCAAGAGCAATAAGAATCAGCATTCCGAGGAGCACAAAATACCAATACAAATACAGAAAGTATCCCAGGTTCCCTTTTATGCTAAACAATAACAAGGAACGTGCACTATCTATTCGCTTCTTAGCAAGACTATAATCTCCTCGTTCAAATGCAACAATCGCTAGCTCCGTCATCTCTACAGAAGGATGATCCTTAAAAAATCCTCTAACTGCAAATCCCGAAAGCCCATCAACTAGCCTATCACCATCCCCTTGATCTCCCAAAACCTTGAGAAGCTTCCGTAGAGACTCGTCCACTTCGAAAGCCAATTTACCAGTATTGATAACCTCGTCAGATAAAAGTTTAGCCTGACCATTCCTTCCACTATCGATCTTGACAATCGCTTCAGCCAACAAACTTTTGACCTCCCCAACATTAAACCCTTCCTCGATCATATCCTGAATCATTTTCTCTGCCTCCTCCAAGCTAAATCTACTTTCCTCCTCCGCAATCTCCTGAATAATTAACTTAATGTTTTGAGTTTCCCTATAGCTCGTTTGAGTTCCCTCTTCATTTACCTTCCATCCAGTTATAACTGCCCTCAAATCATGCTCTTCATAACTTTTGTAACTAGGTGCACTTAATTTAACCAAGAAAGACCCATTTTGACCATAACTTATCCTAGAGATTTTGGGAGGAGATGTAGAAAATTATTGCTCCGGAAATCCGGTTAAGACTAACTTCATTCCTTCCAAGGTAAAACCCCCATACTTATTTTCAACGTCTATTTCAAACTCTTCCCCCTCGCCACGAATAACCTCAATTATCTTGTTATAGACAATTGCTGCTCCGCCACCAGCACCACCACCGCCACCACCGCTCGTACCCGGAGTCGTAACGACCTCCGTCACAGTCAAAGGATCACTAACACTTACAGATTTTGAATCTATTGCAGAATCGGCATTTGTTGAAGAAGCTACCGCAGATAAATTAAGTGTAGATTCGCTAATTGAACTTCCAACATCTATAGTAATTGTATTAGTTCCACTGATATCGACTCCAAGATTACCCAAACTCCTGTTTAAACTTCCAGATACTAAACTAAATCCTGAAGGTAAGGTCCAGTTCAAATAAACGCCCGTTGCATCAGAAGTTCCAAGATTAGTAACATTTGCCACCAATTCCAATCCGGTCTGCCCACGAGTTACAGTTGAAGAATAAGTATCGATTGAAACCGAAAGTGCTGGAGCAACAACATTCTGAATATTCAAGTTCCTTTCATAAACTGTGGTTCCAACATCAGAAGTAATAGTAACGTTATAATCATAAAGTCCTGCAGTTAAATCAGTAGTATTAACATCAATAGTAATATTCACCGCAGATCCAGAAGAAGCAGTATAGTTCTCAGTCAAATTTCCAGAATAATTCACACTCAACCTACTTCCTAATTCACTTGAAGTCAAACTTACATTAAATCCAATTGTTCCATCCCCCGTATTGTTCATGACCAATCTACCTAAAGAATTATTGCTAGCCGCCTGAGCAGTTGTAAATGATTTTATTGCAGGAATTGTAGTAGTGATATTTTCCGAAGTATCATTTTCCACGACAATCGTCGTATTTGAAGAAACATTTTCATTCCCGGCATTATCAGTAGCATTAATTCTAAATGTCCAAGTACCATTTTCAGGAGTAAACGAAGCATTATAGACAATGGTCGAAGAGGAACCCACAACAAGATTCGAATTATTACTCATCGCAGTATAGGTCCACGCAGAAGCAGAAGTATTGTAATACATCAGGTAAACAGTTGAGATATTATAATCCTCAGTAATAGTGGTATTTACATAAACTGGGACACCAGGGTCCAAATCATCAGTTTCATTAGGTGAATAAGTCACGTTATCAATAATTGGCAAGGTATCGTCGGTAATAACAACATCATCAGTTTCACTATCATTTATCTGACCCGACAAATCGTAAACATAAAGGAGAGTACTAAATCCCTCAGGAGAATGATTTCCACTCTGAATTATATAATTAGCAGTATCCGAAGTTCCACTAAGAGATATCTGGGAACTATTCACAAAACTTCCAGAAGTATTGTAACTTACAATTGCATAATCTAAGCCAATAGCGTCCGTCGCACTAATCGTACAATTAACATCAACAGAATCATTCACATCAGAACAAGAGAAATTTGTCACCGCAGGCTTATTCAAATCAACATAGACGGTAACTGAATCATTTGCCTGATTATCTGAAGTATCATTTGCATAATAGATAATATCATGCTGACCTTCAACTAAACTAATCGTTTTATTCCACGAAGTCATCGAAGTATTACCTAAATTTGTCAATGTTCCAGAATTATTAGTATATCCTGCCCAACCCAGATTCTCGTTTGTAGTTATATTCAATAAAACACTTCCATCGGTATCATAGGAATTATTTGAAGGACTCCAAACAGTTATTGTCGGAGCGGTCGTATCTTCAGGCACAGCATCAACAGTGAAATTAATCGAGTTAGTCCCAATGTTCCCTGAAGAATCAATTGCGTAGAATATTACTGTTTTCTCCCCGTCAACCCCGGTATCTACAGAATCACTCCATGCAGTTCCAGAACCAGATAAACTTACATTTGTAGCTCCGCCATCCAACGAATAATTTGCGGCAGTTGCATTTTCTCCAAGAGTAATACTAAACAATATCGTAGCAGTACCATATGTTTGATTCAGCGGAGAATTAATACTAACAACTGGAGCAGTTACATCATTAACACTAAAAGTTGTTGAAGTAATATTCGAATTTCCTGCAGCATCAGTTGCATAGAACCTACAAGTATAGTTTCCTTTTGCGACACTAGTCATAGTATGATTCATCCAGCCCGTGGCTGTCAAGCTAATTGTATGATTAACAAAACTTCCAGAAGTATTCTCCTCAATCTTAACACCAGATAATGCAAAAGTATCGGTAACATAAGCGCTACAATTCACATCCTGACTTTCGTTTGCAGGATTTGGTGAAGCATTTACATTAGTAAATTGCGGATAAACCGTATCCACATAAAATGTTATCGTCTTATTCCCCTGGTTAGCCGGAGAAGCACTATCATTTGCATAAACAATTAGAGTATTTGTAGATTCCGCAGCCAAAGTTAGACTAGTATTCCAATTAACCATCGAAGTATTCGTCATAGCCACGACTGCAGAACCATTCAGAGAATAACCTGCCCAAGTCGCGTTTTCATCAGTAGTTATATTTAGGGCAAGACTTGTTGAGGTATAATAAGTTACATTAGCAATACTATCAATAGTTATAATCGGAGGAGTTGTATCGGGAGCAGCAACGTTAACCGTAAAATAAACAACCGAAGAAACTCCCACATTATTCGAACTATCATTCGCATAGAAAGTAATATTATATGCCCCATTAGGTAAACTAACAAGAGTACTATTCCAAGCAGTAGACGAGGTATTTCCCATAGTCACATTAGTAGTTCCGTTTAGAGAATACCAGGCTGAGCTCGCATTTTCAGAAATCGTAATCGACGCAGAAACATTATTATCATTATACGTTTGATTAGTTGGACTTATCACCGTAATAACTGGTGCTGTTACATCATTAACATTAAAATTAACGATTGTCTCATTCATGTTTCCTGCCGCATCAGTTGCATAAAACTTACAAGCATATCCGTCAGGACCAACAAATTGTGCTCCCGAAATCACATAACTTGCTCCCCCATTTGTTCCCGAAAACGTAATAGTATGGTTTTCAAGAGTTCCTGTTGAATTCTCTCCAATAATCACACTAGAAATATCAAAGGTATCATTCCAGATCACAGAACAATTAACATCCTGTGAGACATTGGCTGGACTCGGATTTGCTTGAGCCAAGCTATATCTCGGAGCAAGACTATCTGCATAAAATATCGAAGATTTATTATTTTGATTACTCGAAGTATCGTTTGCATAAATCGTAAGATTATATGTTGTTTCCTGTGTCAAACTAGAAAGAGTAATATTCCAACTAGTCGTAGAGGAGTTTCCAAGATCAATAATCGAACCCCCATTAAGCTGATAAGCAGCCCATTCAAGGTCTTCATCCGCAGTGATATTAATCAGAGTGTTTGCAGGATCCTGATAACTCAAATTTGCAGGAGAGACAATTGTGATTGCTGGAGGCGTTGTATCCACCGGAGTCGTATCAATAATAAACCAATTTCCCACCAAGGTTCCATTATTCCCATAACTATCATTTGCCCAGAAAGTTATATTATATGTTCCGTCGGAAATACTCGAATTTGTATGAGTATAACTTAACAAGGTCGTATTCGTCATAGTCACATTAGTCACCCCTGCATCCAGAGAATACCATGCCCCCGTTAAAGCCTCATCAACAGTCACTGTAAAAGTCACAGAATCCTGGGTAATCGTTGAACCATTAGTAGGAGTAACCAAGGTAACAGAAGGACTCGTAACATCAGTGGTATAACTCCCACTAGCATTCACCAAAGATATCTCCCCAAGAGCATCATACAAAAAAGCATACCAAGTATGAGATGCCGAATCAGACTCCGCCGTAAAAGCACATGTCAAATTCGCCCCACTAGAAACACTCGTATTACAATATTCATTACCACCGCATCCCGAAAAACTAGCACTGTTAGAATCACAAACCCACAATGTCAACGTCTGGGAAGTATCCAAATCATAACTCACGGTTGAAATATTAACACTCTCCCCACCACCAATTGTCGTAGCATTATCTGAACCACTCGTAAAAACCGGCAACTAATTAATATTAATAGGAGAACTCTGCACCGCCTGAACCTTCCCCGCATCATCACTTGAATTAAACCTCAAATAATTCGCACCCCTATTAGCAGAAGTAAACGTAACAGTCCCAAGATGATCAATACTTATCGATGGCACACAAGTATTCGCAGTATCAGTACAATAAGTATCAGTACAATACAACGTCGTCGGATCCGAATCCGTATTGTCCGCCTCACTTATCGTCACAGTATAATCCGGAGAAATAATCGTAGAACTCGCATCACTCGAAGTTGTCGGCGCAGTATAATCTAAAGTAAAAGAAACATCCAAATTATTCGCAGAGTTTGCCTCATTCCCCAAGGAATCCTGGCAAGAAATATATCTCGTAGCAAATCCCTGAGATACAACATTATTCACACTACAACTCGCAGTAGTCCCATCAATATCACAAGCATTACTCATCGAAGAATAAGAAACATCACTACTAGACCAACGACAAAACATTTCAGCCTCACCCGTAACATTTATTTGTGTTAAACCATCGCCATTGGTATCATAATAACTCGCACTCGCATCACCCGCAACACTGTCGATCGTCAAACTTGGTGGAGTCGAATCTGTCGTATAAGTTATATTCGAAACATTAGACGAATAAGCAGCACTATCATAAATCCTACAATATTCAACATGCGCAACATCATCACTAGGAACTGGAAAGGTACAAGTCAAAATATATGGATAATCTGTATCACTTGTAGCTCCACCAATACAATCCGAATTCGCCAAAGTCGGGGTTACAGTACTATCGCAAAATAATTGCAAAGTATCCGCATCACTATCATTAACACCATTAGCGGAAGTGTTTGCATAAATTGTAATCGTATCCCCTCCCTGAATTGTCGAATCCGAAGCAGTTATATTATGAATCACAGGGTCCGCATTAATCACAAAACTAATATTATTAGAAGTCTCTTCAATCCCTCCCTTGTTCTCATGAGTAAATAAATAATTTGAACTATCACTCGTCACTCCCGTCCCGGTAGTAATACAAACCCTCAATCCCTCATGTTCTCCAGCGGTATCCTTAAGCTTAATCTCTGCCCTATTATTAGTCGCATTAATCCAAAATTGAATGGTATCTGCAGCACCAGTATGGATCTGAGGGTGACAATCAAGAGGACCATTCTTATGTTCTCCACCATACAAAATAAAGTCACAATCATTTACAGTAGCTCCACTTCCAAAAATATTCCCAGCACCCATAACTCCAACGATATTAAAATAACCATTAACAGAATCCTCAGCATTAGCCCACTTCCACTTAACCTCTCCCGCATCAAGATTCGTTATATTATACTCTAAACAATAATCAGTGCTATCCGCAATCATCCCACTACCTGTACATGCTACAACTTGATTATCCGTATCTGTCAGACTCAATGAACAAACTTCAGTCCCAGCACCAGAAACTAAAGATGAAGATTCATAGACTGTAAATCCACTAGGTGCCCAACTCAAATCTGCAGCCGAAACAACCCCAGCCATAAACAACCCAACCAACAAAACAAAAATCAACTTCCTCATTTCAAATCCCCCTTTATCAATTTTTCAACATACTCAGAAATCTCAATCCCTTCCATAATACAATGAATCTTCACCTTCTTCCACAATTCTTCATCAACTTTCAAACTAGTAGTCTTCCTAACCATGGACAAAATATAAGCAAAGTAGTATTTAAATCTAACTATACCATATTATATAATACTATAATACTCAAAAATTCGTAATTTCAAAGTAATCGCTTAGACTTAAATACCATAAATACGCTATAATATAGCATTACTTCGGTAGTGTAGGGATAATAAGCTTCGGTTTTTTATCCCTTTTTTTATTTGGTTTAGAAAATTAAAACATGAAACATTTATGTCCGAATTACATTTAGAACTAAAAACTATCCCAAAACTTTCTGTAATCTCGTCCTAAAATCCCCCACCCTAACCGGTTTCTCAAAATATTCCACTGGCTTCAATGCCTGAATAGAATCTTCTCCCTGCTTACCTAGCTGAACCACAGTCATAAATGCAACCTTCTGATTCTTTAACTTAGGATCTGCCCGAATCTTCTCTAAAACTTCTTTTCCGGACATCCCGGGCATAAGAATATCCAATAAAACAAGATCATACTTCTTACTTCCAAGAGCTTTCAAGGCCTTCGCCCCACTATTCACCGTCTCCGCTTCATAACCAGAATCATCAACAAGCATCTTAACCGAAGTTAGAATATCTTCCTCATCATCAACAATCAAAACTTTTTTCATTTTACACCTTTTTTAATCGGAATTTTACCTTTAACTTGCACCTTGTCCTTCTTTTCCTTAGTTTCAGTAGTATCTGTATTATTTAAGTTTTCCGCACCCTTCGGAGGATTAATTGGAAGAGTAAAATAAAATGTAGCCCCCTTCCCAAAAATACTTTTAACCCAAATCTTCCCCCCATGCTGACGAACAATTCCCCGAACAATCGCCAATCCCAATCCAGTCCCCCCACGATATTTTTCAATATAAGAAGGCTTAGCCTGGAAGAAAGGATTAAACAACTTCTCCATATTCGCCTTCTTAATTCCCCTTCCAGTATCCGCCACGCTAACTAAAACATGATCCTCCTTCCCCACAGCCTTTACGCTAATCTTTCCACCAGCAGGAGTGAACTTAACCGCATTATCTAATAAGTTAACCATAACCTGCTGAAATCTAAAATCATCCACCTTTATCTCAGGTAAATCTCCCCTAACAAAATTAATCTTAACTCCTTTTTCATCCGCCTGTGGCTTTTTCTCGGAAATAACTTCAGAAATACGATCATTAATATTTTTCTTTTTCAACTGAAGTTTCAAAACCTTAGAACTAATCTTTGAAACATCCAAAATATCGTTAATCAGTCTTGTAAGCCGCTCCATATTCTTATGAATTATCTGTGCACCCTGCTTCTGCTTCTCAGTTAACGGACCCAAATCCCCCCTTGCCAACATTTGAGCCTGAATCATCAAAGGAGTAATTGGAGTCTTCAGCTCATGAGAAGTAATAATCAAAAAGTTGCTCTTCAGCTCATCCAGCGTCTTAAGTTCTTCATAGGACTTTTGTAACTGCGCAGTCCTCTTCTTAACTCGCTGTTCCAGTTCTTCATTAAGCTTTCTTATCTCAGTAATATCTTCTCCCGAGCTCAAAACACCCCTAACTTTCTCGGGCACCCCCTCCAATAAGGTATTATGCCACGAAATCAGCCTTTCCTTCCCCCCGCTAGTCAAAACCGGATTTTCGTAATCCTCGACAAACTTCCCTTTTCCAGTCATCAGTGAAGCAAAAACTGTCTTTACCTGCTTAACCATCTTCTTAGGAAGACATACATCAAACCAATTCTTTCCAATGAGGGTCCCTTCCTTATACCCCAAAATTTCATATCCTTTTTTATTCAGCAAAGTAATCTCTCCTTTCCTATTCAGCGCAACAATAATATTCCCCGCAAGATCCAGATATTTCTCGGCTTTCTCTTTTTGCAGAATTAATTCTTCCTCCGCCTTCTTTTTTTCAGTTATATCATGAACAATAGCATAAGTAACTCCCTCCTTCACAATCGGTCGCGAAATCCACTCAAACCACAAATACGTGCCATCCTTCTTTCTATAACGATTTTCAAATCTAATAACTTCTACACCCTTCTCAAGTTTTTCTTTAATAATCTCTTCAGTTTTCTTAATATCCTCAGGGTGTATAAAAGAAAAGAAAGGTTTTTAGAGCTTCTTTTATCAACGGCTTTTTCTTATCCGAAGATTTCACGAAAAATACCGCACTTCCTTTTTTCTTAGAAAGTTCATCCTTAAATGACCGGATAAATTCCCCAATTATATCCCCTCCCACCGGAACCGCCTGCTTATGAATCAAAAGATTAGATAAAGAATCAAAAACCAAAAAAGTATAGCCCTTACTTATCGCAATCTTAACCAATCGTTGAATATTATCCAAAGAATAAGCTGCAGGAACATAATGGCAATCCTTCACTCGCGGAGGAGATAAAAGAGTCGCACTAATCCCATCAATATAAAAGAACTCCTTCTTAACCTTCTCGAACATCTCCGCTAATGATCCACAACTTCGATTAAGAGTCACGTAGCACACTTTCTTTTGCTTCGCGCCCCGAACAACCCGCATAATCGTCCCTGAATAATCCTTATTCGCTGGCACAGTTTTCAGAGTAATTGCCATATCATTCACCTCTCAATAACTAGTCTTACAAACTTTATAAATTATCCTAACATTTCTTTCCGCATTCAGGGCAGAACTTCATACCACTCTCAAGAACCCAGCCACACTCACAGTGCCTCACTTTTTCAGATCTCTTTTCCTCAACAACTTCATAATCATCTCTGCCAGAAAGAATCTTTCCCATTATCTTTTTGATCTTATCTTTATCATCTCCATCTTCCTGAAACTTAGTCAGATCAAATCCATCCATTTCTCCTGCCATTTTTATTCTATACAAAATGGGAGTCGGAAATCCCTTGATTTACTTCAGCCATTTTATCTTATAATTTTCTCCATTTTTAAATCTCTCGCTCAATAATCCTGTACTTTTTATCAAACTTTTTCTGCTTAAATAAGGAAATTGCCCCCTCAACAACAAGACCCACCCCTGCCAATAACCAAAACCAATCAGAAGAGAAATTCCACTGCCCAGTCAACTTTCCAAAAGTCCCAAAAACCATCAAAATACCGACGGCAATAAACAAACTATAACTTACATAATTCAATTTCATACTAATTTCAAAAAACGAGATTTTATAAATCTTCGTCTCCCAAAAGAAATATGGCAAAGCATAAATGCACACTATGTGATGAAGAAATTAAGACAACTTTCTTAGATAAATTAGATGGAACATTCATCAATAAGAAGCCAGTCTGTTCAGCTTGTCAAAAAGAACACAAAGATAAGCTGAAAGATAAGATTTCTGAATAAAACTATGCCTATGTAGCTCAGTTGATAGAGCGCAACACTCGTAATGTTGAGGTCGTCGGTTTGATCCCGGCCATAGGCTTAAATTGAGATCAAATTTTGATTCCGAGCAATTCGCTTTCTTGAAATAAATTTCAACATATTTTCAAGAAAGCGAATTGTAAGCAGGCCATAGGCTTACAAGAACAAGAAAACAGATCCCAAACCCACAGTCAAGATTATCAAGAAGATAATCGAGATATACATTGCAAATCTTTTCTCTCCAAAGAACCAGGCCATTCCAGCCTTAACCAACGTATTAGAAGATGCCGCTAAAATTATCGAAGTTGCCGCAACCTTTGAAGAGATTTGACCCGCACCACTTAGTGATGCCATTGTCAAGGTTATAGCATCCACATCCGCCAATCCAGACAGTATACTCGCAATATAGATTCCGGTTGAACCTGCTAAAATTTGCGCAATCTTTGCAACGAAGATAATCACTACAAAGAAGATCCCAAACTTTAATGCAGTCCAGATATTAAACGGTTGCTTGAACTTGATTTCCTCTGTTTTCTCCTTCTTTTTAGGTTTCCTTTTCTTCCTCAGATACAATCCAAATGCAGACATGTAACCCAAGATTCCCATCAATCCAAGAGGTAAGGCAACCATACCAACTAAATCTTTGTTAATTACAACAACCTCTAAGAGGATTCTAATAAAAGAAGTAGCCGAGGCAATAACAACAGCGACGACAAATGGGCTAACAGTTCTCTTATGCCTCTTACTCTCTCCAGCCATCGAAAGTGTAACCGCAGTAGAAGAAACCAATCCGCCCACAAGGCCTGTCAAACCATAGCCTTTCTTCGCACCAAGGGTTTTAACTAAAATATATCCTAAGAAACTGATTCCTGCGACCAATATAACCATCAACCAAAAATTATACGGGTTAAACAAATTCAATTGTTGCATAATCGCAGTACTTAATCCTGCAGAAGATAATACATCCTTCAAAATTGGAACATCGAGTGGAGAAAACACCCTCCGAGGAAGCAAAGGCAATACAACTAAAGCAATTAAGGCAAACTCAACAACCGCAAATAGTTCTTTCCGTTTGATTTTATTAGCAAACTTATGTAACTTCTTCTTAAACGTCAAGAAAGCAGCAACTAAAATCCCTAAAATCACCGACTCGATCAAAAATCCGGCCACACACATAAAACCAAGAATAAAGACAATAATTGCAGTTATCTCAGTTGTAGAAGTATTCTGTTTATATTTAAGAAAAGTCACAAAATAAGAAGCAAGAGCAAAAAGTGAAACGACAATAAATCCCACAATTACCAGATAATAATTCCCAACAACGCCCAGAGATAAGAATCCCAAGATCGCTCCAAAAAGTGAAATCAAAATAAATGTCCTTATTCCAGCAAACCTAGAAACTTGTGTATGATACTGTTCATACTCCCTCTGAAGACCAATCAATGCCCCCAGCATAATCGCTACAAGGAATCCCATCACTTCCATAATAAAAATATAAAAAACATCTATAAAAAACTATCTAAATCTTCTTTCGCCTTAGTAGATTCGCATTAGTAACTACAGTAATACTACTCAAGGCCATAGCCAACTCTGCAAAAACCGGATTCAAAACACCACCAATCGCTAATGGTATCGCTATAACATTATAGAAGAATGCCCAAAACAAGTTCTGTTTTATCTTACCAAATGTCGCTCGAGACAACTTAATCGCCTGAACAACACCAGTTAGATCTCCCTTAGCCAAAACAATATCTCCTGCCTCAATCGCAATATCCGTCCCAGTCCCCATAGCAATCCCCACATTAGATTGTTTCAATGCGGGCGCATCATTAATCCCATCCCCAACAAAGGCCACCATGCCCCTTTTCTGAAGCTCCATCACCTTCTTGGACTTATCTTCAGGCATAACCCCTGCAATAACCTCGTCAATCCCAACCTTTCGCCCAATTGCCTTGGCAGTGAGTTCATTATCTCCGGTAATCATAACAGTCCTAAAACCTCCCCGATTCAATCGCGCAATTGCTTCTCTTGAATCTTCTTTTATCGCGTCCGCAACTCCGATTGCCCCTAAAATCTTTTTGCCCTCAACAACAACCATAACACTCTCACCATTTTCAGCAAATCCCTTAACAACCTTAGCATAATTTCCGAGTTTGATCTTCCTATCCTCCATCAAAGCTTCATTACCAATAATATACTTCTTAGTCCCAATAGTCCCCTCAAGTCCCTTCCCACGAATAATCTTAAAACTCTTAACAGATTTATACTTTTTCAGATTAGCTTTCTTAACAATCGCCTTAGCCAATGGATGTTCACTCAATTTTTCCAAACTTCCAGCAATCTCAAACAACTTAGCCTCATTCTTAGTAAAAACCTCAACAACTTCCGGTTCACCTTTAGTAATCGTTCCAGTCTTATCAAAAACAACAATCTTAACTTCCCTCATCGTCTGAATCGCCTCACCCTTTCGGATCAAAATTCCACGCTTTGCCCCCATACCAGAACCAACCATCAATGAAATCGGAACAGCTAAACCTAGTGAACATGGACATGCGATAACCAAAACAGCAATACTATTACTTAATGCCTCACTCAAATTAGCATTGAATAAATAAAACCAGCCTAAGAAAGTCACCACCGCCAAACCTAAAATAATTGGAACAAAAACACCAGTTACCTTATCTGCCAGCTTTTGAATTGGAACCTTAGTCCCCTGAGCTTCCTCAACCAACTTAATAATATGAGACAAGAAAGTATCTCTCCCAACTTTCGTAGCCTTAACATGCAATATTCCATCTTGATTCAATGTTGCTCCGATAACTGGGCTCTTAACTGTCTTCTCGACAGGCAAACTCTCCCCACTAATCATCGACTCATCAACAGCACTCTCCCCCTTAACGACAATACCGTCAGTCGGAATCTTCTCACCAGGCTTAATAATCATAACATCTCCAATTTTAACTTCATCAATATCAACTTCAACTTCCTTTCCACCACGCAAAACTCTCGCTTTCTTCGCACCAAGCTCAAGTAACTTCTTAATCTCAGAACTAGCCCTACCCTTCGCCTTAGCCTCAATAAATTTCCCAGTAATAAAGATAGTCATAATCATTCCGGATACTCCTGCAAAACTCGTAACATCAATATAGAAACTCAAAAAACCAGTCAAATAAGCCACAACAGTTCCCAAGGCAATCAAAGAATCCATAGTAAACTGCAATTTGTAAAAACTTCTCACACCAGACTTAATTGTATGAAATCCAAAAATAAAAATAATTGGAAAGCTCAAAATCAGCATCAGGGGCGTCATCCACCTCATTGGAACAAGCATCACTCCGAACAAACCTTCGAAGTACATTATCCCCATAATTAAGACAGTTAGTATCCAAGTCCCCCATAATTTCTTTTTCCAAGTTTTTATCTCACCGCTATCAGTTTTCTTAACTCCCGAAGGAGTGGACGCAGAATCTTCAAAATTAACTCCAGTTGATTTAAACCCTGCATCCTTTACAGCCTTACCAAGCTGTTCTATAGAAACGTCATCGGCTACGCTCGCAAAAGCCTTCCCGCTAACAGGATTAACACTAATTTCCTTAGCGCCAATCTTCTCAAGCTCAGAAGTCAAAATCTTCGAACACGAAGCACAATGCATTCCTTCAACGTCTAGTTTTACCTTTTTCATATTTACTCCAACAATTTATTTATTCAAAACAAGCAGAAAAGAAGTATTCTCTCCAGCCCTTAATGAATGAACTGCATTCTCTTTCATAGGGATAAAAACTCCCGGAATCATTTCAATATCATCGCCTTCAAGATTGAATGAGCCCTTCCCATCAACAACATGAACAAATCCAGATTTTGTGGAAGTATGATCTCCAATCTCCGTTCCAGCAGCCATACAAAACAAGGTTACATCTACCTTTTCATCCATGAGAACTTCCTTACTCAAAATTCCTTCGCGGGGATATTCGATTAATTTTTTTATATTTTTCATTTTATTTTTCCTCCAATTTATTTCTTCTGCTATCTTGTTCACTATAGTTAACATTATTTAAGCCTTGCGTTAACGGGGTGTTAACTAAAACCTATAACTCCCTGCCGCTAAATCAGATTTCTTAATTACTAAATAATCTCCTTCAACAGTACTCGGAAGGTATCCTGGCCAACATCCGCCACCCTTAAGGTTCTTAGTTCCTATCCCGTCAATAGCATAATGGTTTCCGCAATTATTACAAATCATATCTCCGCCTTCTTGCCGGTAACCTTTCTTTGCCCGATAACAGACATCGCACGCATTGAACGCACTCTTCACGCTACCATCACTAGCTCGAACAACAAAGAACTCTGTTCCCTGAAGATCATAGAATTCGGCATTCTCGCCAATCCCAGATAAAGGTATCTTCATAACGTCTCCGCCATCAATCATTTCCGCACGCACAACATTCCCAGTTGAACTGCTAAAGAATAGAAAGCCGACAACTACGACTGCCAAAATTCCAACTCCAATCCAAACATTCTTACTCATCTTAACATCCCCCCTTTCACTTTCATATTATTAATCGTATTATGTTTCCTCATGCAGATTTTACAACAAAAAGATCCTGAACTCTCCAGGATCATCCCACACATTCTACATCCGCGTCCAACTCCCGAAAAGACTTCTTTTTTACAAACCGGACAATTCAATATATCTTTCATTTTATCCCCCACACCCGCATCCGCCACTTCCAGTAGTAGATCCACAAGTAGGACTTCCGCAGGAGCCTCCTCCTGCCCCGCCACCACAACTTCCACCAGAGCTTGAAATCGCAGCAGCCTCTTGTAATTGGCCGGAACTAGCAGCCCCATCATCAGTTACAATAAAGCTTCCAGGAATCATCCCCATCCAACAACTCCATCGAACAGTTCCACTCTCTGTTGGGGTGAATTCGACAACATTCAACCCTTTCTCCAGTTTAACATCAAGACCATAATCTCTAACAATTATCTCATTATTACATCCTGTAAGCTCCACTACGTTAATATTCCACTTAACTGGCACGCCTTTCTTCAACACAAAGTTATCTGGCTTCCAGCCATATCGATTTACTTCCATGTTTATCTCCTGAACTCCATCAACTAAAACTGCAGACCCCCCAACAGCAATAGCCCCGCCAGCAATACTATCAACAATCGCATCAAAGCTATAATCACTACCAAGCACAACTAATCCCCTATTCAACATTATCAATCCCAAGATCAAAACAAGAATCGCTGCAATTTTCAAAATCCTTTTTGTAGCTTTCTTACTAATCACCGAGGTCAGACTACCAAATCCAATCAAAACAGGCAATGTTCCAAGACTAAAAGCTCCAAGAGAGAAAACCCCTATCCAAAAACTTCCAGTCCCTGCAGCATATAAGTATAATGCCTGTAACGGACCACAAGCAATAAACAGTCCACTAAGTATTCCAGTCATAAAAGGCGCCTTGTAAAATCCTTTTGCACCATGTGTTGTCTTAGCGGCCCACCTAGATAAAAACTTCGGATTAAACTGAAACACTCTGAAAAACTTAACTCCCAACATACTCAATGCAAAAGCAATCATAAATAATCCTGCAAAAATCGCAATCCCTGCACGAAGTCCTACACTAAAAGCAAATACTCCTCCGATCAAACCAAAAATTCCTCCAATCACTGCATAAGAAACCACCTTCGCTCCACCATAGACAAAATGCTGTCTCATTCCCTTATATCCCTTCGAAGCATTCCTAGTAGTATATCCAACAACGAACCCCCCACACATAGAAATACAATGAAATCCAGTCAGCAAACCAACAAAGAACAATATAATTATTCCAGAAGACTCTCCAACGCCAGGAATAGATAGATTAAGCCCCCCCATCCAATTGTAAATATAATACGCCAAGACCAACAAGGCCCCAATCATAACCCAAAATCCAATTTTATCACTAAGACTTTTTTTCCCAATTGTCTTTTTTACCCCTTCCCCTTCATCAGTGTTATCTTCCCCCCCATCATCAAGACTATAACCAAGACCTTCGATCTTTTCAATAATCTTTTTTTCAGAAATAAGGCCACTATGAAATTCAACTACCACCCTTTCCTTAGAATAATTAGCAGAAACACTATCAACACCCTTAAGTCCCCCCAATCCTTCTTCAATCAATCGGGTACAGGAATTACAATGCATCCCTTTTATTTTGAAAGTCTTTTTCATAAAGAACTTAGAACAACTTTTTATTTAACCGCTTTGCTGTAACTAGTTTCAGGACTTATTCTACCGGACCTAGATCCTCAGGAATCTCCCCGTACTCCTCAAAAGCCTCAGCATCTTCTCCGGGCTCGCCTCCAGGACCATCAATCAAATCATAATTAGAACCACCCCCTAAATCATCTGCCAAATCTCCATCGTTTGAGTTTTCAAGATTCCTGCCCCAAGAAAATAAAAAGAAAGCTCCGACCGCAAGTATCATAATAACCAAAATTATCACAAGAGTTTTCAAAACCGCTTTTGTGCTCACCATCTTAACAATCCTTCGAGTAAATCTATGTTTATATAATTATTCAAACACGGCGTTAACGCAATCCTTAAAAACTTCCGCTCCCAAATAAAAATATGAAAAAGACAGAGGCGAATTTGTTGAAAGCATTTGCGGGCGAAAGTCAAGCAAGAAACAAGTATACTTACTTTGCTAAAGTCGCACGTAAAGAAGGATACCATTACATCGCAAAGATCTTCGAAGAAACCGCTGAGAATGAAGTTCAACACGCAAAAGAAGAATTCAAACTTCTAAAGGGAATTGGAAGCACCGAAGTCAATCTAAAAGAAGCAATCAAAGGAGAACACTTCGAAACAACTGAAATGTATCCGGGGATGCAAAGAGATGCAGAAGAGGAAGGAAACAAGGAAGCTGCAAAACTATTCTCAGAAATAGCAAAAGTAGAAGCTCATCACGAAGCAAGATACAAGAAACTTCTAGAAATGATTGAAAAGGGAACAGTATACAAGCGAGATAAACCAATTAAATGGAAATGTTCAAAATGTGGCTTCATGCACGAAGGAACCGAACCGCCAAAAGTGTGCCCATCATGTAAGCACGAAACAGAATATTTCGAACCAAGCGATATTTGCAAATTATAAAAAATTAATTTTGAACCTTCATCTCTTCAATTCCAGGTTCCCTACGTCTCTTTAGGAAAATAATTACCAAGATAATTACCAAAACAACTAAGACAATAATGCCCAAGATCCATAAGAGAATATTTGAAGAATCTTCTTCAGCCCGTTCCTTCGCGACAGAAGGTGCCCCTTCCACAATCTCTGCCCCCCCCTCAATAACTCCAATTTGTCTAGAAACTTGAATAGTCTTATATCCTTCCTTAGAAGCCTGAACATCTATCCCATAAGTCCCAATCTCCTCCAACTCCAAAGTAGATGGAATCTCGATATCCTTAGATTTCCCAGAAGGGGAAGTCAATGTAGCAGTTATTAAAGGATTTTCAACTTCGGAGGTATAATTTAGATCAATCGTTTCACCAAGAATAAAAATACTTTTTTCCATTTCAAGATCAAAAGAAAAACTTGGAAGAGTATCAATTGTAAATGTTTTTTCTACCTTCTGTTGAACCGGAGACAAAATCTCAACATAAGCAGTACACGTTTGAGGTTCGATTGAATCATATATTGTTAAATAATCATATATTCCACTATAATTTTCCCCCCTAGATAAATTTAATTCTTCACTTTCTGCAGAAATTGGGGGAGCGTCTGGACAAATTATTTGTTTAACATACCTTACGACGAGATTCTCATCAGAGGAAACAGTATAGCTAAAAGATATTTTTTCATTCAAATCAAACGAATCTTTAATATTCATTCCAATATTTAGTGAAGCAGATGTTAAATTACATAAAAGTAAAGAGATTATTACCAATAACATTATTTTATTCATTTTATTCATAACCTCCAATTAGGGATAGTTTAAGTGTCGGATCCCCCATCAAAATAAACTCACTATCGAAATGCTTACTGTTACAGTGTAAAGCTATATAATTGTCTATTTCTCCCAGGGAGCTTTCAGGATTTTGAGACAAAGCATCAACCAACTTATCAGTTTGACAAACATATCCAGATATCCATGAAGGGCCTATAGCCCCATGATAACCTAGAGCACCCTGCCTTAAAGCTCGGATTGAGATTAATCTTGATTTAGAATTCCAACGCCAAAAATCGCTATTCAAGCAAGATGCAGAGTGAATATATGTCAAATCTAGGGGGGGGATGTTCCCATAATCCAATGCTTGGACCATGAGGCCTGGAGAACCATGATCCATAAACACAAATAATTGCCGATTTTGAACCAAGTCTTCCCAACCAAGAACTTTAATCAAGTAGTCGTTATAATCACAATCTACAGCATATTTTGAAACGCAAATAGAATTATATCCCAATCCATTAAGGGAATCTCGAATTACAAGAGGCTGATTTTGGACATCCATAGGGAAACCAGCATTATCGCCAAATACTGAGATTGTGTTGTGATCCCCACTATAAAGGTGATCATAAAATAAAGATCTTGTAACATAAGAGGAGACATCAGAAATACTTAAACCATATATCCTTCCAACATTCATATTAAATTCAGAACCAACAAATTCCTGTAAATATATTTTACCTCCCCACTGGTCACCAAGATATTTTTTGAAATAGATTCCGGCCCCATCATTCCCAAGAAGATATTTATTTCCCGAGAGATCAAATTTCAATTCTTCAAAAATGTCTTCAACGACCATAATATTATCATCACCATCAACTTTATAATATTTCTCTTGCCACCGGGGAGAAGATTGAGAATTATAATATTTAACTGTTAAATCCAGATTATTAAATTCATCAAATTTCATATCAAGTAGTTTTGGCAGATACAAATTAATCGAGAAAGTTCCTTCATCTAATAAAAGACCATTTTCATCAAATACTCGGTGATGCACCATTTTAGAATAAATATCCTTCTTGAACAATAAATGAATTTTATTATTACTGTCTAAACCAGCTAAGTAATTATTTGAAAACTCAAGGGAAGAATCATCAAAAATCACACTCCCATTATTATCTAAAATCATATATCTTAGGTTGCCACTATTTTCTCCGGTTCTGGAAAATATATGATTTTTTCCAACAGAATCCGTAACAGAAACGGGAGATTTGCATTTCTCAGAACAGATGGTTGTATAATCTTTCAAGATGTCTCCTTGGTTATTTACTTTTAAAAAACCGATAAGATCTTCATAATTAAATCCCTTAAAGGTAATTAAGAAATTATTTGAATTATCCATCCCCACATTTAATATTCTTTTATTCCCCAATTCTCCTAAGATTCTCTCGGGAATAATCACATCACCATTAGAATTTAATTTGAAATACCTCACACCATAGTTTAATGTATCTAAAATAATATTTAAGTTTTCTTCAGAATCAATCTGAAAAAAGAGTTCAGAGGGAGAGTCATATGAATCATAAGGAATGTAAAATCTTTTTTCTTCAATTAATAATTCCCCATTAGTGTTAAATTTTTTATAATATGCTTGACCAGCTACAAATCTGCCAGGATCATAATAAATCCGGTGAACATTGCCTGAAGAATCAAACTGATTAATACCTTTTTCAATAGGATAATTTGGATTTCTTGCATAAATTCTATCAACCCCTAATCTTTCATTCGATTGAATAGATTTTGTAAAAAGTCTTTCTGAATCTGGAATAACTGAGGGGGTAGCCATGATTGTTAAATATTTTGGATTAAAATCATAGAGAATTATTTTATCTCTAATTAAAATATCTGAAGAGATAATATTATTTCTCATTTGGTCTGTAAAATCTATACTTTCTTCAAGAGAATTTGTTAATATTAGTTCTTGCTTCGCACTCGCCAAAATCGGCGCAACCAAACTCGTCCCACTATAAATCTCATAGATAGGGTTAGGAGACTTCTCGGGCAAAAACACCTCATCAACTTTAATATCCAAATCATTAGGATTAACTAAAATAATCTTATCAGTATCAGTCATCTCGACATATTTCTGCTGTAACTCCTCCAAACCATACTGCTCATCACAACTCATCCCAGTAGGACTCCCAACACAAGCAACATTCCTTCCAACCATATCCAAACCAACCGGCTCACTTCCTTCAATCACCAAAGGAGCATTAATTAAACTCGCATAAGTCGAAGCCAATAAGGCCAATTCGTAATCATCTTCAACATAAACAACATCTCCATAGGAACTCCAATAATCCAAATAATTCTCCACACCAATCCTTTGAATCTGATCCCCCGAAAGTCCTGCTCCAAGCTCAGGTTCAGCAACTAACAAATTATCTAACCCTTGGGGTGTCTGCCCAATAACACTTACCCTATCTGGAGAGTATTGCTGCATAAAATAAATTGATGAATCTATATCAAAGATACTAATCGAATCATCACCAAAAATTTCCATGCTTAAATCATAAGAAGGCTCTTTACTGTATTCCCCAAAAACATATGGGTTTCCAACCCCAAATCCACAATGATCTGTTCCGGAGGATTCTATCTTGTACATTTCTTCCTTGTTAATGGGTGTATTAAAGGTGAAGCTATGTAATTCATAATTTTTTGTAGGTATGTGTGAATCACTTTCTGCTATAAAATTATCCTGACTATCTTTTAGTTTTAATTTAAAGCTAATACCCTCAGTCCCACAATTGATTTTCACTTCACTAATATAATCATCTTCCGCAATAAAACTTTGCCATGCGCCTGAAGGAAAAGACATTCCAACATTATATGCTATCTCTCCAATAAAAGGAACAAAATTCTCTTCTTCATGATAAATCAGCATCGGATAAACGCAAACATCCTCGGGAGTATTATAGCCTCTCTGACAGTCCAGTTCATCTCCAGTCCAAACACTAGCAGAAACAAACGGCAAAACATCTTTCCAATTTTTATCTGAGATTAAAAACAACTCCTTATCAGAATAAAGAGACATATTCTTTTGATTTTCCCTAATACAATCTTCACCGCAATCTTCTTCGCCCCCACCAATCTTCCAGAACATCCCCTCTTCATAAATCATATGAGCCTCTCCAGAAGCCCATCCATTTGCAACATCACCCATCGCACCAGTTGTCCAATTACCATCATACAGATTACCCTCATGATTAAATCCAAGAGAAGGAGACACAGCCATCTTTCCAGTCACTCTCGGACCAACTTCCTGCCAAGTTCCATTATAACAATAAGGGGCAATATAACTATTTTCCATCCCGTGATTAATGTTGACAATTCTTATCCTTAGTTCGATCTTATCTAGATAATAATCAAAGCAACTATCAGGCAATAAAATTTCTTGTTCAACAATTCCCGCAGGCACATGATTTGAAGCAACATGCTCATCCCCATACTTAACCTTCCATTTAGCCTGAACTGCTCCAGTATACTTATTATAAGTCACGCCAAAATTAGAGTATCCGTCTTTCCAGGTAGGAGTATGAAATTCACGATCATCAGTTATGTATAAATCCGAATCTTCCTGATAAACCCAAGTAGTTGTGCCCCCCGCATCAAAATTTATAATTATAGTATTCCCATCCTCATCAATTCCATAAATCGTTCCTTCTCTCGGAACATTTCCAATCCTCAGCTCGACATCCCCAATAGCATTTCCAGTAATAACAACATTTGCAGTAACAGGACCCGTCCCGATCTTAAAAGAAGGAACAACCCTAACCGAATCCGGTTTATCTCCTCCCAGATCAAATTTATACAATTTAGCAGAATTAGGTTCGAGAGTATCATTACCCGGGATTATAAGCTTGACAGATTCTCCTTCAACAGAAAAAATAACCTCAATATTTTTTAATTCAGAATCATCATCTCCCCTTTTTATCTGAACGCTCGCCAATCCCGTAGTTGGATCATACACAGTATATCCTTCAGAAGTTATAATCGAAAGTTCTCCTCCTGACCCCCCAAGATTAACTCCAAGAAGTGGTAGAATAACCATCCAAATAATTGCAATGGCAGCAACCACAATCAAGATTATTAGAACTGTTGCAACAATAGTGCTCACTCCTCTTTTTCGATTCCCAAGAGGAAAACGTGAGAATCTCTGATTCACTCTTTTTTGCATAGTCAAAAAAGAATTTAGAATTATATAAATGTTCTCAAAAAAAACAGCGTTAACGCAATTCTTAAAAACTTCTAATCCTAGTTATAATCATGACATCTAAATCCCAAATCTGGAAATGTAACGTCTGCGGAAACATAATTGAAATTCTGCACGAGGGAGCTGATTCCCTAGTATGTTGCAAACAACCAATGGTTCTTCAAGAAGAAAAAATAGAAGAAGAAGGCACCGAGAAACATAAACCAGTCATCGAAGGCAACAAAGTAAAGATCGGAAGCATTCCACACCCAATGACTGAAGAACATTTTATAGAATGGATTGAGGTTTTCCCTGCAGAAGGTAGAAGTCTAAAAGTTTTCTTAAAACCAGGAGATATCCCCGAAATCACAGCTTGTTTCACCCCCACATCCGCAAGAGCTTACTGTAACGTACACGGACTTTGGAAATCTTAGATCTTAATTCTTCAAAACAACAATATTATTCATTCCCCTTCTCTTCCGCTCAACAATCTGCTTTGCTTCTAACTTATCCAATAATCGAGTAGTCTTAACCTTTCCAAAACCAAACTTCTCCATTAAATCTCGCTGGAAAACTGCCCCGCCCTCATTCTTCAAATAATTAACAACTCCTCGTTCATCTTCATCCAATCCTGCCAGATTAATTCTCTTCTTTCGAGTTTTAGATTGAACTTTCTTAATAACGATTTTCTCACTCTCCTTACTAAAAATCAAAAACAGCCCGATCACCAAAACAACCCCTGCAATAGTCAAACTAAGATAAGTCTGAACCGCGATAGTATCATACATTGTACAAGAAGAACCATGAATACATGTCTGATCTACAACATTCCTAAGCCCAATATTAAAAATCCAAACAATAATTCCGATTACAACCGCAATTCCGCTAATCAGATAACCAACATTCCTATTCTTCATGATATGATCAATTTAAGGCAATATAAAAAGCTACCCTTAACAGCGTTGACAAGCTGTGGGGACGAGTCAATTCGCTTCGAGCGACTAAAGAGTATATCACGCGAAATGCAAATTGCGAGCAAGAGGATGTAATCCTACGACTCACATTTTTCAAAAAATGTGGGGAGGAGGATTCGAACCCCCGTAGGCAAAAAGCCACAGCCGCTTAAAGGCTGCCCGTTTGGCCGCTCCGGCATCCCCACGTGAAATTACGACCATTAATCAACTTATAAAGATTATTATTTTGACTTTGCGACCTTTTCGGCCCGCTTAATCATCTCTTTCTTCAATCCAATGAAAACCCCGCCATCTTTCGCCCCAACAAAAGAATTCTCTCCAGGTTTCATGACCTCGTTCAACTCATCTAACTCAATATCTAGGTGCGTCACAGTTGCCCCGCTTTTTCCCTTAACATGCAAATATACGTCTGCCTTCCCTAATTTTATCTTTCCTTCGCCAGGTCCACTCATAAAAATACCTAGACAACAAACTTTAAAAGTCTACTCCCTCCAATATTTATACAGCGGGATGGAGCAGTCAGGTCAGCTCGTGAGGCCCATAACCTCAAGGTCGGTAGTTCAAATCTACCTCCCGCTATTCTGAACTACCGACTGTCGGTAGCGAGCGATTCGCTTTGAGCAAGGCTATTTTCTATTTCTTGCGAGATGCAAATTGTGAGTAAAATCTACCTCCCGCTATTCTGATCTATATTCTACTCCCAAATATCACCAAATTCTTATAAACCTAAAACTTCTTCCATAATCATGGCACTAATAATCGGAATAGATGATGCAGGGCGAGGACCAGTTCTAGGACCTATGATCCTTGCAGGAGTGCTAATTGAAGAAAAAGATAATGAAACTCTTAAGACATGGGGGGCAAAGGATTCAAAACTCCTAACTCCAAAAAGACGTAAAGAAATTAAGGAAAATATCATAAATCAATTCCCATACCATATAGAAATTAGCCAACCAAAAGAAATTGATGAATCATCAAATCTGAATTATACCGAAGCAATCAAAGCTGCAATGATAGTCAATAAGCTAACGGAAAATCTAAATGAAAAAGTTAGTGTCATCATCGACTGCCCATCCGTCAATCTTCAGGCATGGCAAGCTGACGTCCAAAAACTCCTAGATAAACCAGAAATTGTCTCACTCTCCTGTGAACACAAGGCAGATTTCAATCATCCATCAGTTTCCGCCGCCTCAATAATCGCAAAAGAAAAAAGAGAAGACGAAGTAACAAGGCTCAAGCAAGAACTTGATATTAACTTCGGATCAGGATATCCTGCAGATCCAAAAACAAAAGAATTCATCGCAGAAAACTTCGACAATCCAAAATATAAAGAACTAATCCGATTTTCATGGAATACAGTAAAGAAGCTCGTTAAAGCAGCAGACGAAAATCAAAAGAAACTATTCTAGTCAATCACAATAATCTTTATTAACTAATTCAAGCAAGAGATAATATGGCAACACCAAATGAACCATATCTCCAATTCTTTTCAAATAAACACGAGCCTTCCACAAGGGAAACCCTCGAAAGATTGCATAGATTGCCGATTGATTTGTTTTCACTCCCAATTTCGGGTCATTCAATAATATATTACTGCCCTGACGGGAGGGATTCTAGAAGGGCCTGTACTTCTCACCACGGACCAACAGCAATAAAATATCTACTAAACTCATTAGAAGATACTTTCTCAGAGACACCCCCTAATCCTCCAGCTTCATCATAAGCGTAAGATGACTCAAATCCGCAGCATCTTCAATTATCTTAACTATATGCCGGGTAAATCTTACCGTATGCTTATCCAACCCTAAAAGTTTTAGAGAATCTTCCCTTACCTTCTCCCTTAATACGTAGATATCTTCAGCAACCTTCGGATTAAATTGATAATAAAAATCGAAAGCCCTTCCAAGCCCTTCCGCGGAAGTCTCAGCAAGTTTTCTTAGCTTATCTGTTTTCTTAACATTATACTTGAGATTGGTTCTCCATAATCTCTGAATTTCGTCGCCAATTCGCTCAAGTTCAAAGGAATAGGTTGTAAGTAGTCGCCCCATAATCGGATCCGGATACGACATTTTATTTACAGCCCTCTGCAAATACAAACAAAACTTATTGATCTCCCGATCCCTAGCCCAAAGTCCTTCGATCGTTTCTTCCTGCTTCCCAAAGATATCCTTAATAGCCGAGTAATAAAAAGAAATAACCATCTGGAAGACTCTCTTAAAAATCTCGTCAAGATCAGAATAATTTCCCCCACCCATATCCCGAATAACATATTCTCCCTCGTCGTGAGAAATTATCGCATAACCAAGAGTATTCCCCAACATATTAATTATCTTTGAAGAACAAACCTTCTTACAAGAAGTAATTTTTATCTCATCAACGCCCCGTGCATAAAGCGCAGTGATTTGTCGAGAGATATTTCTATCATCAAGCCCTTCAACATCAATCTTAACCTTCTTACCTTCGACAACCCCTTCATTAGAAACCACCAAAGACTTACCCTCAACACTAACATTCACCTCGCTGCTACCAGAGATTTTATTCGCCCGAACCCAATCTATCGGGAGTGTCATCGTATACGCACTATTTGCTTGTTTGATTATTTTTCTTTTCATTTCGTTTATTTCGGCCAAATTGGCCATTTATATCATTTATATAAATAATATAAGAAATATATAAACCTTTCTATATCCATATAATAGTACAATGGTAACAAAGAAACAAACCAAAGAAACAAAATACGGAGAAAGACCGTTCCTTTATACTCGTAATCCGACAAGAAGAATGAATAAAGAAATATATGCAAACGAATATGTTCTCATGGCGGGAGATAGTTTTGAGGTAGGCGGAGCCCATTCACTACACACAACAAAAAAGATTTCTGAAGAATATGAACCTTCCGGCAGATGCTGGGCTTCAATACATAGAAACATACAAGTATTCGTCTCAAAACCTACACTGGAAAAATTAATGGAAAATGGAGGAACAGTCTTCAGTTGTTGGGAAAACTAAAATGGAAACAAAATACATCGACTTCCACACCCACACAAGACTCTATTCAGATGGGGGATTCACTCCAGCAGAAGTAGTTGAGAAATCGTCAAGAAGGGGAATAAACATCTTAGCAATCACAGATCATGATAATCAGAGAGGATATCACGATGCAAGACAATTAGCAAAAAAGAAAGGAATGATCCTTATTCCTGGAGCAGAACTAACAACACCAAAGTACCATCTTCTTGCACTTAACTTCAATCCTCACGATGAAAAATTCCAAGAGTTCTTAGAATATTCCAGAGGACTACAAAACGGGGCGTGTAAAGAAAGAGTTGAAATTCTCCAAGGAGAAGGAATACCAATCACCATGGAAAAAATTAATGCCCAATTTCCATATGCAAGGGTCGGAAAAGGGAACATTAGAAGCGTCATGAGAAAAGATCCAGAGTGCATAGAATATCTTGCAAAAAAGCATCCCGGACTTTCAGAAAAGGAAGTATACTTCTATTACATGGGAAGAGATGGAATCGCAAGTAATCTAGAACCGCGGGCAGGATTAGCGCCTCAAGAAGCAATTGATGCAGTTCACGCCGCAGGAGGAATAATTGGTATAGCACATCCTCCAAAGGATATTGATGAAATGGAAGAACTTGAACTTCTTGTAAAACAAGGGATTGACTTTCTAGAAATTCAGCCAATGTTCAAAAATGATTTCCCATACCACATATATGAAGAATTCGCAGAACAAAATGGCCTTCCAGTTTCATACGGATCAGATTTTCACGATCCAGATATGGGAAGACCAATGCTTGAAAAAGGCGGAGAAAATATCCTAAGTCCAAAGCTTGCAGAGATACTCAATGGGGGTTTTATAAAAATCCAGATCAAAGAGACAAGGGAGGTACTAAAAGTTTAAAATGACAGACAAAGACCAAACACAACTACCTGAGATCGGGCAAGATATATATCTTCCAACGGTCGGCTACATTTCCCACGGGGCAGACGACTTTGAAGGAGGACTTTGCAAGGTAGTTGACATTCAGATAGGAATCGGGGGCGTAGGAAAAACTCCTTTTGTATACGTAGAAGAACGTCCGGGACACGGACATAATTGGGAAATGTTGGAAGAACGACAACAAGAACTCAAAGAACGCTATGGCGATCAAAGGGGAAGACCAGATCCAGACTATGCACCAGAAGCTAATGGAGGATGGCTATAATTACATTCCCTGTCCGCTATGAGATTTGCTAATCTTCTTCATCAAGAATTCTCTTATTTTCTCAGCAGCTGCAGGAGTCACCGCAGGAATAGCTCCTTCGGCTCCAGCGCCACCACGACGACTATATGAAAGGCCAGCAGTCTGAATAGCAACACTAGAAAAACCACTCATTCGCGCAATAATTCCTCGGTGAATATCAACATTTTGTACCCGCTCATATGGAATATTTGAATACTTCTTCCAAATTATCCCCTTTTCTATCTTCAGATTCGTAGGAGTAAACTCATAGAACCATCGGTTATAGGCCATCCTTGAATAAATTTCAGAAATAATAATTGCAATTATAACCCCAACAATTAATGGGACAAAACTAAAACCTACATTCAAGGCCTCTCCCGCCTGCGCCCTTCTAACCACAAAGAAAATCCTAAGCATGTTTCCAATAACCGAAGTTAACACAATGGCAAGAACCAAAGTAACCATATAACTCCGAATTCTGAACAACCATTTTGCACCAGGGTGTAACTTTTCCATAAAACTATATGATAATCCAATTTAAAAAGTTAATCCAAAACCAAACAAATTCTTAAAAACCCATTTCCCCTAAATTCTTCATGCCTTATGTAAAGAAGATGGTGATGCATGGCTTCAAGTCATTTGCAAGAAAAACAGAAATACCCTTAGAAAATTCTATGAATGTTATTGTAGGACCAAATGGCTCCGGAAAATCGAATATCACCGACGCACTTTGTTTCGTTCTTGGGAGACTTTCAATTAAATCAATTCGGGCCGCAAAGGCTGCAAACCTATTATTTTCGGGGAATAAAACCTATAAGGGGGCCCAAGAAGCATCTGTTGAACTAGTGTTTAATAATGAGGACAAAGCATTTGCCGTCGATTCGGATGAAGTAACAATTAAGAGAACGGTAAGAAAAACCGGACAATCCATATACCGTATCAATGGTCAAACAAAAACCAGGCAAGAACTTTTAGAACTTTTAGCACAAGCAGGAATAGACCCTAATGGATTCAATATAGTTCTACAGGGAGAGATCCAATCTCTTGTGAAGGCAAGTGCAGAAGAAAGAAGGAAAATTATCGAAGAAGTTGCTGGAATTTCAATCTACGAAGCACGAAAACATAAGTCCATAAAAGAACTTGAAAAAACGGAAGAAAAACTAAAAGAAGTTGCGGGAGTTCTTAAGGAAAGGAATTCCTACCTAAAAAATTTAGATAGAGAGAGACAAGAAGCAGTCTCCTACCAAAAACTAGAAATAACAATAAAAAAATGTAAAGCAACAATTCTCAACAAAAATATCAAGGAGAAAGAAAAGGAAGTTTGGGGACTTAACAAAACAATTGAAAATCAAGAAAAAGAGATCGGAACAATCAAAAAGCAAATTCAAACCAAAAATCTCGGAGTAGAAGAACTTCAAACAAAAATCTCCTCAATAAATAAACATATTCAATCCTCAACAAGTAACGAACAAGAAACATTGCATAAGGAAATTTCAGATCTTAAGGCGGATCTCGCAGGGTTGACTGTTAGAAGAGAAAATTTTGAATTAAGATCTGAAGAAGCAAAAGAAAAGGTAATCAATTTTAAGGAAAAAACAACAGTACTAAATAAAGAAATATCGGAGATACAAACCTCAAGTCCGGAAATTAAAGAACAACAAGAACGGCAAAAAACCCTCCAAGAAAAATTTGATATCCTAGAACAACAAAGAAGGAGATTCTATGTTCTAAAATCTGAACTATCAACTCTTGAAAATCAAAAAAATGAAAAAGAAAAATTCCTAATAGAATCTAAAAAAGAAATTCAATTAATCGAGCACAATATTTCATCCTTATTCGACGAGATAAAATATGCAAAATCTTTTGATCAAGCTGAAGCTCTTAGAAGAGATTCTAAGGGAAAAATTGAAGACCTAAAAGAAAAAATCTCCGAGATAGAGTTAAAGATTCTAGAAAATGAAAAACAAAATGCAATTCTCGAACAAGATATCAAGAGAGAAAGTAAGCTCAAGGAAGATATAATTAAACTAGATAATTGTCCCACATGTAAACAGCCAGTAAAAAATGAATATAAATCGGATATTTCAAAAAATGCAAATAAAAAAATAGGCTCTGCAAAAGAAGATCAAGAAAAAAATCAAAAACTTATGGAAGAATTTCGTCAAGAAACTCAACAAACTAAAAAATCCCTAGAACAACTTGAAATAAAATTAAATGAAATAAATATCGATTTGTTTAAGTTAAAAAATTCTGAAGAGAAAAAAGAACAAATGAAGAGAATCTCTGTCCAACAACAGGAAACACAATCTGAATTAGGAATAATCAATCAAAAGAGTAGTAAATTAAGAGAAGAATTTGGAAAACTTAAGGATATAGAGGAAAAATATGATGATACAAGATTAAAGCTACAAGAATTGTCCTTTGTAGATATAGATGTAGACACAGAAATAACGATAAAGAAGAGGGAAGTCAATAGAATGTCCATTGAATTAAAAAAGACAATTAGAGATATTGAAGAATCAGAACAAGAGCTGAAAAAGATAATAGAACAACTCATTGAAAAAGAAAGATTCGTAGAAAAGAAAGAAGTTGAAGAACAGAAACTCTACGAGAAATTTCAAAAATTCTTTAATGATCGAAATGAAATCCAGGATAAACAAAAGGTTCTTGAAACAGATGTAATCGGCCTCCAACATACCATCAGAAATCATGAGGATCGAATTAACCACCTAAAAATCCAGAAAGCGCAGTTCAATGCACAAATTGATTCTCTAAAAACTGAACTTGCAGAATTTGGAAATATTGAGGTTCTCAATCTCCCCCTAGATCAAATTAAGGAAAGATTACAAAAATCTCAATTCAGAATTTCAAGATTTGGAAATGTTAATCTCCGTGCTCTTGAAGTTTTCGATAAAGTTCAAGAACAAGTAGAGTTAATTCAACAAAAAGTCGAAACAATTGAGAAAGAGAAAGAGAAAGTTCAAAAGATTATAACAGAAATTGATAAGAAGAAGAAGAAGGCATTTCTAACTACACTTCATGCCGTTAATGATCTATTCACAAGAAATTTTACACAACTTTCAAGAAAAGGAGAAGTAATACTAGAACTTGAAAATAAAAAGGAGCCATTCGAGGGAGGCCTCAATATCTTAGTTAAGGTTTCAAGAGGACGATACTTCGACATAACTTCCCTTTCAGGAGGAGAAAAAACAATGGTTGCTCTGAGTTTGATCTTCGCGATTCAGGAATATAAGCCCTATTGCTTCTATATCTTTGATGAAATTGATGCTGCACTAGATAAACATAATTCAGAGCTCCTTGCAGCCCTTATCAAAAAATATATGACAACTGGTCAGTATATAATTATCACCCACAATGACACCCTCATCTCAGAAGCCACCAATCTATATGGGGTATCTATGCAAGAAAATATTTCTAAGATTATCAGTCTTAAACTCTAATCGTGATAAGGCCTATCTGAGCCCCTAGAATGTGGAAAAAACTCGTCCACACAAGAACCAATAAAGCCATGAAGAAGAAAACTAAAATATCCTTCCAAGAATGATTCCACTGCTTCAATACCCACTGCAGGAAAAAGAGATCTCCCCCCAGAATAAACAGGATAAAGCCTAGTTATTCGACTCGCTTGCCATTCAAAATGTAAATTATAATTTGCTGCAAATCTTAGTACATGAAAAGCCCAATCATCATATGCTGGATGCTCTGAACAAAATAACTCAATCCCCACCAAATCTCCCTCCGCCTTCCGTTGGGCGGCCCTCACCTCATGATATTTCTTCTTTCGAGACTTCTTAGCCATGTCCTAAACATGTAAATAAAGTTTATTTAATTATCTAAAAAAAATAAAAAAAGGAATCAAGAAAAAAATTCCAAAAAAATAAAATTGGGTTTAGTAGTAACTAGTTTCTACTTCTTCGATTGGCTGTTCCTTTCGTGTAAGCAAGATAACTAAAACCGCTAGCAAGACTACGAAGATAATCACTAGAATAACAGTCAAAGCAACAACAGATGTTGAAACCGACTTTCCAGTAACGTTCGCACCAAGCACAACTTGTTCACCATCAACATCCACAGAGAATGTATAAGTTCCAACTGCAGCATCTCTCGACACAGCAACACTAACCGGAACCACTTCACTAGAGTCTGGACCAACAGTAACTACTGTAGGCGCAGAAACTGTCAAGACAGGTCCTGATATAGTTTGAATGTTGAAAACCTTTACGCTCTTTGCAGAGTTAACAATAACCAAATCGTAGGTCTTTGTTTCTCCAGCGTTCACGTCCTGATTCTTTGCAGATGCCAAAACAGTTGTACTCGAAGCCGAGCCAACATTGACAAGCCTTGTAATCACTGTTTCAGTGTCATCGTTGAAAACCTTCACTTCTAACTCATATACTCCGGATGCTGCGTTTGCAGGAACCTTCAGGTATACAGTTTTCTGTGTAGAGTCTTCTTCGTCATCGTAATCTGTGTAGTCTTCAGTAGGAATAAGATCGCCAGCATATCCTCGGCTTGAAATACCAAGCTCAGGGACAGAAGCAACAACAAAATTGTCGTCTGCTCTCTCAAAACCAACGTTCTTTAAAACCACAACAACAGGAAAAACATCACCTGCTGAAACTCTAGTATTGTAGTCAATAGCTAGAACATCAAGCTCGTATGATTCTCTCTGCATTCTGATTCTATAGTCATCATCAAAGTCGTCAGTACCATGATCAGCATCGTAAACCTCAACATTAAGAGTCAAATCGTCTGACTCCGTATCAAGATCGGATGGCAATCTAAGGGACAATAACTTAGAATATCTGCTATCTTTAACAATGTTAAAACGTCCAGTAACATCAGTGACGTCATCATGACCATCATAGACACTTACTCGAACCTTAACATCCGTACTATCCTGGATAGCACTGAAGGAAACTCGAACTGGGACAACTTCACCAGCAAAACCAGCAAGACTGTCTGTAGTCAAATCTTCTCCATTAAGCTCAATATCTACATTAGATACTAAGTTTCCAGCAGATGCAAGACCAACCACTAAAAGGGTTAAGACTGCAATAAAAGGAACTAAAAGCACTTTTCTTTTCATTTGTACCATATTATAAAGTTTAGTTAATCGTACCAATTTCAAATACTTTATAAAGCTTATTATTGTTGTAATTCTAGAAGGACAAAAACAGACGGAAAGTATACCGGAGTATACAAATCATCATCAAACCAAAGGAGTAAAAATGAAGAACAAAAGAAACAAAAAAACTTCAAAAAATAATGGGATCACAACGGTCAAGATTCAAAAAGAAACCAAACTTAGAATAGAAAAATTACGAGAACACCGACGTGAAACCTATGATAACATTCTTAGAAAAATTCTTTATGTACTTAATGCAACAAGAGAAGATCCAGATAAGGCAAAGCGTATACTTGAGCGAATTGAGGATTTAAGAAGAAGAATGTTTGAAGAAGAGGCAGAAAAGGCAAAAGATGAAAAAGCAGATAAAATCAAAGAAAAGGAAGAAGCTGAGCTAAAAAAGAAAGGAGAGAAAAAATAATGGATGTATGGAGTAAACGACCCGGAGTATGGAGAAAGGATAACGGGAAGAGTGAAATGAAAAAAGCAAGAAAAATAATTGCAGACCATAATGGGGAATATCAGTCAGCAAAAGTAGAAAAAAATATTGGAGTTGCAACAGATCATTTCGATGAAATATATGAACAGACATTTAGTGCATTCCACAATCTACGTGCACTCGAAAGAGAAAATCCAGAAGACCGAGAGATCAGTGCCACCGCTAAAAGCCTAAAAACTACTGCCCGAGAAAAATTCAAAAAACATTACAGATTCCTAACAGCATTGCAATTAAGAAGACACGGATAATCATAACCTCTCGAAAATTTGCTTACCCAACAAACTATCTTCAACAGGACTCGGACTCTCACAAACAATAACTATTTCCTTATCAAGTCCGGCCATAAATTTCAAAACCTTCTCCCAATATTTTGGTAATGTTCTTTTGTGATTCTTCTCGCCCTTCTCACCATAATCAATTCCAGAAAAATGACAATGCCATCTCTTCTGAGGAAATGCATTAAGAACTTCATCAAATTCGTACTTGCCATATCTCGCCAATACATGAGCAAAATCAATACAAAATCCACAACCGGTCTCCTCAACTAATTTAGAAACCTCATCAATAGATCCAAAGACATTTTTCTTTCCCATAACTTCCGGACACAATTCAATATCCCACTTCTCTTCCCTTACCTTGGCCATCATTTCCCTTATTCCATCCCGAATATTCCCCAAAGCTTCATTAGATTCCATTCCAGAATAAAATCCCGGATGAAAAATCACTCGCTTAGCCCCCAGATAATGTCCAATCTCACAACATTTCAAAATCCTCTTCTTAGAAGCTTCAATCTTCTCCTCTTCCTTAGAATTCAAATTAACATAATATGACGCATGAATAGAAAGAAATATTCCCAGCTTCTTCGCAGCCTTCCCAATCTCAATTGCATCGTCCTTCTTAATATACGCCCCATAGGTAAAAGCAACCTCACAAGCCTCCAATCCAAGTCTATGATACTCCTCAAGATTTTCAATAGCCCCTTTTACAGGACCAAGCCCCGACGGACCAAACTTTATAGTTGCCATAAAAAAATAAATTAGAAGAACTTTATAAATTATATCTAAGCTATCCCTGTCGGATCCAATAAATCTAGATTGATCCTTCCCAGATTCTGAACAATATAAGTATGCATCTGCTCAATTATCAGATCTTGTAAGCCTTCTTTCAAAAGTCCATGACATGCCCCAATATTAGATTCTGGAATCATTACAACGCCCAATGGAAGATTACATTTCATTTTATGGCCTTCCATCTTAATAGAATCCTGATTATCCAATTCTCCCTGTAATAGTTCGACTCCAACCTCGCAACTATCTCCGGAATCTCCATAGATAGTATAATCAAAAATCATCCTAGATCCCCCAATAAATCGTGCCTTACTACATTCTTCAAGGTGATCATTAAAACATTCCCAAGATTCACAACTATCAAAACCGAAAAAGAAGAACCATACCAACCAAATAACAACTGCAACCGCAATTAATAGAATAAACCACTTCCAATTAAACAAATGACTCTTCACCTCTTTCGCCATATAAAGCAAAACAAAAAGAGGTATATAAAAGTTATGGGGGATTAACCCCAAAAAAATATTAAAAAAATAAAAAATAAAAATGCCCCAAAACGGGGCAAAAGATTCAAAACTTATAATGAAATTAATTCAACGTCAGTTTCAGGAACTTTTCCGAATGTCTTAGCTGCGACAGCCTTAGCCTGAAGCTTCTCTGCACCGTGAATAATAGTTCCCGTTGCATTACCTGCCATCAGAATAAATGCTTTGTCAGTCTTCAAAGAACCAAGCCTAGATGCCGGAACATTCTGAAAAATATCCAAGCTCTCATCAAGAACTAGTACATTTCGTCCCTTTATCTCAGATTCAAGTTCTCTAAGTTTCGCACGATCATCATCAGTTAATGCTCTTCGCTCAATGTTTTCTGCGGGTGTCTCTTCGACTCTTCGAGGACGTTCACTTCGACCGTAAGATCTCTGTGATCTACCACTAGACCGCTTAAAAAAATCAAGTTTAGGAACCTTTTTCCTCAAAGCTTGCAATAATTCCTTACCAGTTAACTCCTCAACTTCCTTTCCATCAGGAGCCTGAGTAATATAGATAACCTTTGCATTATCACAAACATTCTGAGCAATCAAATTTCCACCACGATCACCATCAACGAATAAGGTTAATTCCTTAGTTTCGCTAAGGGTAGCTATCGTTTTTGGAAAACGAGTTCCTTGCATACCAATAACATTCTTAATTCCATGTTTCAACATATTAACAACATCGGCTCTTCCTTCAACTACAATAACTTCCTTAGATGAATCAACATCAGGACCTGCAGCCAAACCTTCAGCACCATAAGAAACAATCTTAGCTACTCTCGTAGATTCTCTAAGTTCAGTTCCCATTTCCGAAGAATCCATACCTTCGTTCTTAATTCCTGCAAGCAATGCTTTCGCACGCTCCATGATATAATCACGTTTGGAACCTCGAACATCTTCGACATCCTTAATGGTAATCTTCGCATCAGTAGGACCAATCTTATCAATTGTTTCTAAAGAAGCCGCAATAATTGTTGTCTCAGTCTTATCTAAAGCAGACGGAATAATAATTTCTCCAGTGGTCTTTCCACCTTCAGTAACCAAATCAACTTCGATTCGGCCAATCTTTCCTTCTTTCTGAAGTTCTCTCAATTCCATATCAGAACCAAGTAATCCCTCAGTCTGCCCAAATAAAGCACCAATAACATCAGGTTTTTGGAACGGACCATCCGCTACAAATGTTGCAATAATCGAATATTTTATCGACGTTGGACTTATTTTTGCCATTTTTTTTCTTTCTCCAATTTAGTTCAAACGTTAGAAATCTACCCACCCTTCCCTTTCACGATAAATATAAAATTTGATAATGATGTAATCTAGCGAATCGTCTTCTAACAAAAAAATAAGCAAATAACCATTTTTAAAACTTGCTATTGAAATAAGTCTCTAAAAAATTACCTAAATGTTTATAAATATAAAATAGATTTAGATTTCAATAAAGGAGGCCACATGGAAAATACCGAATTTTCAACCGATGAACCTGAAGAAGAATTTGACGATTCGGATGAACTCGGTGAGGACTAACTTTATTCAAAAGAGGTAAAATGGCTAAAGAAGATAATTTGGTAGACGACTCCGTTCTCGAGGACGGAGATGGAGATTTCGACTTACTCGAAGAAGTCGCACTCTAACTTTTTCTTATTATTATTTTTTTAAAACAGCATCCCAGAAATTTTTTAAATTTGATTAAATGCCTTCCAGCAACTTCGCTTCCCTAAACAATCCAAGAGCATTATATGTAGAAATTAATTTCTCTTTGATCTCATTCTTCTCTTCATTATCCAAATTCATCTTAACTAGCTTCTCATAGAATTTAGCAGCAGAAGCCTTCTTTCCCTTCTTCTCAAGCCTCTGGGCGGAAACTAGATAGATATTCTTTCTCGCTAATTTTATTCTTGCCTTTTGTTCAATATTCGCATCACGAGTTGCACGAATAAACATTTCGTCAGCATCATCGACTCGACCTACTTTAGCATATAATTCAGCCGCAGCCAAATAGGACTCAATCTTGTCTCTAAAAGTTATCTCCATTCCAGCCTTATTCGCCATAGATTTAGCCGCCTTATCAAACATCCTACGATCTTCATAAAAACCAGATAATTTCAACCAAAGAAATCGTTTGATTTCAAAAGTAAACCCAGAACTCTTTAAGGCCGATTCAAGATAGACAATCTTATTCAATGAAGTCTGCATTTCAGATAGTCTTTCTTCAATCTCTTCAATAGTCTTTTCTCGAACATCAATAGCCATAAAATAAAACACAAGATCTAGTTTATAAGAATTATTGTAATTGAGTTACTCTGAATAATCCATATCTCCTAAATCCATATCAAAAACGCCATCAGCAACTAAAGTTGTAACAGTACAAGCAACTATAGCAGAATCAAAGTGGCTAAAATCATAACTTTTATCTACAGCCATTTCCTGTGCCCGCTCAATCATAAGATCGGGAGTATGGGGGTTTTGGGAGTCTCCCCTAAATACATAATAATGACCCTTACAAGGCCAAGTTACTTCAACAGTATTATTTCCCATAAAAAACCAGATTAAACGTGAATTATAAAGGTTACGGTCTTCCGACACAACAATAAAAATAGTTAACCAACGAGGACCCTTTTCAGAGTCCCCGAAGGAATTTATTATAAAAAAATAAAAAATCGGTCTTTTAGACCTTAAAGTTTCTTAGCAACAAGAGATTTACAAACGCCCGCAGCAACTGTAACACCAGCGTCTCGGATAGCGAACCTCGCCATGTTTGGATTCTTATCAGCAGATTCCAAAACTAAATTTCCGATCGGTTTGATCTTAACAATAGCAACGTCCCCATTCTTCAAAAAGTCTGGGTTCTCTTCAGCAACCTGTCCTGATGCAGGGTCCAACTTAGACACTAGTTCAATGAATTGACATGGAACTTGCGCTGTGTGAACATGGAAAACTGGTGTGTAACCTTTAGCGATAACTGTTGGATGGTTTATAACCGCGATTTGCGCTTCAAACTCTTCAACAATTTCAGCTGGTTGAGCTGCATCACAGATAACGTCGCCTCGAGCCATGTCTTTCTTACCAACACCTCGGATGTTGATACCAACATTGTCTCCAGCTTCGCCTTCTTTTAACTGCTCGTGGTGAGCTTCGATTGAACGAACTTCACCCTCAATTCCAGTTCCGGATCGACCTGGTAATACGATAACCTTTTGTCCGATTTTCATAATTCCAGTTTCAATCTTTCCTACAGGAACAGTACCAATTCCAGTGATATCGTAGACATCTTGGATTGGCATACGCATTGGTAGTGTAGTTGGTTTCTCTGGTGCAGGGAACTTATCAATCTGTTCTAGAACAGTTGGTCCTTTGTACCATGCCATCTTGTCAGACTTGTTTGCAATGTTGTCGCCCATAAGAGCTGAACCTGCAATAAACGGAGTCTCTTCAGGATTGTATCCAGCTTGTTTAATAACAGCCTTAACATCCTCAACAGCCTTGTTGTACTTAGCCTCATCATAATTAACAACGTCCATTTTATTGATAAGAACTGAAAGTGCTTTCACACCCATTGTTCGTAGCAACCAAACGTGTTCCTTTGTCTGAGGTTGTACACCGTCTTCACATCCAACAACTAAGAAAGCCGCATCTGCTTGCGAAGCACCTGTGATCATGTTTTTAACAAAATCCTTATGCCCCGGAGCGTCAATAATAGTAACTTCATAATTCTTAGTCATAAGCTTCTTATAAGACAAGTTAATAGTAACTCCTCTCTCTCGCTCTTCCTTCAAATTATCCATCACATACGCGAACTCAAATCCTACTTTACCATGCTTTTCTGCTTCTTCCTTGTACTTTTTCATTTCCTGTTCGGAAACTGCGCCACCATCGAAGAAAGTTCTACCTACAGCAGTACTTTTTCCCTGGTCAACGTGTCCAACGAAGACAACATTCATTCCTGGTTTTTCTTTAGCCATTTTTGTTTTTCTATTTTAATTTAGTTAGTTTAATCACGCTTTCGACGGGATTTCTCCCACAAAAGCATAAAATATGATGTAAATATTGATTTATAAGACTACTGGTTTTCGGCTAATCCTTTACGCTCTCTTATTTGTTTGATTATCTTAGTCTGCATATCACTTGGCAACTTCTTAAAAGTCTGACTAACCAAAGAGCTAACACCTCGACCCTCAGTCGCACTTCGAAGATCACTTGTCCATCCAATCATTTCAGAAACAGGCAATTCAGCCCTAATTGTAATTCCAGTCTCATCCTGCTGAACATCAACCAAAGTTCCTCTCTTGCCAGAAACCAAGCTAGTAACAGCCCCCATAAAAGAAACAGGCGCCTCAATCTGATGAACCTGAACAGGCTCGTAAATCGCAGGAATAGCCTTAGCAAACGCTTCCTTAATCGCATCCCTAACAGCCGGATAAACTTGCGCAGGACCTCTATGAATCGCATCCTCATGCAACTTCATATCAACAACAGAAACTTTCATCTTATGACACGGCTCTCTCGCCAAAGGACCAGCATCCATAACCTGTTCAAAAGAATCCAACAACAACTCAATAACCTCACCAATCTGAACAATACCCTTCGTCCTATCCAAGAAAATCGAACCCTTGTAAATATTTCTATACTGCTGCGCTTCATCCCTAGAAATCCCAAGCGTAACCAAAGTCTCATTCAAAGCTTTATCCTTTTTCTTAATCCTACCATTAGGCAAAGTCCCATCAGCAATAGCCTCGACAATCTCATTCTCCAAAGGCTCAACAGTTATGAAGAAATCATTATGCTTATTCGGCGAACGCCCAACAGCAATATCCCCAACCTTACTAACAGATTCTCGATAAACAATAATCGGCGGACCCATTGTAACTTCCAACCCCTTCTCAGACTTAATTCTGTTCTCAATAATTTCCAAATGCAACTCACCCATACCACTCATCAAAGACTCGCCAGTCTCCTCATTAATCTCAATCCTCAAAGACGGATCTTCTTTCCCAACCTGCCTCAAAATCTCAATCAACTTTGGCAAGTCCGCAGTTCTCTTCGCTGAAATCGACTTCGTAACAACAGGCTCAAACAAATGACTAATAGCCTCAAACGGCTCAATCGGATTAGTAGAAACAGTCTCACCAACAACAACATCCTTCAATCCAACAATACCAACAATATTACCAGCGACAACCTCATCAATCTGAAACCGACTAGCACCTTTGTAAATCGAAACCTGCTGGGCCCTAACACTGGTCCCCGCAATATTCATATACAACTCATCTCCCTGCTTAATACTACCACCAAACAATCTACCGGCTGCAACCTCTCCAGCGTGCGGATCAATAACAATCTTAATCGGAACAAACGCAACCTCGCCATCAATATTACAGGCCTTCAAATCCTTTCCAACCTGACTATCAATATCGCCATGCCAAATTTTCGGAATCCTATATTCTTGAGCAGTCACAGGATCAGGATGATTATTAACAACCATAGAAAGGATAACCTCATGGATCGGAGCCTTCTTAGCCAAGACCTTATACTCCTCGCCACCAGCTTCGTAAGCATCAATTATCTCCTTAAAACTAATTCCATTCTTCTGCATGTACGGAATACTCAAAGCCCAATTATGGAAAGCGGATCCAAAAGCAACAGAACCATCAGCAACATTAACTTGCCACTTCTGCTTATACTCTGGCTCAGCAATCTCAGCGATAAGCTTATTCACAGAATTAATAATGTCAACAAATCTCTTTTGCATTTCTTCAGGAGTCAACTTAACTTCTCTAATCAATCTATCCACCTTGTTAATAAAAAGAATCGGTCTAACTCTCTCCTTCAAAGCTTGTCTCAAAACAGTTTCAGTCTGTGGCATAATTCCTTCAGATGCACACGACAAAACAATAGCACCGTCAACAGCTCTCATAGCTCGAGTAACGTCACCACCAAAATCAACATGCCCAGGAGTATCAATTAAATTAATCAAATAATCCTGGTCATCAACTTTATGAACCATAGAAACCGAAGCCGAATCAATTGTAATTCCCCTCTCCGTCTCATCATCATGAAAATCCAAAGTCCTAGCTTTACCAGCTAAAGCTTCACTCATCATTCCAGCTCCAGCCAAAAGATTATCAGAGAACGTCGTCTTACCATGATCGATGTGAGCACAAATCGCAATATTACGAATATGCTTCGGGTCCTTCTGTAAAGCCTTCACCTTGTCTGCCATATCAACTGCCATGTCTAATCATAAAAAAATCGCTTTATAAAAGTTTGCGTAAGAAATCAAAGTTGTGAACATAAATGAGACTTGGATCTCGCAGCATAACGCTCTAAAACTTCTGAAGCCTCTCGTCCTTCCAGCATTTTGAAATCTAAATACATTTTCCCATCACAATAATGGACATCGTGCCCCCCTCTTGGAAACTCTTTTCCAAACCAAATTCCACTCTTAACATGCTCCAAATCATGCTTCCCCTTCACATCATCACGACTAGAAGACATAGTAAGAAGATTAAAAAAACAAGGTCCATGCAGAAATCCACTCTCCCCCATAAACACAGTTAAATTGTCAACCTCTCCATCTCTCAACTCATAAACCTCCAAGGCCTTCTCCATTAAAAAAAGACACATCCAACCTTTATAAAAATAATTATACTAAACAATATAATAAAAATTTTGATTCTTAGCAGGCTTAGACGAGGCGTGAGGTTGTAAAATGTGCAAGCGCACATGAGCGTTCTCACAACGAAGTATAAGTCACTAAGAATTAAAATTACCGAGCTGCGTCGGCTTGCTTCTCTGCATCATTTCTTTTCGAAACAGCATAAGACTCACCACTTCCTTCAGCTGCAGCCATTATCTCTTTAGCCAAAGTCTCAACAATCGTAGCCTTCTTATTAAACGCCTTATCATAAGCACCATTAACAAAATATCTCAAAACCAAATTCAATCGTCGTCGAGGAGAAACGTCCACTGCCTGCGGATACTTAGCACCACCATACTCAATCGAAGTAACCTCATCCCTCGGCGCACCATTCTCAATCGCCCTAATAAAAACCTTCAATGGATTCTCTCCAGTCTTCTCCTCAATAATCTTAAATGCATCAATCACAATCTTCGTACACCGAGCCTGCTTCCCCGTAATCCAACCAGTAATAATCTTATGCTTCTTCCCTCGTGAACCAGGAACCTGCAACAAATTAATCAATCGCTCAACAACATTAACTTTAGCTCGAGTAGGGTCCCACTTAATTCGTCCATGCGATTTCAACATTAACTTAGCATTCAAATTAATAGCCTTCTTCATTCCCGGATCTTCAACTCTAACTTCCGAAGCATCAAACAAACCAAAAATCTTCATTTGTACCATTATCTTCTACCCTTCTCGATCTTACCTTGCCAAAGTCTTTCCAATGGCTGATCGTTTACTTTAATAACACAAAATCTAACCCCAGACAAATCTCCTTTCGTTCGCCCCTGCTTCCCACCAATTCTCTCAATAATAACTTCATCATGCTCATCAACAAATTTCTGTGCTAAGTTTCCAGGAATAAAACAAGATACTTCTTTACCATTCTTAATTAGCTGCACCCTGCAACATTTTCTCATAGCTGAGTTAGGCTGCTTAGCTTCCTTTTGCATTTTCTTAACAACAATACCTTTAGCCTGAGAAGCTCTACCAATCGGATCAAACTTCAAACTAATTCCAAGCCGCTTCTTTTTATCCGGCAACCTGTTATCTCTAAATTTCTTTCTCTTATTCTTCAATTTTCTTCCACTCATTAATCCCATCTTATAAATTATGCGAAAAGTTGCTTTAAAAACTTTTATGCTATCCTCAATTTAGTAATATGAAAAAAGTTCCTCAAAACATCCCCGAGTTCCTTTTCCCTCATTCTATTTCGACCAATCAAAGCCGCTTTACTTTGCCGACCAGCGTTGACAACAACCGAATTTTCTTTAACTTCAACCTTATTAAATTCAACCGGAGAAACAACCTCTTCAACAAATTTCCCAATTCCCTCGTTACTATCAACCGCAGGCATTGCAACAATCTTAATTTTCTTTCGCAAAATATCATTCAACTTCTTAACATTAGCAGCACCCTTCCCGATCGCAATAGAAACCTTCGCCTTAGGAACGGCGAAAATAATCTGATTATTGTAAACAAAAACCTTCGTCGTTTCAACCCTCGTAGTCTTCGCAAACAAATTAATATACCTCATCAACTGCATATCAATTGTAACTGCCATTATTACTTGATAGAAAAAACTTCACACTCGAAATCAAGATTTAGTTCTTTAGCAAGATCAGCCTTAGTCTTCAAAACATCAAACTCAACCTTTGCCGCTTCAAGCTTTTCAACAGTACCATCTCGAGTATCTTTAGCAATAAAAACTCCCTTCAACTTCTTACTCTTCAAAGCCTGTCTAATCCCAAAAAGAACATTTCCCTTCTCCATTGCTTCCTTAATTTCCTTCACGCTCATTTTTTCTTAACCACCTTCTTATCTTTCTTATCCGCTAAAGATCCAGTAACCTTAACCAAAAGCCCAGGCAATCCAGTACCCACAGGAACTGGCTGATTCAAAATAATATTCTCAATCACCGACGCTAACTTGTCTTTCTTTCCAGTCTTAGTAGCCATAACAAATTGTTTAACAGCAGTCTCAAACGAAGCCCTCGCCAAAACAGAATTCTTATCAGCAATAATACCCATACGAGTAATACCCTTAACCGCACCAGAACTAACCATCATATCCGCAACCAACATCGCATGCTTTCTATCAACAGCCAGACCTTGCGAACCAATCACTTTGTTAATTTCATTAACAACCAACTGCCTAGCCGCCTCAACACCAAGAACCTGTGCAGTCTCATGAATATCATTACTAATTGTCTTATCAGCATCAACACCCTTAAATGGCATAACTTCCTTAAGATTAGAACCAGCAGTCAAAATCACGAAATTCTTATCTCTCTTAACAACCAAGACCTGCGAGATTTTCTTAATACCAGTCAAAATAACTTCCTTAATTTTTTCCTTAGTCTTATAGATAACCTTGAAATCTTCCTTGGCCATATCAAGAACCATTCCATCAGACAACTTCTTAACGTCAAACCCTTTCTCACCAAGAACCTCAACGGCCTTATCCAAAGAAATATGCGCACCCTTCAGCAACTTATTATCAACACTAATCTTAATCTTCTTAGATCCAAAATCAATCGCAATATCAGAAATAATTTCCTTCAACTTAACTTCCTTAATCTTCTCAGCAATAACTCTAGCATCCTTTTCATTGTTATGATCCTTATCTAAATAAACTTCCATCGTCGGTGTTTTAGGTAATTTTCGAGCATCCAAAATCTCAATAATACGAGGAAGACCTTGCGTAACCTGCATCTCCGCAACACCAGCAGAATGGAACACGTTCAAAACCATCTGAGTCGAAGCCTCACCAAAACTCTGAGCAGTCACAACACCAATCGCTTCACCTGGCGCAACTTTCTTACCCAAATGCTTAGCTGAAATATCAACACCATCAAGACCGTAAGCAAACTGAACAATACTATTCGAAGCATCCCTAACAGTTCCATCATAAGCCATAATTAAATCCTGCAAAGCGTTAGCCAATCTTCTATACAAATAACCAGACTTCGGTGTTCGCAAAGCAACATCCATCAGACCATCTCGACCAGTCATAGCACCAAAGAAAAACTCCTGAGGCTCAAACCCTTTCATTAATGAACTATAAATAAATCCTCGTGCCTTCGGGGACAAATCTCCTTGCTTGAAAAACGACAAAGTCCTATCGGTATACCCAAAATCAATTCTCCTACCATGCAATACCTGCTGCCCAACAGAACAAGCAATCTGAGTAATATTCAACATACTACCACCTGCACCAGAACCAATCATCTTACTTGCCAAATTATCTTTAGGGAAACCATCTTTAACAGCGTCACCAATCTCAGTCCTAGTCTCATTCAAAACCTGCAAAATCTTATTCTCTCTAGTCTCAACAGCAGTCTTACCAGGCAACAACTCTAAACTCTCATTGTAATAACTCTCGATAATCTTCGCAGCCTTACCCTCAGCATTCTCAATAATCTTCGCAGTCTTATTTTTCACAGTTTCAGGAACATCCAAATCATCAACAGAAAGAGTGAATCCTGTTCTAGACAAGAAAGTTGTACCAAGCGCAAAAACCTGTCTCAAAAGTTCAACAGCATCATCACGACCAAGCTCTTTATCTGCAGCTCTCAAAACCTCACCCTTACCAGTCTTAAAACTAGTCGCATCAAAACCCTTGCCAGCAATAGCCTTAGGCAAAATCTTATTAAAAACATCCTTACCCAAATTATTCTTATTCAAACTTGGCGCTTCAATTCCAGCCTCATGCAATAACTGCGAAGCATCTTCCTTGCTCATCTCAGATTCATTCAACATAAAATTCCCACTAACAGCATCCTTAACAGTCCCAAGGAAATTCATATTATTCTTTGGCGAAAACAAATTAGTATTAACGTTCAACAAAACTTCAGCCTCAGCTCGAGCTTCCTCTGTCTGCGGCGCATGAATATTCATCTCGTCACCATCAAAGTCCGCACCATACGGAGCACAAGTAGCAGGATGAATTCTAAAAGTTCTTCCAGGAATTACCTTAACAAAATGTGCCATTAACGAAGCTCTATGCAAAGAAGGATGCCGATTAAACAAAACAATATCACCGTCGACAAGATGCCTTTCAACAGTATATCCTGGCTCAAGCTCGTCAACCAATTCATCTCTAAGCTCATCAACAATTCTCTTCCTCTTACCGTCAGATCTCAAAATATAATTCGCCGCAGGATAACCAACCTTAGCAACCAACGCCTTCATTCTTTTCAAATTAACAGTCGTAACTTTCTCAGCAACAGTCAAAATCTTAGCAACTTCAAACGGAACACCAACTTCATTCAATCTCATATTTGGATCCGGAGAAATTACAGTCCTCGCAGAATAATTAACTCTCTTACCAGCAAGATTCTTTCTAATCCTACCCTCTTTCCCCTCAATCCTTTCCTTGATCGTCTTCAGTGGCTGACCGCTTCTATGACGAGCAGGCGGAATCTTCGCAATCGAATTGTCGAAGAAAGTCGTAATATGATATTGCAACAAATCCCAAAGATCTTCAATAATAACTTCAGGAGCACCGGCATTCAAATTTTCCCAAAGCCTCTGATTAGATCGAATAATATCAGACAACTTATGAGTCAAATCATCTTCAGATCTCTCACCAGATTCCAAAGTAATCGAAGGTCTAACTGTTACAGACGGCACAAGCAACGAAGTCAAAATCGCCCACTCAGGCCTCAATGTTCCAGCATTAATACCCAAAACTTTCAAATCGTCGTCGCTGACCTTAACCAATCTCTCTCTAATCTCAGAAGGGAAAAGTCTCCGCCTACCAGATCTAAAGGTTGTAGGTTTCTCCAACTTTACCTTCTCCTGAATAATACTACAGTGCGGGCACTTCTTCCCGTCCTTAGCTTTCTTAATCCGACCAATCAAATCCTTCTTCATATCCTTCTCTTCCTTAATCAAAACTTTACCGCAAGCCTCACAAGTAGATCTCAAAACCAAATCAATTATCGGCAAATATTTGATATGAACAACAGGCCTCGCCAACTCAATAATACCTGGATGACCTAAACACTCTTTTAATCGACCACCACAAGTTCTACATCGAACACCAGGATCAATCGCACCAAGTCTCAAATCCATCAAACCACCATCAACTGGATAACCATCAACATCATACAATTCCGGAGTCACAATCTTAGCAACACTTAACTTTTTGATTTGCTCAGGGCTAAGCAACGAAAACTCCATTCCTCGAACCTGTTTCTTTACTGGTCTAATCATTTTATTCGTATTTATTCTTCAAATCAAATTTAGTTAATAAATGCAAACCCTGCAACTCCTCAATCAACAACTTAAACGCGTACGAAACCTCAACCGGCTCAACCTGATTCGAATGGCAAAGAGAACAAACCCTCTTATCATGAATCTGATCATCGATAACCAAAGTCCCACACTTAGTACAAATATTAATCACAACCTTATCGGAATCATAACGCTCCTTCAACAAAAGACTAGCACCATGACCAACCAAAGCTTCCTGCTCCATTTCACCAAGCCTCAAAGCACCACCACGACTTCGACCCTCGATAGGCTGCCTCGTCAACAAAGCAATCTTACCCGAAGCTCGAGCATGCATCTTATCAGCAACCATATATTTCAACTTCAAATAAAACATATTACCAACAAAAATCTTAACAGGCATTCTCTTTCCAGTAATCCCATTATACATAACTTCTTTACCGTCAGCCCTAAACCCAAGTTTCTTCAAATTGTTTTCCAAGCTATCAATATTCTCTCCAGAAAAAGCAGAAGCATCAACAACGCGTCCAGACAAAGCCGCAACCTTTCCTCCAAGAATATCCATCAGATATCCCACAGTCATACGAGAAGGTATACCATGAGGATTAAACATAATATCCGGTCGAATACCACTAACAGTAAACGGAACGTCCTGCTCCGGAGCAATCATACCAACAATACCCTTCTGCCCGTGCGGTACCGAAAACTTATCCCCAATCTCAGGAATCCTCAGCTCTCTCATTCTAACTTGTATAATTCTATTTCCTTCCTTATCGTGCGTAACAAAAACAGCATCAACAGTTCCAGATTCCTCTTGTTTAATAGCCGAAGAATTCTCTTTCTTGGCCTGAATAGAAATTTCTCTAGCTTCACTCAAAAACTTAGGCGGAGAAATCTTACCAATAACAACCTCGCCCTCATGCATCTCAGCTTCAGGATAAACAATTCCATCATCTTCCAAATACTTATAACTCTCCTCAAGCCTATATCCAGAAACATCTTTATCAGGAATAGTAATCTCGTCCTTAAGTCCACCCGCATAATTCAACTCAACAGAAACATAAGGTCTAAATCTAGAACTCCTACCAAAACCACGATCAACAGAACCACCATTCAAAACAGTCGCATCCTCCATATTATAACCTTCATAAGGCATAACCGCCAAGACAACATTCTGCCCAACAGGATGAACATTCAAAGTATCGTAAGTAAAACTTCTAACCAAAGGTTTTTGCGCATAATGTAAAACCGAAACATCAGTATCAATTCTCACTGGAAAATTACCTGCGTAAATACCAAGACCCTGTCTATATGCCCTAGAACCACCCTTAACCATACGAGCAGGAGGATCATGATCACCAAACGGAATCAACGAAACACTAACACCAAAAATATCCATCTTATCAACTTCCAAATGCGTATGCTCATCAGTCAACTTATCGCTCTCAAGACAAACATAACAATCATCTTCCTCAGCAGCATCCAAATATTCCAAAATTCCCTTCTCAAATAAATTCTCCCAAGCCAAAGAACCATTCTTAACTAAAGCCAGGTGCTCATTCGTCAACATAGATTTACCATTCTCAACAACAATCAAAGGTCGAATAACTCTACCAATTTCAGAACTAATAAAAACGGTATCTAAAAACTTGTCAAACCGAACAGACATCTCAATTGGCAAATTCCCAGCTCTCCTTTCAACCCTAACAGATTTCACAAAACCACCAACATCATCAGTCGTTCCAACAAATCGACCATTATAGAAAACATCTAATCCTTCCTCGTCCTTCATCCCAACACCCTTCAAAACTTTCATAACAGCGTCGTGATCCATAGTTGTCCTAGTAGAAATCCTCGACAACAAAGCCAAATTTTTCCTCAAACCAATCTCAGTTCCCTCAGGAGTTTCAATCGGACAAAATCTACCATAATGAGTTGGATGAACAGTCCTCGCAGCCAAATTCTCCTGCTCTCCGGGCAAAGTAGAAGTCACTCTCTGTAGTTGAGACATAATCGCGAACGAATTATTCTTATCCATATTCTGCGTAACACCACTCCTCTCTCCAATCCACGAACCAGTTGCAATCGCAGATTCAACTCGATGCGTAAACAAAGTCGACTTCGCAATCGTCTTAATAGAATAAAATTTCCGCCTCTTCACAGTCTTCTGCAAAGTATGCTGAACTTCCCTCAATAAAATATTAATATTAACCCTAAACAAATCACTCAACAAATCTCCAGACAACCTAACTCTCTTATTTGCATAATGATCCTTATCCGTAAAAGCCGCCTCAGGATTTTCCCTAGCAACATAAAACTGCTTAATAAATTTACAAAGCGTTCGTGCTTTCTCCATTCTCGCTGCCTTATCCAAACCAATATGCGGCAAAAAATAAGAATCCATTCTCTGCTTAACACGATCAAGCATTTCCTTATTCGTACCCTGTAAAGAACTCTTCTCAGCAATCCACATCAAAGCATCATTAACTTCGCCGACATCTGCATATTCATAAAGATTAACAATCAAACTATCAGTCTGCTTCCCAATCAACTTCACAATATCAGCATCACTAGTCATACCCAAAGCCTTCAATAAAACAATAGCGGGAATATCCCTAAACCTAGAAAAAGAAATCTCCAAAATTCCATCAGGACTCTCAACCAAAGAAACAGGAATTTTGTAGGCGCCTCTCTGGGAAAATAATCTGAGCATCAAACGGTTCTTCGCTTTCTGCCATTCAACAAAAGTCTGGTTACTCGCCAAATCCTCAGCCATAACCATAACTCTCTCATTTCCATTAATCAAAAAATAACCACCATGATCTTTCGGATCAATATAATTCTTCACCAAATCTTCCTCACTCATTCCCTCAAGATTACAAGCCCCACTCTTAACCATCACCGGAATCCGCCCGAGCTGAACTTCCTCAGTCTCAACCTGCCCAGCATAATTAATAGTCATCTCCATCCAAACAGGAGCAGAATAAGTCAACTTCCTCAACCTAACTTCAGCAGGTGTCACGGGCCTCGAAGAACCATCAGACTCAACCATGTTCGGCTTACCAACACGGATCTTTCCCAACTTAATCTCAAAATCCTCATTCGGCAAAGCATCAGACAACTCAGTCACAATTTCCTGCATTCTATTCTCAATAAAATCATTAAACGATTTAATATTAGATTCAACCAAAGAATGATTCTTCAAAAACTCTTTAACCAAAATATGCTCAGCCATCTTAAATTACAACCCTGAAATAATCTTCATCAGCTCGAGAAATTTTCACAACGTCACCAGTCTCACAACCTTCTGGAAGTGCTGGATCCTTTTTTGAAATTTTCGGTAGTTGCGCCAGAGCAATGTTAAACTTAGATAAAACTTTATCAGCCTCGTCGGTGTTCAATTTCGTGTGCTTTGGTTGGAGTGCGTGCATCTTACTTTTTAGAATATTCCTTTAGATATAAAAAATATCGAAAATGCCTTTAAAAACCTTTCTACTTTTGCCATTCTAAAGTAGTTCGCGTCAAAATTGACATAAAAAATCCAGGTATGGCCCCGAGGGGATTTGAACCCCCGACACCTGGATTAAAAGTCCAGTGCTCTAACCAGGCTGAGCTACGGAGCCATAAATTACTTATCAAAATTCAATTTAAAAAACTATTGCTCCAGTCATATTAAAAAATCATAACGATCCGTGCCCACCGCTACTACCAAACCCACCTTCAGCTCTCATCGTCTCGCTCAAATAAGTCCCACCACCAGTTCCACCATTCTCACCAGTATCGCCAACCTCGCTAATCTCAGCAAACTCAAACTTACTCAAAACCGCCTGTGCAATCCTATCGCCCTTCCGAATCTCAAAAGCATTCTCACCATGATTAATCAAAATAACTCCAAGCTCTCCACTATAACCAGCATCCAAAGTCCCAGGAGAATTAACAAGCGAAATCCCCTTCTTCAAAGCAAGCCCACTTCTCGGACGAATCTGCAACTCATAACCAGCCGGAAACTCAACCTGAATCCCGCTCTTAACAAGCACTCTTTTCCCGGGCCTCAAAACATAAACATCCAAATCATCAAACTCCTTCTTCTCATTCGTCCCAACTTCCAAAAAACTGCCACAAGCAGAAATATCCATTCCAGCGTCACCCTCATGTTCATACTTCGGCAAAACCGCACCCTCTCTCAATTTTTTCACCCTCATCGTCACCATACAAAAAAGAAAGCGAAACCATTTATAATAATTATCGTGCCACACCATCCACTTCCATTTTAGAGGGCAATAGAAGGGTCTGACCTATCTATTCCCGGATCATAAAAACTAGAATATTTAGAATCTCTCTTCTTAAAAAGTTTCATTGTATTAGATAACCTTAAAGGGACATAACACAAACAAAACGGCAATCTCTTCACGCTCCTAATATTTTTACCAAAACCCCTCATGCGCTTTTTAGCGCTATGCTTCCAAAAACCATAAAACATATCATCCGCATCATTCCCAGCCACAGGATGCAAGTCATGACTAGCAAGCCTCCTCATTCTAACCCGGGTATATTTGAACTCCCTTATGAAGCTCTCCCTCGTCATAAATGGCATTACAAAACAACCATTTTCCTATTTAAAAAAACTACTAAATCAAACATATCAACTAAAACAAGTCAAAAGACCTTTTTGTATAAAATATATCGCCACAACAATTTTCAACTCAGACAAAATAGGAGCATCAACAATAATTAACAAAGACACGATAGTGTCGATTATACTTGCAATATCTCCACCAAAAACAAAAAACAAAGCCTTCAGCAAAACAAACACAGCCGCAATAGACAAAATAATATGAGGAACAATTCCATGTATACTCTCCAAAACAAGCAACAAACCAAAAAATAAATCTATATTACCAAAAATCACAATAAGACCAAATTTACTTTCATACTTGAGCTTCGAAAGATTAGGATCCTCCTTGTGAAAAAACATACCATAGATTAAAAAAACAATCATCAAAATTCCCGCTATTTGCAAAATGGGATCAAACTTCACAGCACCATTGTAAATAAAAAACACAGACAAAATTAAAAAAAACACAACTTGCTTATCCATATCAAAAACCAGCTACCCTAACTTTAAAGGATTTATATTGTTAAAAATATATAATGCGGACACTTACTCAATCTTATCCAAATACTTTTTCACAACATCCTTTCTATGAGGATAAACACAATCGCTACAATCCCAAATTTTACCCTTCGGCAACTTATCGCTAAAAAACCACTTCCCACTTTTAGATTTAATTTTACAACCACCCTCTTTTTTAGACGTATCATATTCCGGACAAAAACACAAAAGACAATTCAGCTCATTTGGAGGCATATCATGACAAGGTTTATTTTCAGCATAACAAGGACACTTATCCAAAAACTTTTTTCTTCTATTTTCAAAAGTAAAATCTTCAACGCTAGAAACACTTTTTTTCATTATTTACATAGCTCCTAATATTAAGCGCCACATCCATTTTGTGTCTGATTGTGACAACTAGGACACTCCTCAGTACAATGGCCTCTCTTAATCATCTGAGTCCCGCACGTCGTACAAAAACCACCAGGCTCTCCAGCCAGCTCTTCTTCCTCTTCAGACTTCTCCACACTAGAAAGGTCAACATTAAACTCCAAATCAGTCTCCCCACGAACAAACACCTTCTCCATAAATTGCCCAATATAATCCACTATAGATTCGGCAGTCTTAATATTTCTATGACCAGAAAACATAATCCCTTTAGGTTCAAATTTTTGATGCTTAAATTTCTTAAGCACATCTTCAATAGGAACTCCATACTGAAGAGAAATAGAAACCAACGTACCAACCGTATCCATCAAACCACCAATAGTGCTACCCTCTTTATTCATTGTTATAAAAAGTTCTCCAGGTTTACCATCGGGGTACAACCCAAAAGTAAGATAACCCTCGTGTCCTCCAATATTAAACTTATGAGTTATTGAAGTTCTAGTGTTAGGAAGTTTTGTTCTCCTCGGCACACCCTTCTCAAAATCCTGAGCACCATCCTTATCTTTCTTAGAAAAACTAAGCGGCTGGAATCTTTTACTACCATCTCTATACAGGGCAACAGCTTTCAAGCCCAATCTCCAAGCATCCATATAAACATTTTCAATCTCCTCGACAGTAGCATCCTCAGAAAGGTTAACAGTTTTAGATATCGCACCAGACAAAAAAGGCTGAGTAGCTGACATCATTTTCAAATGCCCATCACAACTAACAGTCCTCGCCCCATTTTTTGGTTTATTAGCACAATCAAAAATAGGCAAATGTTCATCCTTAATTATACTACCCTCAATAGTTTCTTCTTTTTCAATATGCTCCAAAATTTTATCAACATCGTCAGAAGAATATCCCAACTTGCCAAGAGCATTTTTCACAGTACCATTCACAAGCTTAAGTATCCCACCGTCAGAAAGCAACTTAACCTGGACAAGCCCAATCTCTGGCTCAATACCCTTAGTGTCACAATCCATCATAAACCCGATAGTTCCAGTAGGCGCAAGAACTGTAGCCTGAGCATTTCTAAAACCATATTTTTCTCCTCTCTCCAAAACGCTACGCCAAACACCCTCGGCATATTTAAGCAAACCCAAAAATCCCTCAGGCAACTTATCCTTATCTATATCTAACAAAGCATCCTTATGCATTTTTATAACATTAAGCATGGGCTGCTTATTTTTTGAAAACTCCTCAAACGTTCCAATCGACTCCGCAAGTTCAGTCGAAGTTTCATACGCCCTACCTGTCAACGCCGCAGTTATAACAGCCGCAACAGCACGACCCTCGTCGGAATCATAAGGAAGCCCCAAGGACATCAGCAAAGAACCAAGATTAGCATAACCCATACCAAGCGGCCTAAATTTATGAGAATTTTCCGCAATCTCCTTAGTCGGATAAGAAGAATTATCGATCAACAAATCCTGAGCTATCGCCGTAATCCTTACAACATTCGAAAACGAATCAACATCAAAAGAACCATCCTCCTTCAAAAACTTCATCAAATTAAGCGACGCCAAATTACAAGAAGAATTATCCACAAACATATATTCGCTACAAGGATTAGACGCATTAATCTTCCCGGAATTAGGACACGTATGCCATTTATTCACAGCGTCATCAAACTGCACCCCAGGATCTCCACAAAAATGAGTCCCATTAGAAATTTCACCAAGAAGCATTTTCGCAGGATATACTGGCATCTCGTCAGCCATATCTTTATTGTGTATCGGAACAGTTTTCCAATCTCTATTATTCAAAACAGACTCCATAAAATCATCACTAAGCCTCACCGAAATATTAGTATTTTGATAAGAAACAGTCTCAGTAGCTTCCATCCAATCCACTCCATTATCTATCAACATATGCATCTTCTCCTCCTCTCTTCTCTTAGAATTTATAAATTCCAAAATATCCGGATGACTAATATTAAGTATGTCCATTTTCGCTGCACGCCTCGTTTTTCCACCAGACTTAACAATTCCAGCGACCTTATCCCAAAACGCCCAATAAGCTAACGGACCAGAAGGAGATCCACCCCCAGATAATTTTTCCCGAGAAGATCTCAAGCTCGAAATATTACTTCCAGATCCAGATCCATGCTTAAACAAAAGCGCTTCTTTTTTCGCAAGATCCATTATGCTTTCCATAGTATCATCCACACTCTGAATAAAACACGCAGAAGTTTGCGGATACATAGATTCTTTCCCAATAGGTATCTTAACAACCTCGCCATTTTCAAAAACATAAGCATCCTTCTGCCCGCCAGATTTAAAGTTATCAATCTTCTCCACTTTATGAGTTCCAACATTAAACCACACCGGAGAATTAAACGCCATCAACTGATTCACATTAATAAACGACAACTCTCTCTCAAAATTTTCAAGATCATCAGAAGATTTAAAATAATTATATTTCGCTGCCCAGTCTTTCATCGTCGAGGTAACTCTCCAAACAAGCTCCTTAAGTCCACCCTCTCTTTCTTCAGAATTTTGCTCTCCAAAAAAATACTTAGAACAAGTTATCTTCCTCGCCAACGGACTCCAAAAAGAAGGAAACTCAGCATCCTTCTGTGTAAACAAAATTTTTCCAGTATCATCAGATATTCCAATATCAGACTTCTCCCAGTCTATAGAATCGAAAACCTCACCAGGTATATCTTTCGTAAAAAATCTTTCTATCTCAACATTACTAGTATTTTCTGGACTCATTTTAATTTTTTTATCTCCTCATTAAATTCTTCAATATCCGCGAACTCCCGATAAACCGCAGCAAATCGGATATATGCAACCTTGTCAACTTTCTTCAATTTGTTCATCACAATATCCCCAACCTGAGAGCTCAAAATATCTTTATCTTTTGCAACCCTCCTAACTTTTGCAACAATATCATCAACTATAGCATCAAGATTATTGGAACTAACATCCAACTTCTCAAAAGCCTTTTCAATACCATATCTCAGCTTGTCACGATCGAATTGTTCTCGCCTACCATTTTTCTTAATAATAGCCAAATCAAACTCAACCCTCTCATAAGTTGTAAACCTCTTGTTGCACTTTAAACACTCACGCCGCCTACGGGTTAGAGCCCCACTGTCTCTTTTGTCAGTAACCTTCGTCTCAACCGCCGTACAATATGGACATTTCATTTTTGTTATTTTGCAATGAACACAAGATATTGTATCTTGCACCCCTTTTTGCTACAATTACTTGTAGTTGTAAGAAAACATTAACCAAAAGAGTATTTAAAGATTATTGTAATAAAAAGCATTATTTCGTTCACAATAGTTAACTTTACAAAACTGACAGTTACTTTTTTTGAATGGTCACGCAACCTTAAATACCAAAACACACAAACAAAAAAATCACCGTCGAACTCAAAAAAACAAGCAAAATCACAAACAAGCAAAAATCTTACACGCATTACAAAGCTCACTACTAGCAGGCTCCCCACACTTCCCACAAACCTTCATCTCTCTAACATTCTCACGCCGCAACCCAGGAACCAACTTCTGAAAATTCTCAACAATCGCCAACTTCTCCCCATCACTTATATTATCTAACCAATCCCGAGTATCAGCCCGATAAGTCTCAAACGAACACGGACACTTATCATACAAAATATCAAACTTCATCTTCTTCGCATAAGCACGAATATCATTCTCTGCACAAAAAAACAAAGGCTTAACTCTCTGCGCAAATCCCTTAACTTCTTTCCCGCCCGTCGCTGGCGAAGAATTAACTCCAAGTAAAACATTTCCCTTCAAAAAATTCATCAAAACATTCTGCGCCTCATCATCCAAATTATGCCCAGTCACAATTTTATCAGCACCAAGCTTCTTCGCCCACTTATTCAAAATCCACCGCTTAATAATCCCACAAACCGTACATCCCGTCAAATTCTTCTGCTTCTTCAAAACAGCCTTAATAAAACAAATTCCTTGCCCCAACTCCTCCTTCAAATCAACAATCGTCAACGGCACACTCATCTCAGAACAAATTCTCAACATATTTTCCTTATGCGTCTCAGACCACTGCCCCAAATACAAATCAATCATCAACCCCTCAACATCATAACCCAATTTCTTCAATATATATAAGACAGAAGTCGAATCCTTCCCACCCGACAAAGCCACAACTACCTTATCCGTTTTCTTCAACAACTTATATTTCGCAATCGTCTCCGCAACTTTCTTCTCGATAATCATAATACAAGAATGTAAAATCAGTTTTTAAATTCGAAGGTTAACACCGATGCCCAGGAGTAACTAGTTTCCACAAAAGATTTATAAACAAAAACATTCTCAATAAAACATGACAGACAAAAAAAAGGACACAGATTACAAGAAAGTAATGAAAACTTTATCTAAAAATTATTGGGCAATCTCGACTGTAGTTCTAGCACTATTATTAATCGCACTACTAGCATCCGGAGGGTCAAGCGGACAAACAGTTAGTGCACAAGAAGCAGGACAAAATCTACTATCATTCGCAAACGCACAAGGAGCTGAAGCCGAACTAATCTCAACAACAGAAGAAGGCCCATTCTACGAAGTAGTTCTATCAATCGAAGGACAAGAAGTTCCATTATATGTAACAAAGGATGGAAAGTCATTCACACAACAACTAGTTTCACTAGACGCAGCACCTTCCGCACCAAGCACACCCTCAACACCTACACCTACTAACATTCCTAAAAACGATAAACCAGTTGTCGAAGCATTTGTTATGTCCCACTGCCCTTACGGAACCCAAATAGAAAAAGGACTTCTGCCAGTTGTAGAAACACTAGGAGATAAAATCGACTTCGAGCTTAAATTCGTTTACTACGCTATGCACCCAACACAAGGCGAAGTAGAAGAACAGCTAAACCAATACTGTATCCAAGAAGAACAAAACGCAAAATTCAACAACTACCTAACTTGCTTCCTAGAAGCTGGCGACGGAGCTGGATGCCTGACATCAACAGGAATTGATACTGCAAAACTAGAAACATGTACAACTGCAGCAGATGAAGAATTTAATGTAATAGCAAACCTAAACGACCAATCATCATGGTTAAGCGGAAGATTCCCTAAGTTCGATATTCACAAAGCCGACAATGAGAAATACCAAGTAGGCGGATCCCCAACACTAATCATCAATGGAGCACAAGCACAGGCAGGACGAGATTCAGTATCTCTACTAAACGCAATCTGTGCAGCATTCGAGACAGCTCCAGAAGAATGTAACACACAATTCGAAGCAGGACAACCAACACCAGGATTCGGATGGTCAACTTCAACTTCAGCAAACAACGCAGCAGCAGGTTGCGGAGTATAATTTTTTATTTTTAGAACTAACTAATTAGAAATAGGCTTATCCAAATAAGCAACTTCATCATCTGACAACTTCAAAGTATTCCTAATCTCATTCCTCTGCAAAATAACCTTCAACAACAAAAAGTCCTTCATCGCAGTCTTCGTAGAAATATGACAATGCTTAGCGTACTTCTGGCAAATCGTTTTCTTCTTCGCCGCCCTCTGATTCTGCAACCATATCTTCAAAATCCGACTAGGCTTCTTATACTGAACCCACCCACTCCTATCATAATCCTTCACACCGGCGACGCCAGCCCCCAACAAAAAATACTCATAAACCATAAACCTCCAATGCCTCTGCCTCCTAATCCTCCCCCTAAAAACATCAGCCAAACTCAAAGCCTCAATAGCCTTACACAACTCCTCGCCTTTATACGCCAACGGAATATTCTCCTCAATCCACAAAAACACATCATCAATCGGCATATTCACCTCATCATAAACTCTCAACATATCCTCATCAATCTTCGAAGTCTGAAACACATGCTGCAACGCAGTAAAAATCGACTGCTCCTTATTCCTATCCCCAACCTCACTAACCAGCTCCGGCGAATCCATCTTCGACAAAACCTGCAAATCATTAAGAGCCGCACGAATATCCCCCCGTGCCTTAATCGCAATCGAAGTCAAAACCTCATTCGAAACAACGACATTCTCCTTCTCGCAAACATCATTCAAAATCGCAGACACAACCTTATGATCAATCTCCTTCATCTGCACCAACTCAGCCTTCCTCCTCAACATACTAAATTTCTTATTCCAAATATCATTCGCAGTAATAATCACAGGAAACGCCGACTTCTCCAAAAGCCCAAGCAACTCACCAAGCCCACCCCGATCCTTAACCGAAGCAATCCCATCGACCTCATCAACCAAAATAATCTTATTCTTTTTAAACAAACTTTTCTGCCGACTAGCATTCCCAACAATCTCACCAATCTTCGCCTTATTCCTCAAATCCGAGGCATTCAACTCCAAAATCTCAGCATCCATCTCCGACGCTATCGCATAAGCCAAACTCGTTTTTCCAACTCCAGGCGGACCATGCAAAGCCACAGCCTTCTTCTTCGGAAACATCTTCAAAAAAACCTTAACCTTATCAACCGCCAATTCCTGACCTTTCACATCCTCAAAACACTGCGCCCGATACTTCTCGCACCACGGCACATTATCCATATTCATCATCGTTACTCACCCCCCTTCAAATCCCCTTTGTCACCACCAAGCCCCGCCATAATAAACGCAGCAATCAAAGCCTCCAACTGAATAAACTCATCAGCTCCCTCAACCAACCTAAACTCAGCCTCACCAGTCTTCTCAGTCAACCGAACCTTCAACGCATTATCAATCGGCAAATTCCAAACCTCCTTCTGAATCGCCTTAATAACATCCTGCCCAGAAATCGACTCTTTCAACATAATATCCAACAACTTCGTCCTCGAATTCACAAAGTCCCCACTCAAAGCATAATCCAACACAATCTTAATATCAGACGGCTTAGCCTTCGACACAATCGTATTAACAAGGTCTGGAGTCAAGTTCGGCGAAATCGACGCAGTTGCTTGCAACAGATTAATAACTCTCCTACAATCGCCCTCAGACGCCTCATACAAAGCATCAAACGCGTCAGCACTAATCGACAAACCCTCGCTCTCAGCAATCAAATCTATCCTCTTCTTAATATCCTTCTTCTCCAACAACTGAAACCTAAACACAACAGCCCTAGACTGAATCGGATCCAAAATCTTAGATGAATAATTACAACTCATAACAAACCTGCAAGTCGAAGTATAATTCTCCATAGTCCTCCTCAAAGCCTGTTGCGCCTCCCTCGTCAAAGCATCCGCCTCATCCAAGAAAATAACCTTAAATGGCACATCTCCCAAGGCCTTCGTCCTCGCAAAATCCTTAACCTTCTGCCGAACAACATCAATTCCCCTCTCATCACTCGCATTCAACTCCAAATAATTCTCTCTCCAAGATTCACCAAAAAGTTGCTTAACAATTATCAAAGCCAAAGTCGACTTCCCAGTCCCAGCCGGACCAGCAAAAAGCAAATGCGGAATATTCATCGAATTAGTCAAAGACTTAACCCTCTTAATAATCTCCTCCTGCCCAACCATATCCTCAAATTTTTTGGGCCGATACTTCTCAGTCCACACCTCCGAATTAAAATGCTCACTCATTAAAAAAAATAACACTCCCGCTTTATAAGGATTATTGTACTGGAAGTTTATTCACGCCAGAATTACTTATGCCGCCTTTTTTTTAAAAACTTTCGGATGCCACCTAGGACAACCTTTTCCCCACTGTACTTCCTGGGCCCTCCTTGTCAAGCGAGAATCTTTCACAAAATGAGGATACTTTCTATCATAATAAGTTATACTTCCTGATAAATATATCAACCCCCCTGGGTTTAATCCAGGAAGCGAAAACGATTCTAAAATACCTTCTCCCCCGAAAGCCATCGCATTTGAAAAATAAATTTTATGCAAACCACCATTAAAATCTCCTAAAAAATCTAAAATATCTGCCTCAACAAATTCAATCTTATGCAAAGCATCACCAAAATCATTCATTCTTGAAGAAAAATAATCTTTCCTATTAATTAAATCAGATGTTCCAATATCATGAACCCCACCCAAACAAAAAGGGTTAAGGTTGCCAACCAAACTATCACGGAAAAATAAATCATCCTGCGCCGCCAATAGAGTCGCCTGCTCTCTTGCGTAATTTATCTGACACCGAGAATTATCAACTGCATAAACCTTCTTCACATATGGAGACAGGGCAATAGGAACATCTCCTGACCCGCAAATAGAAACAACAACATCTTCTCGATGAGGATCGATCCCAGCCAAAACCGCAGGGACACTTTCATTTGTACAAGGATATTTAACATTTCTCGGATCAATGCCAACTTCCCCAATCTTTTCTACCATCATATCTCCCACCAATTTCTCCAACCAGAACCTAGAATTACAACTACCTATTTCTCTTCAACTTTCTCTTACGCTTTTCTTTCTTAAGTCTCTTACGCTGCCACTTCCAACGCATCTGACCCTTCTTCTTCCATCTTCTACTAGATCTTTTCATAACAACTTATCCAAATTTCACTTTATAAAACTTGCCCCTGCTCTCAGGGGTATGCCCGAAGGCGCCCCAACAAAAAGATACCTTTTAAAACGAAATAATATTCATAAAATAAAGCCCTGTAGTCTAGTGGTCAAGGATACGAGACTCTGACTCTCGTGACCCAGGTTCGAATCCTGGCGGGGCTATATTTATTAACGATAAATACTAATTATAATTATGAAAATCAAAGCAACACTAATCTCAGAAAGAATCACGTCAAACTCAGTCGAAGCTCAAAATCTACACGCATCACAAAAATTCGGCGAAAAACTAGACAACAAAATCCTATACTCCCTACCCGAAGCACTCTTCTTAGTTCAAAACAAAAAAATGGAAATCTTCAATCACCAAAACAAAAAACTAACACAAAAAGAAATCCTAAACAAATTCCAAAGAATCGATAAAAAATTCAAAACAAAATATCTCGTATTTAAAGATCTAAGAAAAAAAGGCTACATCGTAAAAACAGCCCTAAAATTCGGAGCAGATTTCCGAGTCTACAACAAAGGCTCAAGCGAAAAACACTCAAAATGGATTTGCTTCACCACATCAGAAAATCAAAAAATGACATGGCAAGATTTCTCCGCAAAAAACCGAGTCGCACACTCCACAAAAAAGAACTTACTAATCGCAATCGCCGACGAAGAGGGCGACGTCTCATACTACGAAGTCAAATGGACTCGACCATAAAAATCTTTATAATCTCTGCTTAATTCTAATTCCCATGATAGACATCCAAGAAAAAAAGAACAAGATAATCTCATTCCTAAAAACAACAGGACCATCCCTCCCCGTCCGGATAGCAAAAGCAATCGAAATGGACCCAGTCTTCGCATCCGCAATCGCGGCAGAACTCCTCGACTCAAAACAAATCATAACAAGTCACATGAAAATCGGCGCATCCTCACTCTACCTGATTCCTGGCGACGAACAAAAACTCGAAGACCACACCGACAGCCTAAAATCCGCAGAGAAAGACGCCTATTTAAAACTCAAAGAAAACAAACTACTATCTGACGAAAACGAAGAACCAGCAATCCGAGTAGCTCTAAGAAACCTCAAAGATTTTGCAAAACCATTCAAGCTACACGAAAAAATAATGTGGAGATACACCTTCACGCCAGAAGAAGAAATCAACAAACTAATATCCCCATCAAACGAAAAGCCAGAACCAGGGCCAACTCCAGAACCGAAAAAACCCGAGCCAGTCATGGAAAAACCTGAGCCAAAAAAAGTAGAACCAATATTCGAAAAATCAGAACCAATTATTAACAAACCAAAATCCAACAACAAAACATTCCTAAACGAAATCGAAGAATTCTTAGAAAA